>Ga0209541_10000367_pt1 | contig 88643 bp, 123 predicted proteins | sample RifCSPlowO2_01_FD_184027 | JGI IMG/M metagenome (GOLD analysis project Ga0209541, IMG submission 184027) | Groundwater microbial communities from Rifle, Colorado - Rifle CSP2_plank lowO2_0.1 (SPAdes) (version 2) | ecosystem: Environmental > Aquatic > Deep subsurface > Groundwater | place... | reverse complement strand
ACCTTCATTCTGCTGTCGCTCCTGGTGAGGTTCACGGTGTGGAATCTAATTGAACCGCACGCGTCACCCATTGTAGTGTCTCCCCGCCAATTCCTTTAAGTTTCGGCCTTGCGGCTATACTTCCCAGGTAGCACACTCTTCGGCTTCCCTACAGCACTGAAACCTCACGAAGAGGTCCCAATGTTTAGTGTGCAGTGTTTACTGCCAGGACTACACGGGTATCTAATCCGTTTTGCGCCCCTGGCCTTCATCCCTTACTGTCAGAACCGTTCTCGTAAGGTGCCTTCGCTATTGTGAGTCCGTCCTAGATTAACGCATTTTACTGCTACTTTGAACGTACTCCTTACGTCTCCCGGTCTCTAGCTCTGCAGTACTTCCTGCCCGCCCGACACTTAAGATGCCGGATTTCACAGGAAACTTACAAGGCAAGCTACGGATGTTTTAGACCCAATAATTATGGCTGCGACTTGGACCGCGAGTATTACCGCGGCGGCTGGCACTCGTCTTACCCAGTCCTTATTCGCCAAACTTTTTACATTTGGCAAAAGCTTTTCATTGAAAAGCACTCTGGCTCAAACTGTCACACTTTCGTGTATTGCAGATTATTCCTAACTGCTGCACCCCGTAGGGCTGGGAATAGTGTCTCAGATTCCCTCTCAGGGCCTCTCCGCTAAGAGCCCTTACGGATCATTGGCTTGGTAGTCCATTACACCACCAACAACCTAATCCGCCGCAGCCTCATCCTTAGGCCCGAATTTCAGAGATAATTCTTTCCAGGGAAAATCTCCTATTATGTATTAACCTCAGTTTCCCGAGGATATCCATAACCTAAGGGCAGATTAGCTACGTGTTACTGAGCAGTTCGCCCTCTTTCGAGAGACTTGCATGTCTAAGCGCAAACCAGAGAGCCGCAGCCACCAGCAGGATCAACTGGATTTAAACCTCATTCGCTGAAATATTTTCAAAAAATGAAAAACAGCGTCGGCGCGATTTCTTTTTTGTAAGAACAGAAATCACTTCACACAAATCCTAACTATAGGCTACTTTTTTTAGCCATCAACATAAAGTTGACTAGACAAAAATTTTCATTTTCGTATTGGCTAGAACCACAATTATGACTGCATACCTCATACCTTAACGTTAAAGATATGTTTTCTGATTAAGGTAATCATTTTAAAACAAAAACTTATGAAAATTTTAATTTATAAATGTTTCGTCGGATTTTCGGGAATTTTTTTGAGAAAATTATTCAAAGAGAACAATTCTCTTAAGGTTATTGGTTCTTGAAATTTATGAATTTCAAATATGTTTTCATAAAAATTCTTTAGGTTGTTTTTGTAAATTTCTCCTGAGATAACTTTCCATATCTGCTACGTCTTCAGAATCTTTTTCTTCCGATAATGTAACGCGAACAACTCTTGTTATTAATGTATAAGGCACATTAATTTTGTATTCATCTTTTAATCTCGTAAAAAAACGATCCATCTTCTCTTGGATTGTCTTAAGTTCTCTGTCTTCAAAAGATAAATAATTACTGTTTCCGTCGATTGATAGTGAGTATGTCTCTCCTTTTCCCTGAATTATTTTTATTACCGTTGCCAAAAGGCGAATTTCGTAGTCTCCCCCCTCATCCTTTGGATCTTCGGCACCATTTCCAAAATATTCTTCAACTCCCATAACTATTTCTTACCTTTGTCCTTTTTAAGAATTATTGTAGTCGATAAAAATTTTAAATTTATGAAAGCTTCCTCTGTTATCCTGTAAGAATTTTTAAATAAAAATAAATTATAAAATACATGGCCGACATATATAACGGGCAGTCAATACAAGAAGACATTCAAAGATCCGAGGAATTTGTGGATATTTTCTCTAAGATTGTTTCAGGAAAAGCCGGATATAAAACTCATATTGAAGTGAAGCCGATAACAACAAAATGCAAAAACTGTGGCGCTGTGTTCGGCGAGAAACAGAAGTTCTGTCATGAATGCGGCGCAAAAAATGAAATTGTTGAAAAGAAATAATTCTAAAGAGATTTTGTTTTTGTACTAAAAATTTTGTCTTTTAACTTAATTTCTCAAAGAGTAAAATTATATAAAAATGCTTTTCCATTAAAAGATAATGGGCCTGAGTTCATGCTCGGGGAGTGTTCATGGTAAAAAAAGAGATATTGAAAAAATTTAATGTGTTGATAACTGGTGCTTTTGCATTCGTTTCGGCATTGGCATGGAATACTGCTATACAAGAGTTGTTCAAGGAAATTTATCCTACGAAGACAGGATTGGTTGCCATGTTTACGTATGCCATTTTTGTTACACTAATCGCTTTTTTTGTAACTTCTTGGATGTCAAAAATATCTGGAAAAAAATGGAGAAAAAAATAATTTGGTTTTAGAGGAGTACAACAAAAAACGCGATTTCAAAAAAACTTCCGAGCCAAAAGGAAAAATAAAAAAATCAATCGGAAAAAAATTTATCTACACGATTCAGAAACATCGCGCTTCGCATTTGCATTATGATTTACGATTGGAAATGAATGGCGTTCTGAAATCCTGGGCAATTCCAAAAGAACCTCCAATGGAAAAGAGAATAAAGCGTTTGGCCGTCATGACAGAGGACCATCCGATTGGTTACGAAAAATTCCACGGAGAAATCCCCAAAGGAGAATACGGTGCAGGAAAAGTGGAAATTTGGGACAAAGGAACTTACGAATTGAAAACCTCAAATTCAAAGAAGATTGAAGTTATCATTCACGGAAAAAAATTGAAAGGAAATTATGTTCTTGTAAAAACAAACTACGGAAAAAAACCAGAGAAAAGTTGGTTATTTTTCAAAACTTCATAAGAGTTTTGGAAAAGGCAAAAATTCATGTGGAATTTTTGGATTTTTTAAGGTTTAGAAAATAATAATTCATTTCTTAATCTATTTCTTCTAGATGTTGTTTTATGAATCTCCATTTTGTGGGATCATATTCTTTCGTTGTTCTCTCATAATTTCTTCTATGGAAATCTTCGTATTCATCAAAAGAACGAAAGCACTCTCTCGTTTGTGGATTTATATGGGTTCTTGCAAATTCATTTTTTTCTTTTTCTGTTTTTGTCATTTTACTTTTGTTTTTCATCAATAAGCTTTTTTGGAACAGATATCAAAACTTCATCTTTTCCAACTTTTCCTTCAAGTCCAAAATCTGCAGGATTGACTTTTTTCCCAATTACCAAATAATCACCTTCCTGCCCGGCGTATATCTCAGGACATGTCCCAATGCCACACATTTCATTAAGTGTTTGTCTTTTTAATTCATAAACTGCAGGACACGCGCCAACTCCACATGCTATGCTTTTCGGCGTCAATTCTCTTAAATTATCTTCATTTTTCATTGTCATTTTTTAAGGTTTAGAGAATTAGGCAATAGTCCATCCACCATTATCTTTTGTTAATAATCCACTTCTCCAAGCCCCCGGAGAGTTTCTTATTTTTTCGTCTCTAGGACTAATATAGGCCGTTCTCGTTTTTGTGTCCTTTACAAGTTTATAACCCCCATCATTAAAATAAGATTCATTAGAGGGTTCCTCACAATTATTACATGTAACTATTCCTTGACTTGATTGAATGTTGATAGTCCAATTTGATCTTGTCATTTTCTTATTGTTTTTTGTTTTATTATAGTAATAACAGAATATTCAGATTATATATAACCTATCATCAAAAAATACTAAAAAACTAAAGAAATTATGTTATATGTTTAGTTAATAGAAATATTTATAACTAATAATACTATCTTTATGAGAATGAATCTAAAATCATCTGACATAAAACTCTTGAATTATCTTTACCATAATGGAACAGAGCCCGCAACAAAAGTAGCGAAATCCACAAAATTGAGCAGAGAGCAAGTTGAGTATAAAATAAAGAAATATTTTTCCGAAGGTATAGTAAAGCAGTTTTTCACGCTTTTTAATTATCCTCTGCTTGGATATACCTCGTCAGTATCTTTGCTATTGAAGATAAAATCAAGTAAGACAAAAGAATTCTCAGAAAAGCTAAAGGAAGATAAAAATTGTCTTTCAAAAGGAGAGATTATCGGTGATTTTGACTTTTTTATGGATATGGTTTTTAAAGATGAAAAAGAGATGAACAATTACATCTCAAATTTGTTCCAGGAAAATAAAGATTGTTTGGTTGATTGTCTTGTACTAAAGTCTTTTTTTATAGAATATTATCCATTAAGATTTTTAAGCAAGCAAACAGGCAAGAAAAATGTTTATTCTGTTGACCAGCAAGAAATTTTCAAGGAGAGATATTCAATTGATGAGAAGGACAAAATAATTCTTAAAATGATGTCTCAGGATGCAAGAGTCAAAATAGTTGACATAGCGGAAAAGATTAAATTGACACCCGAAGCGGTTCTTTACAGATTGAGGAAATTAGAAAGGGATAGGATAATTCTTGGTTCCAGAATGTTTTTTGACGCAAATAAATTAGGGTATTATCTCGCAGATGTTTTACTTGAAATAAAACCTTTTTCATCATCCATCCAAGAAAAAATAAAGAAATTCGCGAGAGGAAACAATAAGATAAATCATGTATTTTTTCTTTTCAACCAGCCAAACTGCCTTATGCAGATAATCTTTAGGTCGCAGAAAGAACTGCAGGATGCCATAAAGGAAATAAAAAATATTTTTCAAGATGAGTTTATAAAAATAAAAATTTTATTTCCAAAGCCTGAAGATAAAATAAACACCCTCCCCTTTTATTAAATCTCTTTTATTTTTTCATCTGTAGTTCCATTACGATTATTGTAAATCATCCTTATCCTTTCCTCTTCCTCTTCGCTCAAGTTTTCAAATTCTTCAAATTTTAAAATTGTTCCACGTCCGTATTTTTTCAGTGCGTCAATCACATAATTAAAATCATCACAACCGACGTGTAAAATTTTTTCAAAAAGTCCGCTTACTTTGTTAAATTCAACCATATATCTTTTACCTATTTTTCTAACGCTTGCAGTTTCATAATCCATTTATTTCTTAGATTATTCCTGTTCTTAAGAATTATTCTTCTTCCTTTTCCTTAGTCAAATTTTCATCAACCCTGTACTCCTCAAACCTGACTTTCTTTTTCCTTATCGCTTCTTTCAGCGATTTTTCAACGCCCGAGAGATTTGATTTTCCAGTTTTTACTTCAACAAAAACAACTTCGTCTATTTCTTTTTTGTCAATGCCTTTGAACGCTATGAAATCAACAGGCTTTCCGAGGAATCGAACTTCCGTAGGCAAAAATGGAAATCCTGGAAGGTACGGTGCAATCTGCTCGGAAAATTGTCCCGATAAAACAGCCCTTGACTTTGTTACAGCATCTTTTCTGTAATCTGGAATTTGAAGTTCCCAATATCTGTCCCTTCTCAGCGTCGTAATTTTATTTCCAATAATATAGCCGAGAAAAATCCCGAGGATTAAAATAAAAAGAACAAGGATGATTGTTATAAACTCCATCAAGATTTTAGATAAAGATTGTATAAAAACTTATTTGATTGGCTTATGATTTTTCAAAATAGTCCTGCAAATTTTGTGTTTTTCTTCTGATTTTTTCTTCTTCACCGAGCATAATCAAAGTATCTCCGCAGGTTGAGCCACCCCTAAAGAAAATTCCGTTTCTAAAGACCCATGATTTTACCTCCGGATTTCCGGGCCAATTATCAATTGCATCTCCGAAACCAAAAAAGTCTATAACCTTCTCGTCTCTATCGGCCCAAATTGCCGCCAATGTATACTCTAAATTTTCTTTTTCTATAATATCTGAGAATCCTCCGGAATTTTTCACGTCCTTCAAGTAATCCATGGCAGTAATAATTTGTTTTCCTCTCGTATCTCCATAGTTATTTATTCCTGCACTATGCAAATATGCCTTTGTTGGGATTTTTTCAAAATCTATGAATGTATTTATAAAACTCATTTTAATAACTCATTTTCTTTGCTTCTTTTGGTTCTTCATATTCTTCGCTCATCCACCATTCCAAATCAGGGATATTGTCTGTACTCAAGCCACGCGATTTAAGGTAGCCGCGCGAAAGAATGTAAAACATCACCCCCAGACTTCGCGTGTTTTTGTTATTTCCGATAATAACTTTGTCAGCCCCCTTGGAAAAGTTGTTCGTGTCGCATATCATAAGGACTTTCTTCCCGACATTGATTGTGTCATTCAGGGCGTTTTTGTCAAGCCACGAATCAGTAACTATTGTTAACTCATTCTCAAAAAAACTTGGAAGCGATGTGTTTGTCAAAACACCGGCAGGATATTTTTTTGTGAATGTTCTTATCCCTGTCAATTCTGAAAATTTCTCGGCTTTTTTCCATCCTGCCTGTCTCTTGCAGACAAGGATTACATCTTTTGAATCAAATTTTGAAAGATACTCGACCGCTTCGCGCAATTTTTCATCGATTAAATCGGTGTTGAAAATAGCCAATCCATCGGCTCTTCGACGATATACAAAAGGTCTCATCTGAGGTGTAACTACTCTTGTCCCAATGTAAATTCCGGACTTGACGTAATCTTCAAGAGGAATAAGCATGTCATCTCTTTTCTTTATTTTGACCTTTTCCTTTAATTCCTCTGTTGTCGTTTCCTCAATCTTCTCGGCAAGTTTTTTTGCTTTCTCAAGAAGTTTCTTTTTTTTGTCAACGATTGTGCTATCTATGGATTCTTTCTCTGCCTCTTTGTTCATTTCTTCTGTAAATTCTTCCTTGTTCTCTGACTTGTCTACTTTTTCAGTTTCTATCTTTGTTCTTGCCATGAGAATTCATCGTGGTTTTCATTTTTAAAGGTTTTTGTGCTAAAAGTTTTGTTAAATAAAATTTGCTTTAACATTAAGATGTCCTTTAGATGATATATCATTTTTCAACAACAAAACATTCGCCGTCCGCAATTCTCAAGACTTTTGTTTTCTTCTCTTTTTCAAAATCCACTATTTCTTCTTCATTGACCTTTTCATAATGTGGGAAGATAACGAAATTTATTATTCCAAGTCCGTTTAAGTCTTTTAAATTTATATAATTTGGATCTCCTGACTTGCCGATGCCTGCAATTTCTATTGATTTTTGGAGAAGAATTGTTCCTGCTGAAACTCCCAAGTAGATTTTGTTTTTTTTAATCATCTTTCTTATCAGTTCCAGATATCCTCGGTTTCGCATTGCATTAAGAATTGTGAAGGTGTTTCCCCCGGCAGAGTATATCACATCATTATTTTCCATTTCTCTTCTTGCATCTTCCCTGAAAGGATTTCCAAAATTTATATCCTCTTCCTTGAAACCAACTCTTATCAATTCGCGGAGAATTTCCTCGCCATATTCGTCTGGATTTCTCCTTGAACTCCTTAAAACCAGGATTTTTTTGTCTTTTATTTCTCCACCTAGTATTTTAAGAAATTCTCTTTCAACTTTCTTGGAAGAAATTCCGTTGGAAGTTAATATTAGTCTCATTGAAAATCTAAAGAAAAATTGCTTTTAATCTTTTGCGAGGCTATTCTGTTTCATTCTCCAAGGTTCTTTCATACTTTTCAACTTCATCCGGATTTGGGAGTCTTTCATAGAGGATTCTACACTTTGAACATAGCAATTTTACCTTTGTGCCTGGACCTTGATAATCAAATAAAATTTGCCCGGGAACGTGACCTGCCAATTCACATTTTTCTACTTCTATAAAATGCTTTTCTAGCGTTCTCTTTATTTCAGATTTCCTCGAAGGGAAAACATCACTTGGAGGCATGTGAATAAATCTTTGCGTGCATTTATAACTTTTGTGTAACCCAACTCTTTCACACTAGCGTTCTCTTTTTCCTTTTGTGGTCAATTATAAATGCGATAGTCAACCACATGATAATCAAAATTAATAAAAATAACGGGCTTTCAAATCTTTGTTTTGCGAAATCAGAGAAAAAATATAATAAATACGCCAAAAACAAACCGTATGGTGTCATAATAAGAGGGACAAAAACAATTTTCCACAAACCTCTCTTTTCAATGCCTTCATTAAAAAAATAAAAAGCCAGTATGTTTGGATGTATCATAGAAAAAAATAAACCTTTCTTAGCTCTTTTCTGTTCTTCTAAATAATCATTCCTCTTGAAAAATACATTTCTTCCCAAAAAATAATTTATGAAGGCTGTTAATGTTAAAGTAAAGGCAACTACTAGACTTATTGAGAACAGTGAAATAAAACTTCCGTTCGAGAAGAATACGGCGAGAGCGATTATAAATGAACCCGGGAAATAAAGTCCTAGATAAACTATTCCTTCAAGAAATGAGGCTATGGATAATCCCACAAGTCCGTATCTTTCATAAAGATTTTCCAACAAATTTATAATTTCAGTTGGTGGGGGTATTATGTTTAGACTCCACAGTAAAACAGCAACTAAGTAAAAAATCAATGCTGTTGTTGGCAGAAGAGGGAATTTTTTCACAAATTTTTCAAAGTTCATCTCAGATTTTCCTCGATTTCAATAAGCCGATTTATTTTGGCTTCGCGTTCTTTTCCAGTTATTCCGCACTTGAAAAAATCCGCCTGAAAACTGAAAGCCAAGTCTGCCAAAATTGCTTCCTCAGTTTCGCCGCTCCTGTGTGAGAATACAATTTTTATATTATTCTTTTTTGCGATTTCACATATTTCGCTGACCGTTAACAAGGAGCCGCACTGATTCGGTTTTACAATAATTGCATTAATAGATTTTGTTTTTATGGCTTTTTTTAATCGTACAGGGTTGGTAACCGTAAGGTCATCACCGACGATCAACCTGTCTGAAAATTTCTTAAGCAATTTCGAGAAACTTTCAAAATCGTCTTCATGAAAAGGGTCTTCTATGTAAAAGAGATTGTTGTTCTCGATAATATTGCAGATGTATGAAAACTGCTCTTCATTAGTTCTTTTTATTGGAGAATTTTTGTACTTGTACGTTTTTCTACCATAAAAACTTGAGGCGGCCACGTCGATGCCGAAAGGGATTTTAAGATTTTTTAGTATGTTGAATATTTCCTTTTCGTTTAGAGAAGTTTCCCATGCGTCTTCGTCGTTTTTTTTGCCTTCAAAATTTTCGTCTTTTTTTCCCAAAAAAATTTTTGTTTCCTCTTTTGCAATTTTGTTTTCTTTTTGAGATTCCTTAACCGATTTTGATTTTGGAACAAGAAGAAATTCCTGAAAGTCGGGTTTTTTCCCAGAGGTTGAATGCTTCCCACCCCCAACACAGTTTCCCACCAATCTTGGAAATTTTTTGGCATTTGGGTTTATCAATTGCCAGATTTCTTTTTTTCTTTCATGCGCAATTGCCTTTAGCAACGCTGATTCAAGGGCAAAAAGAGTGTTTGCGCCAATAAACCCCTCTGTTACGTCCTCAATTTTTTTCAAATCCCTGAATCCTTCAAAACTTTCTTCCAAAAAATAATCACTGAATTTTTTTATTGTCTCAATATCCCCAGATAAGTTTTTCTTATAGGGTTCGGCTTCATAATACCCTCGAGATTTACCGTTTGGCGCACTCGCGGAAAAGCTTCCGGCATTTGTCTTCAATGTTACGAGAATCGTGCTTTCGTTGCGCGAATCCAAAACAGAGCGCGCAGAAACCTCTTTTATTACAACCATAAATTGAAAAATTCTGAGAAGTATATAAAATTTGTTAATTTTTTCTAACTAAGAAATACATTTGATGTTCTGTTTTTTTATCGGGCGTTTTGAATAAGAAATCTTCTTGCCAAATTATCTTGAAACCTGATTTTTTTAATACTTCTTTAATCTCTTTTTTTGAGTACGAACTGAAGTAAACATTCTTGCCCTGAAAATTATTGTATCCTTCTCCTTTTCCTTTATTTATCGAAAACAATAAGAATCCATTTGATTTTAATATATTATTGAATGATTTGAAAATAGAAGGAAGTCTATCTTTTTCTACATGTAAAAGAACAAAGAATGAAGTGATTGCATCGAATGTTTTAGCAGGAAAATTTAAGTCATATAAACTTTTTAACTTAAAGTTAGCGTTAGGAGCATTTTCTTTAGCAATTTTTATCATTTGTTTTGAAATGTCAATCCCTGTTACTAAAAATTCTTTTTCACTAAGGAATTTTGCTATCTTTCCTGTTCCACAACCACATTCTAATATAATTGCTTTCTTTGGTATATGGTTGAGAAGATGTTTCTTAATTTGAATAATTTCGTTGGCTTGACTTTTATTGTAGAAATCTAGAAACCTTTCACCCTTTGAATCATACCATTTACTATTCTCTTTTTCTGATTTCATATAAATTAAACATGGCAGTTATTTTCTGTTGTCCCCATAATCTCGCGCTATTCTTCCCGCGCTTTTCCTTAATGTTTCTTCTCTGTTGTTATGATCATAAAGGCCTTCGCAAATAGCCATTGCCTCAAAGATTTTCCTTTTTTGGCTTTCGCTCAATCCGTTATTGTCATAGATGATCATTTTCCCGATGTTTCAAGTACAAAGCAGTTTAAATCAATTTATTTTATAAAGTATAATCTGATAAACTCACTTTAGAGTTAATGTTTCCAAATCACTTTTTTTATTGTTAGACAATCTTTCCAAGGATTTTTTATGTCCTAAATAGAACATTGATACTGCCAGCATCCCCATAATAATTCCTGGACCTTCTTGCCCATATCTGAAGTCCATAATTCCTACGTATAACATTAAATCTCCGGCAAAGATATTCTCAATCGGAAAATTTTCCAAATAATTCAAAAATTCTCTTTTCATTTTTCTTTACCCATTATATTGTTCTCTGAAGATAATTTTTCCAGACATCTTTTATCCCCAAAATAAAGTGTTGATAGGACACCCATCGCCGTTGTTACCACCCCTTCGACTTGATATCCCTCCATGAAATACCACTCTGCAACTACTAGAGATAATCCACCTAAAATACCATTAGTGATTCGGAAATTCTCAACATAATCTAAAAATTTTTTAACCATTACTCTTCCTCCCCGCCACTTTCCTCTTCTCCAAAATCTCCCTCATCCTCGGGATTTGCAAGTTCCATAATTTCCCCTTCTTTTGCTATCTCTTCCTCTTCACGAAGCTCTTTGTTGATGATCTTGTTGTCATCAATTTTTGATTCTCTTGTTCTCTTTAGTCTCTCTTCTTTTTTTGCAGGCATTGGTTTCTTAACGGAAATTGGCAGTATTCCTGATTCAAGTTCTATCTCGGCGATTTTGAGAGCGTCGTATTTTATCTTTTCCAAATCATCTTTTGAGATTTTTATCAGCAGAGGAGCATTCATCGCAATTTGCAAAGCTCTTGCACCAAGAATGCGCGCTTTTTCGTATTTTGTAAATTGTTCCATCTTATTTCAATGATTTCTCTATTTTTAAAAATAATTTTTTCCAGACCCTTTCATTCATCTCCAATATTTTGTGCATTTCCTCTTCTGTTAATCCTCTTGAGCCTCCTTTTTGCATCGAGGATATTGTTCTGTTGTGGCTCCCTATTGTGACTCTTGTCTCGCTTATATCTTCTTCCTCCTGTGTCGGATCAACAACAAGATAATCTCCAATTTTGTGTATTGTTATTGACAAGGGAGTTTCTTTTCTTAATGGAACTTTGTCTTTTGACCATTCTCCATAGGATGTTTTTCCCCTCTCTTTGTCATAAACAGGAATTCGTGCGTTTTTTAGCGCGGCGATAGCAGCTATGCCTGCAGCATCCAGCAAGTTTCCGTCGGCGTTTATTGTGTATATGTCTATGAAAACTGTCCACACTTTTTCCTTGGGAATTATGCAAAGTTTTTCGGTATCAATGAATTTGCTTTCTCTTATGCTTCTGTCAATCACACGCGCCAACTCAATTGAATCTATCTTAGGAGGTCCTGATTCAAACCTGTCTGAACTTAGAGGGAGAAATTCCGCAGTTACCATTAAATTTCCTTCATTGGGAGAATCAGCATAAGGTTCAGAGACATCCATTTTCACTCCTGCAAGCACTTCTGTCTTTCCGATTAAGACTCTCGCACTTCCCTCGGCATTTTTTGAGACACCTGTTTCAATCACTATGTCTCTGTAATCTTCAAGACCACGACCGTCAAATCTATTTCCTTCCTGCAGAAATTTTTTTATTCTCTCGGCAGTGATGTTTGGTGTTTTCATTTTATTCCACTTTTGTGTTCTTTAATTTCTTGAGGAGATAATTTTTCTCTCAGTATGTAACGCATTGTCTGGCTTCTTCCTTGTGGAGAGCTGAATATTAATCCTTCCCCCTTCATTAGTGTTAGCATCCCTTCCAACTGTTCTATTCTATTTTTATTTCCGCCGTTGCCCGACTCATAAAGGATTTCTCCGGCTGTTTTCCAGGAATCTAATGTAGACAATAAATATTTTCTTGTTAAATCAACTGCCATTTTAGTTTATCGAATTTTTCAGCGCCTCCTTTTGAATTTCGTGAATTTTTTTGCATGCTTCTTTGGCTAATTTTATCACATCCTTCAACTGGCTTGTTTCAATTTTTCCGTCGAGCTGGATGTGGGTAATCTCTCCGTTTGGGGTGAAGGTTATGGGAATGTCTGTTGCTCCTTCGCCCTCTTCATAGTCCTCTTCCTCTTTTGAAACATCAACAACCAGATTTTTGTCCAGCTTTCCGATTGAGACGCTAGAAACCATAGATTTCATTGGAATTCCTGCGTGTGCCAACGCCAGTGCCGCTGCGTTTATTCCGGCACATCTTGTTGAGGCATTTGCCTGCAAAATATTGACGTGAACGTCGACAACCGCGTTTGGGAAATTATCAATCATTACAACAGGTTCAATGGCCCATTCGGAAATCTTGCTTATTTCCTGGCTTCTTCTGCTTGGACCTGGACGGATTCTTTCTGTTACGGAGAAACTCAACATGTTGTAGTTGTATCTTAATGTTCCTTTCTCCGGATTTTGCATATGTTGCGGATGCATTTTCTTAGGCCCATAAACAGCGGCAATCGCGATTGTGTCACCGAATGAGAACATCGCACTTCCGTCGGCATTTGGTACAACTCCGACCTTTGCTTTTATTTCTCTCAACTCGTTTGGTTTTCTTCCGTCGCTACGCTTGAATTCCTTTGTCATTTTAATATTCTTTATTTCTCCCTTTATAATTTAATCCATGAAGCATTATTGATGCTTCGTCTTTGTCATATCTTGCAATTCTATTTACGTCTGCCATGGTAATTCTTCCCATACTTTCGTCTTCTTTTCTTTCCATTTCTTTCATTGTTAATTTTTTTTGTTCGTTATTTCCCATTTTCCCCTCTTCTATTTTTAGTTGTTAATGTTGTAATTATGGGTATTACTGCACTTCCAAGAAATATTGCGTAACCTGTATTTTTAACATGGTCGTTTCCAATTTCACTCCCCATATATCCGATTACAGTCCCTAAAATCATTCCTCCTACAAATAATTTATCTTCCAATTTCATTTTCCTTTCTCCTCTTCAAAAAACTTTTTTACTTCATCTGTTAAGCCTTCGACATATGAATTTTCCGTTATGAAGTTTATGGCTTTTTTTGCGAGTAATTCATCTTCTACCTTTCTTCCAGAAATCCAGATTATTCCGTTTTGTCCGACGGTTATCTCGCATCCCGTTTCTTCCTTTATGAGATTTATCATGCTTCCTTCTTTCCCTATCACTCTCGGAACTTTGTTCGAATTTATTTCAATTATTACTCCTTGCTCTATTTTTCCAAAACCACGTCCTTTAATCGTCAAATCAACCCCTCTTTTGTTTACGTCGAATACTTTCGCAACAACCATATCTCCCATTTCCAGAACTTCCTCCATGTTGTTCTTGCTTACGAATCTAGGGACTTCAGACAGAGTAAGAAAGGCGTTTTCTATGTAGTTTATGTCTATGACCCATCCATTGAATGTGAGATTGTCGACTTTTCCTATGACGACGTTTCCCTTTCTTGGATTGTAAATTCCTGAGAGAGGAATTACTTTTGTTAATCCATTGGACTCTTCCAGCAAACCATACTTTAGGGAAACAATTTCATTGTTTCTTTTCTCCGTGCCTTCTCCGGGAAGTGTTTTTCCTTCGGATGAGAGAACTTCTCCGGGAATTATTATTTTTCTTTCACTCATTTTATTCTTTTATAACAATTGCTGTTAGAGGTTTAATTCCAGATAAACTTTCAATTCTTGTGAGTGCCGCATCTCTTTGTGATTTGTTTTCTGATATTATGGTGATCTCTGCACATGTCATCCATTCTTTCCCAAAATAATCTATTTTGACTATCCCTCCGCTTCCATCATCATTCGTTACCACATAATATTCTTCGTTCATTTTTCCTCGCTGATTTCCTCTGTCATCATACTTCCGTGTGTCAAGGAATTTAATTTGTCGTAAAAGTTCATGATTATCCCGGAGGGAATGCTTACAACAGCTTCTAAGTCGCCGTTTGAAAGCCAATTCTCTGTTTCTTTATATTGATTTATTATTTCGTAAGTTCTTCCGGTGTGAATTGCAGGCACGGTAACTCTGACTTTTTTTGTTTGGATTTTTATCGGCAGAATTTTGCTTAACTCCTCGACGATTTTGTTTATCTGACTCTCAACCGGAACATTTTTCACATTGATTTTTGCCTGCTCTAGCGCTGTTTTTATTCTTTCTGCAGTCAAAGGCCGGTTATCCTGGGGATTTATTGCGTTGACAACCAAAAAGTCAACAACCTGTTTGTATTTTTTCTCCTTTTCCTCGTCCCTGTGTTCCTGTGTTACAAGAACCTCTCCGTTTTTTACTATTCTTTCCGCTATTGAATTAACGTCTTTTGTGCCGAATGAAATTTCTAGATCATCTCCAGAAGCCGCAGTGCCTTTTTTTGAGTCATAAAAAACTCTGTCGATCTCCAAAAAATCTGCTGGACTTCCCATTCCTCGCCTGAAATTCAGTGCCTTGTCCATGTCAACAATAATCTCAAAGTGTTTTCCCCTTTGCTTTATTCTTGCGATGGTGTTTGTCATTTTAATCAAGAACATCTCCCCTAATTTCTGCACATAAGCAATTAAAATAATTTAATAGTCTTGATATTAAATTAGGATTATAATTTTTGCTGACAACCTTTGTGGTTATTGTTTGAACACCTGCTCTCCTAGACAAATATTCCTCGTGAAAATCGGCAATTTTTATGGCATTTAAATCCCTAGAATTAAAGGGTTTTTTATGACGTTCACCCTCATTTGCATTCCTATTTAATCTGCCAGAATAATTATGGGTTATTTTTCCTGCAGGGTCTCTTTCAGAAGTTAATGAGTATCTGTCTCTTGTCATCTTAAAAATCCTTTAATTTTTCCCCGATTACTTTTTCTATTTTTTGATCTTCTTTGTTTATGAATGAAAGCTCAAACCGGTTTAGATTAAATCGGTTTCCTTGGATGTCTTTGAATATTTTCAGCGCAAGTTTTACTCCCTTCTTGATTGTCAAGTCATGCGTGTAAGAATCTCTTAATGCATCTTTTATTTTATCATCACTTTCCCCGATTGCGTTCGCGTGGTAGGAGAAATAATTTCCAGTGACGTCGCTGGTGAACAATTCAGGCACCTTTCGATTTATTCCTGCTAGCATTATTGAGACTCCAAAAGGGCGCGCTCCGCCGTACTGGGTGAACTGCTGTTTTATGTTTGATAATTCTTTTATCACCAACTCAGGTTCAATAGGGGAGTCATAAGTCACTTTGTGCTGTTGTGAAATTAACTGCGATCTTTCAATTAGGACACGCGCGTCAGAGGTTATTCCTGCAACGCTTGCAATCATGTGCGAGTCAATCTCATGTATTTTGCTTGTTGATTTTCCATTAATCAGCTTGTCGTCAATTCTCTTGTCAGCAAGTATGAAAACTCCGTCTGTGCAAACCATTCCTATACTTGAACTTCCTAATCTTATCGTCTTTTCAGCATATTCCACCTGCAGTAGGTGTCCCTCGGGCGAGAACATTGTAGCTGTCCTGTCATAGCCCATTGCCTGATGCTGCAAGTCTGTTGGCATATCCATATTTGCTTTACTCCTGCCTCCTTGCAAATGTGGAGGCTAGAAATTTACCTGTAAATTTCTTTGTGTCCATATTATTATTTATAGAGAAATTTTAATAAATAAATTTCCTTTTCTTTCTCTGTTCAAAAATTTGAAGAAGATTGGGTTTAAAAATTTTTCGAGATGAAAAATGTTAGGGTTTTTGAGACTTATGTATCTTTAAAAGGCATTGATTATAGTTAAAATGTGGTTCTCATAACCCAAAAACGTCTTTCTTGATTATGCTTCTTGCCCTGCTTAATCGCGACATTACAGTTCCCGGGGGTATTTTCAACATCTCTTCAATTTCCTTGTAAGAATATCTCTGAGCAGCTAGAGAAATAATCTCAAAATGTTGCAGACTTAAAGATTTTAATGAATTGCTGAGCATTTTCCTAATAAAAATACTTTCTTCTGCATTCTGTTCCAATGAGACTCTGGCCATTGCTGATTCCAAATCTGCATTTTCGTGTGACATTTTTCTGTCCGCAGAGCTAATAGCATCTAGATAGCATGTGTAGCAGCATCTCTTCAGGTACGCCCTTATTTTTGCATCATTGCTGAAGCTGTCTTCGGGCATTTCGGAAACTCTTTCATATAATTTCATTATGGCTTTTTGCGTTATGTCTTTTGCATCCTGAGAGTTTCTACAAAGTCTTGATGAGTAATTTAACAGAAAGCTATAATTTTCAGGATTACAAATAAAAACGTCAACTTTTTCTTTTATTTTATTGTGTCCGTTTGATTTTGAAGGCATGTTCTCATGAATTTCTAAAAGACATCTTTTTTAAACGTTTCTGTCGTGAGTTTTTACAACAATTTTTATAAACAAATAAATTAATTTTAACTTATGAATAAAACCACAAGGTCATCAAGGAGATTTAAGGAGCCGGAAGCTGTCAATTTGACTACGCACGAACTTGTAGAAAGAGGAACGGAATTCAGAAAGTTTTTATTTGATTCTTATGATGTTCCTGCATTGCTCACCTTTGACTTTTGGGACACTAGCGTAGCAGATTTTTCTCCCGAGAGAAACAAGCGATTATTGAAAAAGGCGTTTAAAAAAACATATCTAGGTATGGAATCTTCAAAGTATTGTTGCCGTTACTACGGTTCTCAATTATTGTTTGACCGGTTGATAAAAGTCTCTGAAAATATTGGAGGAAGAATTCACGTTAATTCCGGTTGGGCTCCGAGCGTGTATGCCGACGAACCGGTAAGAATTTATGGAGTCCAGAACTTCGAGATTTTTTTGTCCAGCGACAATGGGCCTCAAACAAATCTTTGGAATCTCTCAAGTGCACTGGGATATTATTTTACCCATTCAAGTGAAAATAACCTTCCCTTCAGCACTGATTTTTATCTTAAGAAAGATTCAGGGAGTCAGATATCTGCATTCTTGATAGGATTTTTAACTCCTCCAGAACTTTTTCTTGAAAGGGCGGAAGTTTACAGGGATAAAAAAGGAGAGATTGAATACGGAGGTTTGGGTGAAGAATTCGGATTGTGGTCGGGTATCACAAGAGATTATCATAACTGGGTGGAAAAAACAAGAAACGAATTAATTTCTCAGTCCTCTCAGAGTTCCTGAAACTTTTTTCACAGAGATGTCTTCTTTTGAAGCTGCGAAGCTCGCTTGGATTTCATTAACAGCTTCGCGATTTATGCATATGACTGCGGAATCCTTCTCTCTTTTTATCCAACTTAGACCTGTTTTTGAAAATCCCAAAACACCAATGAACTCTAAGATTACTTTTTCAATTTTGTTGACATCTTTTCCCTTTACAAGAAGATATCTTTTGTTCTCGCGCAACGAAGGTTTAAGAGATTTTAACGGCATGAGATAGGCAATGAAAAAAAGAATATAAATGTTTATATACGGACAATTTTGTTTTATTTAATGGCAGGGAATCCTACCCATCATTATTTGAATCATCAAATTGGTGTTGACGTAGTTGCAAGTTGCTTAAACTGCCGCACTTCTTCAGACGGGAAAAGTAGAGAAAGAGAGTACAGTAATGTTAGAAATCGTTTGAAAGAATTGGTCGATAGTAATCTTCATCTTGGACAAGATATTGAGTTTACTAAAGATGCATTAAATGCCTGCAAGAATTGTGATTATTCTTCGTCAAGGGTAGTCGAAATGGTACGGGAAGCTCTTGGTAAAAGTGATAGTTCTTGATTAAACTTAATTATTTCATATGGAAAGAGACAAAAACAGCAGACCGGTTGTAGAATTAAAAAATCTGGAGAATACCGCAATTAGAACTTCTACCGAAGAAGAATTTATTCAACTTGTTAATATCTACAAATCTACACACCATTACGAAAAAAATGAAAGATTAAAAGGCAGGAACTTTTGGTTTAGCGGAATTTGGCAGAGATTGGGTTCTCTAACTTGCGCAACAATTGACATTGAGTGTGAAGGGATTAATTTCGGAAGCGAAGGGTATTATGTAAATAATGGATTTAGTATAATCTCACTGGAAGAATTTTGCTCTATACAAGGGTTGGATTATCATACACTTAAGGAGATAAATGAATTTCACAGGCCAGGAGAGGATATTACCAGCTTAATCAAGCAAAGAGGAATTTTTGGCGGGATTTCAAAATTATTATATGATTGATGACTTTCTTGAAATAATCTCATAGAATTTTTAAACTGTCTTTTGCTATAATTAAAAAGAGAAAACTAAAATGAAAATTAAAATTTTCAATCATTTAAACACTAACGCGATAATGCGTCACGGAAACGTGTTAAAATAAAATGGAAATATTTCCAATAGGTGGTTACAATGAAGTTGGCAAGAATATGACTGTTGTAAAGACAGGAGAGGACGCATTCATATTTGACGCAGGATTTTTTATGCCTGCCATCGTTGAGATGCAGGAAGAGGAAAAGAAAGATTATTCGGAAAAAAGATTAAGGAGCAAGGGGGCATTGCCTGATGACTTGATTCTCGACAGGCTCGGTTTGAGAGACAAGGTTCGCGCAATTTTTCTTTCGCACGGCCATCTTGACCATATAGGTGCAGTGCCTTTTCTTTCACACAGATACAAAGCTCCGATAATCGGATCACCTTTTACAATATCAATACTTAAAAAAGTTCTCGAAGACGAAAAGAAAGAAATCCCGAATGACATAAAAACAGTTCAGTTGAATTCTTCAATAAACATAAAGGGAAAAAGCCAAACTTACAGGGCAGAGTTGGTCAACATGACCCATTCAGTTCCTCACACGGCAATGACCGTGCTCCATACAAATGAAGGTGCAGTGCTTTATGGAAACGACTTTAAGTTGGATAATACTCCCGTCGTAGGAAATCCTCCAAACTATGAAATGCTGAAGAGAATATCAAAAGAAGGAATTAAGGTTGCAATAATTGATTCTTTGTACTGCGGCACTGCCGTAAAAACGCCAAGTGAACGTATTGCACGCCACATGGTCGAAGAAGTTCTTTTGACAGTGAGGAATGAAAAATCAGCTGTTTTCGTGACAACTTTTTCCTCCCATATTGCACGCCTGAAAAGCATAGTGGAGTTTGGAAAAAAATTGGACAGAAAAATAATATTTCTGGGAAGAAGTTTGGAGAGGTATGTTTCGGCGGCATCGCGAGTTAATCTTATACCTTTTAGGAAGGATTTTGAACTAAAAATGTACAGGAACCAGGTTTTTTCGACATTGAAACAGATAAGCAAAAACAGGGAAAATTATATTGTGGTCTGCACGGGACATCAGGGTGAGCCGGGCAGTATTTTGGACAGGATTGCGACAAAAAAACTTCCGTTTGAATTTAAAACGCATGACAGCTTGATTTTTTCATCAAAAACAATTCCGGTGCCGGTGAATATTGAGAACAAAGAGGCGTTGAATAAAAAACTTAGAAAATCTCAAGTGAGAATTTTTGATGATGTCCACGTTTCGGGACACGGGGGAAGGCAGGATTTGATTGATTTGATAAAACTCATTAATCCGGAACATCTGATTCCTTCTCACGGTTCATACATGCAACTAAAACCGATGGTAGAACTCTCAGAGGAGCTGGGATATTCTAAGAAAAACTGTCATCTTATTTCAAACGGAAGCAGATTAAAGATATAAAATGGACGACGAAATTCTCGAAGGTTTGCGGCAGGCAATTTCAAAAGGAGAATCTCTTAAAGATGCAATGCAGAGTTTTTACAATGCAGGATATCTGAAAAAAGACATTGAAGATGCTGCCAGGAGATTTCAGTACTCAGAGCAAACTGAAAAATTCAATAAGCCGATTTCAAAACCAGCGGAAAAAAATCCTTCAAATTCGATATTCAGAAAATCAAAATCTCCCGAACAAGGTGATAATGCTCAAGTTCAACAAGAACCGCCCAGATCTTCCCAAAAAGTTTCCGATTATGTTAACAGCGAAGAAATGGAAAAATTGAGAAAGAAAAAAATAATTTTGATTTCAATTTTGCTGGCGGTTACGGCGGCAATTATCTTCGCGATTTTTTTCTTCAGGGAAAATCTGATAGGATTTCTTAACAACATTTTTGTAAAATGAATAGCGAGATTTATTTCCCTGCAGAGGATTCATATCTTATGTCTGAAATCTTAAGGAAAAAAGTTCCGGAGATTCTGGAGAAGAATCCTAAAACAAAAGTTTTGGAAATGGGTTCGGGAAGCGGAATTCAGTTAGTAACCCTCAGAGATCTTGGAATAAAAAACATAACGGGAACAGACATAAATCCTGCCGCTGTCAGGAAGTGCAAGTCCTTAGGGTTTAGGTGTGTACTCTCAAACCTTTTTAGTAAAATCTCCGGAAAATATGATATTATAATTTTTAATCCACCTTATCTTCCTACTGATAATCGTGAGCCGAAGTCATCAAGAGCTGCAACGACTGGAGGAAAAAAAGGAAGCGAAATTATAAACAAATTTTTGAGACTAGCAAAAAGCCATCTGAGAAAAAACGGAAAAATTTTTCTTCTTACAAGTTCCTTGACAGAAAAGGTTGATTTTTCAGGTTATGAAAAAACCGTGATTTCCAGGAAAAAAATTTTCTTTGAGGAATTGATAATATTTGAATTAAGATTGGAGAATAAAGTTTAAACTTTTAACACAACTATTTTTAAATAGTTCACTGTAAAAGTTATTTTATGGTAAAATTCTCCCATATGTCGGATATTCATCTTGGAGGATGGAAATTTCCGGAGATGCAAGATTTGAATTTCAAGTCTTTCCAAAAAGCTGTGGAGATTTCAATTTTGGAGAAGGTCGATTTCATACTAATTGTTGGCGATTTGTTTGATACACCATTTCCTTCAATAGAGATTCTGAAGGACACTTTTACAGAATTCAAGAAAATTCATGATGCAGGCATAAAATGCTTTATAATAGCGGGAAGCCATGATTACTCCGTTTCCGGAAAGACCTTCCTTGATGTTATTGAAAGGACAGGATTCTGCAAAAATGTTGTTGACTTCAACGAGGAAAATGAAAAGATAATTCTCAAGCCGACATTCTTTGAGGATGTTGCCATATACGGATATCCCGGAAAGAAAACTGGCTTGGAGATAAAGGACTTGCGGAGAATAAAACTTCAGGATGCAGGTTCAAACTTTAAGATCTTGATGCTTCACACCACGATAGACAAGGCTCTTGGAAGCATGGGAAATCTCCCGATAGATTCAATAGAAACAGAAGTCCTGCCTCATGCAGATTATTATGCCTTAGGACATTTGCACATTATCTTCAGGCATGAGAATTTTGTTTACCCCGGTCCGATGTTTCCAAACAATTTTGCAGAGCTTGAAGCATTGAAACACGGAACTTTTTTCATTGTGGAAATTTTAAACGATAAGGAAAAAACACTAAGGAAGATTGACTTGAAAATAAAAGAGATAGAGAAAGTTGATGTTCACTTGAAAGAATCAATAACTGCGACGGAGAATATAATTGCGGAACTTGGGGGGAGAAATCTTGAGGACAAGATAGTGCTTCTAAGAATTGACGGAGAATTGGAAAGAGGCAAATTATCAGACATAAATTTTACCGAGATAAGCAGGTTTTGCATGGAAAAAAAAGCTTACTTCGTGCTTAGAAATACGCACGACTTAAAGATTAGGGAAGAGAATTTTGAATTTGAACTGAAAAATGAAGAGAATATCGAAGAAGAAACAATAAAAGAATATTCAGGATTAAATAATTCAGAGTTTAACTCTTTGATATCTTCTCTTATGAATTCCCTTTCAATAGAAAAACAGGAAGGGGAAACGTCTGAGAATTTTACTAGAAGGATTCTGGACGAATCAAGAAAAATTTTGAACTTTTGATTAAAATGAGACTTAAGAGAATAAGATTGAATAACATAAGGAGTTACAAGAACCAGGAAATAGATTTTCCTGACGGTTCTACACTCTTGTCGGGAGACATAGGTTCCGGAAAAACTTCTGTGTTGCTCGCATTTGAATTTGCACTTTTTGGATTGCAGCCGGGACAAAAAGCAACTTCTCTTTTGAGAAACGGTCATGATTCTGGAGGAGTTGAAATAGAGTTTGAAGTGGACGGCAGGAACATTGTCATAGAAAGAACCATGAAAAGAAAAAAGACGATTTCCCAGGATTATTGCTCAGTCCATATCGACGGAAAAAAGGAAGAGATTTCTGTGATGGAATTAAAAAACGTCGTTTTGAATCTGTTGAATTACCCAAAAGAATTTTCAAAAAAACAAAATACTCTTTACAAATTCACGGTATACACTCCTCAAGAAGAGATGAAGCAGATAATAACAGAGGATGCAGAGACAAGAGTAAACACCTTAAGACATATCTTTGGAATTGACAAGTACAAAAGAGTGATAGAAAACACCTCTCTTTTGCTGTCAAAGATACGCGAAGAAAAAAGAATAAATCAGGTAATTGCTTCAAATATGGAGGGGGACAGAGATTTGTTGCTTTCAAGAGAGATGGAATTGGAAACAAAAAAACAAAATCTCAGTGTCTTGGAAAAGGAATTTTTTCTTAAGTCGGAAGAAAGAAAGAAGTTTCAAGAGGAGATGGAAAAAATAGCCACAGAAATTGAAGAGAGCAATAAATTAAAAAGAGAGACGGAAAAAATGAATTTTCTTCTTTCAAATAAAGGAGAGTCCATTTCCATGAATTGCAGATTAATATCTAATCTGAGGATGCAAATAGGAGAGACGGAAAAAATAAAGTTTGATGAGTCAAGAATACCTGTTGTAGCCGGAGAAATCTCGTCGAGAAAGAGTAGAAAAGAAAATTTGAATCAAGAGTATCTTTCATTATCCTCACAGATAAGTTCATTGAACTCTAAAAACAGGGAAAACCTTTCATTTATCGAGAGGATTAATCATATTGAAAAATGCCCGACTTGTTTACAGATTTTGGGAGGAGAGTACAAAACTAATGTTTCTTCAAGGATTGAATTTGAAATCAGAGAAAATAACGAGAAAATATCTTTGCTTAAAACGAGCTTGGAATCAGTGTCTAATGAAATAAAGTTAACAGACTCGGAGACAGCAAGTCTTGAAAGAGAACTCAACGAACTTAACATTTTGAGGGTAAAAACCCAGAGTCTAAATGAAAAGAAGCAGAATATTAACCAAATTGAAAATTTGAATAAGGTTCTTGAAGGAGAAATAATAAAAATTCAGGCAGATATTTTAAAGTTTAATCTTAAAATTGAGGAATTAAAACCTCTAGAGAAAATTTTTGATGAAAGAAAAAAAATTCTTGAAAGTCTTTCCCGGGAAGAGAGGATACTTGAGATAAGGCTTGCGGAACTGAAACGAGAACTCCAGATCTTTTCCTTGCAAATTGAGGAATTGAAAAATCGTGTGAAAAAATCAGAGGAACTTAAGAGAAAGATTTCATATCTCTTGGAACTTGATAACTGGCTTTCTGAAAAGTTTTTGGTTTTGGTTTCATTAATAGAAAAGAATACAATGACGAAACTTAAGCATGAATTCTCCACTTATTTTGCCAGGTGGTTTTCAATGCTTGTTTCCGAGTCGTTTAACATTCGTGTGAGTGATGACTTTTCTCCGATAATTGAACAGCAGGATTATGAAATTGATTACTCTCATCTTTCAGGGGGTGAGCGCACTGCGATTGCACTGGCTTATAGATTGGCATTGCATCAGGTGATAAACTCAATGTTCAGCAACATAAAAACGCGCGACATAATAATCCTTGACGAGCCGACAGACGGATTTTCGTCGCAGCAACTTGACAAGATGCGCGACGTTTTGTTTCAGTTGAATGCAAAACAGCTGATAATAGTCAGTCATGAGCAGAAGATTGAGGGGTTTGTGGACAAAGTTATCAAGTTTAGGAAGGAAAACGGCGTTAGTTTTATTGAGACATAGCTTGTTTAATAAATTCATTGTTGAAATTATCTTCATCGAATTAGTTTTAATTTGTTCCCTCTCTCATGAGTTATCTATTAAGAAAATTAGTCTTATCAAAGGTTGCAATAAATTATTACTTCACGACATGTATGATTTTGCGTTAGTCCTTAAATTATCCAAACGAAGTGAGACAAACTATTCTAAAAGTAATCAACAGCTTTGTTAAATAAGTAGTGTTTGTTAAAAAAGTCTAAATGCTTTCTATTCTAATTGGCGTGTCTGGTTTAGCAGAAAATTTAACCTTTTGTGTGCTTTCTCCTTCTTTTTTCTTTCCTATTTGAATAAACTGCTTAAAACCACCAGAAACTCCAGATTCTTTCTTTTCAGTTACATCTAATTCAAAATCCACCCCTTCTTTTAATCTAAATCCAGATTTCTTTACACCCTCTTTAATTTGATTTAAGGTATTCTCTATAAAAGTTTGAACTTCACTTCCTGTTGTGTCTATTGGTTGTTCTGGCATTTTAATTCCAAGTCCTCTTTTCTTTTAGATTTTTCATAGCACTTTTTCTCATAACTTTATTTATAGCAGTTATCATCTCACCATAATCAGTAAATGGAATACTCTCTCCAATAGGTTTATTGTTTTTGTCAACTTTTTGTATTCTACCCCATTGTCTATAAACAAAATGTTTTGGTTTTGAAGTTCCACCCCTAACTGCTTTTCCATTATACAAGTAAAGAATAAATTTATTTGTACCCTCAATTTGTCTTGTCATATATTTTTTAATCAAATCCTGTTATTTATAATTTGTTCAGGTACCATAAGACTTATAAATAATTGGCTCTTTAATTCTGTAATGAAAATAATAAAAGTAATGTCAAAAAAGGTGAAAGACAAAGAATATTCAAAGTATTTACTTAACTTGCCTAAAGAGGTAGTTGAAGAATCTAAGCTTTTAGGGAAGAATTTGAAATCTAAAGTAGAGAAAGAAAAGATTATTATTGAGAAAGATTAATCTAATAGCAATTTGGAAATGAATTGATTCTCAGAAATCATTGGTTTTTTTATTATATAATCTTTCATCTTGAAGTTTGTCAAAAATACTTCTGTTTGTTTTTTCAACTCCTCTTTTATACGATTTGAATTGTTAGTTATATTAATGCTCTTCGGTTCTACCTTGTTTTCTTCAAATTTTTTATAATAGTATGTATTTGAATCAAAGAATCTTGCCTTATGTCTCCATATTTCTTTTGGGTCAACTTTTTCAGTCTTAGCATTAGGATTGAATTTTTGTGGCTCCCGATTAATCCCAATAATACTTGCCCCACCAATACTTGATAAAATATCTGAAGAAGATGTATTTTCACTCTTCACATTAGAAAGAATCTCCCTCTTTATGTTTGTAAAGTAGAAGACCGAATCCCTAAAAGTATCTTTCATGTCAAGAAGTCTTCTGATTCTTCTAATCCTTGCAGAAGTGCTCTTGTTTATCGCCTTTCCTTCGAAATCAAACCAAATATAGTAATATTCTTTTTTTGTGTAATGTTCAATAAGCTTATTTATGCTATCCATAGACATTCGAATAGAAACTGGCACAAATATTGGTTTTGAGTTCATCCCTTTAAAGAAATCATAACAATAGTCTACAAATTTTATGTAATCTTCTAACGAAATAATTTTCTTTGTTATGTTTGGAACAATTAAGATTTCCTTGGAATGACTATATAAATATTCTAAGAAAGAATCCATTGTTTCTTGATTGGACTTTTCCGACAAGGGATTAAACTGGAATGTTAAGTTTATTACATTGAAGAAATCAGATGCCCATTTTTTGTCTTGAAAGAAGCTATCTATTACTTTGTCATCTTCACTATTTACAATTTTATGTATTTGAGAAAAGTCTTTTATATATTTTGAATTTTCAATTATCTCTTTTTTGTCTGAAAGATTTATGGAATCCTTTTTAAGAAATTTTACATCAAAAGTTTTCTCAGGCATTTCAAATTTCCTATTTCCTATGCTAAATCTTTTTATGTTGAATTGGCTCGTTTTATCTGGGATGTATTCTTTTATATTTATTTTTGACATATTTCTTCCCTGAGATTAGTCAAAATATTTAATTTTACCCTGAAATTTGACTTCTCAATATTATCATACAAAACAAGAACTTCATTCTTATTAAAGATTTTGTAATTGACATAACAATCTCGGATAAAATTGACGGTACCCCTTAAATAATGTGCAAGGTCTAAAAAATTCTTTTGAACGAAGTTCCTTGGTTTTTTATCATCAATTACTAAGACGAAATCTTTTTCTTTTGACAAATTGAATATAAAGTATGCAGTAAGAATTATATCATATTCTCCCTTTTTAATCTCCTGTTTAGAAAGAAAAGGTTGTATTAGCTTCCCAATATCAAAAGGAGGATTTGAGAAATGATTCAAATTCTTATGATTAGAGATTCTTCTCCAATTAGGAGAGTTTCTTATCTCTTCAGAAACTTTCGGAGGAATATGTGCTTTAAAATTATCAAGAATTTCTATAAGGGACTTGGTATCTTTTATACAATCTAAGAAGCAGATATAAAAACTTGAATCTGCAACTAATTCCCTTTTCAGTTTCACTTTAATTCCTCTGCCTTTTCTTCACTTATTAAACCTTTTTTTAGCAAGCTTTCAACCAATTTTAATTTATTCCTCTCATCAAATAAAAACTTGTACTTGTTTGACTTTTCCATATAATCTGGATATGAAGAATAAATAATAAACAATAATTCGTCTTCGTTAAGTTTCTCATAGAGCTCTCTAACAAGTTTTAGGGCAACCAGCAATTCTTTTTTCTCAATCTCAGATATTTTCTTAAAAATAATTTTCCCTTCATCAGATAAAGAAAACTTTTCACCAATCTTCAAGAAAGAATTTTCAAAGTACAAGGGGTCATCTAAAGAATCGTGAATCACATCCGAGAAAGGTCCCTGATAATGCTTCTTGAACTCGAACAAGTCTTTTAACTCCACCAAAGCCTGACTAAGCAAGAAAATCTCTTTCTGAATAAAAATTTCTCCGACTGGTTTATCTTGTAACCCTAATAGTAAGATAAGCTTTTTTTCAGCTTCCTCAATTTCGTCAAGACCATCCATTTCTTTATTTTTCATTTTTTTCTGCCTCTTGTTTTATATCTGAAAAGACAATGTTAAAGCAATAAGTTGAGGTTTTGATTCCAATCTTTTTAGCCTTTGCCTCTATAATCTTGTAAAGTTTTTCAGATACAGTTATTTTTATTTGTTTTTGCATAGGACTTATTTAAGTACTTTTTAATACTTAATAGGTGAATTATTAAGTACTTATAAATCTTTCTATATATCATTAAGGTACCGAAATATTTATATAGTGGTGGTACCTGAATATGTTATGGAAATAACAAAGGACTGGAAAAAATTGACCAGATACAAGCGAGGAGAACTCATATCCAAAGACTTAAAAATAGAAAAGATTGAGGATAAATGGAGAGTACCTTCTCAATCTGGCGATGGTTTCTACTATGTTCATTTTGATGGACACAAGCCAAGATGCAATTGTTTGGATTGTAGAATAAAACACGGAAGATGCAAACACATAATAGCTGTAGAATTATATATCCAGAGAAGGATAGACAAAGATGGAAATATCTCCCAAACAAAGAGAGTAAGAATCGGATATTCTCAAGATTGGAAAGCATATGATAATGCTCAAACAAACGAGAAATTATTTTTTCTTAAACTTCTGAAAGAATTATGTAGGAATGTTGAACAACCCATCTATAAATTTGGCAGACCAACATTACCATTTTCAGATATGGTCTTTGCATCTGTGTTAAAGATTTATTCTACCTTTAGTTTAAGGAGATTTATGTCTGATATGAAAATTTCCAAGGAGATGGGATTGATTGACAATCTTTGTACTTATCCTACTATTAGTAATTTTATGAAAAGAAAAGAACTTACAAAAATTTTAAAGAATCTAATCAGAATTAGTTCTTCCCCCTTAAATTCTGTGGAGTCTTCTTTTTCTGCAGATAGTTCAGGATTTTCTACTTGTAGATTTGCGAGGTATTTTGATTATAAATGGGGAAAGAAAAACAAATACAGGATTTGGCTAAAGGCACATATCCTTTGTGGAAATAAGACAAACATTATTACCAGTGTGGAAATCACAGAAGGTCAAGAAAATGATAGTCCTCAGCTTACTAAACTTGTCAATGAAACAGCTAAGCAGTTTAAAATGGGTGCTGTATGTTGTGACAAAGCTTATAGTTCAAGAAAGAACTTGGAGCTTATCAATAATGTAGGTGCTGTTCCCTACATTCCTTTTAAAAAAAATGTAACTGGAAAAGCGGGAGGTTCTTCAACTTGGAGAAAAATGTACTATTATTTTATGTACAAGAATGAAGAATTCAAGAAGCATTATCATAAAAGAAGCAATGTTGAAACAGTCTTCCATATGATTAAAACGAAATTTAAAGATAATTTGAGAAGTAAAAATAAACAAGCCCAAATCAACGAGCTTCTTTCCAAAGTTCTTTGCCACAATTTATGTGTTGTTATTCAAGAAGTAAATGAACTTGGGATTAAGAATGAATTTATATCTCAACAAAATATTTAAAATGGCTAAACTTACTTATAAGATAAGGAGAGAGAAATCAAAAGAGGAAATGGAAAATAAAAAAGAGTATCTTAATACTATCTTAGAAAAGAGTAAAAAATATCTTCTTAATGAATTTGGTCATGAAGAAGCACAAAAATTTATTGAGGAAGTTAAATTAAGTGCAAGTTCGGATGAGGTTAAAGAGATTATTCAAAAATTTAATGATATATATGTAAAAAAGATAAAAGAAAAGCATCAGAAAGAAACGAGTCCAAATTACGACAAAAAATTATTTAATTTTATAGCCAATGATAACAACAAGGTTAAGATAATTTGGGAAAATTGTTATGAATCATTGAAAAAACTACCCTCTGAAAGTGTTCATTTAATGGTTACCTCTCCACCCTATTATAATGCAAGAGAATATACTCAATGGGAAAATTTAAATCAATACCTTGAAGATATGAAAAAAATAATTGCGGAAAGCTATAGAGTTTTAGATAATCACCATGTTTTTGTGTTTAATGTGGGAGATATATTTGATAACGATAATCTAACAACTAAATCCGTATGGGGAGATAGAAGACTCCCTCTTGGAACTTATTTTATTAAGATATTTGAAGAGTGCGGTTTTACTTTTGTAGACGACTTTATTTGGGATAAGGGAGAAGTTCAAAGCAAAAGACAACAAAATGGAGATGCACCTTATCCATTTTATCAATATCCATTGAATTGTTATGAACATATATTAATATTCCATAAACATAGATTAGATGATACAAGATACCCGTGCCCTGTTTGTGGAACATTACAGGTTAATGGAAATACTCAATCCGAAATAGGTCTTAGGGCATGGGAATGCAAAAACTTAGATTGTTTTGAAAGAAGTGCAAGTAATAGGGGGAAGAGATTTTCTTTAAAGACAAATCTAACTCAAAATCCGAAGAGAAGAGAAGGTAATGATATACCTACTGATTTGGTAAAAAAATGGAGGAGAGATATAATCAAATTTTCTCCAGTAATTAAAATAAATAGTAAAGGAGAAAATAAACTTGGGCATACCGCCCCATTCCCAGAAGATATACCTGAGATGGCAGTATATTTTTATTCTCATAAAGGAGATATTGTTTTAGACCCTTTTGCAGGGAGCTTTACTTCTGCTATTGTAGCAAACAAATTAGGAAGAATTGGTCTTGGAATAGAGTTAAGAAAAGACTTATTTGAAGATGCTATAAAGAAAAATATCCAAAGTAAAGGACAAGAATTTGAAGAATTTGGAGTATAGTTATTACTTGTTTTTAGTCAATTTTGCCTTTCTTTTAGCAACAATTTTCTCTTCATGTTCAAAATATTCATTTAAGGAGAAATTTTGTTGCATCATATTGGATAAATGTTTGGACCAAAAAATATTATTTGGTCGTGTGGGTGCCAAGATACAGTTTTTTATTTTGTCAAAGTAGTATTTTCCCTTATTAACTGCTTCGTCGTGTGTGAGGTCCAAATTATTCCTATCATTTTTATCGTTTATTGAAAAATCAGTTATATTTATCTGTTCGACTTGAATTGGGTCAAACAATTTTCCAGATTCAAGTAGTAAACAAGGGTGATTATCACAATACTCGAGCAAGTTCCCAAAATCATATTTACTATTTTTTAATTCTTTTCTAATCTCTTCTAATAACTTATTATATTCTGTTTTTTGAGAAGCATTTAAAGTTACTTTATCAATACTAAACATGGCGAAATATGCCAATACTAAATCAATATCTAAACATATACTTTCGTTAGCAAAATCACATGAAGGATTAAATAATTGTGGAAATGGTCCAGTCATATGTGATAAAATAGTATTTTGTTGCCCACCTTTAATAGAATAATAAATATATCCTTCCCACTTGTCATTACCTTTTCCTGAACACACTACTCCTAATTTTCTTTTAATTAAATGATTTTGATAATCAGGAAACTCTATTTTTAATTTATCAAATGTATCTCTTTCTATATGCGAAGAAGACTTTCCACTTTCATTTCTAATTGAAATCATAGATGATACTATCTCATCAGAACCCAACCTCTTTTTTAACACGTTAAATAAAGATTTAGGATTACCATCTTTTTTGAAGTAATCTTCATTTATGAACTCAACAACAACTCCCCCAGAAAAAGTTTCTAATTGCGGTAAAGTAAGATTATTTTTTTCTACAGTTTTCCAAGAGATTAAAGCCCTATTGCTTCTGGAGGTTCTTTTTTGATAAAGTTGGTCTGGCACATTATATTGTCCTGTTTTGCCACATATATTTTTTAATTTTTCTTTTATATTATGTTTTTCTTCATCTGTCCTACCAAAACCAGATAAATACATAATTACTTTATTGCGTAATTGTCTTTTATTCATAAAAAAGCTAAGAAAAACTCATTTATAGAGATTATTCAGGTACCACTTTCTGTTAAAAAAGTAAGCTAAAATTAAGACTTATTTAACAAAGCCGTAATCAACGAAAACTTTATAAAACCCTTTTACTGAATAAAATCGTAAGATTGTTCTGATATTAATATTATAGTTAAAATGGATAACGACTTAAAGAATTCAATATTGAAAACAGGAACGACAATACTGGGGATTGTTTGCAAAGACGGAATCGTCATGGCTGCTGACAGGCAGACTACTGCAGGCACTGTTGTTCATAATAAAAATAAACAGAAAGTGATGCTTTTGAATGATTATCTTGTTTTTGCTGCATGCGGACTTGCTGCTGCTTCAGACAGAGTGAAAAAAGTTCTTCCTGCAGAGCTTAAGATTAAGGAACTAAGATCAGGTTCAAGGCCAACTGTAAAGCAAGCAGCAAATTTGTTAGCTTCTATAATTTACTCTACAATAAGACAGCCCTCAATGGTTCCTGATGAAATTGGTGCATTAATTGCAGGGTTTAATGAAGATGGTTCTTTTGGTTTGTATACTATCGATCCTGCAGGCAGTATTCACGAAGTAGACGATTATGACGCGAATTTTGGAAGCGGAATGCCTTATGTTCTCGGGCTTTTGGAAAGACAATACAAGAAAGGCATGTCTGTCGGCGAAGGTGTTGAACTTGCTAAGGAAGCATTGAAATCCTCAACTCAAAGGGATGTTGGAAGTGGCTACGGAATTGATGTTTTTACCATAACAAAATCAGGGATTTCAAAAGTTGTTGAGCAAACTATTGAACCGGAATATAAGGACGACTAATTTTCTATAATTTAAAATGGATATATTGAAGACGGTAACTGAAAAATTCAGTGGAAAAATAAGTGAAGCAGGATTTGAAGGAGCAAATATCGTCCTCTACACAAAGGACGAGAATTTTTTCCGAAACGGCGAGAGCGATATAAAAAAAGTCGTAAACGAAATAAAAAAACGTATTGAACTTCGCGCCGAAAAAGAAATTTTGCTGAGCAAAGAAGAAACGGAAAAGAGAATCCGTGAGATTGTCCCAAGAGAGGCGGATATCACAAACATAATCTTTGATTTGCACAGAAGCATTGTTGTTATAGAGGCAAAAAAACCCGGGATGGTCATCGGAAAACAGGGAAGTATTTTGGAAGAGATAAAACAAGCCACCATGTGGATTCCGCAAATCCAGAGAAGTCCCGCAATAAAAAGCAAGATTGTAGAGAACATAAGGGAGGTTTTGTATGATAACAACAACTACAGAAGAAAATTTCTCAATTCAATAGGGAAAAAAATATATGACAATTGGAATCCTGAAAAAAAAGACGAATGGGTGCGCATTACTTTTCTTGGAGCGGCACGTCAAGTCGGAAGAAGCTGTTTTTTGCTTCAGACGCCAAACTCGAAAATTCTCTTGGATTGCGGAGTTGATGTTTCCGCACACGGGACTGAAAAATTCCCTTATTTTAACATTCCTGAATTTGACATAAACCAAATTGACGCGGTGATCATAAGCCACGCACACATAGACCATTCAGGGCTTGCACCTTACTTGTACAAAATGGGATACAGGGGTCCGATATACATGACTCTTCCAACAAGAGACATTACTGCATTGCTGGCTTTGGATTTTATCGGAGTTGCATATAAACAGGCGGAAAAACCATTGTTTAGTTCCACAGACATAAAAGAAATGGTTAAGCATAGCATCTGTTTGGATTACAACGAAGTTACAGACATAACCTCTGATGTTAGAATAACTTTTTACAACGCAGGACATGTTCTTGGCAGCTCAATGATTCATCTGAATATCGGCAACGGTTCGCACAACTTGCTTTATACGGGAGATTACAAATACTCGCGAACAAGATTGCTTGAGCCGGCAGTCGCAAATTTCCCGAGACTTGAATCAGTGATAACCGAGTCAACTTATGGTTCAAAAGATGATGTTCTTCCTCCGAGGTCAGAAGTTGAAGAGAATGTTATAAATTTGATAAACAAGACAATAGAGCGAGGAGGAAAAGTTTTGATTCCCGAACTTGGTCTTGGACGTGCCCAGGAAACCATGCTCATCATAGAAGATGCAATTCGTTCGGGAAAAATGAGGCCAATCCCTGTTTATATCGACGGAATGATTTGGGATATTAACACAATTCACACGGCATATCCGGATTTCTTAAACAATAGGCTGAAGATGCAGACATTTCATGACAAGAATCCCTTCACTTCAGAAATATTCTCGAGAGTCGGTTCTGTGGAGGAAAGAAAAAAAGTTGTTGAAGGAGGACCATGTTTGGTGCTTGCAACAAGCGGAATGCTTATGGGTGGGGCAAGCGTGGAGTACCTTAGAGAATTCTCCAGCAACGAAAAAAACTCATTGATATTTGTCTGTTATCAGGGATCAGGAACATTGGGAAGACAGGTTCAGGAAGGAGTGAAGGAAGTCAAAATGAATGTAGAAGGAAGAGAAGAGATTGTCAAAATGAAATTGGAGGTTCACACGGCGAAGGGAATGACTTCTCATGCAGGCAGGAATGAATTGATGGCGTTCTTTAAGAAGCTAAGTCCAAGACCTAAGAGAATAATGATTGTTCACGGAGAAATTTCAAAGTCTTTGGATCTTGCATCCTCGCTGTACAAACTCAATCGCGTCGAGACGAATGTTCCTCGGCTTCTTGAAACGCTGAAGCTAAATTAATTTTTATATGTGAAGTCGCCATCATATCCTGAAAATTTGCTAGCTCGTCGGCACTCGCGAGATTTGACTTAAGAAATTAATGTTCAATAAATTTTAGCTACATTTATTTTATTATTTTCATTTTAATTAATAGATAATTACTAATACAAAGAAAATATCATTCCCTCACCGCAGAATTTTACATTAGTACTGAACAAATTAATTTCACCCAAAACTTAAAAACTCTCTTTCTCTTTTGCTTTAATGAAAAAGGAGAGGGCAATTAACGGGCATTTAAGGAAGGTCTTTTTTACGTTGATTGTGGCTTTTGCAATTATCTCATTTTGGAGAGGTGCTTGGGGGTTGATGGACATTTATCTTTTCCCGGGAAATCATTTGCTGAGTTTTTCCGTTTCAATTGTAATCGGAGTTTTAATCTTGTATTTAACTAAAAATCTCGTCGATAAATTAGTATGATTTTAGAGGTGTTATATGAAACACAATCTTAAAATTACGCTGGTAATTCTTGTGATGTTTCTAATAACCCAGTTTTTTGGACTTTATGTTGTGAACAGTTACTTCTCTAATGATTTGCCTTTCGGCCTGAATCCCCCTGAACCGGAGACCACATTTGAATTCGGGCAAGTTTTTACATTGATGATTTTTGCATTCATAATTGCCGTCACCATATTTATTTTCCTAACGAAATTTAACATTGATTTTTTGATAAAATTCTGGTTTTTCTCGGTTGTTGTAGTGGCGTTAGCCATTTCCTTCAATATTCTTTTGATAAATTTTCTTCCCGAAAGAATTATTTCATCTTTTTTAGAGACGTGGATTCTTGCAATTGCAATAGCACTGCCATTTGGATTTGTTAAAATTTACAGGAGGAATTTTTTTGTTCATAATTTTACAGAGATTTTAATTTATCCTGGAATCGCCGCGATTTTTGTCCCGATATTAAACATTTATACAATCTCTCTTCTGCTTGTCATTATTTCCATTTATGACATGTGGGCTGTTTGGCACTCGGGATTGATGCAGCGCATGGCAAAATATCAAATTGAAAAGTTAAACATTTTCTCGGGATTTTTCGTGCCTTATGTCTCAAAGCGAATGAAACTTCAGATAAAAAAATTAAGCAAGAACCAATTAAGGAAGAAAAAGTTCCGTGTCAATCTTGCCGTACTCGGGGGAGGAGATGTTGTGTTTCCGATAATTGCTTCAGGAGTAATGCTGAAAACTCTCGGACTGTTTCCAGCAATTTTTGTTATAGTTGGAGCAACTTTAGGACTTTGCTACTTGATGTTCTTCGCCGAAAAGAAAAAGTTCTATCCTGCAATGCCATTTATCTCAGCAGGAATCTTTCTTGGTATGTTTTTGGGTTATTTGATATTTTGAAAAGAATTTAATTTATGGTATCCTTCTTTTATTAATGAATTAACTTTGTTGTTTATTCTGCTAATAACTGGCATGGTCACTGGAATTGCAAGAGTGTAGATTGCTCCGGCTCCGACAAATGCAATTGCTGCACTATCTCCTGATTCAATTCCATTCCTCTGTGCAATTTGATCAAACAAGGTATAAAATGGCGTAAAAAACATAAAGTCAGTCAGATAATCTGCAATTACAAAATCCTGTACAAATTTTCCAAATTTTTTCATTCCTTCCTTTCCTCTGTAATTGTCTCTATTTCTAAAAAATTCTATCCCGAAAAAAGTAGGGTAACCAAGAATGCTGCCACCGATATATCCTCCAAATGTATTTAGCCATAAATTATCTGTTAACATACCAGTTGCTTTTTGTCCTGCATATCCTCCAATCGTGCCTGCTACAAATGCAGGAACAACTGCTTTAGAAAGTTCTTTTAAATTCCGAGGATATTCTTCAATATGTTCTCCTATCTCTTTAACCAAAGATTCAAGGTTGCTATTGTTTTGAGTCATACTTTTTTCCAGAATTTTAACTATAAAAGTCTTTCCATACTGTACCCACTTTAAAAGAACAACAAAACAGAAAGATTTATAAATATCTTTTTTCTAAAAAAGTCATGCAAAGAATAACATTAATACCAAGAGGAATGGTTTTTCCAGTAGTAACCACGCTGGATTCAAAAGTTCTTCCAGAGTACAATGAGAGAATAAAATCATTCAATGAAAAGGCAAGAGAATCACTTGACATTTTTTCAGACAGAAAAGGAGAACTTACAGGAAGCAACTGCTTCGCACCAATTGTTTTGAGAGAATTTTTGCCTGAAAATTCAAGATTGGCAACAATGTATGATTTGGAAAGAGTCACGGAAATAAATCCAGATGCCCTAAAAGGATTTTACATTGATACGGGATTGGTCTTGAGAACTCCTGGCGATTCATACAAAGAAAATGATTTACTTGCAAAAAATCTTGCAGAACAATTAAAGCATAAAGGTATCACTTTAGAAAATCCAAAAATAATTTACTTTGACGCTCTTGATTTGGAAGAAAACAAGGATTCTGCTTATGGTTTGGTTTACAAATTAAACGAAAGAGCAAACCTTGGAAAAAATATAATTGATGCTTCCGAACTAACAAATGACTTCATGTTCAAAACGATAAATGAAAAAGGGATTCCAGTAAAAGATGAAAACGGAAATAGAAATCTTTACACAAGAGAAGATGGTCTGTCTAGGTTCGTCTTGGACAGGGACTCCGACGTGCTTTCCTACGACAGGTACTTGGCGGATTCCGACGACGATGGTCAGGTGGTTGTTATTGAAAATAAACAATCCCTGGAGAAAAAATCACAAGAAAGAGGCTCGCAATAAAATGTTACTCAAACAAGATTTAGTCAGGAAAGTAAGAGATTACTTCAGCATGAACATTTACGAGGCGAAAGTGTGGCTCGCTCTTTTAAACAAGGGCGTTGCGTCGGCAGGAGAAATTGCCTCCGCCTCCGGAGTGCCCAGAAGCAGAACGTATGATGTTCTAGAATCATTGGAAAAGCGAGGATTTGCAATAGCGAAACTTGGAAAGCCGGTAAAATACATAGGTGTGAAGCCAAGAGCAATAATAGAGAAATTGAAAAACAATGTGCGCACAGATGCGGAAGAAAGAATGGTGGAATTGTCAAATATAAAAAATACAAATGAATTCTTGGCATTGGAATCATTGTACAACAACGGACTTCAGCCTGTCAGGAAAGAAGATGTTTCCGTGGCTTTGAAGGGAAGGTCAAACATTTCAAACCAGATTAGGGAAATAATAAAGAATGCGAAACAGGAAGTGATAATTTGCACAGACGTCGATGAGATGTTGGTGAAGTCAAAACTTTTTGTTCAAACATTCCAGATGCTTGATAAGTCAAAAGTCAATCTAAAGATTGCCTTGTCGGGAGATGATAAAAAAATGAAAGATATCTCGGAAAAACTTGGCTTGAAGTTCAAGAAGATAAATGTGAATGCAAAATTCTTTATAATCGACAGAAAGGAAATACTTTTCTACCTCTCAAAAAATTCTGACAACGAAGACACTGCGATATGGCTTAACTCAGAATTTTTCGCGCAGGCCTTTGCAGCACTTTTCGACAAGGCGGTAAGGAGTTGAAAAATGTCCAAAGAAGATATTAATCTTGAAGGAATGGTTTCTTTGGTTAGTGATCTTGACCGCCGAATAGATGAGGCAATAGAAATTTTGAAGCTTAAAAGACATACTGTACCTGAAGGAAGTGATGAGAAAATTTTTCCATATGCAAAACATTTAGTTTCATTATTATCAATAAGAAAAGATACTTTAATGTATATTCCAAGATTGAAAGAGTATCACGATGAAGGAAAATATGATATTTCAATTTCAGATATAGTGGGACAATTAAAATGACAGATAGAATAGTGGATGTATTCCCTGAATTCGAGAAACCCTTGAGGAAGCATTTCTCTCAAAAAGGATGTGTTCTCATTAATCTGGATGATGAAACTGGCTTGGTTGTCGAAGCAGGCGAGGGCAGATTTTATTGCCGTAGAATTTCAATTAAGGAGATGCCTTCAGGAGAGAATCGGGTGTACCTTACTGATGTTGTAATGTGTGAATGTTTGCAGGGAAGAGAAGAATGCGATAGATTAACAGAGAGTTTCATAAAAGCTTATACTAAAAAATAAAATGACAGAAAAATATCAACTAAGCAGAAAGGCAGAAAGAGATTTTATTATGCACACAGATTTTAGAGAGATAGTAAAAGATTTGGGGAACATGGTTGTTGGACAAGAGTGCTTTATAACAAAAAATAATCAGGGAAGAGGAAGAGTTGAATTTTACAGAGATGCACTAAAGGAAGCTTTTGGCGATGAAGCAGGGAAGTATGAGATAATCATAACCTCTGATGAGGACAATAGCAAAATCAATACACTTAGGGTTAAAAGGGTGAGATAACATGAAAAAACTTCAGGAAATGGCGCTTGAGGCAGGAGAAAATCTTAAAGCAGAAAAAGAAAATAGTAAATCTTTCACTGGAGTATTTTTGAAATGTCTTCTTCCATGTTCTGATACTGACATGATGATGTTTAACGTGTTGATTAACAAAACCAATCATAAAGGAGAACCTGCAAGTAAAGACCTAATGACAGTTTCCACGTATTTTTTAATGATTAAATATTTAGCATTATATCCCTTAACAGCATATGCAGGATACACTTTTCTAAATTATTTGGATTAAAAAATGAAAAAACTTCAGGAAATTGCTTTTGAATGCGGTAACCGATTGGAGGAAGGGCTAAATAAAAATCCTCTAAATATAATTGCAGAGTCAGTCATAATGCCTCTTAGCAATTTGGATTTCGTAGTTGCTAATATAGTTGTAAATGGAGAATCTTATGATGGATCACGTTTAACGAATCATCTTAGACCATTTGCCGGTGCATATCTTGTGGCAAAATTATCTCTTTATCCTAATTTGTACTGGGCATTTCAAGAATCCTTAAAAAACCTTTTCAACTAAACCTTTACAATCTCAAAACCAACAACATGCATTTCTTTCATCCTTTTTGCATTTTTCGCCTTCCATGCTTCAAGAAATTTTCCAATCTTGAAGTTTATTTTTTCTTTTGAATAAATTCTTCCTGATTTGGTGAACGTGTTCTTGTGCTTTTTTCTGAAATTTTTCACGTTTTCCTCGTCGTTTGTTTTCGGTCCTTTGTGCAAAATTTCTTTCCTGCTCTTTGCTTCGAAAAAACACTTTGCCTTTTTTCCATTTTCATAATCAAACTCTTTTTTCTTTATGACGAAGGATTTTTCTAACTCCTCCAGGATATGCTCGTAAAATTTTAAAAGTTTGCTTCCGGCAATATCTCCTTCCTGCCTGTCTGTTTTTATCTCAATTGCAGTAAAGTCAGATTTTCTTTTTTTGGCACTTTCCGCGAGTTTTGCAAAGTCAGATTCTTTTTTATCAAAAAATCTCTCATTGGGGTTCTTCAAAAATTCCTTGCAATACTTCTGAAATTTGATGAAGGTTTCTTTTGATAATGCAGCAAGAGCGTTTCTCTGCTTGAAGGTAGGGTCAATTAAAACTATCGGTGATTGCAATTTTGCGCCGTTTAGATTCATAAGAATCTCCTGTCTATTTTTGAATTTCTTGTCTGTGTCTATGACTTTTTTTTCATTGACGTTCATTTTTGAAATTTCCCTGACGAATTTGGAGAAACTTTTGTATTCATTTATCAACAGCTCTATTCCATATCCTGAAAATCCTTTTATGTATGACTCAGCACCGTAACATCCCGAGGCATGACAAAATGTCTTAGCTAACACCGTTTCATTCAAGAGCTTTTTGGAGAGTTTTCTTCTTATGTAATTGACGTGAAAATATGACAAGTCCGTGATGTTTTCTGCCTCTCTTGGAGATTTTATTTTCAGTACAGGCACGACTTCAATGACAAAAGAGTTGCTCATTTTTATTATGAAATAATCTCTTGACCCGTGGATTTTTGTTTTGTCTGAAAATTCCGAGAGAATTTTTTCCATTAATTTCTGCATATCATTTTTGTGCCTTTTATCAAATCTTAAGAATACATCAGCATCATAAACATCTTTTTTCATGACTGTTCCTTTTGCAAAACTCCCCCCAACGAAGACATCAACTTTTATTTTCAGAGATTTTACTATTTTTTCCAATTTTTTCACGAATTCCTTAACCTGTAATCTAAATTCGTTTATCTCTTTTGGAGATGGTTTTATTCCCTCCAGAATTTTTTCACTATTCATTAATGAAAGAATGTTGAAGGGTTTTTATATTTTAACAAACGCAAAATTTATAAAATATGTTTTCACAATCTTGACAAAATAAAAAGCATTAAGAGGTTATTGACAAATGAAGGTAAAAAACATTAAGAGATTACTGGCGTATGGTACGCCTTTACTTCTTCTTAGTGGAGAAGTTATCGCAGAAGAATGCAGAACAGATTTTCCGAAGAGAGGAATGGAACAAATGGTCTACGAGTCCGATATGGAAGGGAACAAAATAATAAAATCCACCAGCAGATTTTCCTGCAATGGGGCTTATTTCTCACTGTCAAACTCATACAACAGGACGCAAGACGAGAATGTGAACACGTATCTCGGTGTAGGATACAATCTTTCAATTTTCGGATTTAAGGGGAGGATTGGTGCTGAAAGAAATTATTACGGTGAAGCAGAACCCATAGACAATTTAGTATCAGATCTGGAATATAAGATGCCGTTTGATGCGAGATTTAATTTCAGATTGTATAGATTGTTAAATTTTGGAGATGCCAATAATGAATATACAACCACTTTATCTAGGAGATTTGATATTGGGAGTGTATCTGATGTAAACTTCTTTTTAAGGCCTTCTGGAGAAATGAAGTATAGGGAAGAAGATTCTTCAGAAGGAATCAAGAAAACATTTGATTTAAGGATAGGACTTAATATCGGGGAAGCAGACTTCAGCGTTTCTTTGACCAATCTCCTTGGGAACAATCCCTCAAGAGAGAACATTCTTTTCAAAATAAGGAAAAATTTTTGAAAATTTATCTTTAGAAAACAAAAGGAAAAGATATTGAAGTTTTGGTGATATTTCTCACTGTTTTCTTTTTTTAATCTCCCTTTTTCCCAATTCCCCTTAATGAATTGATCAGATCAATTATGTATTTTCCTTCTTCAACTTTGTATATCACCGGCTTGTTTTTGCTGAATAAGTTTACTATGTCTATCTCGTATTTTCCCTCACCAAGAACACGAATTGACTCTATGTCCAAAACCACGGGCTCGTTTTCATTTGGAATTCCGGCAATATCTCTCACGTCCCTTTCTATTTTCTTTTTTTCTTCCTTCGGTATTTCAATTGGTTCTTCATTGAGTTTCCTCAACCGCTCGTCGCTTATGTAAAAAAAGAAATGCCCTCCGCAACTGTTGCACCCTTCCAATAATTCCCTGCTCGCAGTCGGATAAATCTTTGAGCAGTGAACGCATTGGTGTGGCATTTTTAGTTTTGACTACTTTTATTTTACCAATAATGGGGTGAAAGATATCATCGGCATGCGTTGGGTAGGAATCTGATGTATTTAATTTTTTCGTGTTAGTAACAAGTGTATTTTTCCTCTGAAACAATGGTTAATTTTCCCCCAGTGTAGAACCTATCTCCAGAAATACCATGATTTTTTATTTCTTCATAAAGTTCATGGTTAATACAAAATATTGCCTTGTTTATAAGTCCAAAATAAACCTCACTTGGTTCTGTCGTAACAATTAATGATTCTCTTTGTTCTGATTTGTGGTGAATCTCAAATGGAATTTTTCTATTAGGGGTTCCTATATTGTCTCTAAAATTAAAGTCACCAATTATTGGAGAGTTCTTCAATATGCTGATCTCTTTTTCTTTTAATCTCACAAAAACTTCCAGTCCTATAGAACTTGCTCTCATAAAAATTATTTAATATCTTACTTTAAAATTATTTTCTTTTGTTTCCTTCACCGTAAATAGTGATCATAACAGAACTGTGTGTCAGAGGATTAACGGAAAGTCGCCACCATGCTACAGAATATTTTTTTTCAGCTTCCTTTATCAGTTCGTTTATGTTCTTGCTTATAACCTCCTCATAACCGCTCAATCTCATTCCAAGCAAATTCCTTACAATTTGAATAAAGTCCGTAATCACGTCACGTGTAACAACCCGAGTAATGGAAAATTTTTCGTTTGGCATTTTTATAAAAAATAGTGGGGGTTTATATATTTTGTTTTTGTGCTTTTGTAAATTTTCAATCCTTATTAAAATACATATCCTTTGTTAGGGGTTGATTTTAGACGGCATTTAAAATTCCGCCCACCACATTAAAATCCATCCATTTTCCAATGTCTTCGGGAAGTTCGTCAATTATCTTTTTAATTTTGCTCTTTTGATTATTTTTTACAGCTTTTTCAAGTTCCTTTAACTTTTCCCTTTCTTTCTGATTTTTGGTTTTAGAAATTTTCTCTCTTATAACTTTTATGAATGCTGTTTTGCCAACTAAATTTTTCATTTATCTATTCAAAAATAGTTCTATTTTTCTTGGATTTCTTTTTATTTCTTTGACGATTGTGGCAGGTCCGATTATAGTGACTGCTCCAAGATCTCCGCTGAAAAGGGCATTGGCGATTCCCATCCTCATTTTGCTGAAAAACTTGTCGTTTCCATTCTCGGAAATAACTGCCAGTTCTATCCCCTTGAAACTTTTCAGGTGTCCTACAAGAGCCATTGTGTCTCCGATGAGTCGCGATTCTTCTTCAGGTTTTAATTTTCCCTGAAGCAAAAGAATGTTATTCCCCAAAACAATATTAAGTATCTTCTTTATTCTACCATTACTGTCAAGTCCGCGAATTTCTGAATATGGCATGAACTGGATTGAGAACCCCTTTATCTTACCTTTCTTTTTTGTCATTTTATCTCTCTTTTATTAAAATTTTTTTGATAATTTAAATATTGACTCGTAAAATATGTCGAGATTTTTGCCATAGCGTGCGCTTATTCCCACAACGTCATATTCCGGAAAAGCCGCCTCGATTCTTTTTATGTCGGCTTTTTTTAGGTCAACTTTGTTAGCCACTATGAGCACAGGAATTTTCCTTGCGGCAAGATTGCCTATTATTGTTATATTGACTTGATTGTAAGGATTCTCAGTAGCATCCAAAACCACAACGACCATATCCATATCATCAAGCCATTTTATTGATTCTATTACTCCTTGCGTGGCTTCTTTCGCGCGCTTTTTTGCGTCCTTTTTTTTCATCTTGTATTTTAAAAAATCCTCATAGTCAATTTTTGTTGCAATTCCCGGCGTGTCCACCATTTTGAAAGTCATCTTTTTGTTCTTGAACGCTATCTCTACTTTTTCCTTGAATTGCACTTTTTTTGTTTCATGAGGAATTTTGCTTACAGAACCCATTTCCTCTCCGGTAAAATCCTTGCATATTCTGTTTGCCAGCGAAGTTTTGCCGGCATTCGGAGGCCCGTAGAATCCAAGTTTTATCTCTTTTTTGTTCTTGAAAATGTTTACAAATTTCTTGAAAAAATCTTTTATTCTCATTTTAGTATCTAACTATATCCATTTTATAAGTTTTTGTTATTTTTATCATATGTTTTCTTTTTGTTGTCAGACTTGAAAATGTTTATCAATTTATTCAACGGGATTTCAAACATGCCCGTTCTTTCTCCGGCATATTTTTTCATAACGTAAGTTATCTGCTCCGAGTTCCAGCCTGATTTTTTTAATCCGTTGGCAATTTGTTTGTTTTCCATGCCTCTTTTTTTTGAGATTTCTATGTATGATATTATGTTGTAAAGGTCGTTTTGATTTTTGAAGAGATAGCTTTCATACTTTTTCTTGTACCATTCCTGCAGCACTAGATATGCCACAAATCCGAAAAAAATTACGAAGAAGATTATTAAGGACAAGAGTCCTGCGTTTATTGGTTTGTCGCTTGCCATGGAAATGTTGCCGGCATCAACTATTGAAAGCCGATTTATCTCAGGAGATATGAAAATGGGAAGATTCTCGAAAGTTATCTCCCCCATCGTGGAGAATTCAATCTCTCTTTCTTCCTCGCCGAATTTTATGTAAGTGTATCCCTGCGTTTGCCTTTGCCCGTAGTTGTCAACAAAATCAAGATTTTCAAGGTCTTTTATTATGATGTAAGAATCAATTCTTCCCTGCTTGGCATTTATCTTTAGTTTGTACACACTTATTATGGATTCCTGAATGTCGTCATAATCCGCAGAAACCTCTGTGAAACTGATTTGTGCATCTATGTTCTCGATGTCCCATCCAACTATTGAGTTATGATAGAGATTTTTTTTGTTTTCATCGTAATCTCCTCCGGCTATGTCTTTTAATATTCCCAGATTCATTTGCTCTTTGTTCGGAATGAATCTCAGCGAGCTGGCCTTTTTACTCTCGAAGATTGATTTCGGAACAGTTAGTTGAATAAGCTCTTCCATTATTTTTATATACTCGGCATCAGTTTGCGCTGTTGAATTTTTCTTCTGTATGCTGGCCAATGAATCTTCAATATCTTCAAATTTTATTATGCTTTTTATTGAATTTTGGTGAGTTGTTTCAAAGCCCCGAATTTGCTGACTTATTCTATTAAAATTGCCAGTTTTTTCTTTAAGTACAAAATCTATTGCATCCTTTGGAGTTTTTGCCTCGACATCAAATTTCTTTGAACTTGTTGCACCACTTTCCGTAATCACCTTCACTTCAAGTTTGTATAAACCAACAGAAGGATATGTATACATGACTTGATTTTCCGATGTTGAAAGAGTTTCATTGTTTCCAAATTTCCACTCGTATTTGGTTATGTTAAATCCGGAGTTATCAACATTGACAATGATTTTGGATGGATATGCGGCCACGAAAGTTTTGGTATTTAGGAATTTGATTACTGGAACTTTATTGAATGATATCTCCTCGGAAAAAGCATTCTGCCCGTTTAATTTTAGAGAATATGTCTTGCCCTCTTCCGTTTTTCCCGAAATCGAGAAGTTTGCTTTGTCGAGATTTAATTTTTGAAATCCTGAACTGACTTTTGCAGGGATTTTTGTCAACTCATAAATTTGCTTCGCTTCCTTTGGTGTTCCACCAACAGTATAAAAAACACTAAGTCCGGACAAAGTTATTTCCTGGTTGTCTTCTTCTGATATGATTCTTATCGGGATTACACATCCGTTTTCACAGTTGTTATTGTATCTTCCAGTGTACTCTTCTATTTGTCCTTCAAGGTTGGAATTGCTACCTGAATTTTCAGCCTCGTCACTATTGAATACGAATTTTCCAACGCCGGCAAATCTTCCTGGTTTTGCAAATATCTCAAAATCTCTTTGGTTGCTTTGCGTTCCCGCATAACCGCATGTATTTTGAGTTTCCGAATTTATCTTGAATTTATTGTCATCCATAGAGGTTTTTGTTTTTATGCACACAGAATATTTTTGATTTTTGCTTATCTTTGTTTCTATTGTACACACAATTCTCCCCGTGGATGATGCCACGATCTCACAAGAGTCACTCACACCTTCTCCGTTAACGCTCATGACAAACACTGCATTATCTCCGGAGATTTTTGTTACGTAAGCTCCAATTTCAACATTTGGAGAAAGAGGTATATCTATATCTTCACAATAATCTTGACTGTGTATAAAAACCTGTTCCTCATTTTCCGTGTAGCATCCAAGATTTTCACTATAGAAATTATCTGCTGCTTTGTACGATTGCCATTCGATTTCATCGTCGGAGAGCAGATCAATGAAAAGTTGCTGATTCGCAGATTCCTGTGTGTTGCTAGAAATGTTGAAAGAGAAAGATGAGATTCCCTCGAAGTTGCTTCCGATAAATTCAAATCCCAGAATTTTTTCTTTATTTTTGTTTAATGTGAATGTTTTTGTTGATTGGGGATTTGCCTCCCCATACCCCGAGAGGCAGTCGCCAGGTGTACAGTTGTAATTGTAGTTGGGATTTAATTTTAGCAAATCTAGAAGAGACATTTTATTTTCGAAATTATCCTCAACAATACCCGATGCATCTTCATCTTGAAAGCTTATGTTTATCCATCCTTTTATGAAATCACTTGATGAGTATTGCGTTTTTAATTCATTACTTGGCTCTCCTAATTTGAAGCCGGCGTTCACAAGATTTATAGCAAGAACAAATGAAATAAAAACAATTATCAAGACCTCTTTTTTCATGCTCTTATTAACCAGAAAAGGTTTTTAAAAATTGCGCACTTTAGTGGCGAGATGAATGCAATCTTAGTTATCCTAAAAACGAGCGCCAATTAAACTACATCCTTGAAGATGCGTGGCACGTCGTTTTTTTGATGCTGAGAAAGTGACAATTACTTTAGTGTTTTTGAAAATTATGTTTTCTTGACTTTCTGAAAATGCAATGTATAAACTCCCACGAATTTGCTCAATCGTGAATATCCTCTTTTCAATCGGCGAGCCAAATTATATTGTCTAAAGGATTAGTAACATCCCACTTCAATCAAATTTGTGGTGCATATAAAAGCAGTAGTAAAAGTGCAAGTATATCCGCTTTCAACATCATAATCAGCATCTCCATTCCTATATGAACATGTTTCTGTAGCAATGTTCCCAAAATAATGAATTGCCGTAGTACATGGTGATGCAGGACAATTGACTGTACCTGGACTTGGACTGCCGCAAGTTGCAATTGAGGTTGAACCTAGATTCTGATGTTTTGTCCAGCCGGCAGGACACGTGCCTGCTTGGAACTTGCAGAAAGAATTGCTTTGATAATCAGTCACTGTTCCACCTGCACTTCTACATTGATCTTTAGTGTGGGATGTCCCGTAGAAGGGTAATCCTCCCACTGCAGTTCCGGAAGCCACCTCTGCCCAAGAACTTCCGTCACAAAGTTGCATCTTTCCCGAAGTAGAATCAAAACGTAGAAAACTTTTTCTGCTTGTATCACAGGCAACCCCTGTATTGCCAACTTTTAATTCGCCGGCAACATCTAATTTTGCCGTCGGATTGCTTACTCCGATACCCACATTTCCGTTAAAGACAGCGTTTCCGTCGACTCCTCCGCTCAAGTCAAGCTCTTTTGAACTGTGTCCGAAACTGGCAGGATTTTGTGTCCCAAATGCATAAACTCCGACTCCTGCAAATGCCACAATCATTAATAGCAACAATGTGTAAACCCCCCGATTTGTAAGATTAATCTGGATGCTGATTTTTTTCCCACTCTCTTTTTTCATTTCTCTTTTTTTAGTGTCTTGCTTTTTTCTCTTTTTTCTTTTTTTGTTTGAAACTTAAAAATAAGTAAACTAATAAAACAATACCTGTTGCCATAATGAAATTGTAAATCCCGAAGAGAGGTAATTGTATCTGTGCAGGACATTCAAGAACTTGACTTCCGTCTTGACATGACAGGGGTTTGTTCTCCTGATTTCCTGTCCACGTTGTTGTCCAGCTGTAGCTTAAAAATCCGTCGCTGCAGTCATCACTTGTCTGTTCAGAGAATGTACAGCTTCCAAGTAGTTCTTGCGTTTGATTGTCAAACAGCGAGTAATCAAAATTGCATTTTCCAGAACTTGAACTCCATGAGCATGCACACCCTACGTTAGGGTCATCACAGCTCACGCTTGAAGGATTGCTCGATTCAACAACATTACATATGTCATTGCCACAGGATGATTCGTCGAGGTAGCTGCTGCACAAGACAATGTTTGAACATTGGGAAATTTCAAATATGTTTAACTTCAGGTAGTTGCTGATCTCGCTTTCGTAGGTGAAATAAAATTCTTCATAATCATTTTGTGTTTTTTCCAAATCACTCAGCGTCACTTCCCATTCAGCTGTTGCCCTGCCGTTTGCATCCACTGTTGCAGTTAATGTTTTTATGAAATCATCGAGGAACAGGTCATTTTCGTAGATGTTCAAGCTTATTTGACTTCCTCCTGGCAAATTTACATAATCCAAAATCATCTTTATCCTTGTTGTTCCCGGAACAGCGTCCTTCTCTGAGATTTGAGTTGTTCCATTGTTCGACCAAAATCCATATGTTGATGGTGTGCATTGTGAAGTGTCTACTTGACCTCCGACACAGATTAAACTGCCTCCGCTTTCAAATCCGAAACTGCTGCACGTCAATCCATTGAAATTCGTTCCGTCACACGTTTCCCCCTCGTTAATTTCTCCGTCACCCACATATCCGGGACTTGGGGAAATTCCTGTGCATTGAGTTGTTATTATGTCACATCTGCTGCTGCATGAAATTTGTCCTCCTGAAAATCCGAAGCTATTGCAGGTAAGCCCGTTTAATTTGATTCCGTCACACGTTTCCCCTGTGTCAACCACACCATTTCCACAGTTTACTTCAGGCACATTGACGGTTGCCGATTTACAGCATACGTTTATTTCATGAAAACCTGAGATTCCCAAGTGAGAATTTGAAGTACTAAAAAGGGAAAGAGTTTTTATTGGATAATTTGGATTTTGAGAATCACCACACGAATTTGAAGTACTGATGCATTCTAAATCCTTGTAGCACACATTTGTTGTATAACTTGTTTGATTTGGGATTTGAGCATGGGCGTTAGTTGCCGAGGAGAGACCAAGAATCTTGTTGCTTCCGCTGCACGTCAAGTTTCCTGCAAAGTTGCAGCACAGAGCAAGATTGTAACTGCTTGAGGTTGATGTTTCTCCGTGAGCATTGCTTGCATCGGACAATCCAACAACAACGTTTCCTCCGGATGAAGTGCAGGCGCTTTTATCGGAGACAAAGCAATTTTGATTTGAAGCGGAGATTAGTGATAAGGACAAAAAAACCAGCACGAAAATAAAAGCTGTTTTTAATATGTTTAAACCTCTTTCCATGAATACTATTGTAAATTATATTTTATAAATATTATTCTATTTCTATTTACCCCTTCCAGTTGATTGTTGGCTTCAGATACTTCAAAATTTTCACAGAATCTTTTTGAGCTTCCATGACTTTGAAAACATTCTTGTAAGCCATTGGCAATTCATCAAGAGTTTTTTCTGAGATATTACCTCTTATTCCTCTCATCGATTCCCTGAAATCCGAGAGAGTGTATTTTCTCTTTGCCTCTTTTCTGCTCATGCTTCTTCCTGCCCCGTGGCTTGAACTGTTGAGAAATTTCCCGTTTCCTTTACCAACGACGAGAAAACTTCCGTCACGCATATTTCCAGGAATAATTCCTCTCTCGCCTTTTTTTGCAGGTGTTGCACCTTTTCTATGAATAAAGTAGTTTTTCTCATAAATGGCGTGATTGTGATTTTTGTTTGCCCATAGTTCGTACTTCAATTTTTCTCCAAGAGTTTCATTCAGGGCTTCAATTACCTTGTATGCCATCTCTAGACGGTTAAGAAGTGCATATTTGAGTCCAAAATCAAGAATGTTAAGATATTCTTTTCCCATCGCTGAATTTTTGTTAAGAGGAAATGTCTTTTCATATTCACCTTTTTTCTCGCTTCCCGAAGCCTTAACCATGTATTTCTTGGCGACGGTGTGTCCTATGCCTCTGCTTCCCGAATGTATGACGAGCCAAAGTTCTTTTTTCTTTTCCGAATCTGTGCATAATTCAACAAAATGATTTCCTCCTCCGAGTGTGCCAAGATGTCTTATCGAGGCTGTTTTCAGATAGTTTAGAATCTGTTTGTCATACGGGCCTCTCTTAAATTCTTCAAGTGTTTCAATGAATGATTTCTTTGTTTTTTCGTTGACATTTTCAAGTTTGTTGTATTCCCCGACGCCCATGGGAATTTTTTTCATGACTCTTTTGTAAATTTCTTCCTCTTTGTTTTTGACTTTTTTCACCAAATCTCTGCCATTGATTTTTACAGCTATGAGTCCACACCCTATGTCAAATCCAACCCATGCAGGAACCACAAAGTCCTTTGTTTTCAAAACAGCACCTATCGGTGCGGCATACCCAAGATGAGCATCGGGCATCAGCGCCGCGGACACAACAAAATCCTCAGAATAACAATTTTCAAATTGTTCCAATGTTTTGGAATCAACGTCGACCCCGTAATTGTATACCTTCTTTTTTGATTCCATGAGATTTAGAGAGAAAAGATGTTTTTATATTTAATTTGCTCGCCCAACCCCCATCCCAAAAGAGACGTTCGCTGTTACTCACTTTTTCATTAATAATTTTTTATAGTTAACATGAAATTAACTTTAACAAAATTTATTAGGGTGTTATCAATACGTAATTAAACTTAACCTTATCTTTGATGTGGCAGATTGTGAATAAGGCCATAAAAACAATATTAATCGCAGATTTTACTAACGTGGGGATGTCCACCAATTTTAATTGATATATTTTCAACTACTACCTCGTGTGTTTTGTGTTAGCCTAAATTAATTTGCGAACAAAGTGGGCGCTTGTGTTTATCTAATGATTTTTGTGAATGAAAAAACTCAAAAATTATTTCTCCCGACAAAAAAGATTCAACTTCACAGGATTGTAATTCTCAAGGCTTGCAGCAATAATGATGCTTTGTGCATAAATATTTTCTTCCGTAAATTCCTGCGGATTGCACGGTTTTTCAACCTCGCATATTCTTGCAGTACACTCTAAGCTAGAAGGGATTGTTGAATTTATCATATTTCTGACATTGGACGGAAAACTATTAAACTCAAGAGGCAAACTTCCTGCATCAATACTTGTTATGGAACTTCTGAGTGTCGAGTTTAATTGTATTTCTCTCAATATTTTTTGCTGCTTGTTGTATACTGTTTCTGAGGAATCATTTTTTATGTAATCCTTTTCGATAAAAATAAACACGACCCCCACTATTAAAAGTATTGTCAGGAATGCCTCGACAATCCGAATCCATCCTCTTCTGTTGGAAAAAATTTTTACCATACTCTGACGTTGACCACCCCTGTTAAAATCTCTGATTTTTTACTAACATAAACTACGGGAAATTCATAGGCATAAACGCTTAATGTGGTATTTTCAGAGGTTCCTATTGTTGTTCCGTTTGCGTATGTGAAGGAAAATCCAAATCCGTTCACTTCTCCGATGTCAAGATTGCTTTTTAGCGATTCATAATTTGCCTTGTAGTTTTCCGTTAGTTCTATGACTTTTGATTCAAAAACATGGCTTTCTGTTTTTTTCAGTCCCTTTTCATACGTTCTTTGGTTGCACGGGGTTTCTCCCAAGTCAGACACACTGTCAAATGTTTTTGAGTGGTATATCTTGAGAAAATTGTTATCATTGCTTTTTATTATCTCCAAATCGCTTCCAAGAACATAAACCTGCTCGCTGTTTCCAAGATTGTTTTTTACAATGATTTTATTGGTGATGTTAAATGCACTCATTAAGTTTTGCAATCGCACGCAATTTTGTGGCGAGGATTCTGTGTTTATGCTGATTATTGTTATATCTTCGGAGACAAGTCCCATGAAATTTTCTTTGAAATTACTGAGGATGAAATCCTTGCTTTCCCTTTCCGAGAGCGGAACAATAAGAACATAATAGACAAAAACCAAAAAGGTTATGAATATGACGAAAGACAACGCAACCTCGACATGAGTCCCTCCTTTTTTCATACTCTTATTAACCAGAAAAGGTTTTTATAACTGACGAAATTACCCTCCGAAAAAGAAATTCGCCGTTGACGAAACCATGAATGCCAGAATCATGAGGATGAATGAATGTTTTATTCCTGCCTTGAAATTTTTTTCCGCCAGTTTTCCCACCGTCAATCCGCTGAAAAGCCCTTGTATGATTAAGAGATAGAAAAATGCATTTGAAACTTCTATTTCTCCTGTTCCGATGTTTGTTTCACCGCCGATGCCAAAAGAGCCTATTTCCGATATTCCTGCTCCGCCGACTTCTGAAATCAAGGGGATAATCTTGAACTGAAGAACGAGAATTATAATCATGAACACGAAGAATATTATATAACCTTGGACAATCAGCGACGATATAAGGGCCTTTCTTTCTTTCTTTAGGTTGTCGGAGGTGCTCACGGCTCTTGCAACAGACTCGAGAATTTCTTCTATTTCTCCTCCTGATTTTTCAGCCTGCCCTATAAGGGTTATTGCTCTCGATATTGTTTTATTTTTAACGTCCTCGGAAAAAACCTTCAATGCCGTTCCCAATGGAATGCCGATGTATATCTGATTTGCAAGTTTTTTTATGTGGTCACTTAAAATTCCAAAGTTCTTGTCCTTTATGTTGATTATGCTCCTGCTTATGGGCACGCCGGTTTTTCCACTTTCAACGAGATTTCTTGCAAACTCAAGAAACATTTCTTCCTTTTCATTTTCTTCCTTTGTTTCAGTTATTGTTGACAGAACAAAGGGGGCGGCGACGATGATCATCCCCATTCCAATCAGGAAAAAAAACATGTTCTCTCCTATGAAAAAAAGAGCAAGGACTAAGACTGCAAATCCAAATCCAATTCCGAACCAGTGGGATTTTTTTATGTCCATTTTTATGCCTCGCTAGACTGCTTTAAGTGAAGAAAGGCAAGGAATACTATATTTATCATCGACACTCCGGAGATCATAACAAGAGTAAGTGTGAAAGTTGTTATTGAAAATCCCAAACCGCTTATTTGCATCATTATCAAAAGAAGCATGAGGATCATTGGCGCCGCTATAACGACGCTTATGTAGATATCCATGAAAGTTTCCGCCGCCTTTGTACTTTTTTCTTTTTCCAGATTGTACTCAAAAAGAAGACTCGCCGCCCTCTCGTTGAAGAATTTTGGCATGTCTCCGCCCGAGGATATTGTCGTCGCTATTCCATTAAAAAGGTCCGAGAGTTTTTTGCTTGGGCTGTTGTTGGCACTGTTCTTTAATGTTGTTATCAGGTCATAACCGAGGACATTGACTCCGTTTAACACTTTTAAAAATTCCTTCTCTAAATTAGGATACTCTTTGGTGATTACAATTATCCGGAAAATTTTTGTGGGGTTTATCATTGAACCAGAAATGGCCGACATATTTATGGCTGCAAAAGGAAGTTCTTGATTTATTTTGTTTTCGATTGAGCTCTTTTCCATTGAAGGATAAAAATATCCAAACAAAAAAGTTCCTATCGGAAAGGCAATCAAAATCCAGAAAATTTTTGAAATTCTAACAAGGGCATTTTCAGAAACCTGTGTTACAAATGGGAAAAAGACCTGAATGTTGAAAAAAGTGAAGAAAGTAAAGATTATTATTGACATCAAAAATGACGCGAATGTCGCAAAAAAAATCAGCGACACGTATGTTTTTGGCATTAGCTCCATGTTTGCCTTTACGAGATTTTCTTCCATGTTTTTGAACAGTCCTCTTCCAATAAGATAAGAGGAGAAATTCGAGAACATTTTGTTTGAAGCACGCACGTAAAAACTTGGCTTAATGTTTTTCTTGACAATCTCGCCGGTTTCGTGTCTTTTTATTCTTTTTAGAGTTTCATTTTCAAATTGTTTCACTTCCAGTTTTTTTCTTAATTCTCTGCCTCTGGAAAAATCTTCAAAAAAGCCTCTTCTCTCACCTTCTTTCTTTTCGCCGAGAGAGACATCTCTTTTTTTATCTTCGGAAGTGTCAAGCTTTCTAATTAAAGTTATTCTCTCCAAAATTCTTGGGATTTCATCATTTTCCTTTTTTAGGGCTTTTCTAATGGAGGATGCCTGAGAGATAAGGAGGTTTTTTTCATCAAAATTCCCCCCTTCCATGTCAGTTATCAAAGATTGAAGCTCGTTTATCGCCTTTGCTTCATTGCTTATTTTTTCCCTAAGTTCGACAAAAGGATTTTTTTCTTCGTTCATTGGGTCACCTCGGAAATTTTTTCCTGAAGGGAAATCATGAACCGTTTCGTCTTGTTGAAGTTTTCAGTATCCTTTTTTTCATAGAATTTTTCAAGATGAGTCAGCGCCTCATCGAGAGAAGTTATCAAATGATAGAGAATTCCAATATCATCCTTGCTCGGAATTTTTCTTTCACCCCTCATAATGAAAAAAAGAATTCTTTATTATTAAATATTGTGTTTGATTTGTGGATTTTTTTAAATTTGTCTTTTGAGAGACCTGCAAAAATGCATCCACTATGTTCGCGATATTTGTTTGATACTAATACAAATCCAATAACTAATTCTGTTAAAGATATGTTTTTTTACGTTGATTGTCTATAAAACCGAGCGACTTCAGAGCGAGGCAAATAAAACCAAAAAAATATAAATATCTTAAGAATTGTTTTTTTATGGATTGGAAGAAATTTGATAGGGGGGTATTTTTGGTTAATTTAATGGGCATTATTTATGATTCTAAAACAAAGAGAATTTTGATAGGCAAAAGAGAAAATGACCCTTACATAAATAAGTTATCATGGACATTTGTTGGAGGAAGACCTTCATACAAAGAAGATTTGGAGTTTTATCTCAAGCATGAAGTAAAAATTAAGACAGGATTGGATATTGAAATAAAAAAGGTGATTTTTGCCAAAACATATCCAGAAAAAAGAGAATTTCTTTCCATTTATTATCTATGCGAAGTTGTTGGAGGAAAGGAAAAAGCCGGCGAAAAATTTGTTGAGTTAAAATGGGTGAAACCCACTGATGTTAAGAAATATTTCACTACTTCGCTACATCAAAATTTGTTGAAGTATTTGAAAACCTTGGAATAAATCAAATAATGTTGTATTTTTTCAAAACTTCCTGCGGTTTTTTGTAGTACTCATATATTAAATTTTGAAGTTCCCTGAAGCCGAAAACTTTGCCTTCAAAAAGTTTGTAGATTAATTGCGAACGTATTCTGAACTCATTTTCCACCTCTTCGATTTTCATTCCGTATCTTTTTGAAATCTTCTCAAAAATCTTGCTACTTTTTTTGAAATAGAAACTGTCATCAATAGGATTCCAAAGAAAAGGGGTGTTTGTCAATGCCACACCGTCGTTGGTTACATTTATTATCTCGACTATTTCCTTCAGTTTTCTTGTTTCCTGTTTTTTCACGATTGCGTGCGTCATTATGCAAACGCAATCCAATACATTGAGTAGCGTCGGTGAGAGTTCTATCGGAGGAGTCTCAAGTCTTTTTATAACAGTATCTACGGAGTCGGCGTGCATTGTGCTCATGGAAGCATGTCCAGATGCCATTCCCTGGAACAAAACAAAAGCCTCTTTTCCTCGAACTTCTCCCACAATCACATAATCCGGGTTTTGTCTGAATGAGCTTCTAAGTAATGTGAACAAATCAATTTCTCCTACGTTTCCAACTCCTGTTGAAGTTCGCGCGACGCTGGGAAGCCAGTTTTCCCTCGGCAAATTCAGTTCAAGAGTATCTTCAATTGAGACTACGCGCGCTTCAGGCGGGATGAAGAATGCTATTGCATTTAGTAGTGTTGTCTTTCCCGAAGCTGTGCCTCCAGTTACGAGAATGTTCATTCTGTGCTGAATCAACAGCCAAAGATATGCAACCATCTCCGGGCTGAGGGTGTTGAAGGAAACAAGTTCAGTTGGGGTCCAAGGAGTTTTTGTGAACTTTCTTATTGTGAATGTTGGTCCACGGCTCGTTATTTCTTCAGTGTACGTTGCATTTACTCTGCTTCCATCTGGTAAGCTCCCGTCGAGAATCGGGTTTGCGTATGAAATATATTTTCCCGAGCGTTGCGCAAGTTTTTCAACGAAATTAGAAAGATTTTCGGAATTTGTGAATTTTATGTTTGTTTTCATGTTTCTGTAAATTCTGTGAATTATGTAAATTGGGGTGTCAAGCCCGTTGCATTCTATGTCTTCAACAAAATAATCTTTTAGCATAGGGTCTATTTGATTGAATCCACTAAAATTTCTGCATAGGTAATAATATATTTTTTTGTAGCTTTCATACGGCATCTCAATTCCAAGTTCAACTATAAGAATTTTCATCATTCTGTCAATGTATCTCAGTATGATCTGCTCGTCTTTTTCAATTATGTCTCCGATGTTTATCATGTTTTCCATAGCAGAGATTATTTCATTCATATGATTTTTTTCTATTTCACTTAGTTTAGGTTCTTCAACTTCATAAATCAATTCGTAATTTTTGCTGTCCCAGTAAATATGCGCGTATGCAAACGGCGAAATGAGGGCATAACGAACATTTATCTGCGCCTTGTCGCGCGCTTTTTTCAATGGCGGAATTTTCGGAGAAAAATCTATTTTTACCATCGGATAATCTTCAACTTTTGGCTTCCACGCAGTTTCCATTTTCACCTCTATTTTATTTTATATTTTGGCAAAGTAAGTTTAAAAATTTGCTGTGTTATTATTGAACAGGACCTCTCAAGTCGCCCTGTGAAATCCATGTTAATGAATTACTGTTTGTTTTTACTGATAAACCAGCAGCACCGCCAGCAAAATTATTTTCTGAAGGATTGCCTGGCATTCCTGGATTACCTCCGTCACCACCACGCTGATTAACACATCCCGCCCTATCATCTCCGCTAGCTGCTCCTCCCGACTCTGTTGTTCCGTCTTGTCCAGGACTCATAAGGTAGTTCCACTGTGGTTGGCCAGGATGGTACATTACTCCTTTTCCAGGATTAACTCCTGCACCTCCACCTCCACCACCTCCACCACACGCATTATACCACTCTCCACCAAGGAAATAACTAACACCTCCACCACCCCCTCCGCCTCCAGACCATATCTGTCCGTAAGTGTTGTTTATTATTGTTTTAACAGTAATTTCAATTGCATTTCCTCCCGGAATTCCAACTGTCCCGAAAGTATTTGAGGGTGCTCCGTTTCCTCCTGCTCCCTGTATGCGCCCTTTGTTTATTATTATGACCTCTGATCCAAGAGGAAGATTTCCTGTTGTCAATGCAGGAGTTGAATTCGAAGCACTTCCAACTCTGACTCCACTTTCTATTGTTAAAGTTATATTCACCGGTTCAATAGGTGAGCCTACTTCTGAGAAGATGTTGTAATTTAGAACATTGGACACAATGTTGAGTTTTATTCTTGGGTCACATTCTCCAACTTCCGAAATGCTTCCGTCGTTGATTGCATCCTGCAAACTTTTTATTTCTCCGTTTACGTTTATTTCCACTTCTGTTGCATAATGCCCTTTGATTGATTTATTCAAATAGGAAATTTTTGGATTTGAAATTCCGCATAACCCTCCAGAAGAAGCAAGCGCCTGCCTGAGCGTTTGCTCATTTCCATTGACAGAAACCCATACATCGTCGAAATCATGACCCGGATCCAGAACAGGCAGGATATTGTTTACAGAATTTGAAGAACCTTTTAGCAATCCGTTGCCAATCGCCTGCTGCAAAGTTCCATTAAAACCGCTTACAGAAACAGAAACCTCATTTTCAGAAGCCCACCCGCGGGATTTATTCGCGGCAGATTGAACCATTGCAATAAAAATCAGAACAATAAAAATCGATAAGATTATTGCAAGAAAATTCCCTCTTTTCATTTGATTATTAATAATAACAATTTTTTAAACTTTCTTATTAATTTTTAGTCCATTGATCTTGAGAGAGGATATTTTGCATATTTTGAGTGATAAGGAACACTTTCTGAATGTTCTCTTAAATGCCCGAATTCGTGTTCCAGACATTCTATCACATTGCCCTCTTTAACTAAAATTCTGGGAGGTGGACCTGGAGTAAAAGTACATACTGCTCCCGGTTTTCCAGAGTTATTTCTTTCTTCCCATGAATTGTCCGGAATAATTTCTATGATGGGAATTATATTTTTGTCATAAGCCCATTTTATATTTGACTGGCGATAACTTGAGGTTCCGCATCCCACTATGAAAATTGCCGATGCAAGAGTTAAAATTATTCCTCTTAAATTCTTCATTTTTGAGATTAATATTTCTTCAACGCTTCTTTGATATTTTTTAGAAGCTGTTTCATGCTCTCTTCCAATTGCTGCTTGTTTTTCGTACCTGTACACACAAGTTTTCCGTTGCTGAATAAAAGAAAAGTGGCATTCGGTTCAATAAGCTTGTAAACTAGCCCCGGAAACTGTTCCGGCTCGTATTCAGTATTTTGCATTTCAAGTGCAAGAAAATTCAAGTTCAATTTTAGATTTATTGTTCCCGAGGCAACAATGTTTTGGACAGTTATTTTTGGAACTATCGTGACTCTTACATTTATTCTTCTTAATTGTTTTATTACGACATCTATGACTTTTTTTACCTGGGCTGTTGATTTTGTTCCTGTACACACAAGTTTTCCCGAGCTGAACACAAGAACAGCAGACTTAGGTTCCTTAACTCTGAGAACAGCGCCAGGAAATGTTTTAGGATTATATTCAATGTTTGGAAGTGTTTTTGCCAGTTTTACCAAGGGAATCGGCTTTTCCAAAGAAGTTGTCGCAACAATATTTTGTATTTGATAATTACTTTTTGATTTTTCTGCCATTTGAAAACAACCCGCTGGTTTTTTTCGATTTTCCTCGAAACGCTGAACGGCAATTTCGAATTGCCTCCGGCGAAATTGCAGGTATTATTTTATGGTTTATAAATGAAATTTTGGTTTATAAATACTTTGCCGAGCTATATTCTGAAAATCACCCATGGTTTTTCCAATATTCTTTTATTGACTTCTTTTTCATAATTCGGGAAAGTCCTGACTATTCTTTCAACTTCTTCGAATGCATTTCCCCCTGAATTTTTTTTAGACTTGATGATTATGCCATTTTTCTTTTTATCAAGTTCGCACTCATAACACTCTCCAGCAAAATTATCAATTAGTGTTTGAGTTAAGGACAACGCCAGTTCTCTTACACATTTGTCCATGTTTTCATTACCTGTAAAAAATTTATTTTCACGTTTAAAGTAACCTTCGAATTTTGTTTCATTGGAAGTTATGTAATCATTGACCATTCTCCAATACCCTTTCATTCCGGGAATTTCTGCTACGCCCCTGTTTCTAATTTCCATAGTGGGGGAAATGATAAAAGTATTATCGCTTAAAGAATACCCCAGATTCATTCCCTCAACAGATACTTTTAATTCATTGACAATATCAGCGAGATACATGAACTTAACTGCAGCAATTAATTAAAAAGAATTGTTGTACTCAACCATACTTGTAATTTCTCTTTTGATTAGAAAAATCCTTTTTTATTTCTTCAAGTGTTGTAACTTCGCTGAGAGGTTTGTCCTCACGAAGTGCGGTGAATCTCGGAAACCTTAATGCAAAACCTGAACTATAATTTGGCGAACGTTGAATTTCCTGGTATGTAACTGAAACAATCACCCTGGGCTTTAGTTCAACGTATTTTCCGCTTTCCTTTTTTATTAAAGGGGCAAGTTTTTCAGTAAGTTCGAAGAATGACGTTCCTATTGTTTCTTCCTGAATCATTCTCTCCTCTTTTATTTTATCATCACTCTGTTTATTATCATATTTTTCCTTAAGTCCTGTTGAAACTTTTCCCACTTCAAGGTATTTTCCGGTATCTTCATCATGGCATGACAATATGAAACTTGACATCCAACCGCTTCTTTTTCCTGTTCCGTACTCTGCTCCCGTTATAACCAAATCAAAGTCCCCCTCTTCAGGTTTTATTTTTAGCATGTGTCCCACTCTGCGTCCTGGCTGATATTTTGCTTTCAGATTTTTCATCATTATTCCTTCTTGATTGTCTTTTAGTGCACGCTTGTAAAAATTTCCAGCTACTTTTTCGCTCGAGGTTATTATTTGTTTTGAGCAAATTATTTTGTATCTTTCGTTCTGTACAATTTTTCTTATTAATGTCGAGCGTTTTTCGAACGGTTCGTCCAAAAGAGATTTTCCATTATAGTAAAGAACATCGAAAACATTAATTTCAACAGGCAGTTCCTCCCGGAGTTTTTCTATATTATACTTTCTTCTTATTCTCTGGCTTATGCTCTGAAACGGCCTGTATTCCCGGGTTTTTTTGTCAAATCCGACGGCCTCCGAATCCAAGATAAATGAATTTCCCCTAACATATTTTTTTATGTAATCCACAACTTCGGGAAATTGTTTGGTTACATTCTCCAAACGTCGCGTAAAAAGAATAACCTCTCCCGACGGCTTTTTGTGGATTATAAGACGAAAACCATCATATTTGTACTCAATTGCACATGGAATTCCCAAGGCCTTAAATCCGTCTTTTATTGTTTCAACTTTTTGAGCAAGCATGGCCTTTATCGGCTTTCCAATTTCAAGAAGAATATCTTCAAGATTTTTCAATTTTCCAGTTCTTATTGCTTGGAAAACCAGCGCTATGTCATTCGACTTGTCAATCGCCCCCTGAATTTTTTGTGAAGCTTCCTTTTTTTTATCCTGAGAGAAAAATGCAACTGCAAAAGCTTCCTTTATTGTACTTTCCTTAAGTCCTATCCTCAAATCGCCGATTAGCGTTCTTACAAGATACAAACTTTCCGAAGCTGATGCCGAGACCAGAAGTTCGACTATCAATGAAATTTTCTTTCCCACAGTCCCTTTACCTTCTAGCACAGGAAGTTTCCTCAGGTTGTCCAAAACCTTTTCAGTAGTGAGATCTCTTCTCGAGAGTGTTGCCTGAGATTTTTTTTCCTTTAATTTTTTTGAAACCAATCCCAAATCTCCAATCTCTTTCCATTCCTTGTTTACATAGGATTCCTCCACACCCACAGATTTTGCAATTGATTTTATTGCAAGCTGATTGCTTATTCCGATGCGTCGCTCATCGTATTCAGGGTATATGTCGCCGAGCAAAAGGTAAACAACATCTTTTTCCTCAACAGGAATTTTTTTCAAGAATTCAGAAAGAATTTTTATTTTTTCCAGCCTCTTTGTTGTTGAGGAAACTTGCATGTAAAAATCAACGAGCTTTTGATATTTCATTTTCTTTTTCCAGAAGATTTTAACTTTATTATGTCATATATTACAACGAGAGTGTAAAAAACTTGAAGCGCCGTAAATATAAAATCCATTATGTAAATGCTATAAATCAGAAGACAAATTCCTCCAGTTATAAGAAAAGCATATATCTTTTTTCTTTGAATCTTTTTTCTTGACAGCATTAATGTTCCAGATATTATGAAAGCCAATCCAAGAATCGCGATTATGTAAAAAATATTTATCACCATTAATTTGAAAAGAATAAGAAGTTTTTAAGTTTGATTACTTCATATAAATCTTTTTATATCATTGGTTTATGCATTTTTATGGCAAGGTACGGCAAGGATGAAATTTATTCTGCAGAAGAATTTAGAAAACTGGTTGAAGATGATTTTTCCAAAGTAATCGCTGAAAAGTTAGGTGGTTGGAACATTAAGTTAAGTGATGAGCCAGAATTTTCCTGCGCAGGAAATGGTGCTCCTTGGAGTGAAGGAGGAACAGACAACCAACTTTATGATGTGCATGTTTGGGCAGATCATCCTATTTCGGAAGACTTTAAAGGAATTTGGATTTTTCCCGGCGTTGTTCTTGACCCATATAAAATAAATAACTCTAACAATTTTCTTTTGAATCAGATTTTGGCAACACTTAGAAAAAGCGCTTATGATTTCTGTCTTGGAGAGGGAAGATCATATTTTGACATGAGTGATTCTCCGTTCAGGCGAACTCATTTTGGAAGAAGCATGGGAGTAGGCAACTATTCTTGCCCGTCTTTTGAGATATCAGTATATACAAGAGATGGTCAGTTAATGGAAGAGTCCAGAAAAAGAACAGAACAGGAACTGAAAGGGGTCTTTCTCAAAGAGTATGAAGGGGTTTTAAATTTTGTTCGTTTGGTAAAATCAAAACAGTTTGAAGATTTTTATAAATCAACTGTCAAAAACATTGAGGGATTTTTTGAACAACCGGATATCTTTAATAAATTGACCCCGAGAATTATTTCTTCTTAAAAATTTATTTTCCCTTCCTTCCCCATGCTCTTATGCTCGGTCTTATCTTGAGGTTGCGCGATTTTTTCCTTAATCCTCGCGATTTTTTCGCCGCACTAGTAAGTCCCCGGAAAACTCGCCCTTTATTGACATCTTTGCTTATGAATTTCAATTGCTTGTCACTCTTTATCTCTTCCGATTGAGGATTCGCTAAAATGACCTCATAGAAATAATGCACTCCGTCTTTTCCAATTAAATATGAATTCAAAACTTCTAGGTTCTTGAATTTTCTGCCGGCACGTTGCTCCGCAATCCACTTGTAATTCATGCCTAAATTTTTTCGGGTGTGCATTCTTTTTGAACGGCGTCCTTTGTTAGGTCTTGGGCGTCTGTGTCCCCCTCTCTTCAATCTAACGCGAACAACAAGAATTCCTTTCTTGTCTTTGTATCCCAAACTTCTGGCCCTGTCCAGTCTTAGGGGCTTGTCAACTTTTTCTATTGCGTTTGACTTTCTCCAGGCAATCATTCTTTCTCTCAGAATTTTTTTATCGGGAGATTTCCATGCTTCTCTTATGAAATGATACATTCCCTTGCTCATAACGGATTTAAAGAAAAACGGTTTTTAAAGATTGGTGTTTTATTTTTTTGCAGAAAATAAGATAACAAAACCATTGTAATCTTCTATAGCGAATTCTTCTGAACCATAGAAAGTTTTATGTAAATCTTTACATATTCTGACTTTATTTTTAAGTTCATCATAAATTTCTTTTATGTTGTCAACTCCTACATAGAGAATCATTGAGCCGGAAACAGGTAAACTTTTAATTGGCGGAAGTTCATCACCCAAACTTTTCTTTGTTTGAAACATGATTTCCATAGAATCTTTTTTCATCAGAGCCCATTCATACTTGCCTGATTGTGGAACAGTCATTACAAGTTCAAAACCCCAGTTTATCCTTATACCATTCAACTGTTTTGTTAACATCTAAAACTCCGCATTCCGGAGTGCATTTTTTGTACATCTTAATTTAAATGAGCCCGCTCGGATTCGAGGAGAACGACGTTCTCCTTACGCTAACCTCTCCTTAGACACTGAAGCAAATTTTGCAAATCCTCGCTAAAACAATGAGCCCGCTCGGATTTGAACCGAGGACCTCTGCCTATCTGAGTTTACTCGAAGAGACTATTTTAGTTTCTTTTGAGTCGGCCGACTTTTCCTTTTCTCAGAAACCTTCTGTTTCTGGGGCTCAGGAAACTCTGTTTCCCAAGCTAAAGAAGAGGTTGGCTTATCAGAGCAGCGCTCTAACCAAGCTGAGCTACGGGCTCGTGAAAAAATTAAATTAAAATTCTTTATAAAAGTAACCACGCGGCTCTTATTATGCTAAGATTGCTGGGCAGAAAACTGCGCATCTCAAGAATGCCGACAATTGCATTCTTGATGATCATCAAGAACTGGTAAGTTCTTGAGACTTTAGTGGCGAGATGAATGCAATCTTGGGTACGAGGATTTGCTTGGGTTTTGCAAATCCTTGTTCAGGAAAATCTTGTGATTTTCCTGCATCCTAAAAACGAGCGCCAATTAGCATCTTTTTTTTGATATCTGAAAAATCACTCTTTGATTGCCAACTCCAAAATCAGTTTTCCTTTGTTAAGATTGTAGTTTGTGATTGGGAAATTTACAGGAAGAATCTTTTTGTATGAATTTTTGCTGGAAACTGCCTTTACTTCGATATTACTTTCAAGTTTTGTTATTGCTACATTTTTTTCCGAATTGACGCCGGGCATGAAAACTTCGTAGATTAGCTTGTTAGAAAATCTTTTGACATTTGTTTTTGGTTCTTTTCTCGAGAGCGTTGAAAAATTTTTCAATGTCCCGTTTGGAAGCTCTGAGTAAGGGACGTATCTTTTTTGTTCTTTCTCTCTTAGGTTTCCATAGTCGAGATTTACTCTGTCGCCATTTACTGAAAATTCATAATCAAACTTTGAGTTCGTGCTGTTTTTTCTCATCTCCTTCTCAAGCATTTTCATTGCACTCTCAAGCATTTTTCCTATCATTTTTCCTCCAGGACCGCCGAGAACTGAATTTGAAAACTGCTCAAACTCATTTAAGAAATCATTCTCTCCAATCATTCCATAATCTTTTTTCTTTTGCTTTTTTCCGGTGAAGTTTCCGCAAAAAGGGCAAAAATTGTATTTTTTCTCAATTTTTTCCCCACACTCATCGCATTCTTTTTTTCCGAACATTTCAAAATAAATTTGTCTTTCTTTAAATAATTTATTATTCTTTAAGATACTTTCTTATTGCTATTATTTGGTGAATATCCTCATGCAAAGCTATTTTTGCATCTTTGAATACGACCTCTTTTAGAATCTTGGAATTTGTTGACCTTGGCACTGTTTTTTTGACTCTGGGGAGCAAAATCATCACGACTAGAAATCTTGCCACGCTGCTTATTATGAAAATCATGAAAATCGGTTTTATGATTTCTACCGAGAGGTATTTTATGAGCAAGGCACCTATTCCCGCCCCTATGAAAACCCCTATTCCTCCAAGAAGATTGAAGTAGTACACATAAGAACCTAGCTTGTCTTTTGGCACACTTTCATAAATGAAATTTCCGGTTGCTAGACTTTGTCCTGCCCATGCAACTCCCCCAATAAGCGAAGGCACAAGCATAAGATAAATTGGGTTTGGCGACAAGAGCCACATTATTGGTATGAATGGTATTGCCATCGAAGACAGAGTTATTACCTTGTAACTTCCATATTTGTCAGAAATCATCCCCCAAATGCTCAAGATAAAAAGAGACGCCCCAACACCAAACAGTGTTATTATCATGAAGATGGTATAACTGAATTGAAGGTCTCTTAGAAGATAAACTGCAAATAGCGGAGATGCGATATACACTGTCATATCCAAACTCGACTTCATTAAAGAGAATCTCCCAAACTCTGTTTTTTTTATCTGTGAAAGAAATTCAAGAAAAGAAATGTGATTATGTTTTTTCATTTTCATTTTAGGTTCGTACTCTTTTTTTATTACTTTGAAAGATGCGAGTCTCCCGAGAAACGCAATGAAAAAGAAAATGGCGAAACCAATCATCTCAATGTGATTATCCCTGAATATGTCGAGGACAAAAGCAGATATCAGCACAAATACCGATGCAACTATTCCTATGATAAACCTTCTTTTTGAAAACCATCTCCCTCTATAATGCCTGTCGACGATGTCCCCCATCCAGGAGAACCATGCAGGATAAGAAATGTTTGAGAATACAACATAGACTGCCACTGTTAAGAGCATCAAAAATGGGAGGTACTCTCTCCAAATATCAAAATAGTACAAGAGAGCTATTGCGATAAATGGAAGCAAAGAAAGAGACTCGTAAATAACTTCTGTGAGAACTATTTTTTTCCTGGAATATTTCTCCATGAGTTTTGGAGAGAACATTTGGCTTAACGGTCCGAGCAATCCGGAGACAGAGCTTATCATTGAAACCATCGCACCACTGGAATTTATTGCGATTGCAAACGGAGAGACGTATTCTGTCGCGAAAGAATTTTTTATTGTGTTAGAGAGCCCCTCTTTTATGCTTCTCCTTCTTGCCTTGTGTTTCAATTCCTGAACCCTTTTTGTTTCCCCTCTTGACATTTAACAAACAAGAAAATAAATTTAATAAACTTTTTTGAGTTAAGTTTTTATACGCTTTTGGTATTATTTAAAAATGAAAAAAAAATTTTATGTTACGACGGCGATTGATTATATGAATGCAGAGCCCCACATAGGACATGCTTATCAGAAAATCATCGCAGATGTTCTCGCGAGATGGCATAAAATTAAGGGAGAAGAAGTTTTCTTTTTGACAGGAACTGATGAGCATGGGCAAAAAATCGCCAGAAGTGCGGAAGAAAAAAACCAAAATCCTAAGGAATTTGTAGATTTATTGGCTCCAAAATTTGAGAATGCGTGGAGGTTGCTTAATGTGGATTTTGATAGGTTCATCAGAACAACAGACAAGGATCATAAAAAAAAGGTTCAAGAGTTCATTAAACTGATGGATAAAAAAGGGGACATCTACCAAGGACAATACAAGGGGCTTTATTGCGAAGGTTGCGAAGCATACATCACTGAAAAAGATTTGGTAAACGGGAGGTGTAAATTTCATCCTAATCGCGAGGTGAAGGAATTAGTTGAGGAATCTTATTTTTTTCGGCTTAGCAAATATGAAAAAAAATTGCTAAAATTTTATGATGAAAACAAAAAATATATTCTTCCACTATTTAGGAGAAAAGAAATTATTAATAGGGTAAAAGAAGGTTTAAGGGATTTGAATATTACTCGATTGAAAAAAAATATGTCATGGGGAATTGATTTCCCTTTGGATGACAAGGCAGTTGTTTATGTTTGGTATGAGGCACTTTTGAATTACATCACAGGTATTGGTTGGCCCGACGATAAAAAATTTAAAAAATTCTGGCCTGCAGATGTTGAAATATTGGGAATAGACAATGGTTGGTTTCATTGCGTGATATGGCCTGCAATGTTATTTTCCGTGGGCATAAAACCTCCAAAAACTATTTTGATAAACGGATTTCTGACTGTTGATGGACAGAAAATATCAAAATCATTGGGAAATGTTATATCTCCCAAATTTCTTGCTGAGAAATACTCTGTTGATTCAATTAGGTATTTTGTTTGTCGGAATTTTGTTTTTGGTCAAGACGGAGATTTTTCAGAGGAGAAAGTTATTGAAAGGCACAACAACGAACTCGCGGATAAATTGGGAAATTTAATCAGCAGAGTAAGTGCATTGGCGGAGAAGTATGGATTGGATAAAACAGAAAACAAATTGCTGAAAAAATTGAGACTAAAAGAAATTGAAAAGCACTTAGACAATTATGAATTTGACAAGACATTAAATGAAATTTTTGCCTTTGTTGATTTGTGCAACGAATATGTTCAAAACAGAAAGCCGTGGGAGACAAAGGACAAAAAAGTTTTATATGAGCTTTCAGATAGCATAAAGACAATTGCGATTTTGCTCTGGCCATTTATTCCAGAGACATGCGAAAAAATCGCGAAGCAGTTTGGATTTAAAGTTGGCCCTAACACCTTAGGAGAAATTTCAAAACCCATCAAATTAGGAAAAATTAAAAAATCTCCTATCCTTTTTGAGAAGATAAAATAATCATTTGGAAATATAAATTTTTATATAATGCATCTTTGATTAGTTTTTATGAAAATTTCATCAAAAGATATTTTGGTTAGTTCATTGAGTATTGTCGGAGCTTTTCTTTTAACGATACTATTTGGAAGAAAATTGCCTCAGCTTGAGTCTTTCTCTTTTTATGATATTTTATTACTGGTGGCTATCGCAGTAGCTGTTTTGGTTTACGTTATATACAAAAAGATAGGTGAAGTTGAAATGGAAATAGATTTTTTGAAAAATGATAATGCAAAGTTTAACGAAAGACTTAAAATTAATGATAAATTAATCAATTTAGAAGCAAAAGTGATTGCTTTAGAAAAATACTATGGCAAGAAGAGATAATCCGGTAGAGATGGTGGTCGATATAATCAAGATAATTATATTAACAATATTGGGATTTTATATAATTAAAGTTTTGTTAGCAACTCTTTTTTAAGCAATGAAACCGACAATAAATTTTGATGATTTTTTGAAACTTGACCTCCGAGTAGGAGAGGTTTTGAAAGCTGAGGAAATTCCCGATTCTGACAAGCTGTGGAAACTAACTCTTGATGTTGGAAAAGAAGTTGGTAAAAGAATTGTTTGCGCAGGGATAAAAGAATTTTATTCTGCGAAGGAACTGAAAGGAAGAAAATTGATTTTAATCGCAAATTTACAACCAAGAAAACTGAAAGGAATTGTTTCAGAAGGAATGATTCTTGCCGCCGATGACAATGGGATTCCAAGGTTTCTGACTTCTGAAAAGGATGTTGAGAATGGAAGCGTTGTTAGATGATTTTTGCTTAAAATATATTTAAACCTGAAAATTTCTCCTCACCACACTCAGATTTGTCTGACAAAGTACTAAATTAAATTATCCAATTAAATCTTGATGTGAATAACCTTTCCCCACCATTGCTTGATATATTGGTTCCAACATTTCATTTAAATCTCTGCTGTTAATTTTACTATCTTCTATTAATTTTACCTCTCTTTCTTGCTCTTCAGTTGTTAAGTCTCTTTTTACCGTATTCTTGGATAAGTCTATCATTTCTCGGAATATTCTTTCATTTTCTGATTTTAATTTTTGAAACCGACCATTATCAAAACCACTTTCTGATAATACTTTGTCTAAATCACCCATTATATCTGGGCGAGTATTTTTACTTCTGTAGAATCCTCCAGGGAAATATCCATGAAAATTATTAAAATCAATTGTCATAACATTCTAAATAAATTTGGGTTTAAAAGAATTAATATTCTTGGAGATCTACTTTCTCCGGCCAAAAACTCTTGAAATTTTCTCAAAAATACTTTCTCTGTCGGTGTCGGAATCATAATCCTCTCCGAGAATTTTTGCCGCTATTTCTTTGTATGCTCTGGCAGTCTTTGATTTAGGGTGTGTATGTACTACAGCATTTCTCAGACTCAATGACTCTGAAATATTCAAGTCATAAGGAACCATTCCTATTATTGGGACTTCAAGCATATCTCTAACTGTTTCTGGAGACATTTCTATTCTGTCCTTGCGCACCTTTGTTATTATCACTCCGAGTATGGGTTTCTTTCTTTCTTCTGCAATCTTGATTGTTTTCAATGCATCAGTGATTGCCGTTATTTCCGGGTTTGTCACGAGAATCAATTCGTCAGCCAGATCCATTGCACTCAGGGCCTCGGTCCCCAAACCTGCGGCACTGTCGACGATTATATAATCGGAAACTTTTTTGAATTGATTCCTAAAATTTTTTAGATTTTCAGGTCTTATTTTTTTAAATTCCGTGAGTGAGAGCGAAGAAGGAAGAACTTTCATTCCAGATTCATGTTCGTAAATTGCTTCATTAACATTTGCCTTGTTTGACAGAACATGATTTAAGTTCACAGGCACTTCAGGAGAACCAAGATACACCCCAACATTTGGGGTTGAAAGATTTCCGTCGACAACCATAACATCCTTTTTGAAGTGGTTCATCGCCGCAGCCAGGTTTATTGATGTAGTAGTTTTTCCAACACCACCTTTTCCAGAAGTTATTACAAATATCTTTTTCATTTTCGATTTTAAACTGTTGTTAAAGTAATCAGAATTCAGAATTTTTAAAGCTAATCGTGCCGGTATTTTTCCTGAAAACACAGCACATTTTGATTGAAAATTTTCAATTTTTGCATTATATTTATTCTACTTTTCTTTCGTTTATCAAGATATCATCCGCTTATAAGAAATTTTTTTGTTGTATCTATAAATTTTTCCAATTCTTCCGCATATAATTTTAATTTTTCAAGATTTATGTTAATTTCTTCGCCTTGATAAAAAACTTTCAGTGTTACATTTTTTCTGAATTCCCCGATGCGCTCCTTGCGCAGTTCCTCAATTTTCCTGAACATTTCGTACATCTCCATCACGTTTTGGATGTTCTTATCTTTCTTGAAAAGATTTTTTATAACTTCTATTTTTTTTGTAGGGTTTGTCGGGATTGCAGATATTTTCTTTTTCTTTTTGGCTTTCTTTAAGATTTCTTCAATGCTTGTATCAATCATTTTTCTCCACCGAATAATCAGATTAAGAATAACATCGCAAGTTTTTGTGTATTTTAGGCTAACATAAAGGAGGTGGTCTGCGCTAATTTTTTCTTGAATTATTTCTTCCATAAAAATCTCTAATATTTATCTACTCTGAGAGAAGTATTTTTTATGAGGAATTTTAGGTTTTTATATCTTTCTTTATAAAGCTTACTATTTGTTGATATAATAAATCAAGTGCAAATATGAATTTCTCAGCTTTTCTGCACTTTTTAATTTCAAGGATTTGATATTTTTCAAGTCATTTTCTGAAATTAAAGATTCTCCGTCAACTAAAGTTGATGTGTTTTTTCCACCAATTAATGCAGGAGCAAGAACTAGTGATAATCTATCGATTAAATTCTCTCTCAATAAGGTAGAATTCATTGTTCCTCCTGATTGAATTGTTATTTGATTCACTTTATATTTTGTTTTAAGTATTTTGAACAAATCTTTGAAGTCAATCTTTTTTTCATAATAAATAATAACCAAATTTTTTTCCTTTATTTTAAATCCGAGATGTTTTTTATTTGTTGTTACGAGATAAAGCGTTTTGCATTTTTTAAGAAGATTATTCACCCCTGTTGTGATTAGATGTGGTTTGTTATCTATTATTATGAAACTAACGGGCGTTTTTTTGATTTTCTGTTTTTTGTTGTTTATACCTATTTTTTCCATAACTCTTCCCGTATTAAGAGAGTGCAAATCAGTTTTCTTCTCAAGTTCATAGTATTGTTTCAAACCTTCTCGGATACCTTTAATTTTTGGAAAATCTTTGTCAATATCTCTTTTATCATTAACACCTGTTGAGATTTTTCCATCTACAGAAGAAATCATAAACAATGTGTTAAATGTTCTTTTTTCATTCTTCATTCACTCAACTCCAAAATCGCCTCTGCCAAATCGCCGTTGGATTTCTCCAATGCTGCGCGTGCCGCGGTTTCATCGACAGAAGTTTTTTTCATTACTGTTTCTATATCTGCTTGGGAAATTCCATCCTCTTCTGAAACATCGCCTGAAATCTGGAAACTTTCCAATCCTTGCATTTTTATTTTTGTCACAGAAGGATTTTTTATCACTATTTTTGATCCATCGGTTTTTTCTATGGTGACTTTTTCCGCGGAGATATCTTCATTTTGCATCCCGATTTGTTTCATCATTTCCTGCATTTTTTTCGGGTTTATGTTTGGGAACATTTTACTGAGCAGTTGAGAATACTAAGCCTTCTAAATTTTTAATTTCTGAAACAGCTTGAGATGTTTTGTTCATTCTTTTTATTATTTTTGTTTTTATGCCTTCGACCCTATCTGCATAAGATAATTCCAGAGGTTGATAGTCCATTTTTCCGATTAATCTCTTGTAGAACTCTGTTGCACTAATATCTGTTTTACTCTCTATTACAATACCTCTGTCTTCTGGAGAGTTATATTCAACATACATATGGCTTATATCTCCGCAACCATTGTCTTGAAGATTTTTTCGCTTTGGTTCAACGGCTATGGCATTTTTCTGAAGAGTATGAAATATTCTCCATTGAGAATTTTCTCCTCCGAGACACTCTTGCACATATTTACCATATTCTATGAACACTTTTTGTCCTTTCATATCTGGTATTTCTTCAAACATTTTTCTTGAAATTTAAAGGATTATTTATAATTTTCTATAACAGTTTATCCCCACCCCTCATAAAAGTTAGAATATAAAAATCCGACGACGAATATGATTAAAGTTGAGTTGATATTAACTCTAAAAATATATAGGCACAAAAGTGCAGGGCATTTACAAAAAGAGGTAACTTTGGAGTGACTGAATTATCAATAAATAAAATCCAGGCCAATCCTGAAAGCAACTATAAGTATCACGAACACTATTATATGCGTCGGCTTTAGATTAAAGACACTTTGATACTCTTCATTGAATCTCATCAATCCACCGAATCCTCCAGGGAGATTGATGCTTTCGTTTCCTGCCATTAAAATTTGAAAGGATGTTAGTATAAAAAGTTTTTGCAACAAGATTTTAAAAGTTAGCTTTCATCTTTAAGAAATGGCTGACACCACTGATCTTGATAGTATGGAAAAAAGAATTCTTAAGCTGTGGGAAAAAGAAAAAGTTTACAAGATGGATTCCAAGAAGAAAATTTATTCAATTGATACGCCTCCCCCAACTGTTTCGGGAAAGATGCACATGGGACACGCATTTATGTATTCTCAAATGGATTTCATAGCTCGCTTCAAAAGAATGAACGGCTTCTCGGTTTTTTACCCCTTTGGGACAGACGACAACGGACTTCCCACAGAAAAGCTTATCGAGAATCTTAAAGGTGTGAAAAGCAAGGAGATGTCAAGAAAAAAATTCATCAGTTTGTGCCTCAAGACGTTAAAGGAGATCCTGCCTAATTTTACACACGACTGGAAAAAACTAGGAATTTCCTGCGATTACGAAAATACTTATTCTACAATTGACAAAAATTCCCAGTTTATCTCACAAAAATATTTTCTGGATGCATACAAAAAAGGACTTATCTTCAAGAAGGAATTTCCCGCATTGTGGGATGTTGTTTTTCAGACAGCTGTTTCTCAGGCAGAATTAGAAGACAAAGAGATGGACACTTTCTTTTCCACATTGAAATTTTCAATAAAGGATTCCAAGGAAAACTTGCTGATTGCCACAACAAGGCCTGAACTGCTTGGAGCATGCGTCGCTGTTTTCGTAAACCCGGAAGACAACAAAAACAAAAAATTTATCGGAAGAAAAGCGATTGTTCCCCTATTCAAACATGAAGTCCCCATTTTGGGAGACAAATCTGCAGACATGGAAAAAGGTACTGGCGTTTTAATGGTGTGTTCATATGGAGACAAGTATGATGTTGATGCGATTCAAAGGCACAAGCTAAATCCAAGAATTGTTTTGAACAAAAATGGAACATTGAACATAAAACCCTATGATAGGATGAAAATCAAGGAGGCAAGAAAAAAAATTCTTGATGATTTAAAGAGTCAGGGATTGATTGTTGAGCAGAAGCAAATAAAACATTCTGTGAACGTATATGAAAAATCCGGCGTAGAGATTGAATTCCTCCCTACCGAACAATGGTTTTTTAGGATTTTGGACTTCAGAAAAAAATTGATTTCCGAGCCCAAGAAAATTAAATGGCTTCCCGAACACATGTTCAAAAGATATGAAAATTGGGTAAACGGATTGGATTGGGATTGGATAATCTCGAGAGACAGACATTTTGGAGTTCCAATTCCTGTTTGGTATTGTTTTGAATGTAAAGAAACAATTTTGGCAAATGAAAATGAACTTCCGGTGGACCCGGCTGAAACCAAAAAAATATGTAAAAGATGCAATAAGCCGGCTACTCCTGAACAAAAAGTTCTGGACACTTGGGCAACTTCTTCGCTAACGCCAATTATTGCATCAATCCCTCTTGGAAACAAAATAAAAATTCCTTACTCATTGAGACCTCAAGGACATGACATAATAAGGACATGGGCTTTTTACACAATTGTCAGGGCTTTGCGGCAGGAGAACAAACTCCCTTGGGAAAATATTTTCATAACCGGGAATGTAACTCTCAAAGGAGAGAAAATGTCAAAAAGCAAGGGAAATGTCGTCGAACCGCAGGAGATTTTGGAAAAATATGGTGCTGATGCGCTGCGATACTGGGCTGCTTCTTCAAAATTAGGAGAGGATTTTGAATATCAGGAGAAAGATGTTGTGACTGGAAGAAAATTTGTCAACAAGATGTTGAACGCCACAAATTTTGTTTTCATGAATCTCAAGGATTACGATTTTAAGAAACCGAAAAAATTGGAATTATTGGACGAATTATTCATGAAAGAGTTAAACCATATTTCTTATACAACAACAGATCATTTCCAAAGATATGAATACTCAAGAGCCAAAAATGATGTAGATGAATTTTTCTGGCGCAGATTTTGTGACAATTATCTTGAGATAGTTAAGAAAAGAATTTACAATGAAACAGGAAACAAAAAAATTTCTGCACAGTATACTCTTTACCAAAGTTTGCTGACAATCTTAAAACTTATCGCGCCGATAATGCCATTTGTTACAGAGGAGATTTATCAAAAATATTTCAGGAAACATGAAAAAGAAAAAAGCATTCATATTAGTGAATGGCCACAGAGTGATAGAAGAAAATATTTAGAATGGGCTGAAGGAGACATGTACAAAGAAGTTTTATGGGCAAATAGATGGCATTTGATGACCGACATAATTTCAAGAGTTAGAGGGGTAAAAACAGAAAATAAAAAATCTCTCAACGCAGAGATAATCTTAAGTTTGAAAACTAAGGAGTATGGTGCATTAAGAGAACTTTTTGATGACTTAAAATCTGTTACGAACGCACGCGAGATAAAAGAAGGAAATTTCAATGTGGAGTTTGTTTGATTAATTATATAAACCATTGGAGATTTTTTTAGACATGGCTATTGAAAAACATGAACTACTGGAACTTCTTGATCTTCTCGAGGATTTTAAGGGAAGGCATACAGAATTGATTACGGTTTACATACCAGCAGGATATGATGCCAACTCCGTGCAAAAGCAACTTGAAGCTGAGAAATCCACGGCAAAGAATATTAAGACCACGTCGACAAGAAAAAATGTTTCTGATGCCCTCGATAAAATAGTACGGCATTTAAAAGATTTCAAGAGAACTCCCGAGAATGGTCTGGCGGTTTTTTGCGGCAACATCTCAAAAGTTGAAGGACAAACTGATCTGCAATTGTGGAGCATTGAACCGCCGATGCCCTTGAAATCCAGGCTATATCGTTGCGACAAGGAATTTGTTCTTGAACCCTTGAGAGAGATGATGGAAGTTGATGAAGTTTTTGGGCTTCTTGTCATGGACAGAAAAGAGGCAACAATAGGTTTGCTTGAGGGAAAGAGCGTTGAGGTTTTGCAAAAAATGACTTCCGGGATTCCAAGTAAGGTAAGAGCAGGAGGACAAAGTTCGCAAAGATTTCACCGAATTACAGAAGGGCTAACAAAGGAATTTTACAAGAGGATTGCGGAAGGAATGAAAAAGATATTTTTTGAAATGCCAAAATTAAAAGGAATTATTGTCGGAGGACCTATTCCTACAAAAGACGAATTTTTAGACGGAGATTATATGACAACAAAATTAAGAGAAAAAGTCATCGGGGTTTTGGATATCGGAGATGCCGATGAGTCTGGGCTTAAAGAATTGGTTGCAAAAGCAGGGGAAATTCTTGCAAGCCAGGAAATGATACAGGAGAAAAAATTCCTCCAAAGATTCTTTGACAAGCTTGGTCAAAGCCCCGACATGGTAGTTTTTAAGGAAAAAGATTTGCGAAAGGCCCTGGAGTACGGGGCAGTCGAGACACTTATTCTCTCGAACAAAACTGAAAAAAAACTTTCAAGTGAACTGAGAAAACTTGCAGAGAATATTTCTGCAGAAGTTCACATAGTTTCAACAGAAACCGAGGAAGGCGAACAATTCAACAATCTTTCAGGAATGGGCGGAATTTTGAGATTCAGGGTTTGATAAAGTTTAAAAGCTAAACATTTCTGAATTTTCTTAAATTAACTAAAATAGAATTATCAACAATAACTATTCTCCCGATGGATTTTACATCTCTATAGTTTACGATAATACCTTTAGTTACAAATTTATGTCTATTATCTAATTTAACTTTTAAACTATGAATCTTATTTCTATATAAAATTACTTCCACAACGTTTCCAACATGATGTCCTTCATCTGTATAAGCCTTCTTGTTTATCAATCCATTAACAGAATTATTATCATACTCTCTGCCTAAATCATTTATCAAATTATTTATTTTTTTCCTAAATTTGAAAATGAAAATACAGCCTAAAAAAAACAATAATATAATTGTAAATGGCCATAAATAATTCCAATTAGTTGGAATTTTCTCTGGGAAATTATTTATTTCATCTTCATTAGGATATTCTTTTTCTGAATCTTCTTTATTACCATTAACATTTTCAATAATGTATATGCAGTTTTGTTCTATTTCTGGAGTTTTGTATGTATTAGAACAAGTTCCAATATTAGTGCAAATTCTTGTTTGTTTTCCCGAGGAAATACAGGCACTCCAATTTGTGCAGTTCCATTCATATTTACATCCCCCACCATCTGTTGTTCCCCCTATCACTCCTCCTGTTGCTGAAGATTCTCCCATAATAAAAAAATCATCTTGGTCAAAGAAAGTGGTGTCAGAGGAAACTAAGGGGATTAAAAGCAATATAAATAAAAAAATTATTTTCATTTTTAACACGCGGTATCGCTTCTAAACAGCCTTCCATTCGAAGCTATACATAAATAATCATTACCTGTTCCATTTAAGTCAGCGAGAATAATGTCTCCATCACTTTGAATAACAATCCTATTTTCAGAGCTACCTTCTCCAGTCCTTAATCTTATTTTAGCTCCAGATATATTTCCAGATTCAATAACAACATCTCCAGGGGTAGTACTTGAGCTAATACCAACTAATTTTACTTTTGGAGCATAATTTAATTTACTCCCTGAAAAAATTCTTAAAGTATCATTATCATTTGTAGTTTTTATAGTGTATGTATCATCGCCTTCAAAAATAATAGAATCATTTATGTTAATACTTTCAACAAATAATTTGGTTATTCTGTTAGTCAAGCTTCCCAAGAAAGAAAAGAATCCAGTATCATCTGCAGTTATATTTCCACTTACGTTTAGATTTCCAGATTCGTCAAGATTCATTATGGTTTGAACAATATTGCTAGTATCATTAAATGGATTGTTAAGCCAACTAAAGCCCGTGTATCTTCCATTAACAAAGTACATCTCATTAAAACTGCTTTGTCCAATAGACGGTTGATTATTAAACGAGATGTTATTTTCTGTAGAAAAATAATTGCTACTAGTCATAGTTAAAGTCAGTGTGTTTCCTACGTCGTTCATAACAGAAAACAGTGTTCCAGAAATGTTATCTGAATTAGTGTTTTGAATCGACCATCTCGTAAAACCAGAAAGATTATATGATGGTGCCAAAGTAGAAGTATCTTTTCGTAAATTCTTGAATGAATTTAAAAGTCTTCTTGGACCCTGTTCTGAACCCCCTATATCTATACTCAGCCAGTAATCGCTATTTGAATTGCTGCAATCATACCCAACCCCTATTTGTTCTGTTTTCCATTCTCCAAAACTTCCTGTTGTTAAATTAGTTGTGTTAGAATAGCAAATATCTCCACCTATTGAAGCATCATAAACACTAAAATTAAATTCATAAGTTCCTGTATTAAATGTTGTTCCAGTATAATACTGTCCTTGCCAAACTGAAACATCTAATGCAGAAACTAGACTTGAGAATATACTACTGGCTAGAATATATATATATATATATATATATGGATTTACTAATTGTCATGTTCAGTCGCTTTTTATTAATATTATATAATTAAAGATTATTTATAAAATTAGCTAAAACAACTCCTGCTTACTTAACAAAGTCTGTTCAAGATAAAACTTTTTTTCTGGTAATCTAACCTATTGTTATTTCTCTTCTCATTGCCATTATATTCAAGAAAACTTGTATTACACTTCCTATTCCGGCAATTGCCAAAATTAAAACAAAAATTTTCCCAACTTCTGTCAGGAAATAAATCGGGATAAGGAACAGTGCAACCCATATTCCAACACACCAAGGACATATCAGCACCTCATAAATTGTCTTGCCCGGACCAGAATCAAATCTTCCGAAGAAATTTCTCTTGAATAACGTAATCTTGTCGTAGCTTAGGAGCCTTATCGTTCTTAATGTCGCAAATGAAAGCAGAAAAATATCAAGCAAGCTTACAGTGGAGAAGAGGATTACATTATCTTTTATAAAAAAATAGTACATCAATACAAAGACCAGGACAAAGAAAATTATTGAGATGAAATTCCACACATCCTGCTCTTTTCCGTGAATCTTGCCTTCATTCATTCTTAATATTAGGATTTTGTCTTTTTATTTTTATTGTTTGAAATATGCTTTCCTTCTTGATAATGTTTAAAAATTCTGAATTTTGTCATAATTGATGAAAAATATTGCCTCAACACTTCTTGGATTAGGATTTTTCTTCAATGCAGGAATTTTGAATGCGCAGGATATTCCCTCCAGGATACAGGATTTAAACAGATATGAGGTTGTTCATAACAAAATTTATGACGAAAAAACCAATTCTGGTTTTTTGATTTATCAAAAAGTGACTCCTCTAGGAACACACAGAGAGATAACAAAGTTTATCAAATGTGGCAGAGAAGAAGTCCCCATATTTATTTACAATGAAGAAACAGGAAGGCTTGTTGCAGATTACAAGGCACATGACAAAGATGGGAATTTTTCCTTTTATGAACCTGATGGCAAGATAGATTTTGACAAAGTTCTGAATGACAAAGAAATAAGAATGATAGGCAAACACGGAATTAATTCTCTTAATTTTCCGAAGACCGAATGCCCGAAATATGTTTAGTACACAAGAATTTTAAATCTTTATAATCTAGTTATTCAATGAACGATACTGAAGAGAACGTAGAAGATTTAAAGAAGATTGAAGCGATTTTTTTCATCTCCGGGAGATTTCTTTCTATGCCGGAGTTAATTTCCCTGTCCGGGATAAATCCAATAATGATTAAGGAACTTTTGATCGAGCTGAAGAATCTTTATGAAAAGAGGAATTCTGCGATTTGCATTGTGGAAAAAAACGGCCTTTGGAAAATGGATGTGAAAAAAGAATATTCAAATATCATAAACAAATTTGCTTCAGGACAAAGCGAATTTTCAAAATCAGAGCAGCAGACTTTGGCCATAATTGCCTACAAACAGCCGATAAAGCAGTCTGTCATCATAAAAATAAGAAGCAACAAGGCTTACGACGAAATAAAAAAATTTCTTGAACTTGGATTGATAAGAAAAAAACGTGCCGGGAGAACTTATGAGCTTAGTTTGAGCGACGATTTTTACAATTATTTCAACATTGCTGATAAAAAAGATGCGAAAGATATTTTTGGAGGAATCTAAAAATGCCAGAAGTTCTCACAATTGTATATTTGGTTTACATTTTTATCTCTCTTTATTTTCTTTTTCTTTTTGCCCTGACTTTTGTCCAGAATAGAAAAGAGATGTTCTCTTACAAAAAATCAAAAAAGAATTATTCCATTTCAGTCATAATTCCGGCTCACAACGAGGAAGATACCATAAGAAACACCATTGAGCAAGTCCTGAAGTCTGATTATAAAAATATTTTGGAAGTGATTGTTGCAACAAACGCCTGTACAGATAGAACTGTAAAAATTGCAAGAGAGTTGTCTAAAAATTATAAGAAACTTAAGGTTTTAAATTTGAAAATTCCCGGAAAGGCGAACGCGCTTAATGAGGCACTGAAGATTGCACGTGGCGAGTTATTTGCAGTTGTCGACGCTGATTCTTATCCCGACACTAATGCCTTGAACTCTATGGTTGGGTTCTTTGATGACACCGCCGTGGGGGGTGTAACGACCAGAATTTTGGTGAAGCACAGAGACAACTTCTTGAGAAAAATGCAGGCCATTGAGTACAAAGTGATTGCATTTACAAGAAAATTGCTTGACTTTTTGGATTCGATTTACGTTACTCCCGGACCTCTTGCATTGTACAGAAAAAGTGCTTTGCAGAAGATAGGGGGATTTGACTTAAAAAATATGACAGAGGACATTGAAGCAACATGGCATTTGATTCATGAAGGTTACAAAGTAAGGATGTCTTTTATTTCTAAATCGACAACTGTTGCACCAAGCAAACTTAGTGTGTGGTTTAAGCAGCGTGTCAGATGGAACATCGGGGGTTTTCAGACGATAATAAAATACAAACACTGCTGGTTCAGAAAAGGCATGCTCGGATATTTCATTCTGCCTCTTTTTTCAATAATGCTTGTACTGAGCGTTTTCGGGCTTGGGATTTTTGGGTACATAATTTTCAGAAGAATATTTTACACTTATCTGGCGACACATTACTCTTTTATCGCAGAGACGACATTTTTTGCATTTCAGGACATAAATCTCAATCCCAACATACTAAACTTCTTGGGTTTGGTCTCATTCATTTTGGGGCTGATGTTCATTTACTTCGCTTTGGTTTTTGTCAACAAAAACCTTAATGAAAAGGAAAACTTTTTTAGTGTGATTTTCTATTCATTGGTGTACATTTTGCTCAGGCCGATTGTGCTTATAGCTTCAATGTACAAATTTATAAGGGGGAAATACTCTTGGCGTTAATATGACAAAGCATGTTTTTTGGCAGGCATTTTTTCTTACATTACTGTTTTTTTTGATGGGTCTCGTATTGGGAATTTATCTTGAGCAGACAAGAAGTGATGATAGCAATTTTGCCTTTTACCAGTCGGAAACGTCGCTGTATGACTCATTTGTCCTTGGCAGTTTGATTGAAAGCCCGATTGTCTCCTGCGACAAGATAAAAAAAGAGTATGTCAATTTCGCAGACAAGATTTATTACGAAGCCCGAGAACTTGAGGAAGATGATACCTCAAACAAGATTACTGACTCTGCCAAGGCGATTCACAAGAAATACGATCTGCTAAGGACATTCCTTTGGGCAGACTTGATAAAATTCAAGAATATATGCGGGAACGTGAACACCGTTGTTTACTTGTATGAATATGATTCGGAGAAAATAGAAGTAAAATCAAAACAGGTTGTCTGGAGCAGGATTCTAGAAGAGTTGAAAAATTCCAAGGGTGAGGGGGTGATTCTTATTCCGATAGCGGCAGATCAGGAGATTTCTTCACTTGATTATTTGATTAACATCTTTGAGATTCGGGAATTTCCGGCAGTCATCATAAACGAAGAGAATGTTTTTTACGAGCATAAAACCTCCGAAGAGTTGGAGAAATATTTGAAGTAATTTATTTTAGAATTTCTTCCAAACCAGGAATTACCAATTATTATTATGCTAAGATTGCTGAGCAGAAAACTGCGCGTTTTAGTGGCGAGATGAATGCAATCTTGGTTACGAGGATTTGCTTGGGTTTTGCAAATCCTTGTTCAGGAAAATCGTCAGCAATATTAAATTTTATTGTGATTTTACAGTACACAAATATTAAAAAACAGGTCTTTTCTTGATTTGCAATGAGTGTTTGTTTTGTCTGCGGAGTTGATGATTCGGACGAGGTCTTGTTTGATTTGATAACTTCTGAAGGAATAGTGAAAATTTGCAAGAATTGCTCCAAAAATGAAAATTCCTTTTCTGTAAAGCCATTTCAGGAAGATAAATTCAAAAGAAGGCCAACTGTTTATGAGCGTCTCTCTCGACTTTCAGGATACAAGAAGCGCGAGGAAAATCCCGAGATTGAGAAACAGAACGTTTCCTTGAGAAAAATGGCGGACGAAAATGTCGGCAAGAACTTTGGAAAATTCCGGAACGATGAAGATTCAAAAAAGAATCTTATTGACAATTTTCACTGGATTGTCATGCGGGCACGCCGAATGAAACATCTGACACAAAAGCAATTGGCAGATGAGATACATGTTCCAGAGAATATCATAAGAATGATGGAGAACGGGTATGTTCCCGATAGGGATTACGTAATTGACAGAATTGAAAAACGCTTAGGAATAAATTTGAAAAAAACAGACATGAAAAAACAGCTCTCGGAAGAGTTTGATTTTCTTGATACGGAAAACCTCACCATAGCCGACTTGCAGGAGCTCAAGAAGAAAAGAGAAGAAAGAAGATTCGGTTGAATATGAAAATTAAGAATTGTTAGAAGAGTTTAAACCGTATTCTGAGGCTTTTTTACTGATATATCCTTCTGAATAGTATTTTATAGATGAAGGAAAGTTTATTTTATAATCTTTTGCCGTTTTTCTCATTCCTATAAATACTTTGTTGAATCTCTCATAGTTATCTTTCATGTATGATTTAATAAAATTTTCTACCTCTTCAGCAGAGATTTTATCTTTAATTCCTTCAATATTGTATTTTGTTTCTTGTGCACGTTTGTAAAGGTCTTGAGCTAAGGTAATCACATCTGAGTTTAAGTTGAGCATCTCGTGCCTCCAGTATACTTTATTTTTCAGCATGATAGTATTACGAGGGATTGAATTGTTATTTTCCTTTCTATGGCTTAAATAGGTTTCACAGCGACTTATGAAATATTGTAACTCATATAGAACATCTAGTAAACTATAGTACTGCTTTTTTCTTTCACGTTTGTTCCTTAAACGTTCATTAAATAAGATAGAGGATACTGCAATAATTGCACCAACCACCCCCCCGATTATTGCACCAACTAATTGTTGCCAGTTAAAAATAAACTCGACAATCCAGTATGAAGACATAAGAAGGATGTAATTTTTATACTTATATTGTTTATTACATTAAAGTGAAATTTTACAAACCCTTCTTCAACCAAAACTTTACAACAAAAATCGTTGTTTTTTCAAACAAATTTTCCATAGGAAAATTTATAAACGAAAATATAATTTTCCTTTAATGGAGTTGAAATTTTTGAAGGATTCAAAAGATGACATTGAAGTTCAGGTGCCAAGCTTGACGCTTGTGGAAATTTTGAGGGTTTATTTGAACAAGGATTCCGGCGTTAGTTTTGCGGCGTGGAAAAGAAATCATCCGACGGAAAGTCCGATACTCGCGGTAAAGACAAAAGGCAAGACGGCGCGCAAGGCGCTTAATGATGCCGTTCAAGGGATAACAAAGGACCTGGAAAAAATCGAAACCGAGTTTAAGAAGCTGAAGTGATTGAAGTAATTATATACTTAATAATAATCTTATTTTTAAAGGGTAGTAAGTCACCCATATCATGGATGATTATTTAGCGTGTTATGAGGTTTCTTATACACATGTTAGAAATGATGGATATGATTTAACGCCTCCAAGAGAACAAGAAACGAGGTTCGTAATGTTTTGTTCTAAAGATGATTCTTCGGCAAAAATAGTGGCTGAGGGAGAATTAAAAGAAAAATTGCTAAATCAATATGATTCTAAGAGAGAAGTTAGAAACCCGGATGTTAAACTTAAACTTCTTCTTGAGGGAAGAGTTATTTTCCCAAATAAGAATGAAGAAAAATATTCAAGAACAGTTCATGAATTTGTATCGCGAATACAATAATCCTTATTAATTCTGATGCACTTTTTGGTTTATGAAAAAAACAGAAAAGATTTCTACGGGAAGCCATGATTTGAGCACTTGGCTTTACGGTGGCTATGAAAAGGATGTTGTGACAATGCTTGCAGGACCTCCCGGAAGCGGCAAGACGAATTTTTGCATTCTAGTTGCGTGCAGCCAGGCCCGAAAGAACAAGAAAGTTGTTTTCATCGATACAGAAGGAGGGTTTTCAGTTGACAGAGTAAGACAAATTTCCGGAGAAAACACAGACGAGATTTTAAAGAACATCCTAATCTTTTCCCCCGTCAGTTTTGAGGAACAAACAAAAGCATTTTCCCAGGTTTTAAACAGAATAAGAAAAGAGAACATCGGATTGATGATAATAGACGGCATGGCAACTCTTTACCGAATTGAACTGGGTGAAGCATCAAAGTCAGAAGAAAAGGTTCGCGAGGTCAACAATAGAATTGCGCAGCAGATGAGGATTCTCTCAGAGATATCTCGCAAAGAAGGCATTCCCGTAATAATCACGAACCAAGTTTATAGCGAATTTCTTACCGATGAAGAATTCAGAAAAGGAATTAAAAAGGAAGTGAACTTCGTCGGTGGCGATTTAATGAAGTACTGGAGCAAATGCATCATTGAGTTAAAAGTTGAAGGGAAAAAAAGAAGAGCGATTTTGCTTAAGCATCGCAGTTTGCCTCAGAAGGAAATGAGTTTTGAAATTCGCGATGCAGGAATATTCAAAAAGGGATGGATTTAGACATTTTTAAACAATTAATTTTATATATTTTCTTATTTGGGAATTTTTATGGATAGAAAACTCTTGTCTTTGGAGGAAATCTCCCAAGATTATACAATTGTCTTAATTGATACTTCTGCTTTAATATCGCCAATAGTCCATGGAGATGGAAATTTGGAAATGCAATCAATGCAAGTGGAATCTGCACGATTTTATACGAATTTCTTTATTCGCGGGAATTCTTTTTATGTTACACCCATGGTTTTATCTGAATATAAAAGAGATCCCAAGAATTTTTCCAGATTTAACAGGGAAGAATCTAAATTGTACACACAACTTAAAAATCATAAATTATTTAATGAAGTATTAAGTGCGGAAAACAACTTCATCGATGAAAAGAAAAAATTTGTAAGAAGTTTAATAGATGGCGAAAGAGTAATCAAATTGGACGAGAGTACAAAAAGTGTTTATAAAAACTTTTTTGATTTATACAAACCCGTTGGAGAATTTTTTAATTTAAGCATGGCTGATTTTGATTTTTTTGTAACAGGAGCCACACTTTCACATATGGGAAATACGGTTGCCCTTATATCAAACGACATTCCTATTTTGCACACTTGGAACTGTTTCGTTAGAGAGAAGGAACTGAACAGAGAAAGATTTGGATTTTTTATAAGAGAAGATATTAACCGTTTTGATATGGCTAGGGTTTAATCATCATAAAAAAATATAAACCTATGTAGTTTTTGTTTTTGATGCAGGACATAAAGTTTGAGGTTATCAAGAAAATTACAGAGACAGGATTTAAGTTCAAAAACATATCAAATATCTCAAAAGTTGATAGTAATTCTCCTCCAAGCGTTTTTGTGGGAAGCGGATTAAAATATCCTGCTGTTAACGTGGGAATTTTAAGTCCTTTGGACAGGGATGAAAATGCATGGCTTTACGATGACATGAAATATTGGGCAGACAATAATTTTGCAATTCAGGATGTTGTTAAAATTCGGGAGAATCTTTTGAGTTCAAGATTTCGCTCCAAGGTTTACGATTCCCGCACAGGAAGCAAATTTGTGGAGATCGCAAGGGAAATTGCACTCGCATCAAAGCCGGTGGATGTTGAAATTGAATTAAAGAACAGGCTGAATTTTGAAAACAAGAAAGACAGAATTTTGACACCTCACGGGATGTCTGCAGTGTTGAGCAAAGCAAAGGTGGTTTCAAATGTTCGTATTAATAGAAAAGTCGAGAAGGTTATCAACGACGATTTGAAAGCGAGCGAGTCCCTTTCTTATTTGTACAAGAACAAAATCAGTGAATATTCACTGAGTAAAATTTTGAGCATTGGCGTTTTAGGACTGAAAACAAAAAAGAAACTTGTTCCAACCAGGTGGGCCATAACTGCCACAGATGATTTTCTTGCAAAACAATTGATGGAAAATGTCAAAGAAAATAAAATTATAGAGAATCACCAATTGTTTTTTGGAGAGTTTATGGGAAACCAATATTTAATCATGCTTTTTCCGAATACTTTTAACTATGAACTTTTTGAATTGTATTTTCCTGGAAGTGCGTGGAATCCTTCAAATGAATTAAAGGCCTCGTCTGATTATGAGACATTTTTCGGCAGGAAAGATTATGCAAGGAGCACTTCGGGTGGATATTATGCAACACGATTCCCCATAGTTGAGTATTTGAACAACATAAAAAGACAGGCGTCTGTTCTTGTAATCAGAATTGAAACTCCTGGCTATTGGGCATCGCTTGGAGTGTGGGTTGTTCGTGAATCTGTAAGAAAAGCCCTGGAGAGAAAAATGGAATTCTCGACGCAAGAAGAATTTTTAAAATCTGTTAGGATGATTTCAAAATTAAAATTTAATTTTGACTGCGAGAAAATTCTGCAAAGGAGCAAAATACTCAACGAATTTTTGAAACAAAAAAGTTTGATGGGGTGGTTTTAACCCTGCTTTTTTGTAAAATAACCAAACCTTTGTTCTTCGGGAATCCATCCAAAATATTTATCTTCTTCGTTTGTATTTCTCGTTCTCTCTTCTCGTATGCATGCTTCTCTTGCCCTTGCCTCGGTATAATAACCCGCAGGCAGATGATCACGAGGAACAGGTACCATGGGATCACCTAGCGAGGCCCTAAGTTTTTGGTAAGCTATTATATCCTTTAATGTTAACATAAACCAAATAGATTTTTGTTCTATTTAAAATTAATTATATTCTACCTTCACAGAAAACAATAGGTTTATTAATGATATCTCCTTTTATTGTTTATCTAAAAAAAGGAGGTGAAAATGAGTTATCATTGTGGTTGGGTAGGTGTTATTTTGTCCGCACTGATTTTGATATTTGTAATTTGGCCCACGCAAATTATTCCGCAAATGTATTCTTGGTGGGTTGTTGTGATTTCAGCGGCATTGTTATTACTACACGCGCTTACTTGCAAGAGATGCATGGGAATTTTGTCAAAGCGAAGCGGAGCAAGTAGCAGAAGTGTTAGGGGCAAAAGGAAAAGAAGATAATTTTTTATTTTGTTTTGATTTTTATTTTTTACAATTCATAATTTATTCTTAGGGTAAACTCTCTAAGTCTTTTTAATATCTGTTTAGAAGGAAAAACCCTTTCCATTTTAACTTTTCTACCATAGGAAAAAGCTACTGGCATAAAAAACTCGCCAAAGTCTCCTATTCTTCTTTTTCCATTAATCATGAAACAGGTTGTTACTAAATCGTGATTGTCTATACTGACGCCGAGAATTTTTTCCATATCTTTTGGGACTTCACTATCTTTTACAGGTTCTCTCCATGATTTTTTCATACCCTCAACTAAATATTTTCCGCCTTCGGAAAAATCTTCACATATAATCCCAATAAAATTTCTGTTATCATTTCTTAATACACCGTGAAATATAGGAAATTCAGATAGCAAGTGAGGGGCCTCTTTTTCTACTTTTGAAATCAAGGCCAAATCTCTGACTACATTATCATCATAATAGCTTTCATTTGTTTTTAGCCCAATATATAATCGTTTATTTAATATTCTGGAATAATAATTTTCCAAGGAATTAAAAGTTGTTCCCCCATCGCTTCTGCCGATTAACTTACCAATTTTTAACTTTAATCCAGATTCTCTTATTTCCTTAAATATCTCTGCATTCCTGTCCAAATAATCCATGAAAAATTGTTATCCCTATGATTTAAAAGAATTTTGGTTCTCAGCATCTTTTTTATAATCTTCAATTCTTTGGATATTTTTCTTGCAATTTGGATTGAAACAAAATTCCCAGGGGCGTTTTCCTTTCATTATCCTCAACAGCATCGGAAAACTGCAATCGTCGCAGTTCTTATCTGATTTTTTTATCAGTCCCGGAGGCAACGAGTAAGTTTGTCTGCACTCAGGATATGCATTGCAGGCAACAAAATGCCTGCCTGTTTTTTTTGAATAATTTATTATCAAGCTCCCCTTTTTGCAAGTTTCACAAGGAAGAAGAGTATTCTCTTCTTTTCTTTGTTTGTTCATCTCAACATTTGCATTGAAAAGTTCTTCACCTATCTTCTTTTCATTATTAGAGAACTGGACAATTATTTCTCTTATTGAACCTTTTGCCTTTTCTATGATACCCCTCTCCTTTTTTTCAAAATCCTTTTTCGCCTCAAGAATTTCCTGTATCTGCTTCTCAAAATCCCGTGTCAATTTTTCGTCTATTATTATCGGTGAGTATTTTTCCAGAGAGTCTATCAAAGACATTCCCAGAGGAGTTGCCTCAATGCTCTTTTCCTTTATGTAATTCCTGTCATAGAGAGTTTCCAATATGTTTGTTCTTGTGGCTTTTGTTCCGAGGTTTCTCTTTTCCAATTCCGAGATTATTGACGCAGGAGAATATCTTCTTGGAGGAAGGGTCTGCTTTTCTTCCGTTCTTGTCTTGATGATTTCAAAATTCCCGTTTAAATCCTCAAGGAATTTTTCATTCATCTTAACAGGATAGATTTCCATCCAGGCTTTCTTTCTTATTTCCATGCCTCTTAATATAAAGTTCATGCTGTTTATTCTCGCTGTTATTTTTTTGTTGTCGATTATCGCATCCTCGCAAAACAATGACAAGAATCTTCTCACTATGATGTTATAGATTTTTTCTTCGTCTTCAGACAAATTTTTTTCAGAACCCTGCCCTGTTGGATAAATTGAAGGGTGGGCAGAATCTGTTTTTTTGCCCTCAACAGGAGTTTTTCTTGTCATTAATTTTTCAAAATGGTATTTTTTCGACAGCTTTTCAAGAATCTCCCCGTAATTTATCGAAGGCGGAAGTTTTTGGCTTGATGTTCTTGGATATGAAATGACTCCTGCAAGATACAGGGATTGTGCGCTTTGAAGTGTTCTTGTCGGAGTGATGCCGTGCAATTTATACGCTTCTGTCTGCAAGGTTGTAAGATTAAACGGCGTATTTGGAGGGATTATTTGTTCTGATTTTGTTGTCTTCACTTCAGCCATCTTACCTGTTAAATCAGAGAACTTTTCCAACTCTGATTTTTTTGAGATGTCTTTATCGTGTTTTAGCTCAACCGCTTCTGAATTTTTTATTGTTATGAAAGCCTGCCAGTATGTCTCAGATTTGAAATTACCTATCTGTTTTTCCCTTTCGACTATCATCTTTAGCGCCGGACCCTGAACACGGCCTACAGACATTATCCTGAATTTTCCTATTGACTTTATTGCATTCATTATTGCCCTCGAGAAATTTATCCCATAAATCCAGTCGAGATAATGTCTGGTTTCTCCTGCAATTGCCTGGCCCCAGTTTATTGTTTTTGATTTCTCGTCATAACTTTCATTTAGTTCCTTTTCTGTAAGAGTAGAAAACTTCATCCTGTTTGCATCGGTTTGTCCGCAAACAAATCTCAGGATGTTGTATCCTATCACTTCTCCTTCGACATCGTAGTCTGTAGCTATTGTTATTTCTCCTGCATCTTTTACAAGCTTGGAAAGAGTGTCGTAATATTTTTTTGTAAAATCGCCTTTTTTTCTTGCCATGTAGTTGGGAACCCACTTTATTTCAAAAACAGGGACCTCACTTTTTCCGGAAGTTTGAGTTAATGTGAAACGAT
>Ga0209541_10000365_pt1 | contig 88922 bp, 74 predicted proteins | sample RifCSPlowO2_01_FD_184027 | JGI IMG/M metagenome (GOLD analysis project Ga0209541, IMG submission 184027) | Groundwater microbial communities from Rifle, Colorado - Rifle CSP2_plank lowO2_0.1 (SPAdes) (version 2) | ecosystem: Environmental > Aquatic > Deep subsurface > Groundwater | place... | reverse complement strand
TGATTATTATGTGAGGCTGGTCACCGAAATAAATCTCGGACAAATGGCCGAACTGTTAAACAGAGGAGATCTGACCTCCGAAGATCTTAGGGGTAGTTTTCAGGATGTTTTAAGCCAATCCATACAAAGCGCCCAAAACGCGGTCAGCCTTAATCCCGCCGACAGCCTGAATTTTATGTCTTTGGGGCGTGTTTATGAGTCGGTAATCCCGTTTAAAATTGCCGGAGCATCCGATTTTGCATCGGCGTCTTATATTGAGGCCGGAGTAAAAAACCCGACAAGTCCGGAGCCTTTTCTTGCCAGAGCCAGAGTTGCTCTGGCCTTAAACCAGCTTGATGAAGCCAGAAATATGCTTGAGGAATCGTTAAAAATTAAAAACAGCTACACGCCGGCGTATTTTTTGCTGGCCCAAATTGAAGACGCCCAGGGAAATACCGTCAATGCCATCCGGCAGGCCGAGGCCGCGGCTGTTCTCGGCCCGAACGATCTTGGCGCGCTATTTCAGCTCGGGTTTTTATATTACAGATCGGATCGTTTAAACGACTCAAAAATTATTTTTGAGCGGGCCGTATCTATAAGTCCCAATTATTCCAATGCCAGATACTTTTTGGGGCTGATTTATGACCGTCTCGGCGATAAGGAGTCGGCGTCAGGCCAATTTGAACAGATTCTGGCCTTTAACCCCGGAAACAAAGAAGTTCAAAAAATCCTGGACAACTTAAGAGCCGGAAAAAAAGCTTTGACCGGCATAACTCCTCCTCCGGAGGAAAGAAGAGAACCGCCGATTAAAGAATAGGCGTAAACGGATGGTCAGAAAAATTTTACTCTCTTTTAATCGCGAGATATCCGGCGTTCATCAGGCCGCGTTGTTGATTGGTTTGTCAAGCATTGTCGCCAAAGTTTTGGCTCTTTACCGCGACAGGCTTCTTGCCGGCACTTTCGGCGCGGGCGAAGAGCTTGATATTTATTTTGCCGCTTTTCGCGTTCCGGATTTTTTATACGCGGTTTCGCTTATACTTTCAACCAATGCCGCTATCCTGCCCATTTTTATGCGCAGAGAAAGTCGGGGGCATGACGCGGTCAGATCGTTTGTCGCCAGGATTTCCACGCTTTTTATTTTTGTTATGGTCCTGGTTATCGGCGCGGCCTATTTTTTAATGCCGTTCGTATCAAGTTTGATTACCCCGGGATTTTCGGCCGTGAATCTGGACAAGCTCGTGGTTTTGAGCCGTATACTTCTTTTGTCCCCGCTTCTTTTGGGATTTTCGGCTCTGATTTCCAATATCCTTCAGGCCCATAACCGGTTTTTTATTTACGCTTTAAGTCCCGTGCTCTATAACGCCGGAATTATAGCCGGTATTTTGTTTTTTTATCCGTCGATGGGCCTTTCCGGACTCACCTGGGGCGTAATTTTGGGCGCGCTTTTACATCTTCTGGTGCAGGTGCCGAGCGTTGTCTCCGTCGGGCTTATGCCCAGGCCGACGCTCGCAGTTTTTGGAAAAGACATCCTCGAGGTTTTGAGATTTTCGACCCCGCGCTCAATTGGTATTGGTTTGAATCAGCTGGTTTTGACGGTTCTTACGGCAATAGCATCGGCCATAGGCGCGGGTTCAATTGCCGTTTTTCAATTTTCTTATAACTTGTTCAGCATTCCTTTGGGGGTCATAGGCCTTTCTTACAGCGTCGCGGCTTTTCCGGCGATGACCAGGTCGTTTGTCGACGGCAAGAAAGACGAATTTATAAAAAATGTGGTCAATTCCCTGCGCCACATAATTTTTTGGTCCCTGCCGTTCGTGGTTTTATTTATAGTTTTGCGCGCGCATATTGTGCGGGTAGTTTTAGGCGCCGGTGCTTTTGGTTGGGCCGACACCAGGCTTACCGCGGCCGCTCTCGGCCTTTTCAGTATTTCTATTCTGGCGCAGGGGATAGTTATGCTTTTAGTTCGGGCGTTTTACGCCGCAGGCAAGACGGTGTTTCCTTTGATTGTTAATTTTATATCAAGTCTCGTTACCGTCGCTATCGCCGTGGGCGTATTATACCTTTTTGAAACCAGCCATCCTTTGCGCGTATTTGAAAGGGTTCTTTTGCGCGTGGAAGATCTCGGGCAGACGTCCGTTTTGGTTTTGGCGTTCTCGTTCAGTGTTGGAAGTGTTATTAACGCCGCGGTTTTGTGGCTCGGTTTTAACAGTTTTTTTAAAACTCTTGACGGCATACTCGCGCGTTCTTCATGGCAAAACACAGTCGCGTCAGCTGTTCTGGGGGGAACAACTTACGGAGTTCTCAAGATCACTGATAAATTTTTTGACCTTCAGACCTTTTGGGGTATTTTCGCCCACGGAGCAATTGCCGCGTCAGCCGGCCTGTTTTTGTTTTTGGCTTACCTTTGGTTTTCGGGGAATCAAGAACTTCGCGACATCGTTTCGGCTGTCAGCCAAAAATTCTGGAAGAGCGAAGCCATTGCGCCCGAACCGAGGAGTGCGGCGGAGATATAATTTGATTCAAAACCCGACTTCCTATTTAATTGGTAGATGGAAAACATCCGCAACTTCGTTATCATCGCCCACATAGACCACGGCAAGTCTACGCTTGCCGACAGGTTTTTGGAATTGACGGGCACGGTTGAAAAAAGAAAAATGCGCGAGCAGGTTTTGGACTCAATGGAACTTGAGCGCGAACGCGGTATTACCATCAAAATGCAACCGGTTCGGATGATATATCATCCGAACCGTCCCGAGTCTTCAAGAGACGAGGGGCCGGAGCGAAGCGAGGGACCGGACCACGTTTTGAACCTGATTGATACCCCCGGCCATGTTGATTTTGCTTACGAGGTCTCGCGCGCGCTCGCCGCGGTTGAGGGGGCGATTCTTCTGGTTGACTCTACGCAGGGGGTTGAGGCCCAGACAATATCCGTTTTGGATTTGGCCAAAGAGCTGAAACTCAAAATAATTCCCGTGATAAATAAAATCGATTTGCCGGGCGCGCGGGCAGAAAAAACGGCGGAAGAAATACAGAAGATTTTGAATATAGAACCGGACGGAATTTTGCGGGTCTCCGGAAAAACAGGCGAGGGCGTAGACAATCTTTTGGAGGCGGTCGTTAAAAAAATCCCGGCGCCCGGCGGAAAAGCGGAATCGCCACGAAAGGCTTTGATTTTTGATTTTGACTATTCTTTACATCAGGGGGTCATTGCTTATGTACGGGTATTTGACGGCGTTTTCAAAAAAGGCGACGAAATAAAACTCGCGCAATCCGGCGCCAAGTTCTCGATTCAGGAAATAGGCGTTTTCAAGCCCGAACGCTTTTCGGTTCCGGAACTTGGCGCTGGCAGTATCGGCTACATAGTTACCAACATAAAAGATCCGGCGACGGTAAAAATAGGCGACACGCTTGTCTCCGTTTTAAATCCCGCTCCGGCGCTTGAGGGCTATCGCGAGGTTCAGCCCGTGGTTTGGACGAGCGTTTACCCGGTCAAAGAGGAAGATTTTTCCGATTTTAAAAAGGCGATTTCCCGCCTGCATCTTTCTGACGCGTCTTTTTCGTTTGAGGAAGAGTCTTCAAGCGTTTTGGGGCGGGGTATGCGTCTGGGGTTTTTGGGCATGCTTCATCTGGAAATAGCTCTCGAAAGGCTCAAGCGGGAATTCGGGGTCAGCGTTATCGCCGCTTCTCCGACCGTGGCTTACGAAATAAAGTTTAAAAACGGTGAAACGAAAATCGTTTTTGCGCCATCCGAGTTTCCCGAAGAACACGAAACGGTATCCGTTAAAGAGCGCTGGGTGAATTTCAAAATGATTGTTCTGTCCAAGTATCTAAGTTCCTGCCTTAAACTAATTCAGCTGCACGAAGGTTCGGTTTCCGGCTCCGATTCTTTTGGCGAGGACAGGATCATTATACAGGCCGAGATGCCGCTTCGCGAACTTATGCGCGATTTTTTTGACGAATTGAAAAGCGCGACCTCGGGTTACGCCTCGTTTTCTTATGAGCTCGGCGCATATAGAGACGCCGATGTCGTGCGAATGGACATATTGGTTCATAACGACAGGGTTCCGGCTTTCAGCCGAGTGGTTTCGCGTTCCCGGGCGGAGCGCGAGGCCAAAGACGCGGTTGAAAAGCTGTACTCTATTTTGCCTCGGGAGCTTTTCGCCATGAAAATCCAGGCCTCCGCTCTCGGACGCATTATTTCTTCGCGGACTCTGCCCGCGCTTAAAAAAGACGTTACCGGTTACCTGTACGGCGGAGACAGAACGCGTAAGATGAAGCTGTGGCAAAAGCAAAAAAAAGGAAAAAAACGCCTTAAAGAATTCGGGCGTGTGGATATCCCTCACGACGTTTTTATTAAAATGATTCGCAGAAGCTAAACCGGCTAGAAAACTGTTAGGAGCGGAATAATAAGATAAGCAACCATGCCTATTATGGCCAAGACGCTTATGACCGTCCAGATCGCGCCGTATTTTTTCTTGTGTTTCGGGCTTAAAAACATACAGTTATGATATAATAAAACAAAATGCGGAAATTTCAAAATCAAGATCCGGTTCGAAAAATTATTTATTCATGGCCGGCCATATTTGTTCTTTTTTTGGCCGTTGTATTTTTGGGGAAATCGGCTATCAATACCCATTTTAATGCCTCTCTCACTCGCGCGACGTATCTTGACGTAAGAAGCAAACACGAAGATCTGTTGGTAAAAAAAACGGATCTCGAAAAACGCCTGGATTATCTTTCGAGTGCCTATGGTCTAGAAAGGGAGTTGAGACGGAAATTCGGTTTGGTCAAGCCCGGTGAAGAGCTGATGATAATAGTCGATCGTCCGCAGGAAAATGAGCGGCCTGTAGACGGGGACAATCTTTCGGCGTTCTTCAGCGGGGTGGCCGGTCTTTTCGGCGGTCTGTTTGGTTTTGGGCGATGAGTTTGAGATTTTACACTCTATTATTATTTTCCGCTACTGCCGTCATTTTTATTTCCGTTTCGAGTTTCGGTTTGTATCCGGTAATAAGCGTAAACGGAAGTTTGGTTTGGGCAAAAAATTATTACGGCCTCACCGCCGGATTTAACCGTTATAACGGCGCGGCCGATGTTCTTGTCGATGAAAAACCTGCAGGCAGAGGAATGATAATGTCTTTGGTTGCCGACGAAATCGTGCTGGAGGAGTTTCGTTTGCGCGGTTTTAGCGAGAACGACGCCCAAAAAAGAGTAGACGAGGCTCTTCAAAAAGACGGCGCCAATTTAAGCGAGGCTTCCGCCAAACTTTATGGCTGGACCCTCAAAGACCTGAAAAGATTCTCGCTTCTTCCGCAAGCGCGCCAAGACTTGATCTACGAGGCTCTGCAAAAAGAGGGGGTTGAATTTGGCGCGTGGCTTTCCGGCAGACTTGCAAAATCGGACATAAAAATATATTTTTTGCCGTATAGATGGCAGGACGGCCAGTTGGTTGAAAAGTAAAAACGCGAGATTGGTTTAGTGGCAGAACGAGTGCTTCCCAAGCATTAGGCAGGAGTTCGATTCTCCTATCTCGCACAAAAAGTGTTATTATATATTTAAGGTGTTATAATATATTTATGGATTTTAAATCTTTGTTAAAAATATTGGCGCTGGTCGCTGTTTTGGCCGTCGTTTCGTGGGTTTACTATTTTTCCAAGCCGGCCGAGCCCTATAAAATAACCGTCGGCGCCGTCGGCAATTCTCCGCACACGCTGATTTATACCGCGATGGTTGACATGGGAATAGATAAAAAACACAATCTGGAACTGAATTTAAAATATTCTTCTCCGGGTGAGGTGGAGCGGCAGGCGAGAGACCGCGAGGTGGATGTCGGCGCGTCTAGCCTATTTTCAATCGCCCAGGACAATCTGAAAGGATCCAAATTAAGAATTTTTGGCCCGCTTTTTTACTCGCCGAACGTTTTGGTGGCCAGGACCGATTCGCGTTTTATGACCGTTGGAGACCTGCCAGGAGCAAAACTCGCCGTTCCGCCGAAAGTCAGCGCGGCATACGCCAGTTTGGATTTGGTCGCAAGAAAAAATGGTGTTTCAATTGAAAAGGAAACGATTATCCGTTTTGGAAACCTTGCGGAAACAGCCGGCCTTTTGACTAGGGGTGAAGTAAATGTCTCCCTTTTCAGCTGGCCGGATGTCGCAAACTTTTTGGTTTCGGTAGAATACAGAAGTTTGGGAGGGCTAAGCCCCTTGTGGACAAAAAGCGTCTCAAGACCCCTTTCTTTTATAGGCCTTACCGCTTATCAAGATTGGATTGGCGCAAATCCTAAAGCCGCACGCGCTTTAGTCGCGGCGATTATTGAAACAAACAATTATCTCAAAAAAAATCCGGACGCAATCGCGAAATATAAAGAAGAGCTTGGGTTAAAATCTGACGCGGCCCTTGCTTTGGCCGTTCAAAACATACCGGAACTTCTGATGAATTCGTGGGACGACAAAGATGTTGATGATATTAGGTTTGTAATCGGCGACATGGTAAAGGAGGGTATTTTAAGCTCCGAACCGGCGGACGACTATTTGGTGAAATTGGAGCAACTTTGAACATCTTTTCTTTTTGCGCGAAATCGTTAAACTATTTTTAGGATTGCCGAAGTAGCTCAGCGGTAGAGCAACTCTTTCGTAAAGAGTAGGTCGTGGGTTCAAATCCCACCTTCGGCTCCAATTGCCGAAACGGCAATTTTTTGTTAGAGTTATAAAATGGCCGACATTTCCGAAGAGATTAAGAGTCTTGAGAGTGAGATGCAAGACCCTAATTTCTGGAACGACAAAGACAGGGCGCAAGAGGCGATAAAGAAACTAAGCGCTCTTAAAGAGCAATCCAAGACCGGCGGCAAATACGACAAGGGCGACGCTGTTATCTCAATTTATTCCGGAGCCGGAGGGGATGACGCCGAGGATTGGGCTTCAATGCTTCTTGAAATGTACCGCAGATTTGCCGAAAAAAGCCGTTGGCAGGTCGTTTTGTTACATCATCACAAAAACGAAACTAGTGGAACTAAAAATGTCACGTTTGAGGTTGTCGGAAAATCGGCTTATGGCCGTTTAAGAGGCGAGTCCGGAGTTCATCGTTTGGTGAGAATTTCTCCTTTTTCTGCACGCAAACTCCGCCATACCTCATTTGCCCTGGTTGAAGTGATGCCGAAATTAGTGCATAAAGAAGATATAGAGATAAAATCGGACGAAATAGACGTGCAGTTCGCGCGTTCTTCGGGTCCCGGGGGGCAGAATGTGAATAAGCGCGAAACGGCGGTGCGCATAATCCACAAACCGACCGGAATTCAGGCCCATATAGATTCAGAAAGATCGCAAGCGCAAAACCGCGAAAGAGCGCTTGAGCTTTTGCGCTCAAAACTTTACCGCAAAAAAGAAGAAGAGGAAAAAAAAGAAATCCAGTCCTTAAAAATAACAAGCAAAAGCAAAGGCACGGCTGAATGGGGGCACCAGATCCGATCTTACGTTTTGCACCCGTATAAAATGGTAAAAGACCACCGCACCGAAGCTGAAACCTCAAATGTGGAGGCCGTGCTTAACGGGGAACTGGACGAATTTATAGAAGCCGAACTAAAAATTTAAATGATTTATTTTGATAAAGTTTCAAAAGTTTACTCACCGACGTCCATCGCGCTTGAAGACGTCAGTTTTTCGGTTGAGCCAAAAGAATTCGTATCTATAGTCGGGCATTCGGGCGCGGGCAAGACAACTCTTTTAAAAATGCTTCTGGCCGAAGACAAGCCGACTTCGGGCAAAGTTTTTTTTGAATCAATAAACGTTCACGAGGCATCACGCGACGAACTGCCTAAAATCAGGCGCAGAATCGGCTCGATTTTTCAGGACTTCAGACTGCTTCCGACAAAAACCGCCTATGAAAATATAGCCTTCGCAATGGAGGCCGCTGGCGCCACTGATGAAGACGTGGAAAACGACGTTCCGCAGGCTTTGGAGCTTGTTGGTCTTGTGAACAAGGCTTTGCACTTTCCGCATGAGCTTTCCGGAGGCGAAAAACAGCGGGTGGCCATTGCCAGAGCCATAGTCAATCATCCGGAAGTGATTTTGGCCGATGAGCCGACAGGAAATCTCGACCCGATAAACACAAAAGAGATCGCCGAGCTTTTAAAAAAGATAAACAACCTTGGAACCACGGTGATGCTTGCTACGCACAATCATGATGTGGTGAACTCTTTGGGGCGCCGTGTAATAACCTTGGACAAGGGCAAACTTGCGCGCGATGACAAAAAGGGCCGTTATATAATATAGTTAAAACATGCGTTTCATGAATGTACAACTTAGGAGGGCGATTAAAGAGGGGATTATAAATTTCTGGAGGAACGGTCTTGTTTCGGTTGCGGCAACCCTGGTGATGGTCTTGGCGCTTTTCGTAATCGGCTCTCTTCTTTTTTCAAATGTGCTTTTGACATCCGCGCTTTCCAGGATTGAAGAAGAGGTTGACATAAGCGTCTATTTCAAAAAAGAAGCCGCCGAGGATGAAATTTTAAGCGTCAAATCCGCCCTTTCTCAGCTGCCGCAAGTTAAAGCCGTAACGTATGTTTCGGAGGACGAGGCTCTTGAAAGATTTAAGACAAGACACACCGCAAACGCCCTAATCACCCAGTCGCTTGATGAACTTGACGACAATCCTCTTCAGGCAAGCTTGAACATCAGGGCGGGCGATACCGGCCAATATGAAGTTATAGCCAGGTTTTTGGATTCGAGCGCGTATTCAAAATTGATCGACAAAATAAATTATTTTCAAAATCAGGTGGTCATTGAACGGCTCTCCGGATTTTTGGCTGCGGCGCGCGCGGTCGGTTTCGGAGCGACGCTTGTTTTTTCGCTCATTGCCATGCTCGTTGTTTTCAACACTATACGCCTCGCCATTTATACCTTAAGAGATGAAATAGCAGTGAAACGCCTGGTTGGCGCGACCAGCCGGCATGTCCGCGCGCCTTTTGTGGTTGAGGGCGCGCTTTACGGCGCGATTTCGGCGGTTGTATCGATTATAATTTTTTATCCCATAACCATGTGGCTTGGTCCGGCGTCGGTCAGATTTTTTGGCGGGCCAAATCTTTTCGACTACTACCTCTCGAACTTTTTTGAAATATTTTTGATATTGTTCGTAATGGGCGTGCTTCTGGGCGTCATTTCAAGCTCCGTCGCAACCCGCAGATATTTGAGGGTTTAGCGGTTGCGTTCTTTTCGGACGAAAAGAAAAGTGCCGATAAATAAAAATATAAAAAATAGCGCAAGCATCACCAAAATATCGGTGGTTACGCCAAAAGCCGTCACTTTGGAAAGTTCCGGAGAGCCGGAGTAATAAGCGTATCTGACAACGTCAACGGCGTATGTCAAAGGCGCGATTTTTGAAAGAAAAGCCAATATCGGCGGGAAGTTTTCAACGGGCGCGAAAACCCCGCTCAAAAATATCTGGGGAAATAAAACAAAAGGGAAAATCTGCGCCATTGTGCGCTGTGAGCCGACATTGGCAAGTACCATAACCCCGAAAGCGCCCCCGAAAAAACTCGCCGCAAGCCCCGCCGGAATCAAAAGAGAAAGAATTTTCGCGCTGAACTCAACTCCGATTATAAACCCGAAAATAAGTATGCCCGCAACCTGAATTGAAGAAACAAGTGTTTCGCCCAAAATTTTTCCGAAAATTATTGAATAGCGCGAAACGGGTGCCACAAACAATTCCTGGCTGAAGTCTTCTTCGCGGTCTTGTATTAAAGAAATCACGCCCGCGGCGCTCGATTGGAAAAAAACTTGGGCGAAAACGCCGGTAAAAACGAATGTCAAAAAATCAAAGCCAAGACCTTTGCCGATATTCGCGTTCAAGCTTCCTCCGAGCACCCCTATAAATATGACCGGAAAAACAAGCCCCGCAAGAATTCTGATTCTGTCTCGCAGAAGTTTGGTCAGGTCCCTGAATGCGATTGTTAAGACGGCATTAAGCTCTCGCATACTCGTTTGTGATTATTTCTAAATAGGCTTCCTCAAGCGACTTTTCATGGCTTATATCCCGCGGAGTTCCGTAAGCGACTATGCGCCCGTGATTGATTATGCAGACGTGATCGGCCGACTCGGCCTCTTCCAAATAATGCGTGGTTAAAAAAATAGTTGTTTTGTCTTTTTTGCGAACATCCTGGAGATAGCTCCATACGTTTTTTCGGCTCAATGGATCAAGTCCGGTTGTCGGCTCATCCAAAAATAAAACCCGCGGATTATGCATAAGTCCGCGAACAATTTCCAGTTTTCTTTTCATCCCGCCCGAGTACGATTTAATCGGTTTGAAAAGGTCGCGCCCGAGCCCCACGACATCGGCGAGCTCCGCAAGTCTTTTTTTATAGTCTTTGGACATCAGCGAATAAAACGGCCGGAACGAGTGGAGGCCGTAAAGGCTCGCGTGAAATCTTATGTTTTCTTCCGCGGTAAGGTTTTTGTCCAGACTGTGGTTTTGAAAAATGACGCCTATTCTTTGTCTGACCTCTTTTTCGTGCCTGTCCAAATCAAAGCCGGCTATTCGCACATCACCGGCCGTTTTTGAGAGCGTGGTTGTGAGAACCGATATGGTCGTGGTTTTACCCGCGCCGTTCGGGCCCAAAAAGGCGAAAAATTCGCCCTCCTCAACCGAAAACGAAACGCCGTCAACCGCGTTTTCATCCGCCTTTTTATAGCGCTTAACAAGGTTTTTGACCTCTATAATGGGAATCATGCCGAACTATATCCCTCCGCTGGCTCCTGGAATTTTCTCCGGACCTTGGTTGGAGTGTAGTTTTATAAAGTTTCTGATTCGTTTAACCGGAAGATCGCCGTTTTCGATGTTGAATTTATCCAAGCGCCCCCATGACGCAAGCGCGATGTCGGTGTCGTTCGCGTCTCTTGGCGTGATTATTACTTTTGCCGCCGCGAATTGTTTTAGTTCCTTCTTGATTTCTTCGGACACTCCCGGATGAAATGAAATCCAGACATCCCCATGTTCAAGATTGTGGATTATGTGCTGGTCGGGGATGGTTTCGGAACGAAATCCGGAGCGGGCAGTTTGGCTGTAATGCGGTCCCGATGTCGGAGGGTTTGAATTATATTCGGGAAGCAGCGAGCCTACGGCGACATGGCTTTTCTCGTCCATGAGCGGAATTTCGACGCTAAAATCCTCGCCATCCGGCGCAAAATTTTTAAAAAGAAAATACGCGCCGTAACCCAAAACGGCCAAAATAATCGCCGCTATGGCGTATTTTTTAACTTTGCGCGTAAAAATTTTGCGCCTCAATGCCTCGCGTTCTTCTTCTCTTCTGGTTTCCCTAGCCTCTTTTTTTGACTGATACGCCTGTTCTTCCATAAAAGTTTATATTACATTATTTCACAAAAAACAATTTGTGCAAATAGGGGTTTTTTACAATTTAAAAACCCCCGGCAATATCGGGGAGTTTTTAAAACATTCGTTAAATAATGCCCGAATTACATCGCCGACGAGCCCGACATGCACTCTTTGCAGTTCTTGAAATGGGTCGCAACTTCGTAGATGGCCGAAAGGCCGACCAAGACGTAAATAACCCTTGAAACCGCGGCCATCTGTCCGCCGAAAAGCGATCCGATTTCCCAGTTAAAAAGGGCTAACGCTGCCCAGTTGAGGCCTCCTACGACCAAAAGCAGAAAAGCTATTTTATGAACAAATTTCATTTTGTTTTTTTAAATCATATTAACTCGACCTTTGCTTAAATTTCCGTGTATTCATTTTAACTTTTTGGCTCCAATTACACCAAAACACTTATTAACATCCCTTTCCTACACTGGCATTTTCCCTGTCTGCCGACAGGCGGGCCTGTCTGCTAATATATATGTATGAAATACGCCGGTTTTGCCGTTTTATTCTTATTCTTATTTTTTATACTGTTCTCCGCCGTGCCCTTGGGCGCTTTTGCCGCTACGCGCTCGCTTTATTTCGGACTTTCGGGCGCAGATGTCACCGATCTGCAAAAATCCCTAATTAAAACCGGATATCTGGCAGACAGATACGCTACAGGATACTTCGGCGCGCTGACTGAAAATGCCATCAAAAAATTCCAGTGCAATAAAGAAATAATTTGTGCGGGCTCAAGCGCTTCGGGCTACGGCGTTTATGGCCCGCGGACACAATCAGCGATGGCTACGGCCATTCCCGCAAGCAGGCAGGCTTTCTCGGCAAACGGCAGTCCGCTTACCGGGCCGGCCACGGGGGCCTTTGAAATTTCAGGCTGGATACCCTACTGGCGCTCCGCTACCGGAACCCAAGACGTCCTCCCGCATTTATCACAGCTTACAGGCGTCATGCCTTTCGGCTACAGCGTAAAAAGCGACGGCACGCTCGCAGACACCGCGCGACTCACCGAGGAACCGTGGAAGAGTTTTATCGCAATGGCCAGACAAAATAAAGTAAGAGTGATACCGACTGTAATGTGGGGCAACGGCGCCAACATTCACAAGATATTGAGCAATACCAAAACGCGAATAGCTCTTGAAGACGAGATCGCGAACTTAGTAAAGAAAAATAATTTTGACGGCATAGACATTGACTTTGAAGCCAAGCGCCACGAGACAATAAATTATTTCTCAACTTTTCTAAAAGGCCTTTATCAGCGCATGGGCAATAAATGGGTGTATTGCACGATTGAGGCCCGCATGCCTCTTGAAAGCCGATACAGCCCGGGCGCCGTCATTCCTCCCGACGCCAGAGACTACGCGAACGATTACGTGGAGATGAATAAATATTGCGACAGGGTGGAGATAATGGCCTACGACCAAGGCACGATAGACACGCGCTTAAACGGCATACGTCCCGCGCCATACGCGCCGACTGCCGATATTGAGTGGGTTGAAGAATTAGCGACGCTTGCCTCCCAAAACATCTCAAAAAACAAATTGATAATCGGCATTCCCACATATGGCTACGAATACAAGGTAACACCCGTATCAAACGGCAAGCACGAATACAAAGTGTTATGGCCTTTCAACCCGACATACGCCATAGAAATTGCGGAGAAACTCGGCATCACGCCGGCCCGTAACGAAGCTGGGGAAATCGGATTCACTTACGACCCGAAGCTTCTGGAGGAAACCGCTCCTTCAAGCGATGAATCCACCCAAACCCAGCAGACTATCGCTTCGTCCTCCGTGGCAGAAAATGAAAATTCGCAGGCAAGTGTCAGCCAGCCGTTCAATTATCTTTCGTGGAGCGATTCTAGGGCCGTTGCCGACAAAGTCGCTCTTGCGAAAAAACTCGGAGTGCGCGGCGTTGCCATATTTAAATTTGACGGAGGCCAGGACCCGAATATTTGGGGAGTGCTGAAATAAGAAGCAGGCAAAATACGTGTTCCTTTAAATATTATTCCTCGCCTGGCCGAGTTTAATTGAGCCAATAATAAATAGGTTGGCAACAAACGTATAAACTGGGAATGAAAGCAAAGTCCAATTCCAACCACCCACAGCAAATATGGCAAAAAAACCGCCGAGCATTGTAAAAATCCATGCGATGATCGGCTCCGTTGTCGGGTGTTCGTATGATTTCAGAATCGTCAAAAATGCGCCTATGGCATCGATGAAAATAGCGAAAAATAATGCAATTGCCGCCTCTTGCGTGATATACCACAAAATCAAACCAAGACCGGCGATGCTTAACGCCAACTTATCTCTTTTTGACACACCGCCCATTCCGTATTTTATAGAAAACAAGAATATAGAAATATCACCGACTGTCTGGATGCCAGGGAGCCACAAAGAATAGCGAGCGCCCTTTGAGAGCTGCGAGAAAAACGCTATCCCGCCGAGGGCTGACCATATGAACCACGACGCGCGTTCAGGCTTGGCTTGGCCTCTGAATATAGAGATAACATAGGGAATAAAGGAGCATGTAATAAAAATCCCCGAAAGATAGCCAAAATATTGAGTCATGTTTTATTTTAGCACCCTGATCTAAAAAACCGCATCAGCAAAGGTTGTTTCCCTGAGGTTGTTTCCCTGAGATTAAATCTCAGGGATTGTAATAATAATTTCAATACTTTTATAAAATTTTATTCAAATCACCGCCAAGCACCACCGGCCGCATTGCCTGGATTTCCTGCGCCATAAAATCGGTCTCGGGCGCGGGGTTTAGTAAAAATATTTTTTTGTCGAGAATGTGGGCAAACCCCATTTCGAGAAACGCATTGCCTCCTATGTAGTTTTTTATACCCCTTTTTTCGTGATTAAGGACTAAAATGGCCTCCGATTCGGAAATCAGATTATAATGCTTGCGAATCAGGTCATTTTCAATTTTTCTTTTAGCCCCCTCGTCGCCCCCCTCCTTAATATTTCCTTGAGCATATTTTTCACAGCCATCCGGCATAAAAACATTATGACCGAGCCCTTTTAACTTTTTTTCGGCGTCAAGCATCTCTTTCGCAAAACTCATGCTCCCGCAAATAGTGATTTTCATATTTTTATTATAGCATTTTGATGCGTCTTTGCTTCGGAAAATTTTATAAACCCAAAATTCTATTATAAAACTCGTATTTTTTTGTTTGATATTCTTTGTAAGACAAGTTTTTGGTCATTTCCTTAATTCCCTCGTATTCTCTTAATAAATCAGGGTTATTTTTAAGCAGACCAAAAACTCTAACTTGTGCTTTTGTGGTTTCGGCAGTCGGGTCAGTAAGCCAAACACTTACGCCGAAACCTTCTTTTTGAAAATCCCAGCCAATCGAGTTTTTGCCTCGTCTGGACGGCTCTCCAAATAACTTCTTAAAGTTATCAAAATGCTTTGGCTGTTCGGATTTTATGCAAAAAGCGTCTATATCAATGTCTTCTTGGCCCGAAATACCAAGTGGCAAAGAACCCAATAGTATAACTTTTAAATCGGGTTCAACCGATTTAATGTCTGCGATTATTTGCTTAGCAACACATAACCCCCTCGGATTAAATGGCTTTACTGCCACCTTTTGATTGTCGGGTATTGTTGCAAGATACTTGATTTGATCCTCGGTAAGCACAGAACTATATTAACAAAAATTTATCCAAGGTGGGCATGGTCGTTCCAAATCCATAATTTCCAGGGTTTTTCTTTTGTTTCGTCGTGTTTAAGAAGCGTGATGCCCGTATTATTTGTACGAAAAGCGCCCAAAATTTTATCACATTCGTCCGCGGTCAGTGTCTCGCCGAATATGACGTAGGAGAGAATGACGCGCAAAATCCAGCCGTGGGTGACAACCAAAATATTTTCTTCCGGTCGCGAGGCCAAAAAATCAAGAGTCGCGGACGCGCGATTTTTTAAGTCGTCAAACGTTTCTTCGTCGGAATGCTTAAATCCCGGTACTCCAAAATTTTTCTGTATGTGATCTCTCTCTTCAACAACCAGCGGGTCGTCTTTTGGCTTACCGACATGACTGCTCGGGATTATCCTCTCTTTGAAAAATTCAAAAGATTCAAAATCTTTACCGGTTTTTTCCGAAATTATCCGCGCTGTTTCCTGGGCGCGAACCATAGTGCTCGCAAACATCGCGTCAATCGGCAATTTGGCTGCGCGTTTCGCTGCGTACTCGGCCTGTTTGCGTCCAAGCTCGGTTAGGGGTGACGTTTCCGGCAGGCGTATGTCGCTGACGTTGCCCTCGCTTTCCCCGTGGCGGATAAAATAAATATTTTTTGCCATAACACAAGAATTTTAGCACGGAGTTTTTACCAAACCAACTTTTCGGCCGGCCGAATCAGGATGCTTTTTCAAAAATGTGCCGTATGACCTCATTCACATCCGGTTCGTCAATCAGAATGTCATCCACCGGTAGACCCGCGGACAGCAAAGAGGCGGCAACCGAAGGCGCGTCTTTTCGGAGCACGCTGATAATTGACCTGTGCGGACCAAGATATTTGAGCTTTCCGAAACGCGATAATATTTCTCGCCCAACCCCTTCCTTATTGAAGGTAACCGTGAGTCGTTTGTGAGGCGCGTATTTTTTAACGAGCTTATCAAGGGAACCGTCGTAGATAATTTTACCCTTGTTTATGATAATGATGCGCTCGCAAAGCTCTTTTATGTCTTCCATGTAGTGCGAGGTCAAAAGAACGGTCGTGTTCCGTTCCCGATTATATTTTTTAATGAATTCCCGGATGTTTTTTTGCGCCACTACGTCAAGTCCGATTGTCGGCTCGTCTAAAAACAGCACTTTCGGATTATGCAGGAGAGCCGCGATTAATTCGCATTTCAAGCGCTGTCCCAATGACAGTTTGCGCGTTTGCACGTTAAGAATTTTCCCGACATCGAGAACTTCGACAAGCTCTTCAAACTGGTCTTTGAATTCTTTGTCGGGCAGTTCATAAATGGCTTTGTTCAGCAAAAACGCGTCATAAGCCGGAAGGTCTTCCCAAAGCTGATTTTTTTGTCCCATTACAAGCGAAAACTGTTTTTGGTATTGTTTCTCCCGGCGATGCGGTATATGGCCCAGCACGGATGCTGTACCGCTTGTGGGCTCGATCAGCCCCGTGAGCATTTTCAGGGTCGTTGTTTTGCCAGCGCCATTCGGCCCGAGAAATCCGACCAGCTCGCCCTCTTCCATGGAAAATGAAATGCCGTCAACCGCCCGCGCGTGCTCAATGTTGCGCGCAAAAAAAGATTTCATCGAACCGACAAATCCGGGCTCTTTTCGGTAAAACTTATATGTGCGCGACAGATTATGAACTTCGATTATGGACATAACGTATATATCAAATTAAATACCGACACTTTCGTAACGTTTAAGCCCGCGCTTCCACACAAACGCGATGATTCCGTAAAGTATCACTATCCAAACCGCCTGCACGAAAATACCGTACAGACCTGTGGAAATATCCATTTTTTTAAGATAAAGCTGTGCCGGAACGAAGAGCGAATATCCGAACGGAAGCAAAAAACTTATCTGCGCGAATACCTCCGGCAAAAAAGATATCGGAAAAAGCCCGCCGGAAAAAATGCGCTTAATGCGGTCAATGCTTGAAGATATCCCGTCTGTTTCGTCCGTCCAAAACGCGATAAGGCCGACGAGATACGAAATCATAAATTCAATCACGAACGCAAAAATTGCCATAAGCGCGATTATTCCCAGATACAGGGCGTCGGTATTAAAAATTATCACGGGGAGGAAAAACAGCGTTATGAGAATAAGCTGGGTTATAACAGATATGAGCGTTGCCAAACTCGCGAATTGCCGCATAAAATTTGCGGCAAGATAGCTTATTGGGCGCACAAGGTAGGTTGAAAGCCTTCCGTGCTTAATGTCGTTCGCGATACGCTCGGACGCAAAGCTCCGGACGACCATGTTGAAAAGATTGCCGATTAGAAAATAGGTAATCATTTCCCGCAGTGTAAATCCGCGAAGCACATTCTCTCCGCTCGCGCTGTAAACCGATGTCCACAATACCAAAATGAAAAGCATTTCGGCGATCTCTCCGACCCGATATCCAAGGATTGTGGACCTGTATGTGAGCGCTCGCTGCCAATTTGCCCGAATAAGAGCCAGATATTTGTGCATAACAAAAATTTTAGCGCAAAATCACGCTTTTTGCGAGATGGGATTTAATTTATTAAATTTAGTTTCTTTTTGCGAGTCCAACTTTTGAGTTGGGATTCGCGTTTTCGAGCCCCGGCCAATGTTTTATGTTCTTCCGAATATTTTAAAATTATCGGGCGGCGGATTTTGGTGTAGTGCGCCCCCCGCTTTGATTCGCCGTGTTCTTTTAAACGTTTTTCTAAATTATTTGTACAGCCGATATAAAGAGATTTATCGGCGCATTCCAGGATGTAAATAAAATGGGGCATGAATAAAAAATTTAGGTATTCCCTCGCGCTGGTGCGTTATGTTGTCCCTCGGCTAACGCCTCGGGAAGCTGAATGTTTCAACCAAATTAAAATTTGGGAAACATTCGCTGCTGCGGGGCTTGGATTCGAACCAAGGTGACGACTTTCAGAGAGTCGCATCCTACCGCTAGATGACCCCGCAATATTTGAAATTATAGATTAAAATTCGATTTTTTCAATTAAAAAGCCCCCTCCGCGCGAGAGGGGGCTAGGCCAGCCAGAGGCTGGTGTTGGCCGGCATGGAGCCGGTCGGGTGTTCGGTGGTTTTCCTGTACTCCTCGTGTTCCCAAGAAAAATGACGGGAGCTAGGGCGGATGCATGGACAGCCTCCTTGAAGCTGTGGCAGACCGCAACCGCGCCATGCGTGGACGGGGGTTTGCGCATCTGCCGTGGCGAGTTGGGCCTTGGGCCCCGGCAAAAATGGGCGCCTGGAGAGATTGCCGGCTATGTAGCGCCCGCGGACAAAACCGGCAATGTTGCCCTATCTACGGCGGGTGCATATAGCTCCCCCTTATGAGTTATACGAATGGGTGTAAAGAACGACTCCGAAGCGTTTTTCCATTATATATCACAAAGACGGTGTTGTCAAGTACCCAAAAAAGTGCTTTGGTAAATGGCCGGAAAGTCGCTAGCAAATAAAAAATCCCCGGCGGACGCGCGGGGACAATTTTGGCTTTTCGGCCTACTCTTTCGGGAGTACGAAGTTAAGGATCCACGGGTTTCTCAAACGGAGGCGGATGCTCTTTCTTGCCCCCGCCATTTTCACTTGCTGGTCGTACACATCGGACTGCAGTTTATTGATATGTTCCACCAGCTTCATGATGGTTTCCGAGGCGCGGATTTCCGGATATTTCACAAGGTAGATCTGGACATTTTCCGGTCCGATCTTGTCAAATATCTTTTTTTCGTGTTCGGGGTATTTTTGAGCGAGATAGCCGGCAAATTCAGCGCTTAGGTCGTCGGCCTTTTTCTTGTAAACGCTCTCAATTTCCTGAAATTTCTTGATGTTTTCAATGTCAGAAAGCTGATAGTAATACTCAGCGCCGGTAAAAATGAAAGCAAGAAGAACAAAAATCATGCCGATCATGGCGAGTATGCCTCCGCCAGTGTCGTAATCTGTTTTGCTGCCCTCATTCTTTAATGTATTGTATCTGGAAAAACACATTGCGGCACAAACAAAAGCAAATACGGCAGTTCCGAGCATGAACATGTTGCGCCCCCTTCTTTTTGTGGGCCCAATTCAGGGCCCTTTTGAGAGTACTGCCTAATGGTCTTATGTCACATCGTGGGTAATCTTGTCAAGTTTTTTAAAAGACGCTACAATTAACCAAATGGCCAGAAAATCCCTTAAAATTATTTTGAAGCTTGCGGTTTTGGTTGCGATTTTGGCGACTGCTTTTTATTTCGCTCAAGTTTCGCGCGAAAACGAAATGGTTGCCGAGCTGGTATATGACTACGGATATTATGGCATTTTTGCGGTCGCGGTTATTTCCGGCTTCAATCTTGCCGTTCCCGTGCCTGCGATTGCCTTTTTGCCTCTTTTTCTGGAATCGGGCCTGAACTTCTGGTCAACGATAATTTTAATTACCATAGGTGTAACGCTCGCGGATTCCTTTACATATGTTATTGGGCGCCTTGGCCGCGAGGTCATAGACGATAAAAGAAAAATGATAATCGCGCTTGAGCGCGCCGGAGAGCGCCATTGGTGGGCGCCCATGACTCTGCTTTTTCTTTTTTCGGCCGTTGTTCCTTTGCCGAATGAAATTTTGGTAGTACCCCTAGGATTTTTGAATTACAGATTCGGGCGGATTTGGCCGGTTATTTTGGCCGGAAATTTTATTTTTAACTTTATTTACGCCTCCGGAGTTATAAATTTGTTTGAGTTGGTTTAATATTGGCTGATATGATTCTTACCACTCATGCCATAGCGGGCGCGGCTGTCGCAAGTTTGAATCCGGCGCGTCCCATTTCGGGATTTTTCGCGGGGTTCGTGCTCCACTTTATTTTGGATGCTATTCCTCATTGGGAATATGAAATAAAGTCCGGCTCGATTGATCCCACGGTCGCGGCAAATTTAGTTTTTGATAGAACCTTTTTTGCGGACATTTTAAGAATAGGGAGCGATTTTTCGCTCGGAATAATTTTATCGCTTGCTTTATTTTATTCGCCCCAGTCCGCTTTTGCCGTTTTGGCGGGCGCTGTTGGAGGCGTTACGCCGGACGCTTTGCAGTTTGTATATGGCCGTGTGCGCCGAGGTCCCATTGTATATTTGCAAAAATTCCATGAGTGGATTCACTCGCCGTACTTGAAATTAAGGAATATGCCCGCTTTCGGGATAACTTTGCAGATTTTGATCGTTGCCATAATAGTTTTGCTGGTTTATACTTACCACGGAAGATTTCTTTAAACGGAGGGCTGACCGGTGACGCAAAACAGAATTGACGCCGGAATTTTAAGAGGCGCGATTGAAAGGTCTTGGTGCAAAGACACTTGTAATGAGCCCAACAAGTGGTCAAAAGAAAATCCCGCGGGAGGACAGTGTGTTCCGACTGCGCTTGTGGTTCAGGATTTTTTCGGCGGGAAAATAATCCGGCTTGATTTATCAAAATCCGCTAATCCAAGAATAGCCGGTGTTCGCTCGCATTATTTCAATGAGATTGGCGGAAAAAGGATTGATTTTTCTGCCTCGCAGTTCTCTCAAGATTACTTTGAGGTCCAGCAGCTTTTGCAAAATTCGGGCAATGTCTCCGAACGCTCAAGGGAAGAATTGTTTAAGTCAGAGAATGTAAAAGCCCGATATCTGATGTTGCGGCTCGCGGTTGCTCGCGATCTTTCCGGATGTAATCCTCTTTTTAAAAACGCGGTTTATCGCAGGTGTTTGCTTCAGGCGTTTCAGTCTGATTGTGAAAAATCAAAATTCGGATGCGTTGCGAGACGCAAAGGGCGCGAGGTTGCCGCGGGTTTTAACCACAAGCTGGATTGTTTTAAGGATTGGTGCGAGCCGGAATGTATTCGCAAAAAAATTACATCCCGCACCGAATCAATGATAGGGTGTTGCGCTCATGCCGAGGAGGTCGCGCTGGTTTCGGTCAGAGACCAAAATATACATCCAGCGGAATGCGATTTTTATGTCGCCGGAATTTCAGAAAACGGGTTGGTTTTGGTCAAAGCCGAACCGGTTCATTCCTGCATTCGTTGTTCCACACAGTTTCTCATGCATCACGCGCAAAGGATACATGTTCCCTGTGACGGAAAATGGGCTAGGGTTTTAATAAGAGACGCGGTTCGGTCGGCCAAAAAATACGCTTTAGGCGAAAAGAAGGTTTAATCCCGAAGTATCGGGATTTTTCTTATGTTAGAATATAAAAATATGGAAAAAGTAAAAAATTCGCGAAGTTGCTAAAAATTAAAAACCAGAAATGAAGTTAACACTCATAAACGGCCGTTGACGAATGTTAATGATGAAAATTAATGGATTTTTAAAAATAATATGGATAAGAATAAAACAAAAAACAAACTAACCCCAGAACAATACCGTGTTATGCGCGAGAAGGGGACGGAGGCGCCCTTTTCGGGAAAACTTTTGCATGAAAAAAGAGAGGGGACTTTCAAATGCGCGGCCTGTGGAAATCCTCTTTTTTCGTCCGGTGCCAAGTTTGATTCGGGCACCGGCTGGCCCAGTTTTGACCAAGCGCTTCCGGACGCGGTTGAATTTAAAAAAGATAATGACGGCGGAATAGAACGAACCGAAGTCGTCTGCGCCAAATGCGAGTCTCATCTGGGACATGTTTTTGACGATGGGCCGAAAGACACGACAGGCAAGAGGCATTGCGTCAACTCCGTCTGTTTGAAATTTGAAGAGAAAAAGTAAGGGAACGTATGCCGAAAAAATTTACCAAAAATTTTTTGGCGAGTGAAGTTTTGAAATACTTGGCCGAAAATAAATTGATGAGTTTGGCAACATCAAGCAAAAACGGCGGGCCGTGGGCCTCAACCTTGTTTTTCGCTTTTGATAAAAATTTAAACATTTTATTTTTCTCTCGGCCCGACACAAGGCATTGCAAAAATATTCTAAAAAATCCGCGTGTTGCCCTGACCATAAATCAGAATTGGGGAGGACTTGGTTCAATAAAAGGTCTTCAAATCTCCGGCGTCGCTAGACGGCCCATGAAAAACGAATACAAAAAATATTACGCAATTTACAAAAAAAGATACAGCTGGGCCGACAAGTTTCCAGACCATGCTATATATGTAATAGAACCAACAGAGGTCCACTTCATAAACCAAGAGATTTTCGGCCACTTTTTCAGAGTAAAAATATAAAACCGCTTGTTTTGTTGTTTGTAATTTAAAATCCGACAAAATAAAAACGATCGTTTTTATTTTGTCGGATTTCGCAGACACAACTTTACACACTGCTTGTTCTTTACAAATACAGAAAGTAATGTTAAAATCGGCGAAAGGATCTTTGGAAATTTGAGAACTAAATATCGGAGGAAAGCGGGTGTCGGACAAGAACAAGCCCCAGTTTCGGCTGGATGAAGAAAAAAGCTCGGCTTTTAAGCTGATGGAAGAAACCGGAGAATCTATTTTTCTGACAGGCAGAGCGGGTGCGGGAAAATCCACTTTACTGACTCATTTCAGGCAGAATACCAAAAAGAGCGTGGCGGTCACGGCTTCCACCGGAATCGCGGCTATAAATGTAAGCGGACAAACACTCCATTCTTTCTTCGGCTTCGGCATTGATATTACGCCGGAAAAAGCGGCCGAAGGATGTCATCCTCGGCGCGGTGAACTGATAAAATCCGTTGACACGATCGTCATCGATGAAATTTCAATGGTGCGGGCCGATCTTTTAGATGCGGTTGATGCCAGATTACGCGTCTGCCGGGAAAACGATTCGCCTTTCGGCGGAGTCCAGATGATTTTTATGGGTGATCTTTACCAGCTTCCGCCTGTTTTGGAAGAAAAAGACAAATCGTGGTTTTCAAAACTTTACGACAGCCCGTACTTTTTTTCGGCGCGATCTTTCAAAAACGCCGGTGTCAAGCAAGTTGTTTTAAATAATGTCTATCGCCAGACCGAAAAAAAGTTTATTGATGTCTTAAATAAAATAAGGGTGGGAGAATTTTCGGAAAAAGATTTAGCCATGCTCAATAAACGCGTAAAATCGTCTATTTCCCGAAAGGCATTGAAAGGAGTTGTGTATCTGACAACGACAAACAATCTTGCCGAAAGCATAAACACCGAAGAGCTCACGCGGCTCAAAGGCGAGGCGAGAGCTCGACAGGGAATTATCATCGGAAATTTTCCATCGCACAGAATACCGGCGGCCCAGAATCTGATTCTTAAAGTAGGAGCGCAGGTCATGCTCTTAAATAACGATTCGCAGGGAAGATGGGTGAACGGCGACATAGGCACGGTGGTTGGATTTGGAGACATCGGCGTAGAGGTTGAAATTACCAAGCGCGGAACGCATACTCTGACCACTCACCGCTGGGACAATGTTGAGTTCGCTTACAACGATAGACTGAAAAAAATGGAAAGCGTCGTAAGGGGCTCTTACTATCAGTATCCGCTTAAGCTCGCTTGGGCTGTAACAATCCACAAGTCGCAGGGCCAGACGTTTGATAAAGTTGTAATTGATCTTGGAAAAGGGGCTTTTGCTCCCGGACAGGCGTATGTCGCTTTGAGCAGGTGCACTTCGCTTGGCGGACTGACTCTGCGCCAACCCGTCAGGCGGGAAGACGTTTTTATTGACGAACCCGTGGCCAGCTTTATGAGCGGCGCGGCTTAGTTTCGCAAACAACCCAAAAACCCGAGAGGAGGTGCTGATTGTCGGCGCGAAAGAGCGAGAGCGACCCAAAGAATTTCAGTTTTGACTTTGAAAGTTTGCCGGAAGATTTTGTCCTGGCAAAGCCGATTCAGCGCGAAGCTTACGATCCCGAAGTTTTAGAGGAACTTGAGAAAGAGGGACGGCTGATTATTACCCGCAAGCGAGACGGCTGGAAACTTTTTGCCCTTTTCAACAAAAAAGGCAAAGTCAGAATTTTTACCGACGGTCTACGCGACGTAAGCGACAGAGTGCCGCATATTGTCAAAGAGTTGGAAAGTTTAGGCTGGTCAAAGGCTCTTTTGGTCGGCGAAGGCGTGATGGTTATAAATGGAAAGGATGAACGCACGGCTGCCGCAAGCGTTCTTTCAAGCGGCCCCACTCGTGCGCTTGAAGTTCAGAAAGAGCTGGGTTTTGTGCGATTCGTTGTTTTTGATGTTCTTTTCTCCGGTGGTAACGATTGCGCTCGAACCGTATCGTATAAACTTCGTCTCAAGCTTCTTAAAGACTCACACCTTTCTTTTCTTAAAAACATTTCCGCGGTGGAAGTCATCAATGAAACTTTTGAAACGGCAAAAAAGATGGTGATTGAGAATAACTGGGAAGGGCTTGTGCTTTACGATAGCGAGTTTCGTTTGTCTTTCCGTCTTGACGGCAAAAATCCCGAAAGAATTAAAGGCTGTTATAAATGGAAGCCGACTTACGAGGATGATTTCATTGTCCGCAAGTGGTTTGCTTCAAAAACAGACCCCGAGCGGCTGAAAGAAGTTGAGATTTTGCAAATTGACCCGAAGACTGGCAAAGAATTTTCTTGCGGAAAGCTCGGCGGATTCACGAACGACATGCGGAAGAAACTGAAGAAAACGCGCTATTCCATAGTGATGCAGGTGAATTTTGACGGGCGATTCGCTTCGGGAAAACTGGATAACGCCCGTTTCGCCGACATTCGCAAAGATAAAAAGCCGAAGGACTGCATAGCTCCGAAGAGTTTTAAGATTTAATAACTTAAGCCGAGGAAACCCCCGGCTTTTAAAATTACCTCACGGGCTTGACAAAAAATAACCTTGATATATAATGCTTTTAGTTTTTTGGTTGCCGGAAGCTCGGGGCTTTCGGCGGAGTAGCACCTTTAAACTTTTTGGGAGGAGGGGAAGCATGTTCTGGGTGATTTTGGGTTTTGTGCTTATACTGGCCGCGATTTTTGCGCCTCGTTTTATCTCTGATCGAGCACCCGCGTGGGCCAGTTGGGTGGTCAGAATAGTTTGCGTCGGTCTCGCTGTTTTTTCTGTTGCGGCAACGTCGTACATTCATGTTACCGGAGCGGCTTCTCTAGACAAGATTTATCTCGGCGGAGACTTGAAGGATGGCGCGATTATCGCGACTCGGGGCGAAAAGGGCCCTCAAGCCGATGTTCTTCCTCCGGGATTTCATTTCAGCTTCCTTTTGAATGTTTTGTATAATGTTAAGGAAATCGGGGTGGTTGAAGTCAAGGAGGGCCAGTATGGATACATTATGGCCCGCGACGGAAAGCCGCTTCGGCCGGATCAGACCTACGCCGACGCTTTTGATCCGCAGACCTCTGACAAGATGGTTAATGATGCTGCGTTCTTTTTGAAGAATGGCGGCCAGAAGGGTCCGCAGACGAGCGTTCTGACCCCCGGGAAGTACAGAATCAACAAGTTTCTTTTTTCGGTGAAACATGAGAACGCCACCGAGATTCCGGTCGGGTTTGTCGGCGTTGTTAAGTCTAACGTCTGGACCGGAGTTGATTTTGGAAACCTCAAGTCTCCCAAGCCCCAAAATTGTGCTCCGACTCAGGTTAGGGGAGCCGGAAGCGGGGCTCTCGCGGTGCCTCTTGTTCCGGTCGGTTGCATCGGCATTTGGGATAAGGCCCTTAGTCCCGGCAAATACTATATCAACACGAGCGCTTATTCTGTGACGCAGGTTGATACGCGGGTGCAGACTTGGGAATATAAGGGCGGATACACGCGGCGAATTATTGACCTGACCGTTAACCAAAAGGGCGACATTAAACAGGATGAAAGAAAGATTGAAGTTCCTGTTCCAAAGGACTCGGCCGATTCGGCGATTTTTATTAAGGTTGAAGGGTGGGATGTGCCGCAGGAGCTTCGCGTTCTTGTGCAGGTGACGCCGGACAACGCGCCTTTCGTGGTCGCTTCAGTCGGCGGTCTTGATCAGATTGAGGACCGTATTTTGACTCCGGCGATTCGTTCAATTGTGCGTAACGTTGGCGGCGGAATGATCAAGGTAACAGTGCCTGTTCTGGATAAGGACAAAAAGCCGGTTTTGGACGCCAGCGGTAAGCCACAGACGCAGAAGATAATGCGCCAGACGGTTGTCATGGACCTGATTGAACATCGGCCGGAAATTGAAGAAACGGTGGAGGACAGCATCCAGCCCGAGGGTCTCAAGGCGGGGGTGGATATCAAGGAAGTTCGTCTTGGCGATCCGGCGATTCCGCCGGAGCTTCTGGTCGCGCGTCAACGTGAACAACTGGCTCAACAGCTGACAAAAGCTTTTACGGAAGAACAGCTGGCTCAGACTCAGCGTGTTAGGTCCGAACAGGCTCGCGCGACCGCTGACCAACAGGGCGAACTGGTCAAAGCACAAATCGGTGTTCAGGCTTCGGTCCAAAACGCTTTGGCCAAGAAGAACGAAGGTCAGGGTGAAAAGGATAAGCTGTCGCTGATTGCCGAGGGTCAAAAAGAGCAGACACTTGTGCTTGGACAGGAAAGAGTTGTGGAGCTTCGTAAGTTTGAGTTGACGCTCGGCAAGCTCCTTGAGTTTTTTGACAAACATCCGGAGGTTTTGACCGCGGCTCTGGCCAATGCCCACAAGTTCGTTCCCGAGCGTGTTTTCACGATGGGCGAGTCTAAGGGCGGTGGGCTTTCGGGCGCCGCGGCGATTCTGGGTGATCTTTTGGGCGGCGCGTCAAAGCCCGTGCCCGTACCGCAGACGGATAAAAAGTAAAAACAAAAACGCATTTTTTAGAAGCGGACTCAAACGAGCCCGCTTTTTTCTTGCAAAAAAATTTGAAGGCGATTAAAATATTTAAATATTATGTCTGAAAATAACGGCAACGGCCATCTGGAACATATTTACGAACGCTCGCAAAAATTGACCGAGGCGCTTTACCGCGTGACGGATTTATTTTCCGATTCGGAGCCCTTAAAGTGGCTCTTGCGCCGGGACGGACTTGAAATTTTTGAATCTATTTTGAAAATTAAGACCGCATCCCCCAACGAAAGGGTCAGGGGGTTGGATATAATATCCGAAAACATACGTCAGTCCATAAGGACACTTGAGTTGGCATCATCGGGCTCATTTATATCCGAGGCCAATTTCCAAGTGCTAAAAAGGGAGTATTTAAATCTGGCCGATTACTTGTCTGAACGCAAATACGATATTTTGCCCGAGCCTTCAGCTGTCGGTCTTATTGGACACGAGCCTATTGGACAACTATCTAACGGCTTTAACGGACAACACGTCTCGAACCAAGTTCACGACAAAAACGAAGAAAACGAAAGTGGTCAGAACTCGGTTCTAACCACTGTCAAGAGCACGGCTCTAGCCAACAACGTGGGGGGCGGGGAGAGGCGCGGTGAAATAATATCTTTTATAAAAGAAAAGGACTGGGTAAGTATCGGCGAGTTGGCGGATGTTTTCAGGGGCCGGATAAGCGGAAAAACGCTCCAAAGGGACCTGGTCGGCATGGCAACGGAAGGTCTCCTTATAAAAGAAGGCGAAAAACGCTGGAGGAGGTATAAATTGGCCCCCGCGCCATAACTTGACATACTATATATATACATTTGTGCTTTGCTTCCGCATTGACCTTGCGGAAGCTTTTTTGTAGCTTAAAAAGGCCCCTTTTTACTTATCCACACCCTTGTTTTGCTAGCTTTGAAAAGGGGATTTATAATTAAAACTAATGCAGAATGTCAGAAATGGGTGCACGGCAATTTGAGGTGCAGAGCGTACTTAAAAGGCCAGTAGATGGCTAGGTTTGCCGTATTCGGGTTGAGCTAAGAAAGAACACTGACAAGAACTTTGAAAATTAAATAAACCACCGCACGGATGAAAATAGTTAAGTATAAAAACTTAAGTTTGATTTAACATGGGGTCAAGGTCCGGTCGATTAAATGTATCTCGATAAAATCGGGATTACGTTGATAGGATTCGGCTTCATTACCGAAAGTTTTATTGGATTGGATTATTTAGAAAGAGAGGAGCTTAACTTTGTCGAAGTTGAGAATTCACTCTCTAAAAATTAATGAAAAATTATTATATGGGTAAATTAATTGCAAAACACAGGAAAGTGGCGGCAGCCATCGTTTCTGTGTCAACTGCGATTTTATTGGCGGGATCCGCTTTGGTTCCGGTCGCAAGCGCGGCTTTGACCGAAGCGCAAATCCAGTCGATTCTTTCGCTCTTGCAGTCGTTTAATACCGATCAGGCGACGATAAACAATGTTAACGCGTCTCTTCGGGGCCAAGCGACATCGGGCACGGCGCCCGCAACAGCCGGAGCTTGCGCCTTCACTCGCGACCTTACAATGGGTTCAAAGGGTGATGACGTAACATGCCTGCAGAACTACTTGATCGGAACCGGCCACTTCACGTTTAGTGGAGGAGCCACCGGATACTTTGGTTCTGTAACGCAATCAGCGGTTTCGGCATGGCAATCGGCTAATGCCGTTTCGCCCGCAGTCGGATACTTCGGCTCTATTTCAAAAGCCAAGTACAACATGGTTGCCGGCGGAACAACCGGAGGCACTACGGGAGGAACAACCGGGGGAACAGTACCAGTTGTTACTCCAGTTGGATCGGGACTTACGGTTTCGGCTGGAGTTCAGCCGGTATCAAGTTTGTTCCCGGTAAACTCAACGCGAGTTCCGTTTACGGTTGTAAATCTTACTGCTTCATCTGACGGCGACGTGACCGTGGATTCAATCACGGTTGAGCGCACGGGTCTCGCCCAAGACGCCTCGTTCTCCGGAGTCATTCTTCTGGATGACCAGGGAACGCAAATCGGAATTTCAAAAACTTTGAATTCCCTTCACCAGGCGGCTTTGACCGAGGACTTTGTGGTTAAGGCCGGACAGACCAAAACAGTGGTTGTCGGCGGAAACGCCCAAACATCGGGCGGAGGATATGGCGGACAGATTGCCTATCTTTCGGTAGCATCGGTCGCCGCGAATGCCGCGGTTAACGGCTCATTCCCGGTTGTCGGCGCTGGCCACACAATCAACGAAACATTGACCATCGGCACCATCCCCGGTCCCGCGCGAGGAGCGCTTGACCCGGGTTCATCACAGACAAAAGAAGTCGGAACAAAAACCTACACTTTCTCGTCTGTTAAATTCACGTCCGGTTCCGCCGAAGACGTATACATTAAATACGTCAGGTGGTACCAGTCAGGTTCTGCTTCCAAGGATGACTTGACAAATGTCAAGGTTTACGCCAACGGAAGCGAATATGTTCCTACAGTGAGCGCTGACGGCAAATACTACACTGCGGTGTTTGTTGAAAACAGCGGAAAAGGCGTCTTGATGGCCAAAGGATTCTCCAAAGAAATCACCATTAAGGGTGATATCATCGGAGGATCGTTAAGAACGGTTGACTTTGACATTCAGAAGACCACGGATGTGGCCTTCCAGGGCGCGCTTTACGGCTACGGCCTTAATCCGCCGTTTGATGCTGCAGCCGCCGCAACTGACGGCGCGGACTTCAACAACGCGGATGACCCGTACTACGACGCGGCACAAGTAACCATCTCGCAAGGCACAATGACAGTTTCTGTTAACAATGTTTTGGCCCCTGCTCAAAATGTTGCTATAAACCTTGCGAACCAGCCATTGGGCGCTTTCACAGTTGATGTCAAGGGCGAACCGATTTCGGTCGCAGCGATGCACTTCAACGTTCATCTTGAAAACGAAGGATCGAGTGAAGATGCTGACGACATCACCAGTGTTTCGCTTTATGACGAAAACGGCGCGGTTATCGCGGGTCCAGTTGATGGTGTTGCCGCTGAAGGCAATGCCTCGGGTGCCGCAGGAATCGCAACCGGTGAGATTAAATTCTCTGACACCATCACTTTCCCGGTCGGCGTCCACTCTTATATTTTGAAAGGTAAAATTGGAACAGACTTGGATAACGACGACACCTTCCAGGCTTCCACCACGCCTTCCGGATGGGGAACCGTCAGAGGACAGATCACAAACACCACGATTACTCCAAGCCCGACTTCACCGATTACGATGAGCTTGATGACCATAAAAGCAGGCGCTTTGGCTTTCTCGGTTTCATCTTTCCCGTTGGCGCAGACCGTTATCGCGGGAGCGGCGCAATTCCACTTGGCAAGCATTGTTCTTGACGCGACAGCTTCGGGAGAAGACATTCGCGTAACCAGCTTGCCGATTGAAAATAACGGCGGAGGAGGATCTTCAGCCACCGATCTTACCAACTGCAAGATCTACGACGGCACAACGATTGTTAATGCTTCAAATGTCGTCAATCCGGGTTCATTCGCGTCCGGCACCAACTTCGTCCTTGACGGCTCGGGACTCACTGTTCCAAAAGGAACGGCAAAGACCCTGCAGTTCAAGTGCGATGTTTCGGCTTCCGCCGGATCTGGCGAAACCCACACATGGGGACTTGACGGCGCGCAGACAACCTTTACGGGTGCTACAGGACTAACCAGCGGTCAGACGGTTGCAGAAACCATTACCGACAGCCAGGGTCAGACCATGACCGTTGCTTCGGGAGGTTCTCTTTCAGTCGCGCTTGATGCCGGAAGCCCGGGGTACAAGATTGTAACCGCAGGCTCCGCAGGCGTTGAGTTGTTAAGAGTTCGCTTTAGCGCGACTAACGAAGATATTGAGCTTCGAAAAGTCGCCCTTCAGCTTTCCCGCTTTGCTTCAAACGCGCCGACTGACCTGATTAGCTCGCAAGTTACTTTGTGGGACACTGCGGGTAATATGGTTGGCACGGCCGGATTCCCGACTGGTGATACCGCGACTTCGTCCGACATCACAAACTTTGTTGTTCCGCGATCCGGATCCAAAGTTATGATTGTTAAGGGCGATATAGGCGCGATTACCGATTCGGGACCGATTACCGCTTCAGGAAACTTCCTGACGGTTGACTATGACGGTGATAACGAGCGCAGTTCCACTTACACCGGCGGTACTTTCGGAGTCGGATTGGCTTCAGGAACCAACATTGGTCCTTCCGCCAGCGACACATCTTCATCCGGTATTCGTGTCAACAAGTCCTACCCGACATTCGCCAAACTTAGCGTTCCGAGCAACTCCTTGACCAACGGAACAACCGAAGCGAACAAAACCTTGTATCGTTTCAGTGTTATGGCAAGCGGAGGAGACCTTGCGATTTACAAGTTGTCCTTTTCCATCAGCTCGTCTTCAGAGGTGGCAACGACAACTAGTTTCGGACTCTACGCCTACACGGATTCCGGCTTCTCGCTTGTTGATTCCGCATTTACTTCCGACGGCTTGATTAACTACGCAAACTGCATAGGCGGAAACAACTTCCACACCAGCACTGCCAAGCTTTCGGATAGGACAGACGCTCCGTCAGTTGTTGAGATTTATCCTGACAAGGGTGCCATTGGTTACGGCTGTAACGCAACAACCACCTATGTTGTTGCCGACGGCGCTACCAGGTACTTTGCCTTCAAGGCCACCGTGGCCAACGTTGAAAGCACCGCTAGCGTGCAGGATACCTTCAGTGTCGCTCTTCTCGGTGACGCGGCATACCCGGTCACCTTCCTGAACAACGACGAACCAGCCACAGCCGGCAACATGTTCAAGGCAACAACTACTGACGCGGAGTTGACGAACGACGACTTCATCTGGTCGCCCCGCTCAACATCAACCGCGGCTTCAATTGATGACTTTGACTGGACAAACGGCTATGGTGTAATCGGTCTTCCGGCTACACAGATGAACTCCGAGTACTTCAACAGCACTTACTAATCAATCCTTGTGGATTAGTTAGGGCTATGGCCTAACGGCCAAGAAAAACCCCCTTTACGGGGGTTTTTCTTTTGTTTAAAATAATGGTTATGAATTTAATTAAACAAAAGCTGGTTTTTTACTTCCTGGCTTTGGCGCTGGTTGCCGCTGGATTTTTAATTTGGCGGGATTTAAGGCCGGATGAGGAGTCTGTAAAAAACACAAACGAAGTTTCAAAGGAAATTGAGGTAGGGAACGGGATTAGTATTGAGGCAGAAGGGGACGTTTCGGGCATGGTTGTGGAGAAAATAGAGTTAAAAATTCCTGATTTGTCAAGGCCGATTAAAATTAGCGCCGGTTTGAACATACCGGAAAAGACTCGTCAAGAACTTGTTTTGCAAATACAGGAGATCTCGTCAACGCTGAAAGGAAATTCCGACTATCTTCAGGGCTGGCTTCAGCTCGGTATTTTAAGAAAACAAATAGGCGACTACGAGGGGGCTATTGAGGCGTGGGATTTCGCCGGAGTTTTACGGCCCGATAACGCAACGTCTTTTTTGAATCTGGCTGATCTTTATGCTTTTTACATTAAGGATCACAAAAAAGCGGAAGAAAGCTTTCTTCGGGCGATAGGGGCAGAACCGAAAAACGGCTATACCTACTTCCAAACAGCCAATTTTTATCGCGATATTTTGCAAAATACGGCCAAGGCCGAAGAAATTTTGGATCAGGGTATTTCCTCTGGCGCCGACACCACCGGCGACCTTCAAACCCTTTTCGATTCTCTTTGACGAGCGCAATACTCACAAGAGCCCCTGACAAGAGCCGTGCTCTTGTCAGGGGCTCTTGTATAAGTATAAAGTTATTCACACTGACAAGAGCCGTGCTCTTGTCAGTGTGATATTATTTAAAGAATGATTCGTGGCATAGAGTTTGTGGAAGGAGAAATATACCATATTTTTTCTAGAGGCGTAGAAAAAAGGATTATATTTGAAAATGATTTTGATAGACACAGGTTTATTGCTTTGCTGTTTTATCTAAACGATACTTCCGGTAGGCCAGTTAGAATGGATCGTGTGCTTGGAAAGGATGGCAAGAGCACGGCTCTTGACACAGACAGTAAAGAAGGAGAGCGACTGGTTGAAATTTTGGCGTGGTGTTTAATGCCAAACCATTTCCATCTGCTCGTAAAAGAATTAGGAGAGAGTAATATAAGCATCTTTATGCATCGCCTTGAAACCAGCCACGCGCTATATTTTAATACTAAGTATAAACGTTCCGGACCTTTGTTTAGCGGGCGCTTTAAAGCGGTTCATGTGGAAAATGATATACAATATACTCACACAAGCCGGTACATTCATCTAAATCCGCTTAAAATTTTTGATCCAATGTGGAAAGAGCGGGGATATGTTGAGGATAAGGTGGGGGCAGAGAAGTTTTTAAGAGACTATAAATGGTCAAGTTTGCCGGAATATCTTGAAACAAGAGAAGAATTTGCGCCGATTATTGAAAAAGGGCCGGTAATTGAGTGTTTTGACAATAACAGCGAAGAATATTGGAAATTTTTAACAGACTGGACAAATGCTGACAAGAGCACGGCTCTTGTCAAAAATTAAAATATGGTGAACAGAACGTCTTTGAAGTTTGTGGCAGGGTTCGCGTTGATTATCGTTTTGGTGTTTGGCTCTATTTATTATCTCAACTATTACAATAGTCCCGAGCAGAAGGCGCTTCGCTATTATGCCGACCTTGAAAAACAATATGCCGAAGATACTTACGGCGGAAAAACACCGGAAGAAACTTTGCAGTTATTTATTGACGCCCTAAAAGCGGGGGATATTGACCTTGCGAGTAAATATTTTGTGGTTGAAGAGAGGGAGAAGACGAAAAATGATCTTGCTACGGTACAAAATAATGGTGGATTGGGTGATGTAATGGGGAGGATACAAAATCTTAGTTTATCAAAAACAGATAACGACAAAGCGTGGTTTGTTATAACTGATGAAAATCGAGTTATAAAATACGAAGTGCTGTTGAGTAAAAATCAGAATAGTGTATGGAAAATAATAGACATGTAAATAAAATTGCGGCTTTAATAATCACGGCCGCAATTTTTTTGTTGGGACCGTTTTTTGTTTTTGCTTATAGCACCGCAACACACTCGGCTTTAACAGACGAGACAATTGTTTTTTTTAATTCTTATTTTGACAACAGTCCATTGGGCGGCGGTGAAAAAATTTTATTGAAACAAGGGAGTGTGAATGAGGACGACGGGGTTCGCGCGCTTCACCACTTTTATGACCCGATTTATAATCGCGGACTTGTTCTTTTTGGAGACGACTTTGGTGGCGGAGGAAATCTTGCCGGAGTTGCCGCAAACTTCAAATTGGAATATTCAAGCTCAAAAAGCTGGGCAGGAAGCTCAATTATGCAGGCGAGTATCGATTCTTTAACCGCCGGAACTGTTCGGGACTATTTTTCTTCGGACATAGATTTTTCCTGGGAACGGGCTATTTACGAATATGCCTGGGGCGATAAAGACAGGGGGTTAGAGGCCCTTGGACATGTTTTGCACCTAATACAAGACGCAAGCGTTCCCGACCACACCAGAAACGACCCGCACCCGCCTTATTTTGATGAATTATTCAATCAGGCCAGTCCTTATGAGGGATGGACTAAAAAATTTGATGATCAAAACATTGATTTGGTTTCAAAGTTAGATAAAGAAAGGCCGGTTATTTTAAATTCTCTGGATGAGTATTTTGATAATCTGGCTACATATTCAAATAATAATTTTTTTAGTAAGGATACAACTCCTGACAAGGATGCCACCTATTCTTCTCCTCAAGATGGATTGGTGATGGAAGAGAAACTTAGTAGCGGGGACATCGCAACGTTCGTTTTAAGTCAGGGAACAGATAAACACAAGTTAGCAAAAATTAAAGCCGATATTATTACTGATACAAAAATTTATTTTTTAGAAGATCTAGACAACCTAATCCTCACCGACTATTGGTCCCGTCTCTCCAAACAAGCCGTTTTGCATGGCGCCGGGGTGATTAAATTATTTTTTGACGAGGTTGAGAAAGAGAAAGAAACAAAAGTTTTATATAATAAAAATCGCAGCTGGTTTCAAAAGGCTTTTGATGCCACCAAAAACACAATTTTTAATGTCGCATCTGTTTTTTACGGCTCAAGCGTGACGCTTGAGGATTTGGACAGCCCGGAAGACGACTTGGCGACTCCTCCGCCAAGTGGGCAGGCAGCGGCTGTTGTGGAGATACGATCTCCGGAAGGGGAAGAAGGAACCGAAAGTGCGGAAGGGGAAGTGGTTCGGGGTGATGAAGCAATCTTGGAATTAGTCCCGGAAGCCGTACTTCCGAGCGAGCCGGACAGCGGTATCCGCGACCGATTCGGATTGGTCGCGCTGCCATCCGGCGGCGGGGCCATCGGCGGAGGCGGTTCGCCAAGCGCGTCAGCACAAGATACAACTCCGCCCGCGCCTCCTGTCGTCACAACACCTGCCGATTTTTCTTCGGCGTTCAAAGAATCTACGGTAACCTTTTCCGGAACAGCCGAGGCAGGATCGGTTATTTCTCAAAATATTACCGGTGATGCCACGACAACATCGACAACAGGAGTATGGTCTCTGGAATTATCTTTAGGGCAAGGATCAACCACGATTCAGTTTTTTGCCTCGGATTCATCCGGCAACATCTCAGCACCCCTCGAAATAACTATTTTTGTTGATTCGATCGCGCCGGATTTAAATTTTGATATCGCGGAATGTGGAAATTCGCTGACCGCCGGATGCCTTTCAACTTCTACCACCGCTACTCTTGTCTGGTCTTCTTCGGCTGTAGACATCGCGGGATACGAACTCGGCTGTTCCCTTGCCGAAACCGTCTGCGCCGGTTTTCCAAAAACTTTTTCGGCAACGTCCAGCGTTCAAATTTCCGAGGCTCTCAACGACTACGCCTCTTACATTTTCACTCTGAAAATTTTTGACAATACCGGAAACGAAGCGCAGGTTTCCAAAAACATCGAAACGGCTTCCCGCCCTGTGGTCATAAACGAAATTGCCTGGATGGGAACAGCCTCTTCCTCAGTTTCTTTGCCCGCAGACGAATGGATTGAACTTTACAATAACACTTCGCAGGAAATTAACATGAACGGCTGGATTTTGCGCGCCGAAGACAACACTCCTTATGTTATTCTCGCGGGCCCCTCTATTCCGGCAAAAGGATATTACCTTTTGGAAAGAACGGATGACAACACAATAAGCGATATTTCCACTGACCAGATTTACGGCAATGACGGCGCAAGCTGGGCGCTGAACAACTCCGGCGAGAGGCTGTTTCTGGAAAGAGTTTTTGAAAGCGCGACGACCACGGTTGATGAGGTTATAAAATGCAACAACTGGTGCGGGAAAGGAGACAATACTTCCAAACAAACAATGGAACGTATTGACCCGCGTGTTTCCGGCGCCGAAACAAGCAACTGGGGCACGGCTTTCGGAAAATGGCCGGAAGAGCTCGTGCTCTTAAATGGCAAAAGCGCGGACGGTAGCGCGATCAAAGGCACCCCTAAAGCAAAAAACAGCGTAACGCATCTCATAGCCCGCGGCAATTTGTCGGGAGATAAGACGCTTACCAAAGAGAATTCCCCATATGTTGTTCCCAGAGAAGGCTTAAACATTCTTGCGGGAGTGACGCTTACCATCAATCCGGGCTCGGTCATAAAAGTTATCGGCTCCAACGACCCCCGTATAATTGTAGGCGGGACAATAAAGTCAAATGGGGAGGATGATGACCCGATTGTGTTCACCTCTTTTGCGGACGACGAATACGGAGACGATACAAACAAAGACGGCATTTGCAATCCGCAAGACGCCTCCTCCACCGCCGCTTGCCCTGTTCCCGGAAGCTGGATGCAGATTTTAGTAAACTCAACTAGCCAAAACTCGTCATTTATAAACACAATAATTCGTTACGGAGGCGCGTGGTCTAGCAATACAGACATGCGTTCAATGGTGGCCGTTGACGGCGCGAGTGTAACATTCGACAAGGTGACAATCGAATACTCCAAAAAGCACGGCCTTTATTTAAAAAACTCTTCAGGCGCGGTTAGTGACTCAATTTTTAGATACGACAGAGTAAAATTTCCTTATTATATGGAGCAGCCTTCAAGCGACTCGGATGCCGCGGGCCTGCTCGTGGGAGGAGGGGCTCCGGAAATAAATAACAACACTTTTCAGGGTTTTCGTTACGGCTTTTCCGGGAGTACGGCCGGAGCGTCAATATCCGGGAATATTTTTAACAATAATGCCGTTTCGGCGATTCAGGCTGACAACGCGGTTGGTTATTTTAGCAACAATAGCGGCTCCGGTAACGGTCTTAATGGAATAGTTATCGGCAACTCATACAATATTTCTTCCGTCGGAGCAACAACAACTCTTGGCGCAAATCCTTTGCCCTATATTATTAAAGGGGAAGCAAACGTAACGGGCGGATCAGTGCTCGTTTTTGAACCGAATGTCGTTGTCAAAGGACATAACAGTAATGCCGGAAATACCGGAAGACTGGTGATAAAGAAAGACGGAAAAATATACTTTGACGGAAGTTCTCCGTCAGACCTGATTTTTACGTCAACGGAAGACAACTCTGTCGGAGGAAATGTCTTTGGCACATCAACTCTCCCTGCCGACGGGAGCTGGTATGGAATTGAGGTGAAAAAGGGCGGAGTTTTCGCTATGCGAGGCTTTACGCTTCGTTACGCTGGTGGTCTGATAACCCAGCAGTCAAGCATAGACAAGGCTGGATTAAGAATTGAAGAGGGCTCGGGTTTTATGGCCAACGCTGTTTTTGAAAATAATTTTAGGTACGGCCTAGGGCTTCAAAAGGTTGATTTTTTCAGCATATCCTCGTCCGTTTTTCGAAATCATACCCAGAAAGAGACGAACGTAAGCGCCGCTACCGCAATTTCGGTTTTTAAATCAAATCTTACTCTTGATAACATGACGTATGAAAATAACGGTCTTGATATAAGGGGTTCTGGAAGTTACTCCGTTTCTTGTTCCGAGAACTGCGGTTCTCCTTCAACCGACCCAGATCCGATCTAGACAAACAGCAGAAATTTTGCTACAAAAAAAGAAGAATTGCGTGGAGGAAACGGCGTGAAAACCATCAAGACGGTTTTTGCCGCGACTTTGGCAATTTTCGTTTTCTCTTGTGTTTCGTATGCCCAGACCGTTCTTCCGGACTTTGAAAAAGAGCCCTACAAACTGGTTGACAAAGACATGCTGGTTTCGTTCTTTCACTACTACACGGGCCCCTCGGTTGCCAGACTCTATTATTCAAGAACGGATATGGCGGTTGGCGGAAATTATATAATCGTTTTCATGAATCCGGATGGAAGTTATGAATATGCCGAGTGGTTAAGCGTTGACAGGGAAGAAGGCGGAATATTCAAGGGCGTTATGCGCGGATTTAAGTACGAAAACAGAAAATTTGTTTTTGAAAACGAAGAGGAGTGGCATACCGGCAAGGTAAAAAGCGACAAAACAAAAGAGCCCCACGAAGAAGAAAAAATCTTGTAAAAATTCCCAAGGGACAAACCCTCGGGATTTTTTAGTTTTTGATTTAAGATATAAATATGGACAAAAAAGAAAAATCCGCCGAAATTTTGAAACGGCTTAAAAAATTTTATCCTGATGCCAAAATACGGCTTAATTACGGCAACCATATCCAGCTTTTGGTTGCGGTGATACTTTCGGCGCAATGTACCGACAAAAAAGTGAACGAGGTTACGGAAAAACTTTTCAAAAAATATAAAACCGCGCGCGATTTCGCCTGTGCCAATCGCGCGCGGTTTGAACAAGAAATAAAATCGACCGGATTTTACCGCGCGAAAGCAAAAAATATAATAAACGCCTGCAAAATGATTGAGTGCGATTTTGGCGGGAAGTTGCCAAAAACTATGGCCGAAATGATTCAGTTGCCCGGCGTTGCCCGCAAAACAGCGAACATTGTTTTGGGCAACGCTTACGGAATTGTAGAGGGAATCGCGGTTGACACCCATGTCCGCCAATTCGCCAATTATTGCGGGCTCTCCAAACATAGCGACCCAAACAAAATTGAACAGGATTTGATGAAACTTTTCCCGAAAAAAGACTGGTTCAAGCTGACTTATATGATAATCAACCATAACCGCGAGATGAAAAATAGGGCCAACCGAGAGAAAGCCAAAATTCATTTAAAAGACATTTGTCCGGGAGCGCCACGCTAGAACGGGGCAAGCCGGATTAAGGGGCTTTATTTATTTTTTAAAATAGTTTATAATAGCCCTCGGACGTAATTTAACTTGGAGGGCACAAATGCTCGGACACCTGGCTCTTGTCGGGGAAGATATAAAGAACTTTAAAGAGGCCGGCGTTCCTTTAAACGATATTGGTTTTACCAGAGGTGTTGTCGTATGCACGGCAATTGAGGCATATAAAGGCATTCTTTTTCACGAAGAAAAGCATAAAAAAAGACTTCTGGAATCGGCAGGGGCCGCAAGAATGCCGATAGAAAAGGCTCGCGGTTTTGAAAAATTATTCCAGAATCTTTCGAGGCTCGCGGTAAAAAGCCGTTTCAGAGAATCGGTCACTTACGTTTATATTACCGGAGGATCCGGTAGCGGCGGACTGAAGGCGGGGGGCAGGCCGAACATATACGCTTTCACCGTAAAGGAAACCCGCAAAAACAAACCGATGGCTGTTGCGACAACGCATAATTACTGGCGGAGTTTACCCGGAATTAAAAGCACCTTTTACCTGCCCGGCTATATTGCTTTAACTGACGCCGGATGGCCCGATGATGTCATTTATATTGACCACGCCACCAATGAAGTTCTTGAAAGCGTGACCAAAAATATTTTCGTTGTACGCCGTGACGCCCAGCTCCAGACACCTCCCATTCACGGAAAAATTCTTAACGGCATAACGCATCAGATTTTTTTAGGCATAGCGCGAGAAGACAAAGAATACAGAGAACTTTCCGGTCCGCCTGTTTTCCCGTGCGTTGAAGAAGCCTCGATAAAATTCGGCGATTTGATGAAAGACGCTCTGGGCGGTGAAGTTACGGGAGTCGTTTTGGCTTCAACTACCACGGTTGCCCCTGTTGGGAGCATAAATGGCATTAAGATGCCGATAAGCCGGAAAACCAAGGATTTTTGCGAGCAATTTTTGAGATATCGGGAGGCCTATTACGTAAAATATAAGTAGTTTTTAAGCGACCAGTCAACACTTGACTGGTTTTTTGTTTTTGCTACACTTGCAATATTAGCCGCAGATAACCGGCGGGAATACCGTAAGACCGGTTGAGGCCTGCCCTGAGCTTGTCGAAGGGCGCGAATCCGCGGCTTTTGTCGTGGAAATTTTATTTTATGGCAATAACCAGAGCAAAAAAAGAGGAAATAATAAAAAACCTGCATGAAAGGGCCGAAAAATCCAAGACGGCCGTATTTTTGAATTTTCATAATTTGTCGGCGCTTGACATGACAAGGCTCCGTAAAGAATTCAGGAATATCGGAGCCGACTTAAAAGTGGCAAAAAAGACCCTGATAAAGCGCGTTTTAAACGCTTTCGGATATTCGGGTGAAATACCCAAACTGGATGGCGAGGTCGCCGTGGTTTTTGGATACGAAGAGTCTCCGGAGACCGCCAAGACAATAAAAAAATTTGCAAAGGAACACAAAGGTTTGGCGATAGTCGGAGGAATTTTTGCCGGGAAATATGTGCTCGCGGACTTTATCGAACGGCTGGCCGAGATTCCTTCTCGCGAGGTTTTGCTCGCGCAAACAGTCGGTTTGATTTCTTCTCCGCTTCGCGGTCTTATGAATGTTGCGAGCGGGCCGATGAAAAATTTGGTCGTAATTATTAATCAATTATCAAAAAAATAAAATAAAAACATGTCAGATGAAAATAAAATAGTTGAGGTTCCGGAAAAGTTTAAAGATCTGGTTGCGAGTATTGAAACCATGAGCGTCATGGATTTGGCCGAACTCGTTAAGGTTTTGGAAGACAAATTCGGAGTGTCGGCACAAGCCATGGCCATGCCGGTTGCGGCTGCCGGAGCCGGAGCGGTTCCTGCTGAAGAAAAGACCGCTTTTACGGTTGAACTTAAAGAGGCTGGAGCCCAGAAAATTCAGGTGATCAAGGTTGTGCGCGAGGTTTCGGGTCTCGGTCTGAAAGAGGCTAAAGATTTAGTGGACGGAGCGCCTAAGGTGGTTAAGGAAAATCTCAAAAAAGAAGAGGCCGAAGAGCTGAAGAAGAAACTTGAAGAGGCTGGCGCGAAAGTTGAATTGAAGTAGATTTTAGCCGATACTTAAATCATGGCTGACATCTTAGCCGAACTTTTTTCGTCGCAGGCTTTGGTTAAAATAATGCGTTTGTTTTTAATGAACGCCGAGGAGGTTTTTGATCCCAAAGAAATAAGCCGGAGGGCGAAAATTAATGTGAGGAAAGTTAATTATGAGCTGGGCCTTCTGAAACGAATCGGTTTTATTAAGCCCGGAATAAAAGAAATAGAAATAGTTTTCAAACAAAAAACCCCAAAACACAAAAAGATACGGGGATGGGTTTTGGACTCCGATTTCGCCCTTTTGCACCAGCTTAAGGGTTTGGTCTTGAATTCCGCTCCGATCGCGAAAGATGTTTTGCTCAAAAAATTCAAAACGCTCGGATCCAAGCTTAAATTGCTGGTGCTCTCGGGTGTGTTTTTGGATAGCGATTCGCGTCTCGACGTGGTTGTTGTGGGAGACTCGATCAGCCGCACAAAACTTGAAAATATCCTAAGTAAAATAGAATCGGAAATAGGCAAGGAGTTGAAATACGCGCTTTTTACGACCGAGGAATTTAAGTACAGAATGGGAATGTTTGACCATTTTTTGCGCGAAATTTTTGACCACCCTCACGAAAAGCTGTTTGATAAATTGAATGTTTGAGCAAAATAATTCATTTTCTTATGACAGTGCTACGGGGCTTGAAAATTATAGTCGTTTTGTTCACGAAAAATAACGCTCCATCGTTCCTCCTTCGTCCGCCTGCTGGCGGACTCAGGAATTTCCTACTCGCTATTTTCCGCTTCAAAACTCCTTAATTTTCAAAGCTCCTCCGCAAGCCAACGAAAATGAATTATTTTGCTTTTGAGGCTTTTGAACCGGGCGATTAAGGAGGGGGCGGTTTCCCAAGTTTTTTAAAACGAAACACCGCTTTGCTTTTTCAAAAACCGATCATGAAAGGCGCGATTAGCTCAGTGGCAGAGCGTTCCGTTCACATCGGAAAGGCCGCTGGTTCGATCCCAGCATCGCGCACTTGACCAAACTCGCGGTTATAAGTATTGTGGTTAGTAGATTTTATGTCTGAGTCGGAGGATAAAAAGTGTCCGGATGGTATCAGCCCAAAACCGCTGTTCTTTTGCATATCTACGAGTTCAGGGAACCAAATTGGCGGGAGGCGGTGATCGGCACGCCCAAAACTCCCGGCAGAATTCCTGCGGCCGTAGCCGTGGCGCTGGAAACAAAAGCCGAGCTTTTTTTGGTTTTTCGTGAAGAAATATCTTCTGATAAAGAAACCAAAGACGAAACGGAATTAACCCGGGATACGCTGTTTTCGCTGATTGACGATTTGCGGGAATTTGCTTGTTCTTTTCCGGTGTTTAACCACTTCGCTTTGGGTGAGATTCGCGAAATAATGCAAAGGATTTTTTTCATCTCGGATGAATATGTCGCAAGAACGGATGACGAAATCAGGAAGGCTCTTCCTATATTCAAAGCGCGGGGCATTGAGCGGGCGGTTTTTGTGAGTAACGCCGACCACATTAGCCGTATTGCCCAGAAGGTGTGCGAGCTTTGGGAAGGCGAACTATTGGTCGCGACGGCGACTTTCCGTCCCGCTCCGGCACTGTATTCTTCGCCGCAGGGTTCCATGAAAGATGTGGTGGTGATAGAGCCCCCTGTCGTTATGGCGCTTGGTCCGGTTAACCCGAGACGGCTTTTGGGACTGCGGGGCAAACCGCAGGCGATTGCCGAGATAGATGAAGCGCTCAAAAGAGCTGGCGTATAGCCAGCTTTTTCTTTTCGGAAGAATTTTTAAAATCCTGCGTTTACACTTGACTTTTTAGGATTTATGCTGTATAATAGGAGAGGATAAAATCAGCTTTTTGGTTTGACAAAAACTCAACCAGACAACCAATTCCCGATCAATCAGAGGAGATGGAGATGGCCTTAAAGACGATCTGGCTGATTGAAAAGAAAATTCCACTTTCGCAATGGCGAAGCTTGGAAGAGTTAAAGGATATGAAGCCCGACAGGTTTGATTCGGTTGGCCGTGTCTATCACTCCGGGTCGTTTGGCGACGAAAAGCAGTTGCACAATACGGTAAATATCATAGTAAATTCAATGTCGCATCCGGACGCAGTTGCGCTGATCGTGGAAGAGTGGAACTTTTTCCCGCCGGCTTTGCGCATGCGTTTGACCGACGAGTTGAATAAGGCTTGCGGCGCCAGGTCCGGAAACAATACCAAGGGCATCGTTCGTCTGGACAAGATACTTGGAGGAAAGATTCTCTCCAAGGTTGACGATCGGCGGACCGACAGAGACTTGCGGGTCATTGGCGGACAAGTGGTTTCTCGTCAGCGTCGCGTGAATCCGGCGGTTGCTGGGGCGATGCGGGCTCACGCCGAGTTCGTTCTTCCGCCCAACTACAACCAGCTGACTCCGGCCGAAAAGAAACGGATTCAAAAACAGATGAACAAAGAGCGTCGAAACCGCTAAAGTTTAACGTCCACAACCAACCGAAAGGAGGAGTGCGGGAATGTCTAGCGACAAGAAGTGGAAGAGGCGCAAGAAGAAGCGCGATCGCAGGAAGCCCAAGAAGGGCCAGACGAAGGGCCGTGCGGCAAGGCGTGCGAGCCGTCGGCACAAGCACAGAGAGTCCAGCCGCAGGAGCAGCAGGAACCCCCTGCGGACCGTGGGCTACAAGAGAAAGAGAAAGTAGTTTCCCGCCCGTCTCCCTCGTCCTAATTTGGGGCGAGGGAGTTTTTTATTCCCACAAACTACACAATTTATCCCCATGGCAATATTGGGTTATCCACAGGCCGTTAGTGCCAGAGAAAATAGGCTCAAAATATGGTATAATACAAGCAATCCCGTATGAATGGGAAAAATTATAGATAAGGTCTTTTCGGACCCGGAAAAGGTCGAATAATCCGGGTTTTGCGGGCTTTTCTAGTTTTGTTTTTATAGGCTTAATATAATTAAATTTATTAAATATATGTTATTACAAACTTGGGGCGATGTGCTTTTGGCATCATTCCAGCAGTTATGGACCGGTGTTGTGGCCTTCGTGCCGCAGCTGGTCGTGGCTTTGATCATCTTTATCGTCGGCTGGGTAATCGCTGTTGCTCTTGAGGGGGTTGTATCGCAGGTTTTCAGGGCCATCAAAGTTGACCGAGCCCTTCAGGGATTGGGCGTTGAAGAGCCTTTGGCACGAGCAGGATTCAGGCTTGATTCAGGAAAATTCGTAGGAATGCTGGTCAAATGGTTCTTTATCTTGGTGTTCTTGGTTGCGGCCGTTGATGTTTTAGGACTGGGCGAAGTTAACAGATTTTTGGCCCAGATTGTTTTGGTTTACCTTCCTAATGTTATAGTGGCGGCCATCATCCTGGTTGCGGCGGCTGTGTTGGCTGACGCCACCCGGAGAGTTGTCGTTGGTTCGGCCAAAGCGGCGCACTTGCCGTCAGCCGGATTTTTGGGAGGAGTTGCCAAATGGGCCATCTGGATTTTCGCGATACTGGCCGCCATGTATCAATTAGGTGTGGCCGCAGCTTTTGTCCAGACGCTTTTCACCGGATTTATCGCGGCTGTTTCTTTGGCAGTTGGTTTATCTTTCGGACTTGGAGGAAAGGATGCTGCCGCCAGATTCCTGGAGCGCCTTCGCTCGGACATATCGGACAATATGTAATTTATCGGACATCCGCCAGCTGGCGGATTCCAAGAAAATCCCGCTATAAAGCGGGATTTTCTTTTGTGTATTCTGGGGGACTTGACACCGTTTTTGCTGGATATATAATGGATATACAAATGTTAAACCAGTTAAAATATCCACAAAAAGAAGGCGGAAGGGTGATTTAGCGTCAAATTTTGATTGACTTGCAAAAACCCGCCTTCAAGAGGCGGTTTTTCATTTGTATAGAAGAACTTTGACAATTTGTGAAAGGGTCAAAATAAATCTAACTAACCCCGCTTTTTTACAGCGGTGTAAAAATAGCGGGGTAAATAAAATTAAGTATCAAAACATCGGGACAAGACATAAGGGCATATGGTGGATGCCTTGGCTTGAAACGGCGAAGAAGGACGTGGCGTGACTGCGATAAGCCTCGGGGAGGTGTCTAGCAACCTTTGAACCGGGGATGTCCGAATGGGGAAACCCCATCCTGCAAAACGGGATGACTCCGAACTTGATTCGGAGAGCGCACCCAGGGAAGTAAAACATTTCAGTACCTGGAGGAAAAGAAAACAACGAGATTTTCAAATCATCCGGCCGTTCGTGGCGGATGACTTGAACGTCTCTCATTCCCTAAGTAGCGGCGAGCGAAAAGGGAAGAGCCCAAACCTCTTATTTTATTTTTAATAGGATTAGGGGGGTTGTAAGTGCGGTTCGTTCGGGAGCAATCCCGAGGAGAGCTGATAAAATTAGGACTTCGTTAGGAGAATCGGCTGGAAAGCCGGGCCATAGCGGGTAATAGCCCCGTATCCGAAAACGGTCTTATGCTCTCTGAATCGCTACTTGAGTACCTCGACACATGAATGGGTCGGGGGAATCCGGGAGAACTAACTCCCAAGGCTAAATACGTTTCGAGACCGATAGTGAACTAGTACCGCGAGGGAAAGGTGAAAAGTAGCCCGTTGAGGGCGATGAAATAGTACCTGAAACCATATGTCTACAAGGACTCGAAGCTCCGATACGCAAGTATTGCGGGCGACGGGGTGCCTATTGAAGAATGAGCCAACGAGTTAATTCGTATCGCTCGACTAAGTCCTACGGGACGCAGTCAAAGGGAAACCAAGTGTTAATAGCGCGTGCGCAGCATTTCAAGCCTTCGGCTTTTGGCGTAAGCCGAGAGCCAGAGGCTTGAATGTTGCAGGTGGTACGAATTAGACCCGAAGCCGGGTGAGCTTGCCATGGCCAGGGTGAACTCCCGAGAAATCGGGAGGGAGGCCCGAACCGGTTGATCGTTCAATGTCATCGGATGAGCTGTGGCAAGGAGTGAAAAGCTTATCGAACTCGGTAATAGCTGGTTCTCTCCGAAATAGCTTTTGGGCTAGCGTCTCAAATTACTTCCGGGGGTAGAGCTACTGGAAGGTGTGAATAGGGAGAAATCTCGTCACACCTACCAAACTCCGAATACCGGAAGCGTATTGGGGCAGTTAGACCGTGGGGGCTAAGCTCCACTGGTCGAGAAGGGAAGAGCCTAGACCCACATCTAAGGTCCCTAAATCTTTGCTAAGTGCAAGTAAGGTGGTGAGATTTCGTGGATAGCGAGGAGGTTGGCTTAGAAGCAGCCACCCTTTAAAGAGTGCGTAACAGCTCACTCGTTAAGAGATCTTGCGCCGAAGATAATCGGGGCTAAGCAAAGTACCGAAGATTGGGATGGTTCCGCATTCGTGCGGGACCGTGGTAGGAGAGCGTTCTTTATGCGATGAAGGTCACGGCGTGAGCCGGACTGGAGCGTAGAGAAGTGAGAATGTTGGCACAAGTAACCGCAAGATCCGTGAGATCCGGATCCGCCGAAAGCCCAAGGTTTCCTTGGCAATGGTGATCAACCAAGGGTTAGTCGGTCCTAAGGCAATGGCGAAAGCCGCAGCCGATGGACAGATGGTTAATATTCCATCACCCCCGCGTTTTTTGACGGAGCGACGGAGGAAACAAGAAAGAGCGCATTATTGGATTTGCGTTTCCGCGAATAGAATTGTTCTCCAGGCAAATCCGGAGAACGGCCGCAAGGCAAAATTCAAGAGCGGGAAAACTTTCCGCTACGGCAGAAAGGATTCTTTTGAAGAGCCTTCCCAGAAAACCTTCTAAAATTAAAAGCGCGGGGACCGTACCGCAAACCGACACAGGTGGGCAGGTCGAGAAGACCAAGGCGAACGGGTGAGTCCTCTCCAAGGAACTCGGCAAAAAAGCACTCGTAAGTTAGCGATAAGAGTTACCCGATGAAAATCGGGTTGCAACAAAAGTACCCCTGGCGACTGTTTATCAAAAACACAGCTCCCTGCGAACTCGTAAGAGGATGTATAGGGGGTGACGCCTGACCAATGCGAGAAGGTTAACGTTGGCGGTGCGTGGAAATTTATTTCTGCGTGCTGACTGACCGAAGCCCTCGTCAATGTCAGCGATAACTATAATCGTTCTAAGGTAGCGCAATTCCTTGCGTGGTAAGTTCACGCGCGCACGAAAGGCGTAACGACTGGGGGACTGTCTCGGAGAGGAGCCCGGTGAAAATACAGTACCGGTGAAGATGCCGGTTACCTGCAGTTAGACGAAAAGACCCCGGAAGCTTTACTATAGCTTGATATTGGGTTTAAGTTTCTGATGCGTAGCATAGTGGGGAGGCTTTGATGTGTTGTTTTAGGATGACACGGAGCCGTCAGTGAAATACCCATCTTCAGTTTCTTATATTCTAACCTCGAGGGAAAAAACCGCGGGGAACAGTATCTGGCGGGTAGTTTAAGTGGGGCACTTCCCTCCTAAAGAGTAATGGAGGGGCCTATTAAGGTCGGTTAGCTCCGGATGGAAATCGGAGCGATAGGGTAACGCCATAAACCGGCTTAACTGCGAGGCGGACATGCCGAGCAGGTGCGAAAGCAGAGCGTAGTGATCCGATCGTCGGCATTAGATGCCGCGAAAGCTCAACGGATAAAAGCTACTCCGGGGATAACAGGCTAGTACCGCCCGAGCGTCCACAGCGACGGCGGTGTTCGGCACCTCGATGTCGGCTCACCACATCCCGGGGGTGGAGAAGCTCCCAAGGGTTTGGCTGTTCGCCAATTAAAGTGGTACGCGAGCTGGGTTCAAACCGTTTAGAATCTGAAAATTCGGATTTTAAACAGTTTGAACCCCGAGGTAAAACGACATATTAACGGCGGCGTATATCAAAAATGATATATGTGAAGCTGACTATATCGGTAAAATCCCAAATTGATTTAAGGATAATACCGAGGGAACTCCGATGTTTATCGGAGGCCCGTAGAGACTATGCGTCAGCCATCTTGAAACAAAGATGAAGATATAGTCCGATCCTCGCAGTAATGCGAGAAAACTAGATGCGTGAGACAGGTTGGTCTCCTATCTACTGCAGGCGTTGATTCTTGAGGGGAGTCGTTCCTAGTAAGCCCGAAAGGGCATTGCTACTTTCCGAAGTAATTCGGAATGAAAATTCGGCTAATAACGGTGGAATCTTAAGCGTAATTTCTGGACTGTGGATATCATTTCTACATCGGTCCGCGGAAATGGTGTATAATTTACTTGAGGACCAGAAATTATAATTAAGACAATACCGTGGGAAGTCGATCTAAAATTGATTTAGCGTATATCGCCGGTTTTCTTGACGGCGATGGCAGCTTGATGTTGCAAGTTAAGAAACGTAAGGACGGCAAATTAAAGAAAAGATTCATGTGCACGATCTGTTTTTATCAGGATTCAAGACATGCGGAACCGCTTAAATGGATTCGTAAAATTCTTGGAATAGGTTATATTTCAAGGCGTAACGACGGAATTACTGAATTGCGTATAAACGGATTCAAGCAGACGCATGACATCATAAAAGTTCTTAGGCCATTTATAAAATTTAAGAAAAAACAGGCGACCGCATTACATGATGCGTCAAATCTGTTAAGCCTTAAAAAATATAATCGGCTGACAGACGCGGAGTTGCGAAAGATTGCGGCATATATCCTAACAATCCAGAAAGAAAATTACGCGACTAAAACCAAGAAAACAAAACAAGATTTAGTTTCAATTTTAGGTCTGACCCCGTAACGACTGGAGCTCCGATGTTTATCGGAGTGAAGATGGCGCACAAAAACGCCATAATACGCCGACCCCTTCGTTTGCTGGGCTTGCCCTGAGTGAGCGCAGCGAGTCGAAGGGTGAAGATATAGTCTGCGCCATTAGTGATAATGGATAACGTGACGAGAGGACCGGAATGAACGAACCTCTGGTCTACCAGCTGTTCCGCCAGGAGCACCGCTGGGTAGCTATGTTCGGAGCGGATAAGCGCTGAAAGCATCTAAGCGCGAAGCCGACCCCAAGATTAGGAATCGTTTGAGGCCCGTGCGAGATTAGCACGCATATAGGCTCTAGGTGTAAGCACAGCAATGTGTTCAGCCGAGGAGTACTAATTGGCCGAGTCTTGTCCCGGTGTTTTGATATTTTAAGAATTTGGATTTAAGGGAGTGGGACTATTTACCCGCCCAAAACTTGCAAGGCAAGTTTTGGGCGGGCCCCTTCCTCCCGCACTAAAAATTGAATGAATTGAATTTTGCGAGCTGGTGATTTGTCGCCATGGAACTACCTCTTCCCATTCCGAACAGAGTCGTAAAACATGGTAGAGGCGATGATACTCGTCAAGGGGAAAGTAGCTAATCGCCAGCTCACAGAATTCAATTTTAGTGCGGGATAACCAGCCGCCAGTTTACAGCGCGCGATTTTTTGTTGACAGGTCTGCTAGTTTATGATAAAAAGACCACAGGTTGTTTCCCACAAGGAGGGCAGGGAAATGAAAAAAGTTGTTCTTTTTTGCTTTCCGCTTGTTTTTGCGCTTCTGTTTTTTTCTTCTTCTGCGCATTCCGCCGTTGTTATCCTGACGAGCCAAAATAAGGATAACGGGTCAGCAGCCGCGTATCATTTACAGATGCCACTCCTTATTAAAGTTTTACGCGCCGCTGAATACAGATTTTCAGTCACGTCCAAATGGCATGCATATCGTAGCGGGTTTTATGCCATAAGAAAAAACACGACCGGTTTGTTTGAGCGAAGCAATGGTTTAAGAGTGCGCGTGTTTTGGAACGGTTCGTATGGTGTTTATTGCGGAACAACCAAAGGAGGCAGGGAGGTTTTATTCTCCGACTGGGAGACTCTTTTGGCCAATAAAAACAAGAAAAGCGACCTTTGCAGGTAAATTTGACTTTCAGCCGAGGATATTTCCTGGGCTGTTTTTTTAGAACATAAATTCGGTTATAATCTTTTTATGGAACAAGAGCCAAAATTTGAGGGTCAAAAAGAAGTGCCGTGGGACGAGTCAATCATACCACCTGACAAACGAGAGCTGTTGCGCGAGTTGAACGATCCAAAAAAACAAGAAGAGTTTTGGAAAAGCGAATTTTTAGACGATCCGGATAAAGGTTCATTTTTCGAAATAGCGATTTATCTCGGGTTAGATCAGGTCGGCGAGGAATACAAGGTACTTTATGACACTCATGGTTTGCCTAATTTTTCAAAAAACGACGAGCTTGACGACAAAATAATAGACGCTTTAAAATCACGCAGATTTCCTTACACCCGCGCTACGGGCGGTAATTTATACAGCCATGTAAGGCAAGAGGAGGAGGTTATTTTTAACACGCAAGTAAAGTTTTTAAAAGATAACGGTGTACCGGCGGAAAGACTGCTTTTAGGGCGTTTTATTGCCGAAGGTTATAAACGGGAAGCCAAAAAGCTGGAATCATACGGAATAGACCCCAGGAAAAATTATCCTTTTGAAGAATCCACACAGGAGGCGTTTCGTAACGCCCTAAAAAATCGTTTTCGTAATAGTGAAAAAGAACTTGGTGATAGCGCCAATGTGCAGGAGTCGGTGGAGAAAGAAATAAATTTAGATTTTAGAGAGTCGCTTTCTACAGAAAAAGAACAGGAAATGGCCAGGCAAGGAGAAAAAATATTAAAAAACGAAATGTTGTACAAGCCATTCGAAGAGCGCTATCAGGAACTAAAAAAGAAAAGAAAAAAATAACACAATGTCTTTTGATTGGCGGATAAAAAAACAGCTTCTATATCTTGGTGTTCTGGCCATTATTCCTCTGGCGCTGGTTATTTACTTTGCCTTTCAGGTTGGGCCGGAGGCGACTTGTTTTGACAGCAAAAAAAACCAGGGCGAGGAAAAAACGGATTGTGGGGGACCATGCAAGCCGTGCCTTGAAAATTTATCCGAGCCGTCGGTTTTGTGGAAACGGGTTTTCAAACTCGCCGACGGATTTTACGAGGCGGCGTTTTTGATCGAAAACACGCACAATTTCGCCGCGTCCGACAGATTTTTTTATCGTATCAAAATTTATAATCAAGAGAACATAGCCATAGGTATCAGGGAAGGCGAGACTTTCATAAATCCCAACGAGAAGTTTCTCATACTGGACCCCGGTTTTTCCACAGCCGAACGCGTTCCGGTCAGGGCCGAAATAGAATTTGAGCAGGTAAAATGGCGTTACGCCGAATATTCCCCGCCGAATGTGGTCGTGGTGTCGCGGGTTTTTTCGCCCGAGCCCCAGCCTATTTTGAACGCAAAACTGCGAAATAACGATCTTTTTTCCGCCGATAACCTGCAGGCTGCCGCGATTTTGTACGACGGAACCGGAAAAGTTGTTGGCGCGAGCTTGACCAACATAGACAAAATAGACGGCGAAAGTGAAAAAACAGTTTCTTTTTCGTGGCCCAAAACAGCTTTGGCGGGAGAGCCTGAAAATATCGAAATACTTGTGAGGCGTTATAGCCCGGCTGAAAAACCGTAAAAACTTGACAAAAAAGTAAAACTGATTTAGAATGTTGTTAACACATGAAACCCATTGACGGGTTTTTGATTCGGGATTAGAATGTGTTTATAATACACTAAGTAAAGATATGAAGAAATCCAGCCAAAAATACAAATTTGCAGCAGTAGCCGTGGACGTGGTTGTTTTCAGTATTGATAATGGTGAGCTGAAAGTTCTTTTAATTGAGATGAAAAAGAAGCCATACATGGGTTTTTGGGCAGTCCCAGGAGGATTGATAAAATCTGATGAGTCGCTTGAACAGGCGGCTAAACGCCAGCTTTCCGCAAAAGCGGGGCTTAAAAACGTTTATTTGGAACAGCTTTACACTTTTGGGGAGGTAAATAGGGATCCGTTTGGCCGCGTGGTTTCAACGGCCTATTTCGCGCTTATACCCAGCACTGGGATTAAACCGAAGACCAGCCGGGAATACGGAGATATCAGATGGTTTGGCGTAAAAAATTTGCCGCGACTTGCTTACGATCATAAAAATGTTATCTCTTATGCCTTGGAGCGCTTGGGGGCAAAAATAGGGTACACGAACATAGTTTACGGGCTTTTACCACGAGAGTTCACCCTAAGCGATTTGCAGAAAGTTTACGAAATTATTCTGTCTAAAAAACTTGATAAGAGAAATTTCCGAAAGAAAGTTCTGTCCATTAATTTGGTCAAGCCGGCATCGGCCAAAAGAGGGGGAGCGCATCGTCCGGCCAGGCTTTACAAGTTTGTTAAAAACCGCTACCATGTGGTTGAGATTCTTTAAATAATTTTTTTTACCATGTATTAGTGTATATAACACAATAACATTAAGAGGATCCGGGAATTTGATGCTGTTGATTGGCCGCAAACGATTATCAGCATCAGCTTCTTGGGGAAGCTGGACATAAGGCTCGGGGCCTTATGTAAGAGCTCTTTGTAAATGGCGCGGTTTCGCGCCCAAATAAGCCCTGCGAATATGCAGGGTAAAAAAGGAGAGGGTAATGCGCGTACATCTGTTGATTATCGATCCTCAGAAGGATTTTATGGACGATTCCGACTCCGCTCTTCCTGTTCCCGGCGCTAACGCCGACATGAAGCGTCTTTCGGCAATGATTGGCCGCGTGGGCCACAAACTTGAAGATATTCACGTGACGCTTGATTCCCATCGCGTTATTGATGTTGGGCATCCCGGTATGTGGATGAACGCGAAAGGCGAGCATCCCGCCCCGTTTACCATGATTTCCGCAGATGATATAAAAAATGGCATCTGGACTCCGCGAAATCCTTCTTTGCGAAAACGGATGATTGACTATGCCGAAACTCTAGCAAAACAGGGCAACTATCCTTTGATGGTCTGGCCCGAGCACTGCAAAATCGGGACTCCCGGGCATAGCATACAGAAAGAACTTCTTGCGGCTTTGGAGGGTTGGGAGCGTAAGCATTTCGCCAATGTTGACTACGTGGTCAAGGGAACTAACGCTTTTACGGAGCATTACGGCGCGCTAATGGCCGAAGTTCCGGATCCGTCAGATCCCGCGACCGGGCTCAACACTGCCCTTCTGGACATTCTTGCCGAGGCCGACTTTGTGGCCATCGCGGGCGAGGCGCTTTCTCACTGTGTTAAGTCCACCGTGACCCAGATTGCGGATAATCTTGGCGACGAGTACGCCCAAAAATTCTACATTCTGACCGATTGCTCAAGTACCATTCCTAAAGTTGGAAACGGTCCGGACTTTCCGGCGATCACCGAAGCGTGGTTAAAAGATATGGAAAAACGCGGAATGACTTTGACGACTTCCGAAAAGTTTTTGGCCTAAAGCCGGAAAAAGGAGAAAACCATGCCCAGACTGAATGACGGAATATCTACTCACAAAATCGGACGAAGCGGATTTTCTTTTACTGGAGCCCGCATTGAGCGTTTGGGCTCTACAGAATACACTCTTGTGACAGCCGCGATTGACGAAACAGGTTCGGTAAACGGATTTCAGCACGAGCTGAAAAAAATGCTTGAGACGGCGGTGGAGGCCTGCAAGAAATCCCCTCGCTCAGACAACCTTCTTTTAAGGACACTTTACTTCTCGTCAAAATATACGAACGGAGTGAATGAAATTCACGGGTTCAAGCCCTTGGCGGAAATCAATCCCGCCGACTATCCAGACATTAAGCCGGGAGGGTGGACCCCGCTTAACGACGCCGTGTTCTCTTCGCTCGGCGCGATGAATACTTACGGCAAACAGCTTGCCGATGAGGACTTCGGAGTAAACGGCATCGTGTTCGTCATTACCGACGGCGGAGAGAACAGCTCCGTTGCCACGATGAATATGGTTAAAACTGAAGCCGAAAAAGCGGTCTCGGGAGAAATTCTGGAGTCGGTCATAAGCGTGCTTGTCGGCATTAACGCAAGCGATTGCGCGGACGAGCTGGCCAGATTCAAAGACGAAGCCGGAATGACTCATTTCATAAACGCCGGTGAAGCCACAAAAGGCAAACTCGCTAAGTTGGCGGCCTTTGTTTCAAGCTCGGTTTCAAGCCAGAGCCAAGCCCTCGGAACTGGCGGTCCAAGCCAGAATATTTCTCCGACAATCTGACAAAACGGACAACAAAAGATACGGGGCGGTCCCGAGGACTTCGGACCGCCCTATTTTTCCAAAAAAGGAGGTAACAAATGGTCAAAGTTTATGTCGATCACCACTTCATGATAGGACACGCCCATCTTACAAACGGAAAACCCTGCCAGGATTACTCATTGTCCGGAGTTTATGGTGAATCGGCGTTCGCTATCGTGTCCGATGGATGTTCATCCGGCGGACATACGGATGTGGGCGCGAGAATACTCGCTCTTTCAACGGCGGAGGCCATAAAAAAACACCTCGCTTTCGGAGGAGAAATTTCGGAAAAAGAAGCCATTGAAAAAATAAATCTGTGGCAGAGAGCCGCGTTATCCGGCGCAAGAACAATTTTGGGTCTAGAAAGAAAAGATATGCTCGCGACTTGCCTTTATGCTTGTGTCGGAGAAAACGGCGGATACGCGAGCATTCAGGGAGACGGCGTTGTCGCGGTTAAGGATATTTACGGAAACATTTTTATGTCCCGTGTTGAATGGGCGGACAACGTGCCGTTTTATCCGGCGTATCTTGATGACGGACTTGATGGTTTTATAACAGCGCACGGCGGGGATTTAAACGCGAAGCGGGTTATGAGAGAAGATTTCCGCAAAATGCGAAGCGGTTTGGAGATTGAGATTACCAAAGAAGAAATGCTATTAAGAGAAGGTATCCGCGGAATAAGTTTGTTTTTTGACCGATCCAAAATTAAGGACATTGATTTTATCGCTCTTTTTTCGGACGGCATAGGGCAGATTGACGGAATGGGTTGGAAAGAAGCGGTTTACGAATTTATGGCGTTTAAAAACTTTGCTGGAGAATTCGCGAAAAGGCGGATGATCCGCGCGGTGAAAGATGCCAGGAAAACAGGCCGCGGGCCGGTAGATGACATATCATTCGCGGTAATAAGATTTGAACGTGAAAACGGTCCAAGTGAGTAGGTCATGGCGCGCCAAGCGAGAAACCTGAATGTCATGCTTGTCGGACGCGGGTTATTGGTTCTTCGCCAAAGCGATCATGTCGCCACGGGCGGCGAAGGGGAGATTTTTAGGGCGGGACAAACAATAGTTAAAATTTATAAAGACCCGAGAAAAATGGCGAACGACGCGATGCCGGAAAAAATAAAACTCCTTTCTTTGATAAATCACAAATTCATTGCCGCGCCCAAAGGCCTTGTTTTGGATGAGAACAGAAAGCCGGTCGGATACTATATGGATTATGTTGACGGAGATCCGTTTTCCCGCGTTTTTACGAATGACTTTCGTCAAAGGCAGGGCTTCGGCGATAAAGACGCGTCCATTTTGGTTGACCGCATGCGCGAAACCATTAAGTTTGCCCACGGGCAAAATGCGGTTTTGGCGGATGCCAACGAGTTAAACTGGATTTTGGTGATGCCGCGAAAAAATGATCCGGAGCCGAGAGTAATTGATGTTGATTCTTGGCAGGTTGGAAGATGGCCGGCGCGCGTAATTATGCCGTCAATTAAAGATTGGCACACGAGAGGATTTAACGAACTGTCCGACTGGTTCAGCTGGGGGATTGTGAGTTTTCAGGTCTACGCGGGAATCCATCCTTACAAGGGAACGCTTGACGGGTTTAACAGGGGAGACCTGGAAGGGCGGATGCGGGCCAATGCTTCTGTATTTTCTCCGGGCGTTCGCCTGAATCGCGCTGTCAGGGATTTTTCCTTGATACCGCCTAAACTTTTGGATTGGTATTCAAACACTTTTCAAAACGGACAAAGGTCAGTTCCGCCTTCGCCTTTTGACAAGGGTTTGTACGTCGCGCCGGTTATTCAGGTTAAACACGCTGTTGTTTCCGGAGGGGGTTTGCTTGTCTGCGACAAGATTTTCTCCGACAAAAGCGACAAAGCGATCCGTGTTTTTCCCTGCGGAGTCGTTCTGCTTGAATCGGGGCGCCTGGTTGATTTGGACACGAAGCGCGCGGTCGGGCAAGCTGTCTCAAAGAAATGCGAGGTGATTGCCGTAGATGGAGGGTGGCTGAAAGCGGATTACAATTCTTCCGGAGCGATATTTTCTTTCGTGAGCTCGGCAAACTTTGCCGAAACATATCTCGCGAATCCGGTGAGTATCCGCAAAGTAATCCGTTATGAAAACAGGGTCTTTGCCGTAACCGACGACGGTCTTTCCGAAATTGTTTTTAGAGCCGTCCCGAAACTAATGATGGCCGTTGGCAAAACGTGGGGGGTGATGGTCAATTCCACAAAGTGGTTTGACGGAATCGGAATTCAAGACGCGATGGGTGCGTCATACATTATCGCGCCTTTTGACGAAAATTCTTGCGCCCAGATTCGGGCGCGCGAATTGGACGGATTATACGCGGTAAACGCCAAGGCCGGCCGCAAGTTCACGGCCGTAACAGCGGTTGATAAAAACGGGCGATATCATAAATTGGAATTTTCTTTTGACAGGAATTACTCAAGTTATCGTCTCTGGCGCGGGATGACGGATAGCCCCGAAATTAACATGGCTATTTTGCCGAAAGGCGTGGTTGCGACTATCGTCAGAGACGGCGAACTGGATGTTTTTGTGCCCGCGTCCGGCAATATGACCCGCGTTCAGGACGGACAGGTTTCAACGGAAATGGCGCTTGCCAACATCGGAGACAGGGTCGTCTATATTCATGAAGGGGAAATATGGTTGGTTCGCATGAAATAGTTTTTATAAGATCGTTCTTTGAATTAAAGTTTGAGACCCCGCCCTTTTGGCCAAAAACCAAAAGGGCGGGTGTGCTTTACTTTTTACGGCTTCTGTGTTATTCTTTAAGAGAATTTTAGCTAAAAACTTTGGCTGCAATTCTCTTGTCTTAATCGGCCTGTGGCCAATTGAGGTAAGCGTTCTTTTACACACAAACAAACCGAAAAGGAGAAACAGTATGACTAAAATCACGATTTACGGAGGAAGTTTCCATCCGTCGGTCGTAGCTGAACTCGTGCTTTCGCTTGAGCGGAGGGAAAAAATCATGTCCAGCCAATTCGCGAACTAGGAGGAGGAAAACAAATGACAGAATTCAAACCAATCATCAACTCGCTTATGGACGTTGATTTTTACAAGCTGACAATGGGCCAGCTCATTTGGCGCTATTATCCTGACGTTAACGTAACTTTTGAGCTGATGAATAGGACAAAAAAAATACGCGTCGCCGACTTAATTGATATGGATGAATTGGTCCGCCAACTTGACCACGCGCGCTCCCTGCGATTTAAGGAGAGAACGGAAATTTATTACCTGCGCGGAATGGATGTCTACGGAGAAAGGATGTTTCAGGAGGGTTATATTAAAAACCTTATAGGTTTTCGGCTTCCGCCGTACGAATTATCGGTTGAAGATGGTCAATTGCGGCTGCGGTTCAGCGGAAAGTGGATTGATGTTTCAATGTGGGAAACGATTGCGATGTCGATTGTGTCTGAACTTCGTGTGCGGGCAGGGCTGGCTCTTATGTCCAAGTGCGATATAGAGATTATGTATCAGAAAGCGGATATCAAGCAAAACCAAAAGCTCACAGAAATTAAAAAACGTCCTCACCTGACCATTTCTGATTTTGCCACCAGACGCAGACATGGCTTTGGGTGGCACAAGAAATCAGTCGAGGAGGCGGTTTGCGTTATTAGGGAGCAGTTGTCAGGCACGAGCAATACACTTCTTGCGTTTCTGCTTAATTTGATTCCTATTGGAACAAGCGCCCACGAACTGCAGATGGTTCTTGCCGCCTTGCTTCCTCGGCCGGAAGACAAACGCAGAACGCAATACCAAGTGCTTTACAAATGGCAGGATCTTTATGGAGACGGCCTGCGGATTTTCTTGCCGGACACCTTTGGTACGGACCAATTTCTTGAAGATGCCCCGCGGGAAATTGCCGTTGTGTGGCGGGGTTCTCGTCAGGATTCCGGAGACCCGTTTGAGTACGGGGAAAAGTTGATTGCGTGGTATAAAAAACACGAAGTTGACCCGACGCAGAAACTCATAATTTTTTCAGATGGCCTTGATGTCGGCGACATAATTCAGCTTGAGGAATATTTTCGCGGAAGAATCAAGGTGACATTCGGTTGGGGAACGCTTTTTGCCAACGATTTTCGCGGGTGCTATCCCGAAGAGCTGGCACCATATTTTGCTCCGGCTTCCGTAATTTGCAAGCCGGTTGAAGCCGAGGGTCGGCCAACGGTTAAGCTTTCGGATAATGTCCAGAAAGCGACGGGAGATCCGGAAGCTGTTAAGGAATATCTGAAAATTTTTGGTGAAGACCGTAGGAGAAACATTCCGGTGTTTGTGTGAGTTCTTTAAGATAAATTTTGATTTGCGGTGGCCTGCTTTCGGGCCGGCCACCGCTCTTTCATAGAGCTTCTTACTTGGGGTAAGCGGCTCTAAGAAGGAAAGTTCTTTGGAATAATAAAAGGAGACGACAATGACCAAAAGACAGCAAAGTAAAATTAAAAAATTCCTTTCGATTCGAAACCATGGATTTTTGCGCGTGGCAGTTGTTATACCAAAGGTGTATTTGGCCGACCCGGCAAAAAATGCTAAAAGCCATTTTGACGAGCTTAAAAAAGTTTATCAGAAAGGCGCCGCGTACGCCGTATGTCCTGAACTCGGACTTACAGGATATTCTAACAGCGATTTATTTTTCTCGGACGTTTTGATTGACGGGGCGAAAAAAGCGTTAAAAGAGCTTTTGCAAAAAACCCGTTCTTGGAAAATGGTCATAACCGTCGGCCTTCCGATTGTTCTTGACCAGAAACTTTTTAACGCGGCGGCGACTTTTACGCGAGGCAAGATTTTGGCGATAACGCCCAAGTCCTATCCTCCGGAATACAGGGAGTTCTACGAGCTTAGGCATTTTGCGCCATCCAGGGAATTCAAAAGCAAGTCCGCGGAAATTTTTGGCCGAGAAGTATTGGTTGGACCAGACATCCTGGTTAAATCCAGAAAGTTTCCGAACTTTGTTTTGCACATGGAAATATGCGAGGACATCTGGGTTCCGATTCCTCCTTCAAATTTTGCCTCGCTCGCCGGAGCAACGGTGCTCGCCAACTTGTCGGCATCCAACATAACCATCGGCAAGGCGGATTATCGCGAAGATCTTGTGACCATGTCTTCCGCAAAGAATCTGGCTGTTCAGCTTTATTCGGCTGCTGGTTTCGGTGAATCAACCACGGATCTTGGATGGGACGGCGACGGCTACATTGCCGAAAGGGGAGCGTTGCTTAAAAGGACGGAGCGTTTTCAATTTGGTTCAAATCACATAATTGCAGATGTTGACCTGGACGTTTTGGTCGCCGATCGCATGCGCCAGACGTCTTTTGGCCAGAACGCGTTTGATAACCAAAAAGATTTCAGAACGGTTTATTTTGACGGCGATATCGGAGACGAAAAAAATAATCCGGCTTTTGAAAGAGTAATTGACCCGCGTCCGTTTGTGCCGAGCGATCCAGGCGAAGCCGAAAAGAGATGCCGCGAGATATTCACAATTCAGGCCACAAGTCTCGTCAGGCGGTTTGAGGTTTTGCCGGAAGGCCGGAGAAAAGTGGTTGTTGGCGTTTCCGGAGGACAAGACTCGACGATTGCTTTGCTTGTTGCTGCATACGCAATGGATATGATGAAGAGACCAAGGACCAACATCATTGCAATAACAATGCCGGGTTTCGGGACCGATGAAACCGGTTACAAAAATGTTTGTGACTTGGTTGATGCGGTCGGCGCGGCGTTCAAGGAAGTCTCGATCGGGAACATGGCAAAAACAGCGCTTAAAGAAATTGGGCACGATTTTAAGGTCCATGATGTGACTTACCAAAACGTCCAGGCGTGGGCGAGGAAATTTATTGAGCTTGCCACCGCTTCGGAAAACGGCGGAATGGATTTGGGAACAAGCGATCTTTCCGAGTCGTTTATCGGCTACTGCACAATGTTTGGCGACCACGCCGGCCACTACAACGTTAACGCCGGTGTGCCGAAAACACTGATTTCGTTTTTGATTGAGTGGGCCGGCGATAAAATTTTCTTTGACGAAAAAATGCAGAGCGTTTTGAGAAGGATTTTGGATGAGCCGATTTCCGCAGGTCTTCTGCCGCTTAAAAACGGCAAAGTCGCGCAAAAAACCGAGGAAATAATTGGTCCGTACGAACTTCACGACTTCTCCGGTTACTATTTCATTCGTTTCGGTTTCAGGCCATCAAAAATCGCGCGTATGGCTTTGCACGCCTTTGACGGCAAATACGCAATCGGCGAAATCAAAAAGTGGCTCAAAGTTTTTCTGGTTCGATTTTTTGATAGTCAGTATAAACGCTCCTGTATGCCTGATGGTCCGAAAGTCGGTTCGGTTAGCGTTTCGCCAAGAGGCGATTGGCGCATGCCGTCCGACGCGTCGGCCCGAATATGGCTTGATGATCTAGAGAGCGTTCCTGAAAAAATACAGTGATTTATTACGCCCCGATGAATATCGGGGCGTTTTTGTTTTTTTTGCGTTTTCTCAAAGTACCCATTCTTTTGCGATCGCTGAAGTATGGTTACTTTATATAATTTTATGTTTCGGGGTGGTTATTGAAATTAAGGCGGTTTTTTATTTTTAAGTCCGGATGATATATTGGTGTTAATGATCGGCAATCTGAAAAAAATAGACTGGATTATGCTTTTGTCCATTTTGCCCCTTTTGGTCGCGGGGCTTGTAACCATGAAATCTTTTGGTTCCGAAAACGATTATTTTTTTTGGCGTCAGCTTATTTGGATAGGTGCGGGCCTTGCGGTTTTCTTCACCCTTTCCTTTTCGGATTTGAGGTGGCTATATTCCGGACCCGTTTTGGTCTTAATTTACTTTTTAACAAACGCCCTTTTGCTTTTCCTTTTGATGTTCGGAGATGAAACCAAGGGGGCGGCAAGCTGGATCAGGCTCGGGGCCTTTTCGGCCGAACCTTCCGAACTTGCCAAGGTTGCCCTGATTCTGATTCTGGCCAAGTATTTTTCAAGAAGACATATTGAAATAGCCAACATCAGGCACATTATAATTTCCGGTTTTTACATGCTGTTTCCGGCCCTTCTTGTTTTTATGCAGCCGGATCTCGGATCCGCCGCCGTAATTGGGATTTTGTGGCTGGGGATGGTCATGGCCTCCGGTATTTCAAAAAAACATTTTTTTATTTTGACCGGCTCTGTGCTTCTTGCGTCCGCGTTTCTGTGGATTTTTGTTTTGGCACCGTATCAAAAAGCACGCATATATTCTTTTTTGAATCCGTACCTGGATCCATTAGGGGCCGGATATCACACAATTCAAAGCAAGATTGCTGTTGGCGCAGGCGGCCTTTTTGGCCGGGGTATCGGGTTCGGAAGCCAGTCAAGACTTGAATTTTTGCCGGAGCATCAGACTGATTTTGTTTTTGCCGCGTTTGCCGAAGAGTGGGGATTTTTTGGTTCGGCGCTTTTGATTGCGTTTTTCTTTCTGGTCGTCTGGCGGGTGGCTCGAGCTGGTTTTTCTTTGAGCGACAATTTCGGAAGACTGTATGCCGCGGGTCTTAGTGTTTTGCTTGTTTCCCAATTTTTTATTCACGTTGGCATGAATACCGGAGTTTTGCCCATAACCGGCCTGCCGTTGCCTTTTGTAAGTTATGGCGGATCGCATTTGATTACTCTTTTTGTTGCTTTAGGAATTCTTGCCTCTCTAAAAATGAAATCATCATTTCTTGCCCGCGAAACACCCGATATTTATCCACACCTTTAAGGGACTTGACATGGTTCGTGGGGGGAGTATAATGATATATTAGGTGCTGAACTGCCCTAGTAATTAACTTAATAAGCTTATAAAAACCCTCTAAAACAAGGGAAAGAAGGGGTTATTTTAGTCTATTTTATTTAATTCATATTTTTATATGGAAAAAAAATATTTTTCTGCCTATAAGCCTCCGTTAGTTGACTTTCCCGCTCTGGCTTCGCCGCAACTGGACTCGTTTCGCTGGTTTTTGGACGAAGGTCTAAAAGAGCTTTTTAAAGAATTTTCGCCGATAGAAGATTATACCGCCAAAGAATTGTCTTTGGAGTTTTCCGGTTTTTATTTTGACGAACCCAAATGCGACGAGTATCACGCCAAAACCCATAATTTATCATACGAAGCTCCGCTGCGCATACGCGCCAAACTGATCAACAAACGGACCAAAGAAATAAAAGAGCAGGAAATATTTTTAACCGACATGCCGATGATGACCCCGCGCGGAACTTTCATCGTCAACGGCGTCGAGCGCGTGGTAGTGTCACTGCTTGCGAGATCGTTCGGCCTTTATTTTACTGCCAATGTTTACGGCGCGCGCAAGAATTTCGGAGCGAAAATAATTCCGTCCAGAGGGGTCTGGCTTGAAATCGAAACCGAATCGGACAACGCGATTTACGTCCGGATAGATCGCAAAAGAAAAATAGCCGTCACTGCTCTTTTAAGGATGCTCGGAATGTCCGATGACGAGCAGATAAAAAAAGCCTTCAGTTCGGTTGACAACTCGGACGTGTCCTATATTTCACGGACTCTCGAAAAAGATTCAACCCATAGTTCGGAGGAAGCCTTCGTGGAAATATACAAGCGCCTAAGACCCGGGGAGCTTGCCACCATTGATACGGCCCGCGATCTTCTGGAGGGCGTTTTTTCCTCGGAACGCTACGATTTGTCTGTCGTTGGACGAAAGAAAATGAACTCCAGACTGGGTATTACGGACAAAGAGCGCGCGGATTCCCGCACGCTTTCTGTGGAGGACCTGGTTGGTATTCTATCGCAGGTTATAAAGATGAATAACGATCCGTCGGCCGTTCCTGACGATATCGATCACCTTGGCAACAGAAGGCTTCGCGGAGTGGGCGAAATGCTCCAAAACAAATTACGCGTGGGAATGATGAGAATGAGACGCACGATTCAAGATAGAATGTCCACCTTGGATATAAACACGCTTACGCCGGCCCAGCTGATCAACTCGAGGCCGTTCACGGTGTCGGTCAAAGAGTTTTTCACGACCTCCCAGCTTTCGCAGTATATGCGTCAGGAAAATATTTTGACTGAGCTCGAGCACTTGCGGCGTCTCACGGCCATGGGCCCCGGAGGGCTCACAAAAGAACGCGCCGGTTTTGAAGTGAGGGACGTTCACCCGTCTCACTACGGAAGAATATGTCCGATTCAGACTCCGGAAGGTCCGAACATAGGATTAGTGGTGCATCTTTCAAGTTTTACGCGCATAAACGACTTGGGCATACTTGAAACTCCCTACATTAAAGTCAAAAAAGGAGTTTTGACCAAGGAAGTTGTTTATTTGAACGCTTTTGACGAGGTTAAATACAACATTGCTTCGTCCACGGCGAAGTACGATGACAATGGAGTTATTCTTGAAGATGACGTTGAGGCGAGAGTTGAAAGTTATCCCACAATTATAAAGCGCGAAGCGGTGGATTTTATAGACGTTTCGCCCACTCAAGCCTTCAGTGTTTCAACGAGCCTTATTCCTTTTTTGGACCACGATGATGCCAATCGCGCGATGATGGGTTCGAATATGCAGCGCCAAGCCGTGCCCTGTATACAGCCGCACGCGCCGCTGGTTGCGACCGGAATTGAGGGAAGGGCCGCCCGAGATTCCGGCAGGCTTACGATTTCCGAAGAAGACGGCGTAATCAAGAAGGTTGACGCCGCGGCAATAACGGTTAAATCAGGCAAAAAAGAAAAAACATACAAACTTATAAATTATCTGCGTTCGAACGATTTTACCGCCATAACCCAAAGGCCCATCGTAAATGTCGGCGACAAGGTCAAAAAAGGCGACGTTTTATCCGACGTTTCGTCGTCGGATAACGGCCAGCTGGCTTTGGGTCAAAATGTTTTAGTGGCCTTTCTTTCCTGGGGAGGAGCAAATTTCGAAGACGCGGTAATAATTTCGGAAAAACTTGTCCAGAGGGACATTTTTACTTCGATTCACATAATGGATTTCTCGGTAGCGGTCAGGGACACCAAGCTTGGGCCGGAAATAACCACTTACGACATTCCGAATGTCGGAGAGGATAAATTAAAAGATTTGGACGAAGAGGGGATTGTGCGCATAGGCGCCGAGATTGCGGCCGGAGACATTTTGGTCGGAAAAATCACACCCAAAGGAGAGGCCGACCTTACTCCGGAAGAAAGGCTTTTAAGGGCGATTTTCGGAGAAAAAGCCCGGGAGGTAAAAGACACTTCGCTTCGCATGCCGCACGGCCGAAAAGGCAGGGTGGTTGGGGTTAAAATATTCTCCCGCGAAAAAGGCGATCCGCTTGAAACCGGAATAATCAAAAAAGTCCAGATAGAAATTGCCGAAATAAGGAAAATTTCTATTGGCGACAAACTTGCCGGACGACACGGCAACAAAGGTGTTATATCAAAGATACTTCCGGTTGAAGATATGCCTTATTTAGAGGACGGCACTCCTGTAGACATCGTTTTGAATCCGCTGGGTGTTGCCGGACGAATGAATGTGGGCCAAATTATGGAAACCCATCTTGGCTGGGCGGCCGAAAAATTGGGTTATCAGGCGATAACCCCGGCTTTTAGGGGGGCGACCGAAGAAGAGATAAGGGGAGAGCTTAAAAAAGCGGGTATTCCGACCTCCGGAAAGGTCAGAATGTTTGACGGGCGCAGCGGTGAATCTTTTGATCAGCCGGTTACCGTCGGGCAAATTTATATGATGAAACTAAATCACATGGTTGAGGACAAAATCCACATGCGCTCAACCGGGCCCTACTCCCTGATTACGCAGCAGCCTCTGGGCGGGAAGGCACAGGGAGGAGGACAGCGTTTCGGCGAGATGGAGGTGTGGGCTCTGGAAGGTTATGGCGCGGCGAATGTGCTCCAGGAAATGCTGACCATAAAATCCGATGACGTTCTGGGCAGATCAGCCGCTTATGATGCGATAGTTAGGGGCGATCCGTTTAAGACCCCTAATGTTCCGGCGTCTTTTCATGTGCTCCTAAACGAACTCAGGGGTCTGGCTTTGGATATAGATTTGGTTGGGCTTAAGACTGAACCCGGTTTCTCCGAAGACCAGCGACGTAACACGGATTTTAGCAGCGTACAGGCGAAAGAATTTTAGACGGTAAAAAATATTTTATGGAAACAAAGGCAACGGATTTCCAATCAATAATCATTAAAGTGGCTTCGCCCGAAAAAATTCTTTCGTGGTCCAGAGGTGAGGTTACCAAACCGGAAACAATCAACTACCGGACACAGCGGGCAGAAAAAGACGGTCTTTTTGATGAGCGTATTTTCGGTCCGGAAAAAGATTACGAGTGTTACTGCGGAAAATACCGCAGGGTTCGCTATAAAGGAATTATATGCGACAAGTGCGGCGTGGAAGTCACCCGGTCCATAGTCAGAAGGGAGAGGATGGGCCATATTTCTTTGGCCACCCCCGCGGCCCATATTTGGTTTTTACGCGGAGTGCCGTCAAGAATCGGGATTCTTTTCGATTTAACTCTGCCGGATTTGGAAAAAGTAATTTATTTCGCAAGCTACATTACAATCAAGGTTGACGAAGAATCCAGGGCCCAAAAATTGAACGAACTTGACAAAGAATACAAACAGAAATCAAAAACCGTAACCAAGCGGGATGAAACTGCGCGTCTTAAAGACGCCTATGAGCGCACAAAGTCCGAGCTCGAAAATCTAAGACCGCTCCAGATTTTGTCCGAAGTCGAATATCACCGCTTGAGCCTGAAATACGGGGACTTGTTTGAGGCAGGCATAGGAGCAGAGGCTTTGTATCGCTTGGCCAAGGACATGGATTTGGGGCGCACAAAAGCGGAGCTGGAAAAAGATTTCGAAGAAAGCGATTTACCGGCCAAGCGCAAAATCGCAAGACGCCTGGCTCTCATCAAAAACATGCTTCGTTCGGGCATCCGTCCGGAATGGATGTTTCTAACGGTAATTCCGGTCACGCCTCCGGCTTTGCGTCCCATGGTTCCGCTGGACGGCGGAAGGCACGCAACTTCCGACGTGAACGACTTATACCGCAGGGTTATTAACCGCAACAACCGTCTGAAAAAACTTCTTGAACTTTCGGCTCCGGAAGTTATTGTCCGCAACGAAAAAAGAATGCTGCAAGAGGCCGTTGACGCGCTTTTCGATAACAGCATACGCAGGGGTCATTCGGCGGCGACCAGTCAGGCTCAAAAAAGAGCTTTGAAATCACTGGCCGACACCTTAAGAGGCAAACAGGGCAGATTCAGGCAAAACCTTCTGGGTAAGCGCGTGGATTATTCCGGAAGATCGGTAATTGTTGTGGGTCCCGAACTCAAGCTTCACCAGTGCGGCTTGCCGAAACACATGGCTCTTGAACTTTTCAGGCCGTTCGTTATTTCAAAACTTATTATTAACGGACTTGCCCATAATATCCGCGGGGCCAACAGGATGATAGATGAGCCTACTCCGGATGTCTGGTCTGCGCTTGAGGAAGTCATAAAAAACAAACTTGTTTTGCTTAACCGTGCGCCGACTCTGCACCGTTTGGGTATTCAGGCCTTTCAGCCGGTGCTTATCGAGGGGAATGCCATACAGGTTCATCCGCTGGTGTGCCCGGCTTATAACGCGGATTTTGACGGCGACCAAATGGCCGTTCATGTTCCGCTCGGCATTGAGGCACAGAAAGAGGCCGAAGAGCTTATGTGGTCGGTGCGCAACTTGACCAAACCGGGAAGCGGGGAGCCGATAGTCAATCCTACACAAGACATGGTTCTGGGAATATATTGGCTTACCAAAATCTTACCTCAAGCCAAAGGCGAAGCCGGTATATTCTCAAGCCCGAACGAAGCCATTTTGGCCCATGAGTTCGGAGTTGTTGATTTGAGGGCTAAGGTAAAAGTGGCGGTTACCGATACGCCTAAATATAAGAGCGCCGTCGGAGAAGGGGGCGGATTTTTCGAGACTTCCGTCGGCAGGCTTTTGTTTAACAGCGCTTTGCCGGACAACTTCTCTTTTATCAACCGGGAAATAGGGAAAAAAGATCTGGGACAGATTGTGAGTCTGCTTATAGCCCATTACGGGCGCGAAGCGCTGCCGGCTATTTTGGATAAAATTAAAAATTTTGGCTTCAAATATGCCACCGTGTCCGGTGTGTCTTGGGGCATGAACGACTTGATCGTTCCGGAGGAAAAACAAGACATAATAAACGAAGCGCTGGTTCAAGAAAAAAAAGTTTACGAACAGTTTAATGACGGCCTTCTGACTCACGAAGACCGGTATAAAAAAATAGTCGAGATTTGGAATGGGGTCATGCAAAGGGTTAACGAACTGGTTCCCAAAACGCTGGACAGTCTCGGTCCTGTTCACACCATGGTTTCCTCCGCCGCTCGGGGTACCTGGGCTCAGATAGCGCAGATGGCCGGAATGAAGGGGCTCGTCAGAAACCCGGCCGGACGCGTCATAGAGCTTCCGATAATTTCCAATTACAAGGAAGGCCTGGGGGTGCTTGAGTATTTTATTGCTACTCACGGCGCAAGAAAAGGAACGGCGGATACCGCCCTTAAAACATCCGTCGCCGGCCACTTGACTCGCAGGCTTGTTGATGTTGCTCAGGATATGATAGTCAGTATTAAAGACTGCAAAGATTCATCCGGCCTGAAAGTAACCCGCAAAGACGCTGACGACTATGGCCGCGGTTTTGCCAACCGTGTATTTGGAAGAGTCCTTGCGCGTGAAGCCAAAGACAAACACGGAAAAACTCTTTTCAAAAAAGGACACCTTCTGACTTTTGACGACGCCGATTTGATGGAGCGTTCGGAGATAGACGAGGCATATTTGCGAAGCCCCCTGACTTGTAAAGCTCCCCGCGGGATTTGCCAGCAATGTTACGGCTATGATCTGGGCACAAACGAAATAGTTAAACTCGGCGAAGCGGTCGGCATAGTTGCGGCCCAGGCCATAGGCGAGCCGGGGACTCAGCTTACCATGAGGACATTCCATACCGGAGGCGTTGCGACCGGAGGGGATATAACGCTTGGTCTCCCGAGAGTTGAAGAGCTTTTTGAGATGCGTTCTCCCGCAAATCCGGCGATATTGTCGGAGTGTAACGGAACGGTTATTGATATTACAGAAGATGGGCGGGACAAAATTTTAAAAATACTGATTGACCAGGCGCAAAAAACAAAGATCAAAAAGGAAGAAACTAAAGAATACCGGGTGCCGTTCGGACGCGCGATGATTGTAGAAAAAGGCTCAAACGTAAAACGCGGGTCCAAGCTCTCCGACGGTTCGGTTGATCTTAGAGAGCTGTTTGATTTGGCCGGCGAAACCGAAGCCCAGAACTACATAATAAACGGAATATCTTATATCTATGCTTCGCAAGGAAGCTCGACGAACTTCAAGCATATGGAGCTGATTGTCCGTCAGATCTTTTCGCGCGTAAAAATTACCGACTCCGGAGATACCAACCTTTCTGTTGGCGCAGTAACGGAAAGAGCCGAGCTTGTGGAAGAAAATAAAAAATTGGGCAAAAAAGGAAATCCGGCCAAAGCGGAAACCCATCCTTTAGGCATAACCCGCGCATCGCTGGCCAGCTCAAGTTTTCTGGCCGCCGCTTCTTTTCAGGAAACAACCCGTGTTTTAATTTCGGCTGCTCTTGAAGGCAAGGAAGACAAACTAAGAGGCCTTAAAGAAAATGTAATAATCGGGCGCATAATTCCCGCAGGCACCGGATTTCATCAGGATACTGGCGTCTCCGATTCGCAGGAAGAAGTTTTTGAAGAGGAGGCGGTGGAGGCCGAAGCCGAGAAATGATTTTTAAAGAATTATAAAAAGAAAAACGGGTCTTAAGACCCGTTTTTCTTGAGGTTGATTTACGATTGACAAAATGATGCGGAAGATATATAATGGCGCAAGATAAGCCCAGCGTTGGGCGGGGTCGGTATTCATCGGAGGAGGGTTCTTGATGGGTATAGGTGGGTATTCTGAACAAGAGTTACGAGAACAACGTTTTGCCAAAGAAAGAATGAAAAGAGCCGTAAAGATTGCGGAGCAAGTATTGCAGGAAACCGGATTAAGTTACACCGTGGACGCCCTTTCTGTCTCCGTTTCTATTCTTGCTATGCGTATTTATGACGACATTCATACGCCGAAGAGCGAATAAAACACAAATTAGAATATACAGGGATTTAAATCCCTGTATTTCTTTTTATACTTCTATAACCACCCTTCGACTCGCTACGCTCGCTCAGGACAAGCCGGTTTACACTTCTATAACCACTGGTAAGACCATGGGTCTGCGGTGGGTTTTTTGGAAGAGAAATAAAATTTAATTTGGAATATTGTTGAACACCGAGTGTGCAACATGTATGATAAAGAAATATATGAGAAATGTCGATATTGCAGAGGGAGAATACTATCATATTTTTGGCAGAGGCAACAATAAACAAAATGTTTTTGTTGGCGACGCGGATTATATACGATTTTTGTTTTTGATTTTTCATTTTCAATCTCCAAAAAACTTCGAAAACATTGGACGCTTTGTTAAATATTTTGTTAAACACGGAGTGTTCAATATCGATCGGGATGTGATTGAAGATATTATGCGGGATAGATTTGTGGAGCTGGCCGCTTTTTCTTTGATGCCAAACCACTATCATTTATTGGTTCGTGCGATAGAGGATGACGGCATAGCTAAATATATGCAGAGAGTCCTAAACTCTTTTACAAAATATTTTAATACCAAACACAAAAGATCCGGACATCTTTTTCAGGGTCCGTATGGAGCAAAACACGTAGAAAATAATAAGCAACTTTTACACCTATCGGCCTACATTCATAAAAATCCGACAGAACTGCACGATTGGCAAAATGCGGAAATAAAATATCCTTGGTCAAGTTATCAAGATTTGGTTGTTGATAATCGGTGGGGCAGCTTACTGTTTTCGGAAATTATTCTGAACCAATTTTCTAATAAAGGGGAATATCACAACTTTGTTCGTAATAGTGGAGTTAAAGAAATGGATGACTGTTGAACACTCGGTGTTCAACAACACTGTTTTTTCTTTTACACCTCAATTACCACCGGCAAGACCATCGGTCTTCGGTGTGTTTTTTGGAAGAGGAATTTTCCGACGTCGTCTCTAAGACTATTCTTGACCCAATCCCAGTTGATGGGGTGCATGTTTTGGGTGGCGTGCTCAACCACTTTTTTGGTAATGAGGCGTGTTTGGTGCAAAAGGTCTTTTGATTCGCGAAGATATACGAATCCTCTGGAAATAATATCCGGGGATCCTCGTATTTTTCCCGACTGCGAATCAACTATTGCGATAACAACGAATATTCCGTCTTCGGCGAGCATCTGCCGGTCTCTTAAGACCACTTCTTTGACGTCGCCCACGCCAAGTCCGTCGACCATGACGTAATTGGTGGGCACTTTTTCGTTGAGTAAGTTGATGGAGTTTTTGGTCAGCTCCAGAATCTGGCCGTTGTCGGGCACGGCTATATTTTTCGGATTAATGCCGGCCTCCTCGGCCAGTTTCGCGTTTATGGCCCGCATGTAAAAGAAGCCGTGTATCGGGAGGAAACATTGGGGCTTGACCATTTCCATTGTTTCTTTGAGTTCCGTTCTGGTCGCGTGTCCTCCGGAATGGATGCCGAAAATTTTGTAGTGATAAACCATCGCGCCCTGCCGCGCCAAATTGTCCCGCAAGGTTTGTACATACATTTCGTTTCCGGGCACTATTGATGAAGAAAAAATGACGGTGTCGGTCGGTTTTATTCTTACTTCTTTGTGGGCGCCCGATGCCATGCGGGTGAGTCCTGCGTTTTCTTCGCCTTGGGCGCCGGTGGTCAAGATGACTATTTTGTCGTCAGGGTAGTTATCAATTTCTTTAATAGTAATCATTGTTTGCCTTTTGAGTTTAACCAAGCCCAGTTCTTGGGCGATAGCGAAGTTGGTCTGCATGCTTCTTCCGGTAATAGCCACCTTTCGTCCAAGCTTGTCGGCAATGTGGACCAATTGAGTGAGGCGGTCAAGCAAAGAAGCGAACGTTGAAATAATTACCCGTCCTTTGGCCTGTTTTAGCAGTTCTTCTATGTTTTCTTCAACCTGCCATTCGGGCATTGAGCGCCCCGGCTCTTCGGACTTTGTGCTGTCAAGCATCAAAAGCCTTACATCTTTTTTGCCCAGAGCTTCAAATTGTTCAAGGCCAATAGGATTCATTTGGTGATCGTAAAAAAACTTGAATTCCCCCGGATGCACGATTGTCCCGGCCGGCGTTTCTATCTCGAGCCCCACGCCTTCAGGAATGTTGTGGGCAACCGGAAAATAACGTACCGTGAAAACCCCAAGCTTGGTCACGGCTTTCTCGTTGATATATTCTATGTCCAATTTCGGCGCGTACGGGTAGTCTTCTTGGCGTTTTCTGATTATGGCCGCGGTCAGCTGGGTGGTGTATATTGTCGGGTTGCCCAGCTTTCCTATAAGTTGGGGAATCGCGCCTATGTGGTCGTAATGTCCGTGGGTTACAATCACGCCCCGTATTTTGTCTTTTTTGTTTTCCAGGTACGAGATGTTGGGTATTATATAGTCTATTCCGTGCATGTTCTCATCCGGGAACTGGAGACCCATGTCGATAATTAGTATGTCTTGGCCGTATTCGAAAAGCATCATGTTTCTGCCGACCTCTCCAAACCCTCCCAAGGCTATGATTCTAAGGACTCCCGGTTTAATGAGAGATACGGATTTATATCCGTTGCCGTTTTGATGCATAAAACCGCCGCGCGTCTGTCCGCGTTCCTGTCTTTGCCCGAACCCTCTTTTTTTTACCCCCCCGGTTCTTCCCGAGGAGGCCGTTCTTTTTTCGATCATCGTTAGTTTAGTAAATTAATAATTGATAATTTTTGTGCCCCCGAGAGGATTTGAACCTCTACTCCCTTGCGGGAACAGCGCCCTGAACGCTGCGTGTCTGCCAGTTCCACCACGGAGGCATTTATTGTGCGCGCCTGCTTGCCGGCAGGCAGGTCTGCCAGTTCCGCCACCTGGGCGATATTAGTTTACAAATATTTTCCAAACCATCGCGGTGTATAAATGCCACTTGTGTATGTTGGCGAATCGTTCGGCCGGAGTGGTCAGAGTTTCCGTGTCGAATCCTTTGAGGTTTTGCGGCGCCACATAAAGATAGTAAGGGGAATAAAGAAATACGGCCGGCGCGTCTTTTATTATTTCTTTTTCGAACTCCAGATATTTATCTTTTCTTGCCTCGGCTTCGTTCGTTGTCCGCGCTTTTTCGAGTATGCCGTCCACGGTTTTATTGGCGTAAAGGGCGATATTCAGTCCCGGGTCGTTTCTTTGAGACGAATGCCAGAACGCGAACGGATCGGGATCCCAGCCAACCACTTGGCCAAAAAGGAGGCTCTCATAATCTCTGGGTCTTATGACGCTTTGATTCAGGTCGCCGATCTCATAAAGGCGCACTTCCGTTTTTACACCCAGTTCCTGCCACATATTTTTTACTGTTTCGGCTGTTTTTACGAGTTCTGGCGTATTGGCGGTGGATATGCTGATAGCCAGCTCTGCTGTCGGCTTATTCTTGACCCTTTTTTCACGGATACCGGTTTCCTCGTTGTAGTTCCAGCCGTTTTTTTCCAGAATGTTTTTGGCTTCTTCCAAATTAAAACTTGTTTCGCTTTCTTCCGCGCCGGTTATTTTCGGAGGCAGAGGCCCGTTTAATGCCGTGCCGAACCCACCCAGTACGTTTTCAACAACACTTTCTTTATTTACCGCGGCATTCAACGCCAGACGCACATTTTGGTCCAAAATTATTTCCGACTTGTTCTGATTGAAGAATATTCCGAACACTCTCGGCAGTATAAGTGTTTTCAGGCTGCGCCCGGCCCGTCTTAATTTTTGAACTCCGCTGACAGTTATCGACCCGATTGAATCTATGTTTCCGGCCTCATAATCCGATACCATATCCGATTCCGAGTTGTAAAAAAATATTTTTATTTTAGGAATCAGCGGTTCGCCAAGAGCGTACTTATTGAAAGACTCAAGTTCGTAGGCGGTAATGATGCCCGCCGAGCTCCTTTCTGTTTTTCGCACGGCATAAGGCCCGCTGCCTATTGGCTGCCGGTTGAACTCCGAAAGGCTGAATTGCTCCGGAGTCGCGTTTTTCCATATGTGTTTCGGCAGTATCCCCAAAGTGCCGTTTTCGATAAAGGGAGCGTAGGGTTTTTTAAGAATAAAACGTATAGTTCGCTGGTCGATTATCTCCGCCTCCACCCCTTCCCAATTTGCTCTTGACGGGCTTTTTATGGCCGGGTTTTTTGCCGCGTTCACGGTAAAAACGATATCATCGGCGTTAATCGGCTTATCGTCGTGCCATGAAAGATTTTCTTTAAGCGTAAAAGTATATAACAGCCCGTCTTCGGACACCGAGTAGTCCTCGGCTAAGTTTTTTTCCAAACCCCCTTTGCCGTCGGGTTTCATCAGGCCGGAATATATCAGTGAAGCCATATCACGGTCGGCGTCGCTCGATGCCAGTATGGGGTTGACCAAATACGGCGTTCCAACAATTCCTTCGCGTAGCGACCCGCCCTCAATAGGAACTATCGCGGCGAACTTCTTTTGAAGCTCGACCCACGCGCCCAATATTCCCACGGATAATGTCAGGATTAAAACCAGCATAACGATCTTTTCCTTGGTCGAAAAGTTTCTTAAGGCCAGTTTTATTTCAAAAACAGATGGCGGAGTGAGTCGTCTTGAACGAAGGATATTTAGTATTTTTTCTTTCACGTTTAAAATAAGCTCAAAATCGCAAGAATCAAAAACACAACTCCAAGAACAATAGTGCTTGCGAAAATCACTTTTTCAAAACCTCGTTTTGTGCGGTAAATGTTACCCTCGCCTCCGAAAGCCGCTCCGAGCCCCGTTCCTTTTTGCTGTAAAAGCACGGAGCCGATTAAGAGTAAGGCCACCGCTATTTGGGCGTAAGGCAAGAGAGTCTTGATAAATGCCATTTATTTGAGTATAGGGCAATATAGCCGGGTTGTCAACCCCAACAAAAAACCAGCCCTCGGGTGGAGGGCTGGGAATGATGGCAGAGGAGAGCCGAGTTTCCTGTCAGGACTCGGCTTCCTCCTGTCGGATGGACGCATTGGCTGGTATTTCGCGAGTGTTTTGGCCGGTACTCCACCGGTGTTCCCAGCCGCGTCCTCCCCGAAGGTGATTTGTCAACCCCTTCTTGAGAGGGTTTTTCAGTTGCAACTTCGGCCTTGTTTCTCAAGGACGTCGGCGATCCGTCCGACATTATTGGTTAAATTGCTTATCACGCTCCTGGTGTCAGAGGAAAATGTCGAGAAAAGTATAAATACGATTAAAAGACAACCCAGAAACGCGCCCACGGCTTACCCTCCTTATGGGGTTTTGGACACTTTGTCCGTTTTTGACGAAGAACCAAAGTTACCGAAACTCTTAGACTATGTTTAATTATACTACAATACGACATAAAAGTCAATAGCGAAAAAAAGTAGAAAAATAAGGGTTTTTACGTTTCTGCCCAAACTAAGTTTGGGTAATTGGTAGTAATAAAATGGTCAGATGTTTCGGCGATAGCAGAGTTTTGTGATCATTTTAAAACTCCAAAAATGTCTTTAAAAACCCCAGCTCCTGTGAGGGAGCTGGGTATGGCTTGTGAGGGTCGGCTACTTCGTCGGCTTCTCCGATAGGTCCGTCGACTTGACGCCCCTATTTACTTTCTCCACGAAGGTGGTGCCGTCGGGGAGGACAACGCCTTTCTCATTGTAGACGCAGTAGACGGTGCTCTCGTTCTTCCTGTCCTGCACGACGAGAAGGCGGTGCTCTTTCCGGTTTTGTCCCGGAATTTCAATCTGCGCGAGCATGCGGTAGACTGAGCTGGAAGAGAGATGCGTCCTGTCGGCAACTATCCCAGCAAAGGACCCGTAGAAAAGAATGAGGCTGAAAGCCGTGACCAGAATTCCGCCGACTATGCATCCAGCACTTTCCTCTGCCCCTGCCATGAAGAACAGGCCCGCCGCAATCACCAGCAGAATCAGCGCAAAGATGAACTCAAACATGGTCCTTCTCCTCTTTTTGGGCGCTTTGCCCGTTTTGATAGGTGCTTTTGAAGTCGGCCCAATGCCGATTTCACCTTTTTGTATTATATCAAATCAAAGCTCGTTTGTCAATAGTGAGATTTCTACCCAAACTTAATTTGGGTAATTTGGCGGGAACGCAGTTTTTTGTGGTAGGTGATGTCGCTTCGCTCCCCAGAAACCCTCGGTTTCTGGCGTCTCGTAATTACGGACTTTTTTCCTACACGGGAGAGAATGCTCTCTCCCGACCCCTCTCTGAATTTCTTATCATCGAGTTATTACTTGCTTTGCGCGCAATTTCCGATGATAAGAAATTGCAAACCTGTGGGCCTCATCGCGCATTGATGTTAAAAGATGCAGTAAGGGCTCCGGGCCTTCTTTTAATTTGATTATTCTGCCGTCGGACGAGTATAATTCCTCCTCTCGCTTTGCCAATGCGGCGACTTTTATCTGCCCAGAGCACGGCTCTTGCCAAATTGGCAAGAGCCGTGCTCTGGGCATTAAGGCGGCGTTGAGCTGGGCTTTGCCGCCGTCAACTATTATTAGGTTGGGTTTTAGCCAGTCGTTGTGGGATAGGCGGCGCACCAATACTTCTTTAAGCATCGCGACATCGTTTGGTTTTTCCGACAGGCGTATTTTGAATTTTTTATATTCCTTTTTATCCGGCTCACCGTCGGTAAAAACAGCCATTGAGCCGGTTGCTTGCTTGCCCCGCAAATTCGAAATATCAAAAAATTCGATTCTTTTCGGTGTGCTTTTCAGGCCAAGCGTCGTTTTTAGATAATCAAGCCCTTTTTGCCGCCACGATTCGGTGTCTCTTGAAAGAAACGGTCGGTGTTCAAATATATTTTCCAGCGCTTTTGTGGTGTCCCGCAGTTCGGCCGCCCTTTCATAATCTTTTTTTGAGGAGGCTGTCTCCATTTCTTTGACGGCATTTTTAAGAACGGCCGAGTATTTTCCGGAAAGTACGCGTTTTATTGTTTTTATATTTTCTTTGTATTTTTTGGCAAGTGTTTCGGCGTCAGGATAAAATTTGGCCCACTCTGTTTCTTTGAGGCAGCATATTCCAAAGCACCGACCGATATTTGCCTGCTGGCAAGGGCGCGAGTGTGCTTGTTTAGAGTTCGTAAAGCATTGGCAGTAGGGAAATGTTTTTCGTAGAGATTTTAAAATTGATTTAATCGCCCATCCGTCGGTAAACGGCCCAACATTATCAGACATCCGATGTCTGATAATGTTGGGCTGGTGGGTTATAAAAATTTTTGGAAATTTTTCTTTTGTAAAAACAACATAAAAGTACTGCTTATCGTCGCGCATTAGGATGTTGTATTTCGGGCGGTATTTTTTAATAAACGCGGCTTCTTCGAGCAAGGCCTCAATATCAGAACCGAGTTTTTGCCATGAAATATCCGAGGCCTCTTTGAGCATTGCCCGTTTTCGGATGTCTACTTCGTCTTTTCTGAAATAAGACACAAGGCGCATTTTCAGATTTTGCGCTTTGCCTACGTAAATTATGCGTCCCGAGCTATTTTTGAAAAAATACACTCCTGGAGTGTGGGGGGTCTCAAGCACTTGATTTTTACTAACCATTGTGGTATCATATGGCCGAATCGGTTATTTGGCAATCAAGGCAGTCAAACACTACTTGCGCGGAGGGCAAGCAATGTATCAGGGTTGGAATAACAGTTTGGTAAAAGCAATTGGAGACCTTTTTGATTCCGTGAAGAACCATCTTTGTTTCTGGCATGTCGGATGTTTTTTGTGGTGGCTGGGAGGACTTTTTACTCTAGCCCAAATCAGATTGAATTTTCTTGAAAGTGCCGGCATGTTGCCCGTCGGCTTTGTTATGACCACAGGAATGACTCACGTATACTTTCTTTCCCTGGCGTTTTGTTTTGCGTATAAAAAGGCGGAAAAGGGTGATAACGGCGATCACGGCCGTGATAGGTATAAGGGTGAAGTTTGGGTGGTGGCGTGGCTGATTTTCTACTCATCTCTTCAGTATGATCTTTCAACTCCGGCCGGCAGTTTAAAAATTCTGGGATATTTTGGCGCGGTAAACAAAATGCCTACGCTTTTGGACTACACGATGTACGGTGTCATGGCCGCTTTGGGTGTGACGCGTCTTGGTAAGGTGGGTGAGATGCTTAAATCTGTTTTTCCCGAAAAAATTAAGCAATTTTTCGGTTAATTTCATGTGAACCCGCCCCGCGATTCTATCGCGAGGCGGGGTTTTTCTTTCATGGTTGACCCCGTCTTGACACGGCTGTATAATGGATAATTGTATCTTTTTTCTAAAATGAGCTCCAAAAACAAAAACAATCCAGCCGACTTTATCCGCATCAAGGGCGCGAAAGTCCATAATTTAAAAAATATTTCCCTTGATATACCCAAAAACAAGCTGGTGGTCATAACCGGCCTTTCTGGTTCCGGAAAATCGTCGCTTGCTTTTGACACTATTTATGCCGAGGCTGAACGCAGATTCGTTGAGTCGCTGTCGTCTTACGCCCGCCAATTTTTGGGCCTTCGCGAAAAGCCGGACGTTGAATCAATTGAAGGATTATCGCCCTCAATCGCCATTGACCAGCGATCAGTCACGCGCAACCCTCGTTCAACCGTGGGCACAATAACCGAAATTTACGACCATTTTCGCGTTCTTTTTGCCCGTTTGGGCGAGCCAAAATGTCCGAACTGCAAAAAACCGGTTAAAAAACAAACGCCCGACGAGATAATTCGCAAAATAATGAATCTTCCGCAAGGCGCGGTTGCCCTGATACTGGCTCCGGTGGTGCGAGGCAAGAAAGGGGAGCATAAAAAAATCCTGTCCGAGGTCCAGAAAAAAGGTTTTTTGCGGGTCCGTTTTGACGGTGGGGTTATGCGCACCGAAGAAGCCGTCGATTTAGATACCGACCCAAAAAAACGCCATTCTGTTGAAGTGGTGGTTGACCGTCTGATAATCGCTTCCGACATTGATCGTTCGCGTCTTCGCGATTCTCTCGAGACCGCGCTCAATTTGGGCGGAGGCTTTGTCGGAGTGGCTCCGGCCGACGATGTTTTAAAGCAGAGTAAAACGGCATCCGGATGGAATGAGGCGATGTATTCGGAAACCTTTGCCTGTCCGGATTGCGGCATTTCTTTGCCTCCGATAGAGCCGAGACTTTTTTCTTTCAATAGCCCCTACGGGGCGTGTCCCGCTTGCACCGGACTTGGCACGCGCTTGGAGGTTGATCCGGATTTGGTTTTGCCGAACAAAAATCTGACTTTGGCCGAAGGCGCGATACAGCCGTGGAGCCGTGCTTCGCACAGGGTCGGAAGACAGTCGTGGTATTGGTGGATGCTTGAGGATTTGGCCGCGAGACACAATTTTTCTTTAAATGAGCCGATCAAAACTCTGCCAAAAAAAATAATTGACCTGATTTTAAATGGCGAAGAAAAAAGCTCCGGCGAAAAAGTATTTGAGGGCGTTATCCCGAACCTCGAAAGGCGCTGGAAGGAAACCGATTCGGAGTGGACTCGTTCCGAAGTCGAACGATACATGCGTTTGGAAATCTGTCCGGCGTGTTCGGGCGCGAGACTTAAACCGGAAGCCCTATCGGTCTATATTGGCGAAAAAAATCTGTCCGAAATATCCGCCCTTTCTTCAAAAGACTGCCTTGATTTTATTGGGGTTCAATCGCAAAAAAAACTGACCAAAAGCGAAAAGGCCGTATCGGCCCCGCTTTTCAGGGAGATATTAAAACGGCTTAATTTTTTGCTTGATGTCGGTCTTGATTACATAACGCTTGACAGGTCCTCAACCACTCTTTCCGGGGGAGAGGCACAGAGGGTCAGACTCGCGACCCAGATAGGCTCCGGCCTTTCGGGAGTTGTTTATGTTTTGGACGAGCCCTCTGTTGGTCTTCATCCGAGAGATCACGACCGTTTGGTTGGAACGCTTAAAAATCTTCGTGACATGGGCAATACCGTTTTAGTCGTTGAGCACGACCGCCATACCATGTCCAACGCGGACTGGATTATTGATCTTGGTCCCGGCGCGGGGCGTCACGGCGGAGAGGTGGTTTTTGAAGGAACTTTCGGCGAGATTAAAAAAGCCAAAACTTTGACCGGAGATTATATTTCGGGACGAAAAAAGGTTGAAGTTGAAAATAAAACTGAAAATCGCAAACCGCTCGGCAAAATAAAAATAAAAGGGGCATCGGAACACAATCTTAAAAACATTGATGTTGAAATTCCTCTGGGTAAACTGGTTTGCGTCTCCGGCGTTTCGGGTTCGGGAAAATCAACTCTTGTAAACGATATTTTGGCCAAAGCCCTGTCACAGCATTTTTACGGCTCCAGGGCCTTCCCGGGCAAACATAAAACCATAGAAGGAGTTCACAACATAGACAAAGTTATAACCGTTGATCAGTCGCCAATAGGACGCACGCCTCGCTCGAATCCGGCGACATACACCGGGGCTTTCTCTTTTATCCGCGACCTGTTTTCAAAAACCCGCGAATCACGGGCTCGCGGGTATAAATCAGGCCGGTTCAGTTTCAATGTCAAAGGGGGAAGATGCGAAGAATGCGAGGGTCAGGGGGTAAAAAGGATAGAAATGCATTTTTTGCCCGACATTTATGTGGAGTGCGAAGAATGCAAAGGCACGAGGTACAATGCCGAGGCCCTGGCGATACGCTACAACGAGAAAAATATTGCCGAGGTTCTGGATATGACGATTGAAGAAGCGCTTGAATTTTTCAAGAACATTCCGCAGGTGCGTACTAAAATAGATACTTTGTCCGAGGTGGGGCTTTCGTATATGAAGCTGGGTCAGCCGGCGACAAATCTTTCGGGGGGAGAGGCGCAAAGAGTAAAACTTGCCACAGAGCTTGCCCGTAAATCCACGGGCAAAACGCTGTATATTTTAGACGAGCCGACGACGGGTCTGCATTTTGAAGACACGCGAAAGCTTCTGAAAGTTTTGTCGGCCTTGGTTGATAAGGGTAATTCGGTTTTGGTCATTGAACATAATCCCGACATTTTAAAAAACGCCGATTGGCTGATTGACCTTGGTCCGGAAGGCGGCGAGGCTGGCGGAGAAGTGGTCGCCATCGGAACGCCGGCAGAAATAGCGAAAAACAAAAAATCCCATACCGCTGAATGGCTTTAATTAACTTGCGGGCCGTAGCGAATTGTCTTGATTTTTAAGCGCGAACGCGCTAGTATTTTTTGTGAGGTTCTTTGACCTGGAGTCAGGAATGGAAAACAAACTTGCGGAATTTAAAAAGAAAATACGCGCTCTTTTTGGTGATCCCAAGGCGCAAGAATTTGCCATAAATTACGTATTGGAATGGCTCGACAAAGTTAAAGAAGACGCCGTGATTCGAATTGCGCACATTGCCGGCGGAGAAAGATCAGACCCCGACGCCCGCTCTTCGGCGGAAGCAATATCTTTACATTTGGATGCCATTGCCCTGCTTTATGTGCATGAGGTCGGCAAAGAGGTCAGGTTTGAGCATTCTTTTTTCGGCGGAGGCATGGATGGTCCGGAGAACTCGATTTTTATAAACGAATGTAAACTGACGATTATGCGCTTGGATCAATTTAGGGCGGAAAACTATCAGTACGTTTTGGGTTACGAGACATCCGAAACAAGCGAGCTGATACCCCGCTTTGACGCGGTTTGGGATCATCATGACAAGCTTCCGAAAGGCAAAGAAACGTTCGCCGATATTCGCCTGGAACTCAATGCTACGGCGATGATCGTATTTTTTTACGTCAAACCGTTTCTTGACAGGGCCAATACCCGCCACCGAGTTTTGGCCGCCGCGCTTCGTTATGGAATAAGTTCTGATTTGGAAAGTTCCGGGGAACACCGTTATTCTCCGGAAGAGGAAGAAATTGAAAAAAGCCTGGACGATTTTGCCGATCACACGATTTTGGAAAAAATACGCAGTCAAAGGGTTTTACAGCCGGATTATTGGCATGAAATTTTACCGCAAGTAAGAACGAAGTTTTTTGGCTCATTGGCGGTTATGGGCGTAGGCTTTCTAAAGCCGTCGCAGGAAAGATATATCCGAATGCTTGTTAATGACCTGATTCGCACGCACGGAATAAGCACGGCTCTTTGTTTCGGAATTGTTGGCGGCAGCCGCATTGTTTTCAAAACACGAGCCGATGATGACAGTCCCGTAAGTTTGCGCGAACTCGATGTGTTTTTAATGGGCAACGGAAGCGGAATATCGCCGAAGGACAAAAAAAGCGACAGCCGAAAAAGAGCCGGCGGGGGAATAATCAGGCTTTGCCCGACATTTAGAGAGGACCCCGCGGATGAAAATGACAGCGAGGAAATAAGAAAAAGAAAGAAAGAAAGGCCCGAAAAATACTATCGCAACGTTTTTGACGACATTGTGGCAATGATATCGCCGACTCTTCCGTCCCAACCCTCAAATCAATAAGTTTTTAAACCCTCTTGACGGGGGTTTTTCTTTGAGTATAATGGGGAATATGAACTTTTAGCACTCTTTGGTCTGGAGTGCCAATTTAAAGGGTAGTAAATAAAATATGATAAAAATAAAACCGTTGGGCGACAGGGTGTTGCTCGAGCCATTATCAAAAGAAGAGCTTGAGGGTAAAAGCAAGCTCGGGATTATTATTCCCGACACGGCCGAAAAAGAACGTCCGGAGCAGGGCAGAGTGGTCGCCGTCGGCGACGGGCGTAGGGACGAAAACGGCAAACTGATTCCGGTTGGACTGAAAAAGGGCCAAAGAGTTTTGTTTTCAAAATACGGTCCGTCCGAAATAAAGGTTGATGGACATGAATATCTCATCGCCAAAGAAGAAGACGTGCTGGCGATTATTGAAAAATAACCATCTAAAATTTAAGCAAATATGGCAAAACAAATTTTATTTAATGAAAAAGCGCGCGAAGCCCTGAAGAGAGGCGTTGACACTTTGGCTAACGCCGTAAAAATCACTCTCGGTCCGAAAGGGCGAAACGTCATTTTGGATAAGGGTTTCGGCGCTCCAACCATAACTAATGACGGTGTGACCATTGCCAAAGAAATTGAGCTTGAGGATAAAGTTGAAAATCTTGGCGCCGAAATTATAAAAGAAGTCGCGACCAAAACCAACGACGTTGCCGGAGATGGAACGACCACGGCGACACTTCTGGCCCAAGCCATGATTGCCGAAGGTTTGAAAAATGTATCCTCCGGCATAAATCCGGTCGGACTTCGAGCCGGAATTGAAAAAGCCACAGCCGATGTGGTTGAATCGCTTAAAAAACTCTCAACGCCGATTTCCAAAAAAGAAGAGATAGCCCAGGTCGCGACTATTTCAGCCAAAGACCCGTCAATTGGCGATAAAATCGCCGATGTCATTCACAAAGTCGGTAAAGACGGCGTAGTTACCGTGGAGGCGTCTCAAACCTTCGGCATATCGCACGAAATAGTCGAGGGCCTGCAGTTTGATAAGGGCTATATTTCGCATTATATGATTACGAATGCCGAAAGGATGGAGGCGGTTTATGAAGACCCAAAAATTTTGGTAACCGACCGCAAAATCTCCGCCGTATCCGATATCTTGCCGGTGCTTGAAAAAATAGCTCAGACCGGAAAAAAGGAACTGGTCATCATTGCCGAAGAAGTGGACGGCGAGGCTCTGGCCACCTTGGTGGTAAACAAGCTTCGCGGAATTTTCAATTCGCTTGTGGTTAAATCCCCGGGCTACGGAGATCGCAAAAAAGAAATGCTTGAAGATATCGCGTTGGTGTGCGGAGCCAAAGTAATTTCGGAAGAAGCCGGAATGAAGCTTGAAAAAACCGAATTATCAATGCTTGGAACTGCGCGCAAACTAATCGCGACCAAAGAAAATACGACGATTGTCGGAGGTAAAGGGAAGAAAGCCGAAATTGAGCGTCGAATAAACCAAATCAAAAAAATGATTGCCGACACCGATTCCGAGTTTGACCGCGAAAAATTGCAAGAACGCCTGGCCAAGCTTTCCGGAGGTGTCGCGATTATACGGGTTGGGGCCGCGACCGAAGTTGAGCAAAAAGAAAAACAGCACCGGATTGAAGACGCGGTTTCAGCGACCAAAGCCGCTATTGAAGAGGGGATAGTTCCGGGCGGAGGAACGGCTTTTATCCGCGTGGCCAAAATGCTTGAAAGCAAGTATTCCAAAAAAGAGGTTTCAACCGAGACGGAAAGAGACGAGCTTATCGGCGCGAAGATAGTGCTCAAAGCCATCACCCGGCCTTTGTGGCAGATTGCAGAAAACGCGGGTGAGCCTGGAGAAGTAGTGGTTAAAGAAGTTTACAAGTTGTCGGGAAATAAAGGATATAACGCCGCGACCGGCATTTATGAAGATATGATTGAAGCGGGAATAGTGGATCCGACAAAAGTCACCCGTTCTACTTTACAAAACGCCGCTTCTGCTTCGGCAATGCTACTTACCACCGAAGCTGTTGTCGCCGAGAAGCCCGAAAAGAAAGAAACGCCCCATATGCCCCCCGGAGGAATGGATATGTGAAGCGGGTTGGCTCAAAAATTCCCCCGACACGATGTCGGGGGAATTTTTGATTGCCAAACCTTCATCCCGCCGTCTTAAGACGGCGGGATTTCCTAGGGCTTGACAAGCGGTTATTCTTGATATAATATAGGGACAGAAACTTGAGTATCTTAAACCAAGAGGAGAAAGCCGATGGCTGCCTGGGTGTTTTTGGGTTTGGTTTTATTTATGTTGGGTATTCTCGCGATCGGTCCCATTATCGTTTCCAAGAAAGTCATTCCGGAGAATGATAAGGGGTTTGATCAAAAAAGTGAGGAGCCACTACCGGAAGTGCCGCCGTATTTAGTGGAAGATCAGGTGCAGTTCATGAACGGAGGAGACAAGCTGGCACATGGTTTTGTGCTAGAGGCGTACGACGATCCGCAGCCGAATTTGCCGGTACATCAGATGGTGGTCATAAAGCATTTTGTTGATTACGGCGGCAGGCTGCTGCCAAAAGAAACCAGGGTCAGTTCCAGGAAAGTTATCCTTGTAAAAAGACTCAAAAAGGTTTAGGAAAAAAACAAGTTTCATTTTCGCCCTTCCCCGACGCAAGCGGGGCGGGGCTTTATTTTTTTGTTTTAGCCGGTTATAATAACCGTAGAATGTTCATGGTTTTGGGGTATTTGAAATGGTTTTAAGGAGGTTTCTGGCTGCAGGCATCGCGGTTTTTTTTATATCCGGATGCGCCGCGTTCCAGCAGGAACAGGCTCTGAAATCGGGCAAGATTTGTTCAAAAACACAGCGCCACTCGGCTCTTGTTTTCGTGGAAGCGGTTCCCGGAGCTTTTTGGCTGAATGAAAGCTGGGAATTACTGAAATCGGTTATAGTCGCATCACTTCATCCTCTTGAAGTTTTTGGCGGCAAAGACAGGAAAGACTTGGGGCTGGAGAAGGTTCTGGACTTTACCCGTTCTCCGCGCAAAGATTTGCCAAAACCCGGCGAAGACGAAGACAAGAAACTTCTTTTGATCGGAGATTTGGAACCCACCAACATCCCGGAAAGAAAAATAGCGCTTCTCGAGGCCCGATACACCATAACTTCGCGTTTGGGAGAGCAGATGCCGGAGGAAGCTTATCGGAGAAAATTCTCTATAACATTTGACGGTTTGACAAATTGTATTTACAGTATTGAAGAAATAGACAAAGAGTGGGTGAGGATAAAATAAAATTTTTAAGAGGCTCTTTGACGCCTCTTTTGTTTTTGGTATGCTTTATACATGACGATTTTATATTGGATTTTAGCCGTTGTTGTTCTGGCTGTTTTATGGGTTATATTTGCCTATAACCGCTTTATCACTTTGCGTTTTCGCGCGAAAGAGGCGCTCTCCGACATTGATGTTCAGTTAAAACGCAGATTTAATTTAATTCCCAACTTGGTTGAGGCGGTGAAGGGTTATATGGCGCACGAGCGAGGAGTGCTTGAAAACGTAACTCGCGCGAGAGCACAGGTTGCAACTTCTGGAGGCACACCCATTGAACGCGAGGGAGCCGAAAACATGCTTTCAAATACTTTAAAAACCCTCTTTGCGGTCGCGGAAAATTACCCCGACCTCAAAGCCAACGCGAATTTTCTTGATTTACAGCGAGAGTTGGCCGATACCGAAAACAAAATTCAGGCGTCACGCAGATTTTACAACACGACCGTCCGCGACTTAAACACCAAAATTCACTCTTTTCCTTCAAATCTGATTGCGCAAAGTTTCGGCTTTTCAGAGGAAAAATTCTTTGAAGTTGACTCCGCCCAAGAACGCGAAGTGGTGAATGTGAAATTTTAGCTACAGAAATTTGACCCGCATCTGACGCGGCTCTTTTCTTTTGCGCTGATTTTGGATAAAATAGCGTTATGAATCTCTATAAACATCGCGAGTCAAACATACGAAAAACCTGGTTTTTGTTCGCAGGTTTTTTGATTTTTGTTGTAGGTGTTGGGTGGATTTTTTCCCAAGTTTACGGCAACCCCTCAATACTCATTTTTGCCGTTGTTTTCAGTTTGGTTATGAATTTTTTCAGCTATTGGTATTCCGATAAGATTGTTTTGAAAATGTCGGGAGCGCATCCGGTTGAAAAGAAACAAGCGCCCGAGCTTTATAATGTGGTTGAAAACTTGGCTATTACCGCGGGGCTCCCGACGCCCAAAATTTATCTGGTTAATGACCAAGCACCCAACGCTTTTGCCACAGGGCGCGACCCAAAGCATGCGGTCGTGGCCGTAACAACTGGGCTCCTAAATGTTTTGGACCGCTCGGAGCTTGAGGGTGTCATTGCCCATGAGCTCGGCCACATCGGCAACCGTGACATACTTTTATCCACCGCGGTCGTTGTTTTGGTCGGGTTTGTCGCTCTTTTGTCGGACATGTTCATGCGTTCTATGTTTTGGGGGCGCGGATTCGGTGGGGATAGGGATAACAGGAGCAGCGGAGCCATTATGATTATCGGCGTTATTCTCGCGATTGTCGCCCCGATTTCAGCCGTACTTATACAGCTGGCCATATCGCGAAAGCGCGAGTTTTTAGCCGATACTTCAGGCTCTATGCTTACGCGCTATCCCGAGGGACTGGCTTTGGCTCTTGAGAAAATAGGCAAGTACTCCGCGCCCATGCGCTCGGCCTCAAACGCCACGGCCCACTTGTGGATTTCGGACCCGCATGGTAAAAAACAAAACATGATGTCAAAGTTATTTATGACCCATCCTCCAGCCGAAGAAAGAATAGCGAGATTACGAGGTTTAAAAGTTTAATTTATTATGACAACACCCGAAAAATTTAACGCGCCCGAAGATAAGGAAAAAATTGAGTTTATGGCGTGGAAAGAGACGGTTGAGCGAAGGATACAAGGCAGTAAGGTTTTATCTAAAAAAGAACAAAATAAGTACCTGGACATGGTTGACCCGCGTTCTGTCAGAGAGCCTCTTGATCCCGAAGACATGATGTGGGACAGAAAAATCCGCGATAAAGACTTTGATCCGGAAGACTTCACAAAGTTCCAGTTAAGGGTAATAGAAAGCAAAAACCAAAACAGAATAAATTTCATGCGCTCGTTAATTAAGCCCGCCAAGGAAGAACTTGAGATGAGAGAGTGGCGCAAAAAAATAAAATAAAAATTATTTAGGAGGCGTCGCATATTACCGATTTACCCAAGAGCGAAGCGATTGGATGTAAATCGCAACCCTGAGCGAAGCGAACGGGGCGGTCTAGTGCGCGCGTTTGTTCCCGATTTGTCTAAAAATTCAAATTCATGTAAAATTTTTAGCAACAAATCGCAATCCCGTTTATGGCGGAGGGGTCGCATAGTGGTCTAGTGCGCTCGCTTGGAAAGCGAGTATGCCGCAAGGCATCGCGAGTTCGAATCTCGCCCTCTCCGCAATTTTTCGAAAAGAGTTTCTGAACCAAAAATATGGTCGGCGCGAAGCGCCGTCTGTTCTGCATTCCCCCCAAAAAATCCTGATTCTGCAAGGATTCGCCACGCTCCGCGTGGCTCAAAAAGTACGGTTCGATCCTTAATTTGAAAGTTCGAACCGACTTTTTTGAATTCCCGAAAAACTTTTTCGGGAATTCCCTCGTTTGCCAATTCCATATTGTTTATACTGGATTTTATGAATCTATCAGCAAGTTCGAACCGATTATGAGATTTTTTCTCAAAAGCTGATAATTTCTCTTTGAGAAGCTGTTTTTGACACATTAGCTTATTTTTAGATTCGCGATACTCCTCAAGTGAAAGTGCGTTTTCAAGATATGCGTTCATCAGCTTCTCAATTTTGGTTTCCAAAAGAGAAATTTCATCTTTTGTTTTTTGAGAAAAAATCTCACTCGATTGGTTTTCTGATAGCCGATCTTTCTCGTTTTCGGCAATCATCCAATTTGCCCAATCGAGTGGCAAAGAAACTTTTTGTAATTCCGTTCTGATTTGAGAAGTGATGATTTCTTCACGGACATATTTTTGATCACAAGGATTTTTCCGTTTGGTACAGCGGAGATAGTTATGACCTTTTTGTGTTTCAGTAGTAATGAAGCAACCGCACTCTCCGCAACGGAAAAATCCTCTGTAAATATATTCTTTCAGTCCTTTACCTTTCGGCTTAGATTTTCTCATCATCACTTCTTGAACGGAATCAAAAAGTTTCTTTGTGATAATCGGTTCGTGCTTACCCTCAAAAATCTCTCCGTTATACCTCATTAACCCCGTATAGATAGGATTTTTGAGGATTTGCTGATAGTTCGACACCGCAAGTTCCTTTCCGCTTTTTCGCTTCAATCCAAGTTCGTTAAACTTGTCGCGGAGTTGTCGCAAAGTGAAAGACCCAGACGAATATGCCTCAAATGTCTTTTTAATCAATTTTGCGTTTTCATTATCGGGAATAATACCTTTGCCTTTTACATTCACATATCCGAGCGGAGACATTTGAGGCCATATTCCGTCTTTCACTTTGTTGCGATGACCTCGTTTTATATTTTCAGACAAATTATCCACATAATACTTGGATTGCGAAAAAGCGATGCTCAACATAAATTTACCTTGCGGTGTCGGATCACACCAGAAAGTTGGAAACTTTAACTCGGCAATCTTGCCCGTATCGAGCAAGTAAATAACCTTTCCGCCATCAACACTATTTCTCGCCAATCTGTCCGGATGCCAAGCCAAAATTCCATTTGCCTCACCTTGCTCGATACGGAGAAGCATTTCATTAAATACTGGCCGACCCGGAGATTTAGCAGTTTGTTTTTCAACGAAAATATCAATGACATCAATATCCTCTTTTATCGCCAGTAATTTTAGTTCGGCCAGTTGATCCGAAATGCTTCTAACTTGCCGATCCTCGGTATCGGTAGATTTCCTTGTGTATATAAAAAACTTTCTGGTGTGATTATTCATAAAATTGTATTGGCAAACGAGGAGCCACGCGGAGCGTGGCGAATCCTTGCAGAATCAGGATTTTTTGGGGGGAATGCAGAACAGACGGCGCTTCGCGCCGACCATATTTTTGGTTCAGAAACTCTTTTCGAAAAATTGCGGTATTCATTGTACAAAATTCGAACCTTTTTTGAAACCAATCCCGACGAGGAATGAATCGCCCCGCCACCGCCTCGCAGAGCCTCGGCAACCCCGAAAGAAAAACACTCCTTGCATTTCTGATTTGGCGGGGGTGAAATTGCTTTTGAAAAAGGAAAGGGTGTTTTTCTTTCGGGGTTCTGCCCTCCAAGTATTCGGGCAGTGTGGCGGGACGAAATGCGGACTCGGTTTTGCCAAAACTA
>Ga0209541_10000364_pt1 | contig 88944 bp, 94 predicted proteins | sample RifCSPlowO2_01_FD_184027 | JGI IMG/M metagenome (GOLD analysis project Ga0209541, IMG submission 184027) | Groundwater microbial communities from Rifle, Colorado - Rifle CSP2_plank lowO2_0.1 (SPAdes) (version 2) | ecosystem: Environmental > Aquatic > Deep subsurface > Groundwater | place... | reverse complement strand
GCGCTCGACTCCAAAATCCCTGATAAGGCTTTTTGATGCAATAGTCACTTTTTCGGATGTAAAAAATCCCAAGCCGGCTCCCGACATGCTTCTGCTTGCCGCAGAAAGGCTTCATGAAAAACCTGAGGACTGCCTCATGATCGGGGATTCTGTTTTCGATGTGATTGCGGCAAAAGCGGCAAAAATGCCAGTTGCATCATGGCACTGCAGGACTGCTGTCTCCTCTCTCATGGAGCTGGAAAAAGCAAAGCCGACTGTTCTTGTGAAAAATTCTTTCGAGCTTGAAAAGTTTTTGGAAGAAGAGCATTTTTAAACTGGTTCTGCAATAATTTTTTCAGTTTTTTTTTGCTTTATTGCATTGATTTTTTTTGGTGGGTTTTTTGTCTGGAAAGGATATTCTGAACAAGATTATTGCCACTTCGGGTGACGAATTCTACACTCCGATTCCAAAAGGCTATATCCCCGGAAAAACAAAATTTGTCGTAGTAACAGGCAGTGTTATTTCTGGAATCGGCAAAGGCACAATAAACAGCACCTTGTGCAAGCTATTGCAGGACCGCGGATTGAAGGTAGAGCCAATAAAACTCGAAGCCTATCTGAATGTTGATGCCGGCACTTTGAATCCCTTCAGGCACGGAGAGGTTTTTGTTCTCGATGATGGAACAGAAACAGACTTAGACCTTGGAACTTATGAAAGAATGCTTGACAAAAACATGAGCCGCGACAATTTTGTCACTTCAGGAAGAATCTACAGGACAATTATTGAGAACGAGCGCGCTGGCAAATATCTCGGGAGAGATGTCCAGTTTATTCCCCATGTAACAGGAGAAGTGAAAAAGGTTTTGCGCGAGCTTGCGCTTGAAACAAAAGCCGATGTAATAGTAATTGAAATCGGCGGTACTGTAGGGGATTTTGAAAACATGTTTGCAATCGACACTGTAAGGGAAATGATTTATGAAGAGGGAAAGGAAAATGTCTGCGTAATAAACATTACATATGTCCTTCAGCCCCAGTGCCTGGGAGAGCAGAAAACAAAAGCCGCACAGCTCGGCATCAGAAAGCTTCTGGAACTCGGGCTTCTGCCGGATGTAATTGTGTGCAGGAGCGAAAACCCGCTAACAGAAAGCTCGAGGAAAAAGATTTCCCTGAATTCAAATGTCCCGCTTGAAAGGGTTTTCGGAGTGCACAATGTAAGCAATATTTATTCCCTGCCTCTCGCATTGAGAAAAATCGGGCTTGATGAGGCAGTTCTCGAATCTCTGGGCATTGAAAAAAAATTCAGGGCAAACGGCAACTCAGAGATTGAGGAATGGACAAAAAAAACAACCTGCAATGCAAAAAAGCCGATTGCAATCGGAATTGCGGGAAAATATACCGGAAGCAGCGACACTTACATCAGCATTCTCAAGGCATTGGAGCACTGCAGTTTTGCGCTTAACCAGTGCATTGAAGTAAAATGGATTGAAACAACTGAAATTGAAAAGGGAAAAAGCGTTTCAGAAGCGCTTGAAGGAGTTGCAGGAGTAATTGTTCCCGGCGGATTCGGTTCAAGGGGAATAGAGGGAAAAATTGCTGTTGCAAAATACTGCCGCGAAAAAAACATTCCCTATCTGGGTTTGTGTTTGGGATTCCAGATTGCATTGATTGAAGCCGCGCGCAATCTGCTCGGCTTAAAGGAGGCAAACAGCACTGAATTCGAGCCAAAAACCCCGAACCCTGTAATTGACATTCTTCCCGAGCAGAAAAAGATTGAAGGTTTGGGAGGGAACATGCGCTTAGGGGGAAAAGACGTTGAGGTAAAGCCAGGCACAATTGCATCAAAAATCCATGCAAATGCAAAAACAATCAGAAGGCGCTTCAGGCACAGGTTTGAATGCAATCCCGAATACATTGAAAAATTTGAAAAAGCGGGAATTGTTTTTTCCGGCAAAGCCCCGCAGCAGCCCATAATGCAGATTCTTGAAATTCCAAAGCAGAAATTTTTCATGGCAACCCAATTTCATCCTGAGCTGACGAGCAGGCCTCTGCATCCGGATGAAATGTTTTTGGAATTCGTAAAAAAAAGCGCGGAATAAAAGTCAGCGGATTTTTCCAGTGAGCAGCCTTATTGTTTCAGTATTAACCCTGTTTTTTTTCATCCTGTCTGCGACCGCATCCGCGTATTTTCCAAGGCCTTTGGCAAGCAGAGCGCAGTTTTTGCCAAGCCCGCGCACAAAAACATTTGCGGATTTTCTGTCAAAAATAGATTCATATGAAGAAGCAAGCCCGGGAATAACATATTCTGCTGCGGGGCCCAGGCCTTCCGCAAAATGCCCCGCGTTTTTTCCCAGGCCGCGTGCAAGATTTTCCTCAAAGCCCGCTGTCCATTGAACAGTCCGGGAAAAGCTTTCCCGCATTCCCTCTGCAAACTCCCGCACGTGCGGGCCCAAGCCCGTGAAAAACTGCTCTATATGCGGTCCAAGCGCCAAAATAAAACCGTGAGCCTGCCCGCCGAGTTCGTTTGAAAAAATCCCCGCGCTTTTACCCAGAATAATTCCGAATTTTTTCGGGTTTTGCTTTACAACCTCTGCAATCAGGATCCAAGCGAAAGGCTCGTGAAATTTTTTTACGGGAAAAAGATGCAAACCTCTTATGACAAGAGAGGCTTTTTCTTCAAAGCTCAGTGGCCTGTAGCCATTGCTCGGGAGCCTTACGCAAAAGCTTCTGACTGCATTTTCAATTCCCCTGGAATTGTTTTTCCTGCCTGCGAATTCCAGGAATACCTTTCCAAGCATTGCCCTGCCTTTCAACAGCCTCCGGTATTCGCGCCTTGTATAAGGAAGATGGAAGCTTGTTTCGGGCTGCCTTTTTCTCGGCGCCCAGTTTTTCCTTTCAGGCATGAAAAAAGATTTGACCAAAAAGCGTTTAATCCTGCCGTGGGAATCGGCTCTTTATTTTTACCACTGCCTTATTTGGCTTTTATTTTTTGGATTTTTTCCGCTTTCTCAATGAGCATTATTGGAATTCCCTTTTCTATTTTGTATGCGAGCATGCATTTTCTGCATTCAAGCCTCTGCTTTTCTTTTTTGTAATCAAGATTGCCCTTGCATTTCGGGCAGGCGAGTATTTCAAGCAGTTTTTTGTCGAGTTCAGCCATATGTTTGCACCAGATTGGGTTAAATTCATTTTATTGCAATTGTTTTTTAAAGCAGAAAGGAGTTATTCTTTCCACTGTTCTCGCTGGTGTTTTTCTTGGACTGGGCTTTTCACGTTCTGATTCCTCTTGGGCTGCTTGCACTCTTCGGGATTCGCAACAAATGGGTTTTCCTGCTCCTCCCGCTCACAGTAATCCTTGATTTCGGGACAGTGATTGATTTTCGGCGCGGCTTTCACTCGATATTTGTTTTTTTGCTTCTGCTTGCAATAATCTTCATTGCCTGCAAACTGAAAAAATCCGCGGAAACAAAAATGATTACGGGAATAAGCGCTTTTTACCTTGCATCGCATTTTTTGCTTGACATTGGAGGCCCGATGGCATTGTTCTGGCCTTTTTCAGACTCGGCATACACTGTTACAGTGAAAATAACAGTGCAGAACCTTATCCCGAGCCTTGTCTTTGCAATCAATGCTGTTCCCATTGGAAGCCTTGTGCAGCAGGCAGGCTCTTTAGTGAGCGAAGCTGGATTCGGATTATTGTTCTGCTTCCTAATAATGTTTGCAGCATACAAAACAATCCTTAAAAAAAATTCAAAGGCGAAAGCCTAAAACCCGGTGAAAAGCTTGGCTGTTGAAAAAATAAAAACAAAGGAAAAAACAATTGTCCTTGTAGGGACTGCACACATAAGCAGCGAATCAATAGAGCTGGTAAAAAAGACAATTGAAAAGGAAAAGCCGGATATTGTCGGAGTGGAGCTTGACATACAGAGATTCCAGCAATTGAAAATGGGCAGAAAGTGGCAGGAAATGGATTTGAACCAGATCCTGAAAGAAGGAAAAGCCCACTTGTTTTTGATAAATCTCCTGCTTTCAAACATGCAGAGAAAGCTCGGCGATGATTTGGGAATTGCTCCCGGCAGCGAAATGCTCGAAGCAATCCGATTGGCGGAAGAAAAAAAAATTCCAATCGCACTGCTCGACAGGGACATTGGAATAACTTTGAAGAGGGCGCTGAACGGCACTAGCCTCTTTGAAAAAATAAAGCTGGGCACTCAGGTTTTAATGGGTTTTTTTCAGGAGCAGGAAAAGCTTACAAAGGAAAAAATCGAGGAACTGAAAAAAACAGACATCCTGAACAAGCTGATGGCAGAGCTCAGCGTTCAATTCCCTTCCCTGAAAAGGACTCTTGTGGATGAAAGGGATTTGTTCATTGCAAACAGCATTCTTAACGCTCCCGGAAAAAAAATAGTTGCAGTCTTGGGGCTTGGGCATCTTCAGGGAGTGGCAAAATTTTTGGACAAAAAAAGGGAAACAAAACAATTGCTTGAAACCAAAAAAAAGCGCGGAATTTTTTCCCTGCTCAAGTATCTCGTGCCTGCTTTGTTCTTTGTTTTCATTGCATATGCCTTCTGGGCAAAGGGAATTGACACAACAATAAGCGTTTTCTTCTGGTGGTTTTTGATTACGGGAAGCCTTTCCGCAGTTGCATGCCTGTTTGCAAGGGCGCATCCGCTTTCAATTCTCACGGCTTTTGTTGCTGCTCCATTTACAACACTGCATCCCGCTCTTGCTTCGGGATGGTTTGCTGCGGGAGTTGAAATGAAAATGCGCTCCCCGAAAGTAAAGGACTTTGAGTCATTGAACAGGCTGAATTCTTACGGAGACTTTGAAAAAAATCGAGTAACGCATCTGCTGCTCGTGGCAGCATACACGAATATCGGCAGCACAATAGGAGTAATAATCGCTTTCCCGTATCTGCTTTCATTGATTGGCTAATAGGCAAATATATATTGTAAAAGCGCTCTTATTGTTTCATGAAAATTCTGATTGTCATTATTTTCTTTGCTCTTTTTGCGGGGAGCGCTTTTGCGCAGGCATGCGTTGACATGCCGGCACTGCTTGGTTATATTGGAGACTGGAAAACAGGCTCAATGGACATGCCAACACTTCTTGGATATATTGGAGACTGGAAAACAGGGGCAAACTGTACAGGCCAGGCCCAAATGGCAACAGCAAGCAGAATAACTGGAGCAATGCCGTTAGCTGTTTTCTTTGACGCTGTTGATGAGACTGACTGGACTTCTGGTGTTGTACAGCCGAGAGGTTTTGCTAACCAGCTTGTGCAGATTACTGGTGTTAAGATTACGACTGTTGGATTTTCGAATCCGCTTGGAAACGCAACATTGAGTTATGCTGCTGCAAATAAAACTCTCTCCTGGAATGGAGGAACTCCTGTTGTTGTTTCTGCAGGCAAAGGCTTTGCTTTGCAAAGTACAAGCGGAGCAAAACTATATGTCTGGGTCAATCCCACACTGTTGCCGGTTTCTGGTGTTGTTGAACAGGTTGAAATTGTTAATGGCGGAGTGAATGCCGATTGGACGTCTTTTCATTATGAATGGGATTTTGGCGATCCTCCGCCTTTAGGAACAAGTTCTACTGATTCTTTGTGGTATTGGCAGTATGGTGCGAAAAAAAGTGATGGTTCTTGGTTTTCTAAGAATAAGGAGTTTGGCTGGAATGCCGCGCATGTTTATGAGAATTCGGGCCCGCATTTGGCAACACTGAAGATTACTGATGATGAGGGAACAGTGCATGAATACACGCAGATAATAGATGTCCAATCTGAACCAAGCGGAGGCTGGGCAACCTATTATTTTTCGGCAACAGGAAACGACACAGCAGACTGCTTGAGCCAAGCAACTGCCTGCAAGACATGGGAAAAAGCAAAAACACTTGCAGGGCCAAACGTACAGTTACTCTTTAAACGCGGAGAACAATTTGCAGTAAACTCCATGCTCAATGCAGCCACTTCAGGTCAGTTCACTGTTCCGGGGCCGTTCATGATTTCTGCATATGGGACAGGGGAACCTCCGGTATGGATGATAGGTGCAACTTCGGCAATCTATCTTAAAGGGGCGCCGGACTTCAGGATAGTGGACATGGATATTACTGGCGATGGTGTGTCCCTGATTACTCCGTTTCAACATTTCGGGAATGGCGCGTTAATGTTGAGGACAAGGCTTTTTTATACAGGCGACAATCCTTCTTGGGAGTCGCTTGCTTTTGTTGTGGATACTGAAAACTTTAGGGATATGGGCCATGCAATTTACAATTCCGGCATAAAGCGAATGGTGATATTGGGTGATTATTTTGTCGGGCGTTTAGATGTAGATTGCATGTGGGTAAACAGGCTCTATAGCTCGAAAGTTATTGTGTCGCATAATAATTATGAGCATCAATGCCCCACAAAAGGCCAATTAAGATTGATGTCTGGCATGTGGAAAATAGCCTCTTTTAATCACTTTTCCGATGAAGATTCTTCACAGGTAATTAACTTGGAAACAGACGTGACGCCTGTGACACATGGTTGGCTTGTAGGGAATGTTTTTGATTTCCGGAATGGCAGTACTGCAAAAGCGATTAATATGCAGGGTGGAATAGATGTTTTGATTGCCGCAAACCGCCTGATTACTAATCGCGATAGCACTTTTACTGGCTCTTTGAATTTTCAGGATGCTATTGTTAGGCTGGAAAATGTCCGTGTTTTGGGGAATACTATGGAGAGTTCTGCGTCCACTTGGAGCAAGTTTGATACTATTCGGCCTGATCATATGACTCCTGATTTTGGCTTGGTTATTGCTAATAATGCTTATTATGCTCCAACTAATGCGTATCAAACCAGCACGATGTTCATTGACGCTCAAACTGGTTTTAATGTTTCTACTAATTATAAGTTGTCAAGCAATTACAATCTTTTCTATGCGCCGCTTATTTCAACGCCGTTTGCAAACAACGGAATAAGAATAAGTTTTTTAGCCTGGCAGGCTCTTGGATACGACTTGCAATCAACTGCACAAAATCCCTTGTTTGTTGACGCTGCAAACGGAGATTTGAGGCTGCAGGCAGGCTCTCCTGCAATCAATGCAGGAACAAACCAATTTTTGGCATGGAACAGGATTGATGCTGACGGAAAACCAAGAGGTTCGCAGCCCGACATTGGAGCTCTTGAATATCCATAGTTTCTGCTTTCGTTAATCGGCTGACAAGCGCTCTTTTTCAAAATTTTTTGGAAAGCTTTAAATTCTCCTGCTGTGTTCTGCTATTATGGGCAGTTTCATAAAAGCACCTTCAACGTTATTCCTTATTTTTGCCAATCTAATTACAATAGTTTTTGCTGTTTATTACCAGTGGAATGTCATCACGCTTTTGTGGATTTATTGGTGCCAGAGCGTAATTATAGGCTTTTTTAATTTTTTAAGGATTCTGGCGCTAAAAGATTTTTCTACTGCAGGATTCAAAATAAACGGCAGGCAACCAGCGCCGACCCAGGTCACAAAAATATTCACTGCTTTTTTCTTTGCATTCCACTATGGTTTATTCCACCTTGTTTACGCGATGTTTTTGCTTAGTTTTTCTTTTTTTGGTTTTTTGTCTAAGGTTTCTGCCTCAGGAGCAACTTTTTCTATGAATGGGACAGGGCAGGAAATTGGTTTTATTCTCGGCGGAGCACTGCTTTTTTTCTTTGCCCATTTGGTTTCTTTTTTATTTTACCTGAACAAGCCGAATCCGCAGCATAACATTGGCACAATAATGTTCTATCCCTATGCAAGAATAATTCCCATGCATTTGACAATTATTTTTGGTGCGCCTTTTTTGGGCGCGGGCAGCGCAGTTTTGCTGGTTTTTTTCCTTTTGCTCAAGACAGTTGCAGATGTAGCAATGCACTTTGTTGAGCACAAGGAGCAGCTGTAATAAAATTTTTTTATTCTATTTTTTCCCCGGGCTCTGCATTTTCCTCGATTGTCACTAATGAGAATTTCTCTTTTTTGTTTTTCACAGCAAGCAGCATTCCCTGCGAGACAATTCCCGCAAGAGGCCTTGGGTCCAAATTTGCGACAACAACAATCTGCTTTCCCTTCAACTGTTCCTTTGAATAGTAAGGCTTTAGTCCCGCGACAAGAGTGCGCGGCTTTTCCTCTCCGATTTCAATTGTCAGTTTGTACAATTTGTCTTTTCCCGCAATGTCCTCTATTGAAACAATTTCCGCTATCCTCAAATCTATTTTCTGAAACTCTGAAAAAGAAACCATGCAATCACTCCCGCAAATCCGATTTTATAACTCCAAAGCTTTTTAAGGAAGAGTAAAAATGCACAATCGGATTTGCAAGCCTTCCCTCGAAAAAAGCCTGCTTTTTTTTCAGGCATTTCCTGAATTCCTCAAGCGAATCCGCATTGCACACTGCGACCGCGTTTCCAAGCTCTTTCGGAGTGTGGGCATCGCTGCCCGCGGTAAAACCCAGCCTGTTCTGCTCTGCAAACTGCTCTGCGCGCCTGTTCATTGCGCCGAACCAAACCCTTGCATTGAAGGCTTCCACTGCGTCTATTTTTGTTTTCACTTCCTCAAGCTTCCTGAAACCGTGCCAGAAAGGCTTCCTCATAATGTCAAAAGGATGCGCAACGGAAATAATTGCATCCTGCTTTCTTGCCTCGTCAATTGCTTCAAACAAATCTTTGGATTCAATTGGCTTTTCAAGAAAATAAAACAGGAGTTCCCCAACCATCTTTTCTTCGGAGTAAAGCTTTTTTTCCTCTCCGAAAATCAGGGGAATTTTAAATTTTTTGTTCAGTTCAAAAAGCCTTTTTCTTGAATCGCAGTTGTTGTGCTCAGTAATCGCAAATCCTATTCCCCTTGCCTTTGCTGTCCTGAGTAGTTCTTCCGGCTTTGAAATTCCGTCCGTGCTGTAATGCGAATGCACGTGCAGATCTATTTTAAGCATGAATAAAAAAAGGCTGGATGGTTTTAAAAGTTTAAGTCAGTTCCTTAATTGAGGCTTCTTTGTTTGCCTCTAAGATTTCGTTGGGGGAAATTTCAAGGACCTTGTCCTCTCCCACAACGCAGCTTACAATGGGCTTTTTCATTATCTTGCTGTCGACAAGGACTTTTAAACCGAAAACAGAAATCGGAGGCAGGAATTTTTCCTTGTATCCTGTTATTGTTTCAATGCGCGAGCCGTTGATTTTCTGTATTTCAGGGCCCATGCTTGCCGCAAGCTTTTCAGAATTTATTTTGTCGTTCGCAAACCGCACAGTCATGAAAAAAGAGTCGCTTCTGGAAAAAATATCGCATTTAATCAGTTCGCCCATTGCCGCGGAATCAATCACTCTTGCGCGCAGCCTGTTTGCCGCTATGTAGTCTGTGAGCATATGAAAGCAATAAAATAAGAAAAGAAAAAAATAAAAATGCAGGGCTTTACTGCAGCCCGCACTCTTTTTTCAATACTTCCGCCTTGTCGGTTTTTTCCCATGTGAATTCAGGCTCGTTTCTTCCGAAGTGCCCGAAAACAGTTGTTTTCCTGAAAATCGGCCTTCTCAGATTGAGCTCCTCGATTATTTCTCCGGGAGCAAAGTGGAAGTGCTTCAGGACTGCAGAATAAATTTTCTGGGGATCAACCTTGTTTGTATTGTGCGTGTCAATGAAAATGCTCAAAGGTTCTGTTCCTCCGATTACATAGGAGAGCTGTACTTCTGCCCTGTCAGCAAGCCCTGCGGCAACAATGTTTTTTGCCACGTATCTTGCATAATATGCTCCCGAGCGGTCGACCTTTGAAGGGTCTTTTCCGGAAAAAGCCCCGCCTCCGTGGTTTCCCACTCCTCCATAAGAATCCTGGATTATTTTTCTTCCAGTGCAGCCAGAATCAGCAACAGGGCCCCCGATTACAAACCTTCCCGTATTATTTATGTAAAACTTTGTTTCCTTGTCAAGGAATTTTTCGCAGACAGGCTTGATTACTTTTTCTTTTATGTCTTCCCGCAGTTTTTCAATTGTTACATCAGGATCGTGCTGTGCCGCGATTACAACAGAATCAATTCTTTTCGGGACGTGCTTTTCATATTCAACAGTTACCTGTGTTTTTCCGTCAGGCCTCAGGTATGGAAGCAGCCCGCTTCTCCTTGCCTCTGAAAGCTTTTTTGCAAGCCTGTGCGCAAGCAGAATAGGCAATGGCATTAATTCGGGAGTTTCTGTTGTAGCGTATCCTGACATCATTCCCTGGTCTCCCGCTCCGACCTCTTTTGGCGATTTTTTTGTTACGCCCATTGAGATGTCTGCGCTCTGCTCGTTGATTGCAGTCAGAACACCTACTGTGTGGGAATCAAAGCCGTATTCAGGCTTGTTGTATCCGATTTCAAAAATAATATTCCTTGCAAGCTTCGGAATGTCGACATAGGTTTTTGTAGTGACTTCTCCTGTCACAATAATGAATCCCATTCCTGCCATTACCTCGCACGCGACTCTCCCGTTTGGATCGTCCTTGTAAATCGCATCGAGAATCCCGTCCGCAATCTGGTCGCAGACTTTGTCCGGGTGGCCTTCTGTCATTGCTTCCGAAGTAAAAAGGTATTTTCCGCTTCTCATAAAAAATCCTCCTGAAAAAAGAAACTTATTCATACTTCGGAATAAAAAAGGCTTTTTAAGGAATTGTTTTTGCAAAAATTATTCCTATAAGAATAATCTGTTTTTTAATGCTTTCCGCGCACAATGCTTTTATGCTTCCATCGCTTTCGGAAATAAAAATCCGGCGCAAATCAGCAGGATTAACCCAGCAGGAGCTTTCAAAGCTTTCAGGGGTTAGCCAGAGCTTAATTGCAAAGATTGAATCAGGGCGGCTTTCTCCGGGCTTTGAAAAGGCAAGGCAGTTATTCGACTGCATTGAAAGGCTTCACGAGGAAAACAGCGTGAGCGCGGAAAAAATAATGCACAGGCATGTCTATTCTGTTTCTCCCTCTGATTCAGTGAAAAGGGCTGTTTTGCTCATGGAAAAAAACAGCGTTTCCCAGCTTCCAGTAATTGCAAACGACAGGTCGATTGGTTCCATAACAGAGAAGGGAGTGCTTTCAATGCTGGGAAAATTGCCGAATGCCGTTGACCTTGCAAAAACAAAGGTAAAGGGTGTAATGGAAGAGGCGCTTCCCATTGTGCAGGAGAACACTCCCGTAAAGCTTGTTTCCGCAATGCTTTCATTCCATGCCGCGGTCCTAGTGGGAAAAAAGGGAAAAATAACAGGAATTATTTCAAAATCAGATTTATTGAAAATGGCTGCAAAGGGAAAATAACCAGTCTTTTTTGTGTTTCCCGATAGCTTTTTAAATTTGCATATAAGGGATATCTATATTGCTTAGTTAATTCATATAGTTAATAAGTGAAGATTAATCTTCATGGGTGTTTGGGGTTTTTTTTTGGAGAAAAAATTTTTCACAATGCTCCTTGCAGGAGTTTTTTTGCTTGCCTTAACTGGCAGTGCATCTGCTTTTTTGCTCGAGGCTCCGAGCGGTGCATTTATTTTTGATTCTCCCAGAGATTTCTGGATTATTGTGAAAAACGACTCTCCCATTGACAAGACTCTTGATGTAAGATTTTTTTCTCCCGCAACCTCTGATTTGCTCGGGGTTCCCGATGTAATACAGGCAAATTCTGAATCAAAATTCACCCTTCGCATTTATCCCGCAAAGGGGTTAGAGGGGCAGACTTATGAAAGCACTCTTGTTGTTTCGCTTGACAATGAAAAGGCAGTGCGCACAATAAGCCTTGCCTTTAAGAATCCCGCATTCCAGCGGCCTGTTCCTGTTCCTGAACAGAATCAGGATTCTGGCATTGGATTTATTTCAGCGGGCTTTGTTTCTCTCGCAGCAATCGGGAGCGAGAATGCGCTCACAATTGTCCTTGTCATTATTGCAGCAATCCTGCTCATTGCTTTTATTGCAAGGTTTCTGCACAGGATAAACTAAAAAGGTGAAAAACTTGAATATGAAATTTTTCAGATTGATTGCGACTGTTTTTGTGCTGGCTTTTGCCTCGCAGGCATTTGCCTCTGTTTTTTCAGGAATAGAAGTTTCTCCGCAGGCAAACAGCATTTTCATGCAGAGAAACGACAATGTCGGAGTTCTTTATTCTTTTGCAAATACAACAGATTCAAGAAAATGCATTGAAATCCGGAACAGCTTTTTTTCAGATTATGTTTCCGTTGACTTTGCTGACGAATCCTTCTGCCTTAATGCGGGTGAAAGCACCCAGATTGCGGCAAGCTTCAGGACAATCGATGCACAGCAGGCTGATTACAGCGCTTCAATGATTTTTTTTGTTGACGGGGATTCATTCACTGTCTCTCTTGGAACTGTTTTAGTTAGCGAGGACAGCCCTTCACTTGAAATAATTCCCTATCCGACAGATGTATGCAGGGGAGAAGAGGAATTCATTAATGTCCTTGTAAGGAACAAAACCTCTTCATTCAAGACCATAACTCTCAATGCCGAAAGCGAAATTCTGCTTCCAAGCTTTGAACAATCGCAGATTTACCTCGATGCTTTCCAGGAAAAAAACATCAGGCTTTCCGTTCACACAAGCAGGCTTTCGCAGGTCGGGAAAATTCCTGTAAGCATTTATGTTTCTTCAGGCACTGATTACATCAAAAGGACTGTCCCTATTTTTGTAAAAGACTGCGAGGGAATTATTTTCCCGAGCTTCGAGCTGAGCCTGCCTTCGGGTTCAATTGCAGTCGAAAAAACAGTTTCCTCGAGAATTTTTTTCCAGATAAGGAATCTTTCAAAAGAAGCGCAAACAATCAATGCCGCAGTCCTGAGCGATTTGCCAACCTATCTGAGCAACAGCTCTGTTTCACTCGATGCATTTGAGGAAAGAACGCTTTATTTCGATGTCAATGCGCGCACAAGCGACAGCACAGGCGATCATAACATCTCTGTAATTGCATGGAACCCAAACAACAGGGTAGAAAAAAGCAAGCGCATCATAGTAAGGCCCACGAGCCTTCCGCAGGTTTTGCTGCAGAACAACAATCTTTCAATCAGGCGCAGTGAAACGGGAATCTTTGTTTTCCTGGCACAGAACAACGGCGACACAAACTCGGATTTTAATTTCTATATTCCGAATGTTCCCGCAAACATGAACGCTGTTTTTTCGGATCCGGATTTTTCCCTGAACAAGAACACAGCGCAGGAGGTTTATCTCTTTGTTTCTGTTGCAGAGGCAGCGGCTCTCGGAGACTATGACCTGAATGTAATAATAAAATCCGGCAGAAAAACATTCTTCCTGAAGCCTGTCTTCACTGTGCTTGAAAAGGCGGGAGATTTGGAACAGGAGCTTGCAATTGAAAGCTATCCGCTGCAGATACAGGCGTATGCAAACTCGCAGCAGAATATTTCAGTAAAGCTCAGGAACAACTCAGAAACAATATTCCCGAATGTCGGAGTTTCGCTGAAAAACCTTCCAGAGCAGATTACGTCGAACAGCTTTAATTCAATAATATTCAATCCCTCTGAATCGAAAAACATCCAGCTTTCGCTTTCAATAGGAAACATTCCCGCAGGCTCTTATCCTGCCCTTTTGGAAGTAAGGAACGGAAATGAAACAGCAACAAGGCAATTGCAGATTGTGATTCTTTCAAGGGAAGGCGCCGAGGGCGCTCCGTTCGGTGGCTTCGGGCTTTTTACGCTCGGGGAAAGCCTTGCGCTCGGCCTTGTGGTTCTCATAATCCTTCTGCTTGCGGCAATTGCAGTAACAGGCTTTGCCGCATCGAACAGCGAGAAGGAAAAATGGGCGGAAAACAGGGCAATTCGTAAAATATAAAAAAACGTCAGGACAAGAAGTTTTGGCTTGGAAACAGCAAATAAAAATTTTTTTTGGCGATAATTTTTGGGGTGGAAAAAATGAATAAAAAAATTTTTTTGGTTTTCTTTGCACTGCTGGCTTTTTCCGGCATTGCATGCGCTTCGTCAATTTCAGGAACCTTTTCTGTTTCAACAGACTGCATTGTGCCGGCACAGGCTGTTTTTGCGCTTTCAAACAACAAGACAGCAGAACAGGTTTTTTCAATTTCGGCTTCGGGAGAAGCGGCAGGCTGGATTAACCTTAACGGGCAGTGGATTGCAGACAAGCCGCTGCAGATTGCTGTTGCTGCAAATTCAAGTGCAAGCCTTTATGCATTCATAAAGCCACAGGGCTGTTCAGTTGCTCCCGGAACTTATGGTGCAGTTATCCTTGTTTCAAGCCCGCTGGAAAACTTTTCCCAGAAAATAAGCGTTTTTGTGGGAGCCAGCAGGCAGATTTCCATTGATGTGAATGCGGATTCCTTTTTACTGCAGCAGTGCGAACAAAAAAGCTTTCAGGTTAGTGTTTCAAACACGGGAAAAAGCGACGAGCTTGTTTCTCTCTCTGTCCAGGGAATTCCAAATGAATGGATTGATTTTACAAGAACGCAGTTCCTGCTTGAAAAAAACCATTCGATTCAATTGAACGCAACCTTAAAGCCGCCCTGCTCTGCACAGGCAAAACAATATGCCTTCAGCCTCAAAGCGAGCATCCAGAACACAAGCTTTTTCGCGCAGAAAAGCCTTTCGCTTGAAATAGCAGACGCACAGAAAATAGATTTTTCCGCGGATGCAATGAGGGCATGTTCAGACACTGACACAACTGCCCAGATACAAATCAAGAACTCGGGCAGGCTTGACGATTCAATTGAACTGGGCTTTTCAGGGCCTGACTGGATTGCAATAAGCCCTTCTGCAATGCAGTTGAAGGCAACAGAGCAGAAAACAATTACAGTTCTCTTCAGGAAAAGCACTGCAAAGCAGGGAGCATACAAATTTGTCCTGAAAGCGCATTCTACAAAATTCAACAAGGACACTGTGCAGGAATTTTCAGTCCAATTGCAGGACTGCTACGGAGTAACAATTTCAAGTGCAAAGGCAAACGGGCAGTCTGCAGCTGTCCCTTCTGTCTGCATTGAAGAGCCTCTTGTTTACGAATTTGAAATTCTCAATGACAAGGCAAATCCAATTGACATAAGCGCTGCAATCCGCGGTGCAAACGCCTCAATTGTCCCGAGCAAGGCAACCATTTCTCCAAGCTCAAAGCAGGTTTTCACTGCAAAAATTTCGCTTGAAAATGAAAAAACCGGCGACAAAAATTTCGAACTTTCGCTGAGTTCAAGCTTTTTTTCAAGAACAGAAAAATTTTCCTTCAAAATAATAGACTGCTATTCCCTGCAGGCGGATTATGACGGCTTGAACAATGCAATAGACATCAATGCTGGAGATTCAAAGGCAAACAGGGAAAACTCCTTTACAGTGAAAATAAAAAATACAGGCACAAAAAGCGTTCAGGCAAAAGCCGAAATCTCGGGACCAAGCTGGGTTTTTTTCCAGCCTTCTGCATTTTCGCTTAATGCCGGAGAGGAAAAATCAGTTTACATGTATCTTGACCCTCCCTATGACACAAAAAGCGCTTCCTACAAGGCAACAATTAAAATTTCCGCTGAAAATGTTTCGGAATCAAGGACAATCACTGTAAATGTTTATGGAGGGCTGTACGGAACTCCCGCAAATGCAGTTGTTTCTGTTTCGGGAGAACTCAACAGCATTGTGCAGGCAGCCGAAAAAACAGTCACAGTAGATTTGATTCTGAAGAACGATTCTAACTCTGCTTTGCAGATAACAGATTTGAATGCCTATGGCTTCAATGCAAGCTTTGATTTCACTCCGAAAACACTGCAGCCCAATGAAACTCTTTCAGCAGAAATGACTCTTGTTCTTGCAAAGGATTTTTCCGAAACAAGCTTTTCAGTCCCAGTGCAAATCTTCACTGATAAAGGAAGGCTTGTGCAGGACATTCAAATTGACTTGAACGCACCGCAAAAACAGCCGTCAACAGGCTTTTTCTCTCTTGCAGGCTTCAGAGACACTGTTTTGGTTGCACTGATTGCGATTGTAATCGCGCTTGCGCTTGTTTTGATTTTCCGCAGCGGAAAAAAAGCAGCGGGGAACGAGGCTGAAACAGCTCCTATATCCTACTGGAAAACCCCTTCCGAAAAGCCTGAAAAAGCCGCAGGAACAAAAAGCCTTGAAGATGCAATCAAAAAAATCCAGTCAAAGCCCAAAGCAAAGAGAAAAAAGCCCTCAAAGCCAGCAAGAAAGAAAAGGAAATAATGCACACGGCAGGCTTTTTTTACTCAAGCCCGAGGTTTCTTATAAGCCAGTTGTTCAATTTAAAAAGCGCACCAAGAATGTTGTCTGTAGGCGTTCGGCATTCTGGCTGCGAGGTAGAGCATACTTCCAGGTTTTCTTTTATTTTAATGACGTTTGTCGCAGATCCGCCTGCCGTGTTGTTTGCCAAACTTGCTTCCACTGTTACAGTATACTCTTCTGGTTTGGTATAACTGTGCGTTGCTGTTTTGCCCCGAGCAAGTTCTGTGCCGTCGCCAAAGTTCCAAACGAAAGTTACCTGCGATGCGTCAAAGCCAGGAACACTGGCTTCAAAAGCAATCGGCTGCCCGGCAACTAATCCTGCATCAGGCGTTGTAACCGAAACAGTCAAACCGCTTAGTGATTCTGATTTCAAGCCTGTAATTTTTATTTCTTTTAACTTTAATGTATCGTTTGTAGAATTAGGTATTGTTGTAACAGCATCCGTCACAACCTGCATTCTGGCTTCAAAATTGCCTTTTGAAATTGTAAAATAGTTCGTGTTATTTGTACTTGGAAGAATATATTTTTTTTCCCTGATTTCTCCTGTAGTGATAGGGGTTCCGTCGCTGTTTTTTGTGGAATAGTCAGTAATCCAATAACAATAGCCAAATTCATCGGTTCCGAATAAATGACTAAACCTGCCCGTTGGCTCATTGTTGGAGTACCAGCAGGCGCCGAGTTCAATAATCCATTGCCCGTTAAGCCTGAATACAAGTTTCTGTGCTTTTTTGTCCGGGAAGAACCCCGGCTTTAGTTCGATTGTCTCAGCATAATTCCATGTGCCGTCTTTTATTTGGTCCTTTGGTATGTCTATATATTGTTCGTTGTCGCGTAGGATTGGTTCTGGGTTTGTTCCTCCGTTTAGGCCGCTGATTGTCAAGCCGCTTATTTTGATAAATTCACCCGAATCATAAGTGCCAGTAAAGCCTGCTTGTATGTCGAAAGAAAAATTTCCGAAAGAGATTTTGCGGGGCATTGTATAGCCGCTGTTTCCATAGTAGACGTATTCTGCTTTAATCTGTCCGGATTGTATCCCTTTTGTGCCTGTGTTGTCATAAATTTGATAGCAAAAAGCAATCTGATTATTTTGGACACGATTTACAGGCCTGCTGTCACTGCTCCAGCACGCTTCTATTGCTCCGATTTCCTTGTTGTTAAGCCTGAATACAAGTTTCTGTGCTTTTTTGTCCGGGAAGAGCTGGGGCTTTAGCTCTATTGTCTGGCTATAGCTCCATGCACCGGTTGTTGTTATTTCTTTTGGCGGTATGTCAATGTATTGTTCGTTGTCGCGTAGGATTGGTTCTGGGTTTGTTCCTCCGTTTAGGCCGTTTATTGTCAAGTTGCTTATTTTTACAAAGTCGCTTGTATCATAAACAGAGGCGCCTGCTTGTATGTCGAAAGAAAAATTTCCGAAAGAGATTTTGCGGGGTACTGTATAGTCCGAGCTCTCGGAATACGCGTATTTTGCTTTGATCTGTTCGGATTGTATCCCTTTTGTGCCTGTGTTGTCATAAATTTGATAGCAAAAAGCAATCAGATTCTCCGTATTATATACTGGATTGCCGTCACTAGCCCAGCATGCTTCTATTGCGCCGATTTCGTTATTGTTCAGCTTAAAAACAACTTTCTGGTATTTTGCATCCCTGAAAAGGCCGGGGAGCAATTCAATTACGCCATTGTAAGACCAGCTGCCGTCTTTTACTTCTATTGCAGGAATATTAACTGTAAAAATCTCACGGTCTCCATACGAAATTTGAGGCGCAGTTGCAGAATAAGCCCCTGCTGTTATGAAAATCAGCCCCGCCAGAACCATCGCAAAAACGATTTTTCTTGAATGCATTGTTTATCTTTCCTTCATGAATTTCCTGCATATCTTATGCCTTTTTCTCAATAAAAACCTTTTCACTGGCAATCACGCGATTTTTTTGGCTGACGAATTGTTTTTTAACAGGAACAAGCCCAAACTTTTTTATACTGTTTTAACTTTTTTTAATGGTGTTTCAATGCAAAAAATCGATCTGGCAATAATAGGAAGCGGACCTGCAGGGATTTCCGCGGCAATCTACGGGTTGCGCAGAAACCTGCATCTGCGGGTTTTTGAATCAGAGGCAGCTGGCGGGCAGACTGCAAAAGCGATTTACGTTGAAAACTATCCCGGATTCCAGAAGTTAACAGGGCTTGAATTAATGCAGAAAATGTCAGAGCATTTGAAAAGCTTAGGCGCGGAAATAGAGGAAGGAAACGGAGTCAAAAGTGTAAAGAAAAACAAAACAGGCGAATTCGAATTAGAGCTTGAATCAGGGGAAAAGATTCTTGCAAGGGCAGTCCTGCTTGCAACAGGAACTGAAAACAAAAGCCTCAATGTTCCAATGGAAAAAGAATTATACGGAAAAGGAGTTTCTTATTGCGCAAACTGCGACGGCCCCTTCTTCAGGGGAAAAAAAGTCGCTGTAATAGGCGGGGGAAATTCGGGAGTAACGAATGCGCTTTACATGGCTGAAATGGCTTCAAAGGCATGGCTCATAGAATATTCTCAGGAACTTTCCTGCGAAGAAGTGTATTTTCCCATTTTGAAAAAACAGAAAAACCTTGAAGTAATGCTGAACTCGCAGCTGGTTGAAATTTTAGGAAAAGAAAAAGTCTCGGGAATAAAAATAAAGAACGGGAAAACAGGAAAGGAAAAAACAATAGAGCTTGAAGGAGTGTTCATTTATGTGGGCTTAACGCCGAGGAACACGCTTGCAAAACAGCTTGGCGCAGAAACAGATTCAAAAGGATTCGTAAAAATAAATTCAATGATGATGACAAGCATTGAAGGCTTTTTTGCAGCAGGGGATATTACAGGGGGATTAGCGCAGACTGTCTGGGCTGCGGCAGAAGGCACAAAGGCAGTGCTTGCAGTGCACGCATACCTTAAAGGAATACAGAGGAAAAGCCTTGAAAAGCAATCCTTTTAGCGTAAGAGGTGGATTTTTTTGAGAAATATAACATCTATTCAGGTTGAAAAGAAAACAATTCAGCTGCTAACTTTGTTGAAGCAAAAAATGAAAACAAGTTCGCACAACGAAACGATAATGGCTTTGATAAAGAAAAGCGAAAAAATCCCTGACAGCCTTTTTGGGTGCAGGCCGGATTTGAAAACCTTTGTGAGAGAAGAAGGTGATTTTCATGAACTCTAAATTTACGCTGCATGTATCTGCTTGGCTTGAATATTTGAACGGTATGGAAAATGTTGAATTCATTGGCGACTGAATGAACGAGCAGGAATTTTATTATTCAAGCGTGCGCGGCAGGCTTTTGGGAAGCAAGGCGCGCGAACAGCTGATTCTTGAAGAAATGAATTCGCTGAAGCAGAAGGATTTTTTTTTGGATGCGGGCTGCGCACAGGGGCATTATCTTGAGGAAGCGCATAAAAAATGCAGCAATGTTTTCGGCTTTGATTTTTCCGCACAAAATCTTGGACAGGCCTGTGTTGGCAAAAAATTCATCCTCATAAATGCAGATGCGGAAAAAATCCCCTTCAAAAAAAGCGCCTTTGATTTTGTCCTCTGTTCGGAAGTTTTGGAGCATGTTCCGGACTGGAAAAAAGCCCTGCGCGAACTCAAAAGAGTTTCGGGGAAAAAAATAGTTATTACTATCCCGCTTGAAAAAAGCTGGTTCTGGCGCTCTTTTTCAAAGTTTGCGCCCATGAAGACAAGGGGGCATCTGCACAGGCTTGAATCAAACGACATTATTTCAGAAATGGATGGATGGCGCCTTGAAAAAAAAATTCTTGTCCATTCTCCCAGCAGGCATCTCAACAAAAAAATAAAAAATTTACTCAGCGAAAAAAAGGCAATGTATTCCTTCATGGTTTTTAAAAAGAACTAGGCGCAATATTTGCGGGTTTTTGCAATGGGAGAACTTGAAGAGCTCGACAAAAAGATTGTGGAATCAAACAGAAATGAAAAGGGCAAAATAGATTTCTGCCCGAACTGCGGCTCCACAAACGTAAAGCCGGTTATTTACGGTTTTTCCAAAGACAGTGCCGCTATTTCCCCGCAGATGAAATGCGTTGACTGCAAGTTTTACGGGTTCATGCTGCGCGCCACCCCTGAGGAGATAGTTGAATACAGAAAAAAAATGAAACAATGAAGAAATATATTTTTAAACTTAAGAACGCATAATGTTTGCAGTTGTTTTGGTTTTTTTTATGGTTGGAATTGTAAAAACCGGGGTTCCGGGCCTTGACGATGTTTTCGAGAAAAAAGGCTTTATCTCGAATTCTTCAGTGCTTGTAAGCGGAGAGCCGGGCGCAGGCAAAACAATCCTCGCGCTTGAATTCATTTACTACGGCGCAAAGGACTACAACGAAACGGGTTTTTTCATTACCTCCGAGCAGAGCATTGAAAAAATCCGCGAAATGGCTTTCGGCATGGGAATGCCGCTTGAACAGCTTGAAAAAAGCGGTTCAATTGTCCTGAAAAAAATCAATATTACAAAGGGCGGGGAAATGATTCCGGACAATCTCCTTAACGAAATAAAATCAAAAAAGCCGAAAAGAATAGTGCTTGATTCAATCACTCCATTTGAACTGCTTGCCTCAGACCCAAAGGAATTCAGGATGAAAATTTTTTCCCTGCTTGAGCAGATTGGCAAGCTTGGAATAACCCTGCTTGCAACAGGGGAAAAGCGCCTTACGAATTTTGACAGGATTGCATTCAATCCGGAAGATTTTCTGTTTGACGGCCTCATAATAATGGGAAGGCAGAGAAAAACAATCAATTTTCAGAGGGTTTTGTCTGTAATAAAAATGCGCGGAACAAAGCATTCAGAGGAACTTCATCCCGTTGAAATAAGCGGCAAGGGGCTGCGCGTTCTCACAGTTAAATAAAAAGCGGGTTTTGAAAAATGAAAAAAATTCTCTGGGCAGCGGTTTTTCTTATTGTGCTGATGGTTGCTGTTTCGGCTTATTTTTTCTTTTCTCTTCCTGAAAACCTTATTACGCACTGGGGAATTGACAATGCGCCTAATGGATACAGTTCAAAGGCTTTTTTCTTTCCGCTTTTCATTGGAATGACTGTGCTGATTTTTTTGCTTTTCCTTGTGCTTCCGAAAATAGATCCCATGAAAGAAAACTACAAGAAATTCAGGAAATATTACGACTGGCTGGTTTTCATTTTTGTGGCATTCATGTTCTATATGTTTCTGCTTGTAATCCTTGCAAACTATGGCTTTGCAATAAACATGGGGCTTGCGTTAGTGCCTGCATTTGCAGTTCTTTTTTACTTCATGGGAATTCTCCTTGGAAAATCAAAAAGAAACTGGTTTGTGGGAATAAGGACTCCCTGGACTCTGAGCAGCGATTCTGTATGGGAAAAAACACATTTGTTTGCCGCAAAGCTATTCAAGGCGCTTGCAATAATTCTCCTGCTCACAGGAGCAATTGCGTTTTATTTTGAAACGCTTTTTTTCATTGTCTTCATTGGGGAAATACTTGTTTTTGCATTAGCGCCTGTTTTTTACTCCTATTTTGCCTTTGCAGAGGAGCAGAAGAAGCATGCAAAAAAGGCAAGAAAATAGCCCTGTTTGATTAGCCTTTTTAATTGTTTTATGCCTATTTTCTCTGGGTTGGAAACAGTGATTTTAAAGGGAAAAGAGCTTGCAAAGGCGCTCTCAAAAGAGCAGCTGAAAGAGCTTGGCTTAAACGAGAATCTTGATTTTGAAATAACAAAAATAAAGCAGGGAATACTGATTTTTGCGGAAAAAGAGCCTGCTGTTGAAACTCCGAAAGCGCAGGCTTCAGACATTGAAACTCTTGAGATTGACTCAAAAATTTTCGGTTTTTTGTCTGAAAAAAAGCTTTCAGAGAGAGTAGAGGGAAAATTTGAAAAATTTTTGAATGCAAAAGAGCTCGCACGCTTCAAAGAGCTTCTGAAGGAAGGAAGGGTTTTTGCATTCAAGCTGAGCGAGCAGTACAAGAAGCCTGTTTACAAAATTGCTCCCCAAAAAACAAAGGAAACCGAAAAGCCAAGCCTTGAACAAAAGCCAATGGAACAATACTGCCTTGAAACAGACGGCTTAATGGTATGTACGGATAAGGCAAAAGCCGAAAAGCTTTCCTTTGAACTGCGCGATGCAATCAAGAGCGCGCAGATTTCCGGCATCAAAAGCTTTGACGGAAACTATTACATTGTTGAAACAGAATTATTGCAGAAATACAAGCCGGTTGTTTCGGGCGCAATAAAATCCGGAAAAAAAATTTCGCTTGAAGAGATTTCCAAAAGATTGGGCATAAGCAAAATCCTTGCAAGGGTTGTCTGCGAGTTTTTGAAGGATGACGGGGAAATAATTGAAAAAACCAGGGATTTATACCAGTTTGTTGAATGAAAGGAGAAAAGCATGCGCGTTCTTGTTCCACTGCTTTCAAAGCATGAAAACAACGAGTTTTTTTTACAGAACATTCTGGATTCTGCAAAGGAAATAGTGCTTCTTCTTGTAATCGACACGCAGATGATGCCGGGGCAGTTCGGGTTTGCTGCTTCTGATATTGCAACAGGAAACGCCTTATTGCAGGAGCTGAAAAAGTTTTTTGTAAAAAAGCGCAGGCTCTGCCTTGAAATAGAGGAATGGGGAAACACTGAAAGCAAGATTCTCCAGACAGCGCAAATGAAAAGCGTTGACAGGATTTTTTTTGCAAAGCAGAACAATGATTTTTATTTCCGGCTTGTTTCAAGCATCCGCTCAAAAACAAAAATTCCCATAGAGGAAATCAAGGTTCCCTTTCCTGAAAAAAAATAATCCGAGTCATCCGAAAACAATTTTTTTTGCGGCAGGCAGGAATTCCTTTGCCTTTTTCTGGTGCTCTTTCAGAAAGCCCTGGAAGAAATCGACTGCAATCTGTTTTAATTCACGAGAAAGCATTTTTCCGCTTGAAAAATCGTCGGCAATTCTTTTCAGTTCCCTTGAATCAGGATAGTGAAACAGGAGCAGTTCGTAAACCTTGTCAACTTCAAGAACCCCGCCGAGCCTCCTGTGCTCTTCAAGAGTGTTTCTTCCCCCTGTAAAGGCCTTCTGGATTTTTCTTTCAATTTCTTTTGCAGAATCATTCAGGAAAATCGCTGTATCGGGGCTGCTTGAGGACATTTTTGTGCCTTCCATTAATCCGCTCTGGAACTTGAAATAAAGGAATGAAGGCATTTCAAAATTGTATGGCAGCCTTTTTGCAACATCGCGCACAGAGCGCGCGTGCGGGTCCTGGTCTAATCCAATGCCTGTTATTGAGGGCATTTTTCCGAAAAAACCCGGAAGCTGCCCGTGCAGGATATCCGCATACTGCAAAAGGTTTGCGGAAATTTTTCCCAAATCTATTTCACCGTAAATCGCATTGTTTGTTGAAGTAGTGATTTTTTTGCTTATTTCAAATGCGAGCGAATAGTAACTTGCGGGCTTTCTGCTCTGCACGTAAATGTCTTCCTCTTCCAGGCCGAGTGCGAGCGCGTCCGCAATGTTTTCAACTGCAAATTTTTTTGCTTCCTGCAAAGTTTGTATTTTTCCCCTGCTGCAGTAAGCGTCAATGTCGCTAACTGCGAACAAATTTTTTGCTCCCTGTTCCTTGAAGAATTTGAACATGTCAATGTTTTCCTTATGCCCAAGATGATATGCTCCGGAAGAAGCAATGCCTGTAAGGTTTATGAAGGGTTTTTTCTTTTCAATGCATTCAAGGATTTTTTCAAAGTCCCTGTGCGCTATTACTATGCCGCGCTCGAAAAACCTGTGCTTCAGATTTTTTGAAAACTGCTCGGGAAATTTTTTCAGCCCGAATTCTTTAAATACGTGCTCGTAATCAGTTATTGCCTCGCTTCCCCATGCGTCAATCTTTTCCGCCATTTAAACCACTAATTGATTGGATTGAATCCTTTTTTTAATTTAATTGCCTTTTAATTAAATCAGAAATTGCACTTGTTTTGTGGTTTTTATGGCTTTGCTTGCTGGGCAGAAAATAGTTGTTTCCGAAAAACGCCTTATAGACCAGCTGCGGCAGAAGGGTTTCGGAGAGCCCAAGCAGAAGCAATTGATTCTTGATTTGCGCGAAGCGCTTTTTCTGCTTGAAAAGCAGAAGCTTGAACTGCAGGATGCAGATGGCAAAGAAGTTTCAGAAGAGGCTCTCCTGAAATTCGCCTCGAAAAAGGAAAAAAACTTTTTTTCAAAATTCCTTGTTTTCCGCGATCTGCGCGAGAAGGGCTATTGCGTGAAAACAGGCTTCAAGTTCGGCTTTGATTTGCGGGTTTATCCGCGCGGAAAAAAGCCGGGAGAGGAGCATACCCAGTGGGTAATAAAGGTTGCGGAACAGTCCGAAAGGTTTTCAATGCCTGAATACAGCAGAATGGTAAGGATTGCGCAGAACCTGCATACAATGCTCCTGATCGCCATTGTGGATGCAGAGGGAGACATTAATTTTTACGAAGCAAAGAGAGTTCTCCCTTAAAGCAAAAAAATAAAAAAACGGGAATTTTTTTTTCAAAATTCCCAATTGAATTTTAAAATCAGTTTTTTTTTTCAAACGTCTTCTTTTCTGACTGTTTTCCTGCCGTTTGCCTTGCATCTTTCGACTGCCTTTTGTATTGTCCAGTCCACATGCGCGCTCAATGCCTCTACAAAGTCTCCGCCAGTATTGCAGCCCGCCTTTGAAACAGCATCCTTTACCTTGCTTGCAACAACCAAAACCTCTGCCATGAAGAAAACCTCCCGAAAGAATTTATTAAGAAAAATTGCGTTAAAAACATTTTTTATATTTCACTAATGCAAGCCTTATTTCTTTTTTTCAGGTTTGCCGACGGGATGCATTAGCAAGTATTTGTTGAGATCGTCGGCAAGGCCTTTTCTTACAACTGCGAATTCCTCGCGGAAGGGCTGGGCTTTTTTTTGCCGCGCCTCAAAATTTGCAAGCTGCTCTTCCACATGCGTTCTCCCGAAGTGTTCCGGCTCTTTCAAGGCCTCCTTGATTTTTTGCCTCAGGTCTTCAAGCCTTCTGATATTGAATGCAAGCTTTATGTCCATTGTGTCATTTCCTGTAACCAGCAAAACTCTCTCGTGGCCGGTGCCCTCATGGACCCAGTTGTTGCGCCTTTGCCGCGCCATTTTGTTTGCCAGCAGCCGTACTGCGCTTGACTGTGTTCCTTCCTCACTCAAAAATCGCACTATTGCCTGCCGCAGCTGGACAGTCTGTTCAGGCCATTCCTTCTGCGGAACAAACCTTGCCCTTCCCAGCAGGGCGGCAGTGTTGCGTTTCCTGCCCTTTACGACTCTTTCACGTGCAAGCTTGACGTGAACCCTTGCGCGCTGCAAAAATTTCGCCATATTTTTCCCGCTAATAACAAATTGCAAGTATTATAAAAAACCGCTGTTTTTTTTCAAGCGTTTTTTGCACCGCAGTGCGGGCAGAACTTCGCTTCCTTTGGAATAGGCTTTCCACAGTTGGAGCAGAATTTTTTTCCCTGCATTTCTGTTTCTCCAAAAAAAACTGTTTTTGCCCTCCAGGAAAAAACAGGGAACAGAATAAATGGCAGCAGAATCAAAATGTAAAAAACAATTCCAGCGGCAACAGAAGCCGGGGTTTCCGGAACAGAGCCGTCTTCCGGAGAAAGAAGCATTGTCAGCGCTATCATTGCTATTATTGTAGTGAAAAGCATCAGCAGCAAATAGCATATCCCGAGGACAAGATTGAAATAATACGCGTTGCTGTTTTTTGCCGCAGCCAGTACAATTCCTATTACAGAGAGCGGAAGCAGGAGCACCAGCGCGTAATAGAAAATATTCGGCTCTGAATTGAAAATTACAAAGAGCGAAAAAAACGCCATTATGGCAAGCAGTACAATCGAACCAATCCAGTATTTTTTCGCCTGCATTTTGAACACACAAAAAAGCTTACTGCCATTTGTCTTTCGGGTTTCTCGGAATTATTATCCATGCAATGATATAAAACAGTATTCCCGCGCCGAAAGAAATCAAGGTAAACAAAATCCAGAGCAATCTTATCAATGTCGGGTCTGTTTCAAAATATTCGGCAATGCCGCCGCACACTCCCCCAAGGATTCTTTCCTTTCCCGAACGATAAAGCCTTTTTGCCTGCGCCATCCTTAATACCATTCCATTGATTTTATGAATCTTGCAAGGAAAAGTATCACATATCCGAACAATAGGAAGAAAACAAAAATTCCTAGGAGATTTCCGAAAACAAAGTTTGCAAGCCTTTCAATGAAGCCGCTTTTTGCCGAAACATTTATTGCAACAAAGATTCCCGCAAACAGCCACACAACAAAGGTTATTCCGACTGCCGCCGCTATTGGCGAAAAAAGCCAGTATGCCTTTGGAAGAATTTTTGAGGCAAAATCAGTGTAGCCGAAAAACAGTCCCGCCAAAAAAAGCCATGGTAGGTTTGAAAACAAAAATCCCGTTAATGCCGGAACAAAGCTGCTTCCCAGCCCTATATTCAGCCAGTCAAGAATCATAAGCCCTGCAACCAGCAGGATTATTCCGAAAATGCTTCCGAACAACGGCCACAAGAATCCGAAAGGATGATGCCAGCGCATTTTCTTTTCGGTTTTTTTTTCCTCAAAGCGCCTGCTTATTCTCTCCCCGATATCTTCGACTTCTTCTGCAAAATCTTCCGCCTGTTCCTTTATTTTCTCGCCGAATTCCTCTGCCTTTTCATGGCGCTTTTTTTTCGCGGATTTTTTGCTTTTAACGGGCATAATTACCGCTTATTATTGTGTGTGTTCTTAATAAAAATTTTTCACTTTGGCTGTACAAAACAGATTCCAAAAAGGAAGTTTTTTATTCTGAAAATTCCTATTGGGAGTGCCAAAAAAAAGCCAAAATATTGCAGTGCCTGCCAAAACCTGCCAGTAAAAAGATTTAAATATGGGAAAATCCTCTTTAGATATGCAAAAAAGGTTTTTCTTAATGAAAAAAAGACTTTTGGTTTTTGGTTTACTGTTTGTTGTCCTGTTTTCCAGTGCCTTTGCTGCAGTAAATTTTCCCGAAAAAGAGCCTGACATTATTACAAAGACTGCGCAATTGGACAAGGCTTCTGTTGTGCTGATTTATTCAATTGTTACCGGAACAGCATCCATGCCGGATTTCAAAATAGTTCCTGGCGGAAATACTGAAATAACAATTGTCGGAACATGGCAAAATGCCGCAGAAACAGTGACTTTCACTCAGGGCGGCGCATTCTCTGCAGATGAAACATCCGGCGAAAATTTTAGCGGGACTTATTCTGTTGCAGGAAATGTTTTAACGCTCTACTATTCTTACCCGCAAATCACCACTGCGCAATTCACTTTTACTTTAACCGCAAACACGCTGGTTTTGTCAAATCCGAACATCGACAGCGTTACTTACGCGCGCGCCGGAACAAACACCCAGGATGCTGTTGAAAACGCCAATGATTTTTCAATCGTAATAAATGACGCGCCGGATGCAAAGATGCTGACTAACGAGGTAAGCAACGGGGCCGGGGGAACAGGCATGGTTGTTTCTTCAGACGGTTATATTGTTACGAACGCGCACGTGGTTTTGCAGAACGCTGACCCTGAACAAATGCTTGCTGAATCTGTTTTTTACCAGTTTCAGGACGAGTTGTGGCAGGAGGCTTCGCAATATTATAAAATGTCAGATGCAGATAAAACAGCTATTGTCAATATCCTGCTTGGAAAGTTTATTGATTATTTCTACGAGAACGGGAGGATTACAAACATTAATGTAAATTATTATGTAATAAACGGGGTTTCGCAGCCCGGAGAAGACCTGAAAGCCAAAAGCTTTTCTGCGACAATTAAAAAAATGGGCACTGTTGCAGAAAAAGTAGGCGACCAAGAAACATGGGGAAAAGACGTTGCCATAATAAAAGTGGAAAAAACCGGCTTGCCCGCAGTGACGCTTGGCGATTCCGACAAAGTGCAGGTCGGGGAAAGCGTTTTTGTAATGGGCTTTCCCGGCATGGGCGGCGCGGAATCTTTTTTTAACCCGGAATCAGCGCTGGAAGCAACCATTACCCGCGGAGTCATCAGTGCAAAGAGAACATTGCCGACCGGCATTGTAATATTCCAAACTGATGCCGCAATAAACCATGGCAACAGCGGCGGGCCTGTTTACAATGACAAGGGCGAGGTAATTGGCATTGCAACCTTCATTTCCGGTTCGAGAGCAGACATCCAGGACATAGGCTTTTTACTGCCCATAAATATTGCAAAAGAATTCATGAGTGAAATAAACATTCAGAACAAAAAAACAATTATAAACGACAAATACAAGGCAGGACTGGAAGCGTTCTGGAGAAAAGACTGCCCCACTGCAATCAGTGAAATGAAAACTGTTTTGACACTATATCCCGGGCATCCCTATGCACAGGATTACATTACTGAATGCGAGCGTGCAATAGCCGCAGGAGAAGTTTCAGACGGTTCAGCCACAGTCCCTATTATACTTGGAGTATTAGTGCTTGCTGGGGTAATAGTCGTTGTTTTATCCTTATTTGGAAAAATAAAACCCGCGGCATTGCTGCTTTCTTTTTCCAAAAAGGTTGAACCAGTCAAAAAGGCTGAGCCCGCCAAAAGGGCTGAGCCCGCCAAAAAGGTTGAACCCGCTGGCGGAGAAAAAGCAGGCGGAACCAATTATTGCCCAAAATGCGGAACAAGGCTAAAGCCCGGAGAAAGATTCTGCGACAACTGCGGAGCAAAGCTGTCCAAATAGAAAAATTGCTGTTTGCAAAAGGCGAAATAACAACAGAAGAATTCCGCAAAACAGTCCAAAGAATGTAATAAAAATGGGAACAAAAATATTGCTAATCGGACTAATTCTTGCGGTTATTTTATTCAGCGGCTGCACGCAGCAGCCCGGAAACAATTACGGGCAGCCCTTCGGAGAAAATCCAACAGGGGGGCAAAACAATCCCGGCAATAATCCTGGAACGCCTCCAGGCAATCAGGGAGCACAGCCGGGGCAGAGTTTGCCTCCGGTTAATTCGAATGCGCCGCTGCCTGCACTGCCTGACAATTTTCCCGAAAGCAGGCTTGTTTCAAAAAAGCTTGGTTCTGTTGAAATAAATTATTTTTCAACCACAATCGCGCGCGGGCTTACTGAAAGCGGAACTGATTTTTTCATTAATCTCAAAAACACAGGGAGCACAAAGGAAAGCATTTGTTTTTCTTCCATTACCAACGATTTCAAAAAAGCAATTCCAAGCTGGAACCTTCATTTTTTTTCAATGCAGGATTCTCCAGTTGAAGTTTCCCCGGGAGAAGAGAAAAAACTCTGGTATTTTGCCTCTGTTGACGCAGAGGGTTTTTTTACAATAAATTTCAAGCTCTGGAACTGCGCGCGGGAAACAGAATCAATTGAACTGCCCGTTGTTTTCGGCAGCAATAACGAGAGATTCTGGGGAAAGGAAACAAGCTATATTTCCGGCACAGTAAAGGACTCGGACGGAAACCCGGTGCAGAATGCAGAGGTTTCTGCAGTAATGAACTGCGGCAGGGTTAATTTCAGGGGAACAAGCGATTCTTCGGGAAACTATTCCGCTCCTGTCCTTGCAATGGAGGACATTAACGCGATTTATCTGGGAAAAGAGCTTGCCTGCGATTCAGCCGATTATTTTGTGGGCGTTGAACAGCAGGGCTATGAATATTATTACAAAAGCAATATTGCCCCCACTAGAAAAAATCCCGCAAGGCTCGACATTGCCCTGAAAAAAAAACAGGCAGGCCCGGATTATTCCCTCGAATGGGAAAAAAATGTTTCTGACAATTTCGGTTTTTTCTGGGTAAAACCTTCTTCAGACTGGGATTTTTTTGCGGCAACACAGGCAAAGCATCCTCCCGAACTGAACAAGCCCGCAAATTTTTATTTGTTTGATTCTCAGGGGAATATTTTGTGGAAACAGCCCACTGGAAACGAATGCTGGGGAATTGCAATTGCAAAAGATGCAAGCAAAATAGCCGCAGGCTGCCATGACGGAAAAGTCTATCTTGTCGGCAAAACCGGAAAACTTCTCTGGACTTCTGATTTCGGAACAATGGTTAGAAGCGCCTGCATTTCAAATAACGGAAGCAAGGTTCTTTCAGGCGATGTTCCCACTTTGTTAGATTCAGCAACAGGAACAAAACAGGACTTGGCATGGAAAGGAGACTGGCTTAGAAACTGCGCCTTTTATCAGGATGATTCCGGCTTTGTTGCAGGCGCAAGGGAAGTCACTGGATTTGATTTTTCGGGAAAGCAGGAATGGCGCCAGATAATAGGGGAATTTCCATTGCTGCTGGCTGTTGACTCCGCAAAAAATACTTTTGCGGCGGGAAAAAGCAGGACTCTTTTTTCCTTTGATTCAAAAGGAGAACTGCGCTGGAAGCACAGGATTCCCGACCATGTTATAACCGCAGGCGCGGCTACTCAGGACGGAAGCAGGATTGCGCTCGGCACTGTGGGGGGAATGGCTTATTTGTTTGACAATGCGGGAAACCTTTTATGGAAAAGAGGCATTGGTTCAAAAGGCCCTGCAACTTCTGTCGGGCATAATGCTGTGGCAATTTCCGAGGACGGAAAAATAATTCTTGTCGGAACAGCGCCGCAGAACTGTGTTGTCGCCTTCAATGAAAGCGGGACAAAAATCTGGGAAAACTGCATTTCTCCCGATGAAAGCAACAAGGATTTATTGCTGGGAGTTACAAATGTCCAGATTTCAGGCGACAAAAAGCAGATAATCGCTTCCTACGGCGACAATTTCATCAGAAAATTTTCAGTGCAATGATGCCCCCTGTTCCGAAAAAATATTTTGAAGCGTAGCATCCGCGCGGCAATCTGCAGGGCAAAAAAAATAATTCCGCAAAAAAAAACAATTGCGGTGAAAAAACAGCGCTGGTTTTTTTACTTCAGCGAAAGCGCCCAGTTATAGATTATTGCAATCAATACGCCAACAATTGCGCCTATCACCAAGCCGTAAACCGCAGTCAGCCAGCCCAAAACAGAATATGTGCTGCCCATCATTGCCATGCCTGCATAGGGCATTCCCATTGTTCCAGCCAGGCTTATTGCGAAAACCCCGCACAAAAAACCCAGGACTGCGCCCGTAATTGCGGCTGCCTTTGTGTTAATCTTCAAAAACTCAGCCATTTTTTTTCACCTCCGTTAATAACGAAAGCTAACGGGATATTTAAATATTCCCAAAAGGAATGAATCTTTCAGAAGCCTTAAACTATGCAACATTATTTCGGTTTTTTTACGGCAAACCCGATTATTTCAAGGTTGCAGGAATTATATTTTTTGCACCACGCCTCGCATTTTTCCGCAATCGATTTTTTCCTGTAAAGCATTCCGCATTCCTCGCACTGAAACAAGCCGTTTAATTTTTTCACCATGCTTAAACCCGCAAAATTATTTTCCAAGAGTAATTTCAAGTTTCAGGCTTTCCAATGCTATTCCGTTGTACTGCGCCTTGCTGATTTCCCTGTCTTCATGAATTATTCTTGCCTTTAACCCTGCTTTTTTTATTGTTTCAAGATAATCCTTTTTCAGAAGCGCTCCGCCAACACAGCCCGCAATCAGCTTTTCGTCTTTTCTCTGTTCTGCGGAAAGCTCTTTCAAAAGGACAATGTCAGAAACATACATTCTGCCGTTTTTCTTCAGCACGCGTTTTGCTTCCATGAAAACCCTTTCCTTTTCGGGAGAAAGATTAATCACACAATTGCTGATGATGACATCAATTGACTTGTCTTCAACCGGCAGGTTTTCTATTTCTCCCAGGCGGAATTCAACGTTTGCAAAGCCGTATTTTTTTGCGTTTTTCCTTGCCTTTTCAACCATTGCCTTTGTCATGTCAATGCCGATTACTTTTCCCTTTTCGCCTGTTTTTTTTGAAGCCAGAAAGCAGTCTATTCCCGCGCCGCTTCCCAGGTCAAGCACTGTTTCGCCTTTTCTTATTTCTCCGAGCGCAGTGGGATTTCCGCAGCCGAGCCCGAGATTTGCTTCCGGAACATTTGCAAGTTCAGCCTCGCTGTATCCTATTGCCCTTGAAATTTCTTCCTTTGAAATTTCCCTTTCGGAACAGGAACAACCGCAGCCTGTTTTCGCTATTTTCGAATAGCTCTTTCTTACAATGCTTTTAACGCCCTTGCCCAAAAAAAACACCTCGAAGAAAGTGTTACAATGGCATTTGTTCCTTGTACCATTTTTCGTATTGCTTGTGATTGCCGACAAAGTGGATTTCCTTTTGGCTGGTTTCCTCATTTTGGAAAAAAGCAATCCGATATTGGCCGGCTTCTTCAACAACTGCCCTTGAAGCCTGCAGGCCGCGCGCCTGCAAAGGCTGTTTCATTTGTTCAAATTTTTTAAGTATTCTCTGCTGTGTTGAATTGTCAAACTTGTCAAAATGCCTGTTCCAGCCTTTCTTAAAAACCAGTTCCCAGGACTTTAGTTCCAAAGCACTCACCTGTATTTTTTGAGAGCTTCTGCCTCGCCCAGATATTTTTCGCCTTTCTTTGCCATATCTTTTTTCTCGGCAATTATTTTTCTTGAAACAAGTTCAAGTTCAATGTCCTTGACAAGATTGTATTCCCTGTTCAGGGCAAAAATCCCCATTCTCAGGGCATCGGTTTTGCTCCTTGCCAATCCAAGTTCAACCGCCTTTTCAAGGATAATTTCAGCAGTCCCTTCAAAAGCAAGAGTAGTACGCATAATGCATCACCATGCATTAATTATGCGTCAAAACACTATAAAAATATATGTGTAAGCGGCCTCTGTTCGCCCATCTCTCATCACAGCTTTCGCTCTGAGTCATCGTCAGTTCATCATCGGCCGTAAAAATCAGTGCTGAAATCTTTTTTAATTGCTTCTTTTAGCTAGGTGGTTAAAAAAAAATAAAAAAAGCAGCTCCTTGCGGAGCCGTGCTGTTTTTTGCAGCATTTATGCTATTTCGAACTGCACGTTTACTGTTACAGAGACTTCTATATCCCCTGCTGTTATCGGCGTTGTTGCGCTGCTGTCTTTTGCTGCGCCCTCAGCCATTGTGTTGTAGTAGTACGGCACTCTGTAGTTGTCTGTTGAACTTGCACTGTAAACCCTGCCGAGGGAAATTCCAAGGCCTGTTGCAATGCTCTGCGCCTTTACCTTTGCGTTTGCCGCAGCTTCCTGTAAAGCCTGTGTCTTTACCTGGCTTTCCAGTTCATTTGACAGCTTGAAATATACGCTCTGGACGCTGTTTGCGCCTGCCTGCACTCCTGCATCAATTATGGAGCCTGTTTTTGCAAGGTCTTGCACAGTTACCTGTATTGTGTTTGTTGTCCTGTATCCTGTTGATTCGGATTTTCTCAGTGTTTCGTTCCACTGGAATTCCTCGTTCAGCGAATAGCCTGTTGTCTTTATGTCTGCTTCAAGGACTCCTGCAGTTTTCAATGCCAGCATTACGTTTGCAGCTATTTGTGCATTGTCGCTCTGGCTTTTTGAGGCGCTCCTGTCAAGAGTCTGCACTGAAAGCACTATTACTGCCTCATCGGGAGAAACTGATTTTGTCGCGTCTCCCGAAACAGAAACAAGCCTTGTATTGCTGGTTGAATCTGCAGCAAGGCTTACAGTGTCGAAAGAAAGCGGTGCCTGTGTTGTCTGGGTATAGGAAGCGAGTTCAAGCTTTCCAGGAACATTTGCCAGTGTCTGCTGCGAGTTCTGCAGTGTTTTTGTCCCGCTTAACTGCCCGGGAAGCCATAGTGCAAGGACTGCTATTACTGCTATTGCAGCAACAATTGATACTGCCGGCAGAAAAAGCGAGTTTTTGTTTTGTTTTGCTTTTGTTTTCATTTTTTTCACCTCCCTTTTTTGTTATCATAACAAACAGTATTTGTTTGCTGTTTTAAAGGGGTTTTTTTTGTTAGGAAAAAAACTAAAAGCCAAAAATCACTCGTAGAATAGTATGTTTTTTGAATTATTTAAACGTTTTTCCTCAAAAAAAACAGCCGAAAATAAAGAGTTTTTTTTGCCCATGCATGCCTTTAAATTCTTATTGCAGGACTATTTTTTTATCAGCTTTTTGCTTGAATAAAAGCGTTCTTTTTGCTGTTTGAGGGGTCTTTTTATGGATGAAAAAAATGGAAATTCAGAGGAAAACATAGGGAAGCAGATAGAGGAAATGGAGGCTTCGGGAGAGGAAATTCCGGAAGAAAAACTGCCTTTTCCAAGGGCAACAATTGTCAACATGCTGAGAAAGCATCTGAGCAGGGGAAAGCAGATAAAAGGGCAGGTAAAGGACGAAATGAATATCTGGCTTGCAAAAATGGTTGAAAGAATTGCAAAAAAAATGGATTCACACCCCTACACTTACGTTGACGGCGGAATGTTCAGGGAAGCAATCGAATCCTATGAAACAGTCCAGGACATTGAAAAGGAAAAAGAAAGAATCATAAAACAGCTCGAATCAATCAAGGCTGCCTGCGATGTCCTGATAAACGAAGTCGACAGGAAATTCAGGGAATAAATTCTTTTCAATTTTTTTTATTTTCTCTTTCCCAGCTTCTGCAGGCGCGCAATCTGCTTTCTGCATCTCGCAACCTTTGCGTTCAGGTCTATTATTTTTGAGGCTGCAACTGCCTGCGCGTTTCCCACGATTTTCCTGTAATCCGTGTGTTCTTTTGCGGCGGGAGTTTCCAGCATTCCCAGCAGGTAATCCCTCTGGATTTCAAAAAACAGGCGGGTTTTGTCCAAGCTTTCAATTTCTTCTTTAAGCGCGGAAATTTTTTCCCTGCGCCTGAAACCGTTGCTGATTGAATGTAGGACTCCGCGCTTTCTTGTGAAAAAAGCCATGCTATTATTATTCCGCGAGGCTATTTAAGATTTCGCTTATTTTTTTTGCAATTGCGCTGTTCGGATTCCTGAACAGAAAAGCCTCAAGCTGGTTGCGGTTGTTGCATTTCCTGCACTGCGATGCCTTTTCAAAATCTATTATTACGGGCAAAGAATTTTTTTTTACCAGGATGTTTGCGCCTTTTCCTGCAAGCTGCCCGTGGCTCAATCCCGCAGCATCAAGCTTTTTCGCCTGTTCCAGAAGCGAATCAATGCATTTCTGCAGTTGTTTTTTTGAGGGATTCTGAAAAAACCATTTTCCGAAGGGAATTCCCTCAATGAATTCCATGAGGACAATCCGCTTTTCAAAATCAAAGCCCGCGAGCTTTGGCCCGATTCCCTGAGCGTTTGCGCAGCGCAGGTTTTCGGCTTCCTTTTCAGCCATTCTTATGCGCGGGCTTGTCTTTTTTTCAATCTTCAGTGCGAATTTTTTTCCGCGCTGATTTTTCACTAAAAAGATTTCACTGCTCCATCCCTTTGAAATCTTTTCAACAAGGAAAAGTTTTTTTCCGCTCAGGAATTTTTCAAAATCAGTATTCATAAGAAAATTTTACTGCCTTGAAAGCTTCAGCAGGTTTTTCAGAAGATAGTTTTTTTCAGTGAGCAGAATTCCTGTTTTTGCCTTTTTCTCGGCAAATTCAAGCAGGCTGTTGAATGCTATGAAGGAAAGGCTGATGCCTCCCGCAAAGAGAATTCTTTCTGTTGCAGTAATCGGAATGAGAATTGCGTATTGTTCCGGAGTCATTGGAATTGTCCATACCCAGATTACTGAGCCAATTGCGTGCGCAGTAAAAGTCGCGCCCAAACTGCGGAGGAAAAGCCTTTTGCTGAACAATTTTGCGGCAACAGGAATAAGCCAGAACAAAGAATAAAACCATGCCTGCGCCCCGACAGGATTTAAAACAAACAACGCCATGCAAATTAGCGGGACAATGATTGATGCCTTTGCAAGCCTGCCTGTTTTTTTTGCAAAAACTCCAAAATAAACAGCCGCAAAAACCATTGGCGTTAATCTCAGGATATTCAAAGGATCAATTGCCTTGCCCGAAACAAAAAAGTCAATTGCCTGTGCAAGCAGAACGCTTCCCGCGCCAACAACAGGCCCCAAGAAAGCGCCCGCAATAGGGCCGAAGAACTGGAAAAAAGTGAAATACTGCGCAGTGCTCCCTACTATCTGCGAAAAATTAATCTTGGATGCAATCAGGACAATTATTGAAAAAAGAACAAGGAAAAAAATTTTTTTGAATGAAAAAAATTTTGTAGACATTTTCAGCCCTTTGAAAGAATAACAATAAAGGAAACAAAACCATTTAAATAATTATTTGAGCGCATCAGCGCTCCCTAAACCACAATTCCATTGCCTCTCCGGCCGTAAAACAGCTTCCCGCAACAAGGACAATGCCTTTTTTTCCTGCAGTTGAAATCGCCTTTTTCACTGCGCGCTTCACGCTTTTGACTGCAATTGCCATTACGCGGTTTTTTTCAAATTCTTTTTTGATTCTCAGTGCGCTCATGCCGCGGATTTTTGCTTCACAGGAAAAAGAAAGCAATGCAATTGGAGAAAGCGCCGAAACAATCCCTGTGAAATTTTTTCCCTTTGCAATTCCGACAATAAGAACAGCCTTTTTTTTGCCGAAGATTTTTCTGAAAGAATCCGCAAGCGCAAGCGCGGAATTCGGAGTATGGCAGCAGTCGATTATTACAAGCGGATTTTTCTGCACTGTTTCAAATCTTCCGGGCCACTGCACAGAAACAAGCCCTTCTGTTATCGCCTTGTTGCTTATTTCAAAGCCCTGTTTTTTCATTTCGTTTATTGCCGCAATTGCAAGCGCAGCATTAATTCTCTGGAATTCTCCCTTCAGGGAAAGCCTTCCGGAAAAAGGCTTTTTTACAATGATTATTTTTGAATTTTTTTCCCTGCATTTGCGCTCAAAAATCGCAGTCAGCTTCCTGTTTTTTTCAGCAGTAACCAGAGGAGTTTCTTTTTTTATTATTCCCGCCTTTTCGCGCGCGATTTTTGCAAGCGTGTTTCCCAGAAACTTTTCGTGCTCTTTCTCGATGTTTGTAATAACGCTTACAAAGGGGGAAAGGACGTTTGCTGCGTCAAGCCTTCCGCCCATTCCTATTTCCGCAACTGCAAAATCAATTTTCTTTTCCGAAAAAAATTCGAATGCAAGCGCAGTAGTGAACTCGAAAAAAGTCAGGCTTATTTTCGAGAATTTCATTTTTTCCTTAAGCTCTGAAACAAGCCGCGCAAGTTCCCTGCCTGAAATTTTTTTCCCATCAACGCGTATGCGCTCGCTGAAATGCATGAGGTGCGGGCTTGTATAAAGCCCTGTTTTGTATCCCGCCTTCCGCAGCACTGATTCAATCATTGCTGCAGTGCTGCCCTTTCCCTTGCTTCCTGCCACAAGAATGCTTTTGAATTTTTTTTCAGGATTTCCAATAAAGCTGAGGAATTTTTTTTCCCTTTCCAAGCCGAAAACAATGCCTTTTTTTTCCAGGGAGTCAAGAAAGGCAGTTGCCTCTTTGATGCGCATGTTAAAATGAATCCTGCAAAAAGTTAAACTATTCTTTGCTGAAGCAGCTATTCTTTTTGAAACCAAAAGCAGTTAAAAAAAGTGCTTTCCAAAAGATATTTAAGTTAGAAAGGCATACTATTAGCGTGGGTAATAACGGGGTTTGCAGGCTTTTTTTCTTTGCAACCCTCAAATACGTAAAAATTCCAGGGAGGTAGAAAAATGGTAAGCATGCAAAAAATCGGCAGTTGGGCATTTATCCTGGGCGTAATAGTTGCAGTGCTCGTGGGAGCTCTTGTTGCGGATTCAGCAACAATGGTAACGGCTTCCGCAGTGCTGATAGTGCTCGGGGTAATAGTCGGAATACTGAATGTAACTGACAAGGAAGTTACAAAATTCATTATTGCGGCAATCGGCCTTACAGTCGGAGCATCGGCAGTCGCAAGCCTCGGGGCGCAGCTTGGCGTTATCCAAGTGGATTCGATATTCACATTGTTCGGCTTGTTCGTTGCAGGCGCACTCTTTATTCCTGCGCTGAAAGCAGTCTATTCAGTATCAAAGGACTGAACATTCCGATAACATTTTGAGAAAAGGAACATTGAGTTCCTTTCTTTTTTTCTTTTTTAAAAAAATCAAATTTAAACAGTTTTGTGCTTTTTTTATGGAGGCGGAATTATGGAGGACTGGATAATAATTGCGGCAGGGATGATTGGTTCTGTTCTTTTGGCAGCCCTTGTTTTCAGGATAATCAGGTTTAAAATCCGCGGCAGCTCAAAAAAAACAGCGCCTGTTTTTGAGCGCTATCTTTTTCTGTCGCTTGAAAAGCCGCTTTACGGCTGGGTGCTGCTTATCGGGCTGAATATGGCTGTTGAATACACTGCTTTCAGGGCCCTTGAAATCCGCAATGTGCTTTTCCAGCTCGGGGTAATTCTCCTTGCAATGTATTCCCTGCTAAGCATTCTTGATGCAGTAATTGCCTGGTACTGGGAAAGGCTTGACTTAAGCTACAGGGCAAAGGTCGACACCATTGTTCCCGTTATGCGCAGGATACTTGCAGTAATAATCCTTTTGGTGGGCGCTGCAATGATTCTCGGCAGCATTGGAATCCAAACAACCCCTGTCCTGGCGTTGTTTGCAATAGGCGGCCTTGCGGTTGCCCTCGCACTGCAATATCCATTGTCAAATTTTTTTTCGGGAATACTGATTACTTTAGACAGGGCAATCAAGGTGGGTGATTTTGTCGGCCTTGAAGGCGGAGCCCAGGGATATGTTGTTTCAGTCGGCCTTGGAAGCACGCAGATAAGGACTCTTGCAAAAAACCTTGTGATTATTCCGAATTCAAAGCTTGCGCAGTCGGTTACGACAAATTTTTCGCTGCCGACCACAGATACCAATGTGGTTATTCCCTACACTGTTTCCTATTCCACGGATCCTGAAAAAGCGGAAAAGGCTGCGCTTGAAGCCGCAATGCATGTGCAGAGGACTGCAAAAGGCACTGTTCCGGAAGCAGTCCCTGTCGTCAGGTTCAGCGCGCTTGAAAAAAAGGGAATGCTTCTCTCTGTAGTAATAAGCGTCCAGGAGCGCGCAGACAAGCAGGCAGTTGTGCATGAATTCATAAAGGAATTCCACAAAAGGTTTCTGGGAAAACAGGCAGCGCTTTATGCAAAAAGAAAATTTGGCGGTGGCAGAAAATGAACAGGAAAATAAGCGCTCTTGCAAAAAAAATCCGCGGAAAAAAGCTTCTTATAGCATCGAGCAGCGAGCCTTACATCCATTATTATTACGGCGGCGCAGTACAGTGGCGCGCCGCAGCCGGAGGAGTCGCAACTGCATTTGATTCATTGCTGCAGGCAGTGGGAGGAACATGGGTTGCCCTGGGTTTGGGCAATGCAGACAAGGACGCTCCCGGCCTTGGTGCGGATGGAAAAATAAAAGTCCCTCCGGAACAAAACAAGTATGTGCTTAAGCGGGTTTTTGCCTCGAAAAAAGAGGAAGAGGGATTTTTGTCGCAGTCAAACAGGGGATTATGGCCGCTTTTCCACAGGTCATATGTGCGCCCGGATTTCAGCGCAGACGACTGGGAGCAGTACAAGTCAGTTAACAGGAAAATCGCTGAAAAAATTTCCGAAGAGGCGGACGAAAAAACAATTGTCTGGATAAACGATTATCATTTATCGCTCTGCGCAAAAATCCTCAAGGAAATAAGGCCTGAAGCAGTCACTGGGTTTTTCTGGCACATTCCCTGGCCTGCACAGGAAATATTCGATGTTTTTCCCTGGAAAAAGGAATTATTGGAAGGAATGCTTTCCAATGATTTGCTTGGCTTTCACACTCAGGCTTATGTGAAAAATTTTCTGCAGTCTGCGGAAAGCATTCCCGGCTGCAGGATTGACAATGCCGCAGGCACTGCAGAATACAACGGGCATGTTTCAAAAGTAAGGGCTTTTCCAATCGGCCCCGACAGCGCTGAAATAAGCGCTTATTCCGCAGGACTGCAGGAAAGCGAACTGAACAGCGCAAAGGCAGGCTTCAATGCAGCGGATAAAAAACTTCTGCTGGGAATAGACCGCATGGATTATACAAAGGGAATTTCTGAAAAAATTTATGCCCTCGACAGGCTTTTTACAAAAAAGCCCGAACTTGCGGGAAAAATAGTTCTTGTGCAGATTGCTGCTCCAACGCGCATTGGCCTTAAGGAGTATTCCGAAGCGCTTGAAAAGGCAGTCCTTGCCGCAGAGGCAGTCAACAAAAAATATTCTGCAGGCGAGTGGAAGCCCGTTGTTTTCAGGAACGAGGTAATGCCGCTAAGGCAGATAATCCCCTTATACAAAATTGCCGATGCCTGCGTAATAACCTCTCTCTCGGACGGAATGAACCTTGTAAGCAAGGAATTTGTCGCAGCGAATTCAGGAACGGGAATTTTAGTGCTCAGCAAGTTCGCGGGCTCTGCCGAAGAGCTTTCGGATTCAATACAGATAAACCCCTTTCTTGCAGACGACATTGCGCGCGGAATAGAAGAGGCGCTTGAAATGCCCGAAAAAGAAAAACAAAGAAGAATGGCAGCAATGAAAAAAACAGTCCTGAAAAAAGACGTGTTCGGCTGGGCAGGGCAGTTCATTGAATCACTGCAGAACGAAACAGGGGAGTGAGCGCATGCAGAAGCTCGTTGTTTCGGATTTCGACGGGACTCTCTGCGCAATCCGCAGGAATCCCGAAAAAGTGCGTGTTTCAAAAAAAATCCTGCGCACTATCAGGGCAATGCTGGAAAAAAAAATCCGAATCATAATAATAAGCGGGCGCACAAAAGGCTTTTTGAAAAAGGCGCTTCCCAAGGGAATTATTCTCCTTGGTTCAAGAGGAAATCCGAATCCCGCGCGCCTGCGCAAAAAAATTTTTGGAATAAAAAAAGAAATTTACAAAATCGCGGAGGATTTCCGCGGAGTGCGGATAAAGCAGGGCGCGCTCGGGATTGACATTGATTACCGCAATGCTTCGGGAAAAATAAATTCTGCGCTTTTGAAAAAAGCTATTGAAAAAACAGCGCGCCTGCACTCCGCAAAACTGCTTGCGGGGAGAAAGGCGTTTGAAATAGTTCCAAGAGAAGCGCTTGACAAAAAAGAAACAGTGAAAAAAATCGCGCTCGGATGGAAAGGCGGAATTCTTTTTCTAGGAGATGATGAAAGCGACGCGCGCGCAGCGATTGAACTCCTGAAGCTTAAGCGCAGTAATATTTTCTGTTTTCTCAGGAAAACAAGCGAACGCGGATTCACTCCGAGGGGAACAATCGAGTTTCAAGGCATGAAAAAACTGCACAAAATTTTGAAGGCTTTCACTGCATGTGAAACAACCGCCTGCTTCAGGCGCAGTTCCCGAACACTTCTTTGGGAAAATTAATAAACAACAAGCGCAGCAATATGTTCTGAAAGCAATTAATTTTTCAAAGGCACAATTATGCAGCTGAATCCGAAAAGGCAGGCAAAGCATGCAATGCCAAAGGAAAAAAGACTGGAAGGAATAATAAGCGTTCACGAGGCAAAAATTGCAAGAATGCAGGCAAAGCACAAATACCTCACAGGAATGCTGGAAAGAATGCGCGGGCAATCAGTCAGGCCCGAATTCGATGAATTGCAGGTGAGAAGGCTGGCATTGTACACTCCTTTTGAAAAGCCTTTAACTGCGGTTCTGGCAAAAATGCGCGCAGACCCGAATTATGCAGGGAAGGTAATGCAAAGCATTTCCGAATTAGCGGAAATCCGCACAGCGCTTGCAAAAATCGCGGGAAAAACAATTCCCGAAGAATCCAGGAAGCAGGCTCTTGGCCGAAAAGCCCAGGCAATCCTGAAAAAAATGGAAGAGCTTGCAAAGCAGGCGCAATAAGTTAGCCTATTAAACAATTGCAGCAGGATTTATTTGTGGTTTAAATGGAATGCAGCAACTCCTACACAAAATTCAGCGCACTGGCGTATGCAATTGTGCTTGCTGTTACGGCTACAATTGTCCTTGCGGCTGCAAGGTTTTTTCTTGCAAAGCCCATTGACATTGTTGAACTTTCCATCAGCGCAGCGCTTGTTTTCATACTGGGCTTTGCAGTCCTCTGGTATTTCCAGTCGCGCTGCTGCAGGGACTCTGCAAAACCCAAGGTAAAATAACAGCAAAACCCGCTTTTTACATATATTTATATTATTTTTTACCTATCAATTTGATAGGTGTTTTTTCATGGGTGAAACTTTGGTAAGGCTTGAGCCCGCGCAGGAGCTTGTTGTTGAAAAGCTCACTAAGGCGGGAGTGTTCAAAACAAGAAGCGAAGTCATCAGGGCAGGGATTTTGGAGCTGGGAAAGGAATTCAATGTTTTCAAAAATTTTCAGGAGCTCGAGGACGAATTAGTTGTGCGCAAAATGATTCGGATTGATAAGGAAATAAAACAGGGAAAGCGAAAAGTCTGGACAGAAGAGCAGGTCAAGAAAAAATACGGCTTCAAGTGATTTTCTTGTTCGAACTTCACTATGCTGGCGATTGGGATATTTTCTACTGCAAAATGGATAAGGCCGAACAGCTGCGAATCTGGAAAAAAATCCAGCAGCTAAAAACACTTGCAAGAACACGCCGCCTGAAAGAAGGCCTGCCGTATTTTGTTGTTGAAACAGGCCAGTGCAGAATCTGCTTTAGGGAAGAAGGAAACAAACGGACAATCCATTTCGTGGGAAACCACAAGCAATACCAGAAATGGTACAAGCAGTTCTTCTGAAGAGAGCAATAATGCCCTATAATTGGGCGTGCTCCAAAGGTTTTTAAACATTTATATCCATCAATTTCTTTACTTACTGCAAACCGTAAAAATAGAAATAATTGATGCGGTTTGCTGTCAGTCTTTCTATTCAAATAAAAACGCATTTTTGCGCATTTGATTCAAATTGTTTTAGACATACAAACGGAGGGGTTTTTTCATGGCAGACAATAATCAGCAGGTTGTTTTTCTTCCCGAGGGAAGCAAAAGGACAAGAGGCAGGGATGCCCAGAGAATAAACATTCTGATTGCAAAGGCAGTCGCGAATGCAGTAAAATCCACTTTAGGGCCGAAGGGAATGGACAAAATGATTGTAGATGAGCTTGGAGACGTTACTATTTCAAACGACGGAGCCACAATTCTCGGCGAAATGAGCATTGAGCACCCCGCAGGAAAAATGATGGTTGAAATAGCAAAAACACAGGACCAGGAAGTCGGGGACGGAACAACTTCTGCAGTAGTAATCGGCGGAAGCCTCCTGAAAAACGCAGAAGAGCTTTTGGACGATGAAATACATCCGAGCATTATTATCAAGGGTTACAGGCTCGCGGCAAAAAAGGCAAAGGAAATTGCAGCTGAAATAGCAGAGCCTATTTCTTTCAAGGACACAAAAATCCTGAGAAACATTGCACTGACATCAATGACGGGAAAAGCCGCAGAATCAGCTGAAGAGCTTGCAGACATTGTTGTAAAGGCAATTACCCAGATTGCCGACGAAGACGACGGAAAAGTAAAAATCGACATTGACAATGTAAAGGTCGAAAAAAAACAGGGAGCTTCGCTTGCAGAAACCCAGCTTGTTCAGGGCATTATAATCGACAAGGAAATAGTCCACAAGGGAATGCCCAAAAAAATAAAGAACGCAAAAATCGCTCTTGTCGACGCGGCTTTGGAAATCAAGGGGCCTGAAACAGACACAAAAGTAGAAATCAATTCTCCGGAACAATTACAGTCTTTCCTTGACCAGGAAGAATCAACTCTGAAAAAAATGGTTGAATCAATAAAAAAAGCAGGCGCAACTGTTTTAATCTGCCAGAAAGGAATTGATGATCTGGCACAGCACTTTTTGGCGAAAGAGGGAATTGCCGCAATCCGCAGGGTAAAGGAATCTGATATGGAAGCGCTTGCAAGGGCAACAGGCGCAAAGGTTGTTTCAAGAATAAACGAAATTTTGGAAACAGACCTTGGAAAAGCAGAAACAGTCCTTGAAAAAAAAGTCGGCGGAGATTCAATGGTTTTCGTTGAAGGCTGCAAAAACCCCAAAAGCGTTTCAATGCTTATCAGGGGAGGCTCAGAGCACGTTGTTGAAGAGGCTGAAAGAGCGATTCACGACGGCTTAATGGCAACTGCAACAGCAATCAAGGACGGAAAAATTGTTTACGGCGGCGGAAGCCCGGAAATGGAAATGGCAGTCCGCCTGAAAGAATACGCCCAGACAATCGGCGGAAAAGAGCAATTGGCAATAGACGCATTTGCCGAAGCCCTCGAGGAAATTCCGCGCACTCTCGCTGAAACAGCGGGCATGGATCCCCTTGAAACACTCGTAAACCTGAGGTCAAGGCACAAGGCAAAAGGCGGAAAAACAATCGGCGTTGATGTAATAAAATCAACAATCGGAGACATGAGGCCTTTGAATGTAATAGAGCCGCTCTCGGTAAAGACACAGGCAATTACTTCAGGAACAGAAGTAGCAGAAATGCTGCTGCGCATAGACGACATAATTGCTGGAAACAGCAAAAAGCCTGGCATGCCGCAGGGCGGAATGCCACCCGGCATGGGCGGAATGGGAGACATGGAGATGTAACTCCCCTTTCTTTTTCTTTTTAGAAAAGAAAAAGAAAGTGTAAGCACAATGTTTGCCAATGAAACATAAGAAAGAATATTTGAAGGCAATCATTGTGTGCCTAAAGAAAAGAAAAATCCGCGGGAAGAATTTTCTTCCCTTATTTTTTTATTTTTTTTAAAACAGAGATTAACTGCTTTTCAAATTCCTTTTGCGTGCCTTCGTTTATGATTGTATAATCAGCCATTGCAATCGGGCCGCCCTTTTCAAGGTTTTCGATTTCCGCTCTATCTCTCGAAATGCACTGCTCCCTTGTCAAATGCCGCTCCTTTCTTTTTGCCATGCGCGCATACCTTGTTTCTGGAGAGGCAAAGATTGCTATTGTGATTATTTCCTCGAACTCTTGCTTCAGTGTAACAAGCTCGCTCCAGCTGTACAAATCATCAATTACAACGTCCTGTTTTTTTTCAAGCAAACCGCGGATTTTCGGAGTGCTTAAAAAAGCCATTGCAGCCATTCCGTGCAATTGCCTTAATTCCTCGCGCACTCTTCTTTCATTGGGTTCGTTCAATTCGAGCCCGCGCTTTTTTGTTTCATCGAGCACAATTCCCCCAAAATAAACCATTGCAAATTTTTTTGAAACAAAAAAATCCGCGGCAATGCTCTTTCCCGCGCCGGGCATTCCGACTAATGCGACCAAAACCATGAAATAAAACCAATATGGAAACATTTAAAAACCAGAAATGTGCTTCTATAAGCAGGTGATTCAACAATGGTTGATGTTTTAACCATGGTCTACGAACAGCTGCTGATACCGCTTGTCAGAGTAGTAATCTGGCTTGTGCTGGCCATAGCAATAATGATAATTTTCTGGCTTATCGGCAAACTGGTCAAAAGAATAGTGGTCCAGATACTGCAAAGCTTCGGAGTCGATGCTTGGGTTGAAGAGCACAAAATCACCTCTGCTGTTGGAAACAAAAAAGTTTCGGATATCCTGGGCAGCCTTGCCAAATGGTACTTCATTGTACTGGGCTTAGCTGTCGTAGTAGGAAGCCCGAATTTTTTCGGTTCTTTCTTCGGAATAGAACTCCAGCCGTTGCCCGGACTGAGCGACTTTCTCTGGGGACTGGCTAATTATCTTCCAGTGGCATTGGGCGGAATACTTTTCTTTGTGCTTGCCCTGCTGTTTGCAAGATACATAGCAAACCAGATCAGGGAACTGCATCACAAGCTCAAGAACATTGCGGCGTTCACAGTAGAAGCAGTAATAGTGCTTTTTGCCGCGATAATCGGGCTGCAGATGGTTCTCGGATCAGCAGTAGCGCAGACAATAATCCAGCTGTTGCAGATATTCGTGCAGCCGTTCATAATGGCTCTTGCAATAGTATTCGGAGTAGTTGTCGGATTATCATCCGGACTTGCTTTCAAGGACGAAATAGTGAAATTCGCAAGGGAAGTCAAAAGAGAGTATATGTAAAAAAAGGGCTTTTGTTTTTCAGCCCATTTTTTCTTCTTTTTTCTTTAAGGTAAACAAAGCCGTACAAACAATACCCTTTTAAACAATTTCCAAAAAAAAGTTTTAATGATTAACATGAGAAGGGATCTACAAATACTGCCTCAGGCTGATTCACAAATCTCCGGCACATAAGCCGCATACTAATTCTTTTAATTACTCGCCAGAACAAATAAATAGCAAAACATTCATTCTAAATCAACCGGAATTTTATTTTCCAAAAACAATCTTGGAGGAGGCAGAAATGGGCGTGTAGCTCAGCCTGGTTAGAGCAATGGTCTTATAGAGCCTTTTCTTGCAAGCAAGAAAAGCCTCGGGAAAAGAAGCTTTTGCCCTGCAAAAGCAAATTCTCCCAAGACGCAAAAAAGCTTAAGCAAGCCATAGGCCGGGGGTTCAAATCCCCCCATGCCCACTCCATCTTTCTTTTCTTTTTGGAAAAAAGAAAAGAAAAAGTTTGAATTGAAGGCGTTTATAAATTTTTTTAAGCAACAATAACACAAAGGTGCATGAAATGTCAAAACAGCTCGAGGCTTTTTCAAAGCAGAAGGAAGAGGCAGTGAGGGAATTCTGGAGCAAGAACAGGATTCCTGAAAAAGCGCGCAGGCAGAATTCAAAGTCAAAGAAAAAATACTATTTCATGGACGGGCCTCCGTATGCAACAGGCCACATCCATATGGGAACTGCGCTGAACAAAATTCTCAAGGACATTGCAATGCGCTCAAGGAGAATGCAGGGCTTTGATGTCTTTGACAGGCCGGGATACGACACGCACGGCATGCCGATTGAATACAAGGTTGAACAGAAATTCGGATTCAGAACTAAAAAAGACATTGAAGAATTCGGAGTTGAAAAATTTGTCACTGAATGCAGAAAATTTGCAACAGAATTCATTGGAGTAATGAATTCAGAGTTTGATGATTTGGGGGTGTGGATGGACTGGAACAATCCATACAAAACACTTGAAAATTCTTACATAGAAGCAATCTGGTGGACATTCAAAAAAGCAGAGCAGAAAGGCTATCTGTACAAAGGATTGTATCCTATTCATGTATGCGCAACATGCGAAACCGCGGTTGCATTCAATGAAATAGAATACACAAAGCAGACGGATACGGCTGTTTATGTAAAGCTCAAGGTAAAGGGAACAGAAAACAAATTCTTAATTGTATGGACAACAACCCCCTGGACAATTCCGGGAAACACTGGAGTAATGGTTCATCCGAACTTCGATTACGTAGAAGCCCAGGTTGGAACAGAAATCTGGATTGTTGCAAAAGAAAAACTGCAGGAACTTGCAAACGCAATAGAAGCAGGCTATACGATTTTGCGCGAGTTCAAGGGAAAAGAACTTGAAAATATGGAATATGAAAATCCACTTGGAAAATTCCTTGCATTGCCCCCCTTGAAGAATGCCTTCAGGGTAATTCTCTCTGAGAGATACGTCCATCTTGACGCGGGAACAGGGCTTGTTCACACTGCTCCAGGGCATGGAAAAGAAGACTTTGACGCGGGAAGAAGAGCGGGACTGCCTGCAATTTCTCCGGTTGGAATGGACGGTTCAATGACAAAAGAAGCCGGGAAATATTCAGGAAAAAAAGCCCGCATTGTTGATTCTGAAATAATCGAGGATTTGCGCAATGAAAACCTGCTTGTTTATTCGCATGCCTACACCCACGATTATCCTATCTGCTGGAGATGCAAACAGCCATTGCTCATGCTTTCAGTCGACCAGTGGTTTTTGAGCGTAAAGGAAATCCAGAAAAAGGCAATTGAAATGAACAAGACAGTGCAATGGGTTCCCTCATGGATGAAGGACAGGATGAATGACTGGTTGGAGAACATTTACGACTGGCCTGTTACAAGGGCGAGGTACTGGGGCGCTCCCTGCCCGATATGGCAGTGCGAAAAATGCAGTGAACGGCTTGTAATCGGCTCTTTGAAAGAGCTTGAAAAGGCTTCTGGGCAGAAACTCAAGAATCTTGAACTCCACAAGCCCTACATTGATGAAAAAGTAAAAATAAAATGCAAAAAATGCAATGGAGAAATGAAGAGAGTTCCCGAAATCCTTGATGTATGGTTTGACGCGGGAACAAGCAGCTGGGCTGCACTCGGTTTTCCCCAAAGTTCTGTTTTGTTCAAAAAATTCTGGCCCGCGGATTTGAACATTGAGGCAACAGAGCAGGTAAGGGGATGGTGGAACGCACAGCTTTTATGCTCCATAATTTCCTTTGACAAAAAGCCCTTTGAGGCAATTGCAGTCCACGGCATGGTTCTTGATTTAGGAAAGAAAAAAATGTCCAAGTCATTCGGAAATGCTGTTCAGCCAAAAGAAGTGATTGAAAAATTTTCAAGGGACTATCTGCGATATGTGCTTGCAAAAAAAAGCACTGGCTTGGACATGACTTTTGACTGGAAAGAGCTTGAAGACGTGCACGGATTTTTCAATGTGCTTTCCAACACATTCAATTTCGCGCAGATGTATCTGAACATTGATTTTTCAAAAAAGCAGAAAGCCGCATTGAAAGCCCTGCCTGTTGAAGACAAATGGCTTTTGAGCAAATTCAATTCGCTTTCGCTTGAATGTTCAAAGGCGTTTGAAAACTACGAGTTTTTCAAGGCAATAAGCGCAATAGAGCCCTTTGTAATGGAAGAACTGAGCAGGACTTACATCAAGATAATAAGAGACAGAGTGGGAGGCAAAACACAGAAACAGTTGGAACAAACACTCGGAACTGTTTTGCTTGGAACACTTGAACTGCTTGCGCCGATTGTCCCTCACGCTGCAGAGCATTTTTACCAGAACATTAAAACAAAAAAAATGCCAGAATCAATCCATTTTCTCAGGCTTCCCACAGCAGGCAAAAAGCTTGTTGATTCAAAACTTGAAAAAGAATTTGCAAAAACAAAGGAAACAATCCAGGCTGCTCTTGCACTGCGCGAAGAGCAGAAACTGCGCCTGCGCTGGCCTCTCAAAGAGCTTGTAATTGTTTCAAAAACAGGAAAGGATTTTTCACAAACAAAAAGCGTTATTGCCACAATTGCAAACGTGAAAAAAATTTCCGAAACAAAAACAGTTCCCGAAGGAAACTTTGCTTCAAAAGAAATTTCCGGAACAAAACTGTTTTTGAACATTGAAGCTGATTCCGCTTTGAAGGACGAATGGGAATTCCAAGAGTTGAGAAGAAAAATCCAGGAACTGAGAAAAAAAGCAAACCTACAGCCCGGGCAGAAGGCTGTTCTATTGCTTGACTGCAATGATGCTGAATTCCTGAAAAAGTTTTCAAGGCAGATTGAAAGCGAAACAAACACAAAAATAAAGCCCGCAAAGGGAAACATGGAAAAGCTTTTGGAAAGAGAATTTTATGCAGAACTTGAAAAATAAAAAAGGTGTGCGTTATGGACGAGATAATTGATTTTTCACTGCAGGGAAAAGAGAATGCGAATGATTTTGTAGCAGGGCTTGGAAACACTGGTTTTCAGGCTTCTCATTTGGCTGAAGCAGTTGAAATCATTGCGCGTATGAAAAAAGAAAAGGCAGTTGTTTTTTTCGGTTTCACAGCAAATCTTGTAGCTTCGGGTTTGCGCGGAATTATTGCCGAGATGTGCAAAAAAAAATTCATTGATGTAATTGTAACAACAGCGGGCGCAATAGACCATGACATTATCAAAAGCTTCCAGCCGTATCTCCAGGGCAGCTTTAATTCTGATGACATTGAACTGCATAAAAAGGGAATTAACAGGATTGGAAACATTCTCGTTCCCAATGCGCGCTTTGAGCTCCTTGAAGAAAAAACACAGGCCTGGTTCAAGGAGATTTTTGCAAAGCAGAAAACAATTTCTCCCAGCGAGCTTGCAAAATTTTTCGGAAGCAGGCTGAACGAAACAAGCTTTCTTTACTGGTGCGCAAAAAACAATATTCCTGTTTTCTGCCCCGGCATAACAGACGGAGCAATAGGATTGCAGATGTATTTTTTCAAGCAGGACCACAAGGAGTTTGTAGTTGATGTAACAGGGGATATGAAAGAGCTTGCAGACATTGTTCTTAATGCGGATAAAACAGGCGCAATTATTCTCGGAGGGGGAATTTCAAAGCACCACATCATAGGAAGCAATATTGTGCGCGAGGGGCTTGATTTTGCTGTTTATGTTTCGACTGCAAGCGAGTTTGACGGCAGCCTGAGCGGAGCCCAGACAAGAGAGGCAAAAAGCTGGGGAAAAATAAAAGAAAAAGCAAATTCAGTTAATGTAAACTGCGATGCCACAATTGCTTTCCCGCTCATATGCGCAGCGCTGAAAGATAAAAAACTGCTCTGATTTATTAGAAGCGCACAAAGTTTTTTATTATCAGGACTACCGCGACAAGTATAAGTGCGAATCCCACGACAAATTCCGGAGTCATTTTCGGCCCCGGGGTATCGGCATCGAAGAATCTCATTATTCCAATGCTGCTGCTCGGCCCTGAAACTCTCGGCCCTGTTTCCATTTTTACCATGAAAAATCTCCTTTTTTTAATAGCTGGTTGAAAAAGAAAGCCTTAAAACCAACTAAATAATTTATTATACTGGTTAGAATTAAAAATATACCAGTGCAGTGAAAGCCTGCCTTGAAAAGTGTTTTTTTATGAATGCGAATTTAATGCTCAAAAACGCCTACAAAATAATAACCCTTATTGTGCTTGTTGTTCTTCTTCTGGGAGTGCTTACTTTTACTGGAATAATGAAGCCTCGCGTTATTCCCGGCTGGTGCAATGTTTACTGGGGCGCAATGGGATTTGCAACCGGAGGGCCGAAGGTTGCGATTGTTTATGGAACTGACGGCTTGGGAAATCCCGATGGTCCCTGTCCTCAGGGATTGCAGCAGTGCAGCTTAAAGGAAATTCTTGCAAATCCGCAGATTTTAGGAGTGAGAGCGGATTTGCTGCGCTTAAGCAGCGTGAATCTCGGCAACCTCAAAAATTACAATCTTGTAATTGTGGAAAAGGCAAGGACAATGGAAACAAAGCAGATGCGCGCTCTCATTGATTATTACAACCAGGGCGGAAGGCTTGTATGGACAGGAGATGCAGGAACAATGCTCGGCCCAAACGATGAATATCTTTATACGAATGAAAGAGCGAATACTGACTCGAACAAAATAATCGGGCCCTGGGCGCGCAAGGACAATGACATAATGGTTTCTTTGGACCAGGTTCTTTCAGTCGAATACAAAACGAATTTCTGTTCTATAAAATCCTGCCCTGAAAACTCACCGATTCCTGCGGGCAGAATGATGCCTGAAACAACCGGCGAGAATCCATTCATAAAAGGAATGGGCGCCTCTCTCCCTTTGTATGTTTTCAAGGGAGAGGATTTTTCGATTGTTGAAACAATAAGCGGCGGAGTAACAACACAGGCGCTTTCCCTCGAGCCTGGAACAAGCATTGTGGGGACAGACGGAAAGGATTACGGAAGCGAGTTTCCATTAATTGTTTCAAGCGGTTTAGGAGACAGGGCAGTGTATTATGCCGTCCCTCCAGAATATTTTGCAAACCCGAAACTCTATAATTTTTCGATTGCTGGAAAGGCAGGGTATGTTGCGGGAGTTCCCGGCCCTTATTTCCTGCCGATTGAAAACCTTTATTGGGGAATGATTTGCGGCTAGAGCCTACAAAAAGCTTTTAAATAAGAAAGAAGTTTATTGATTACACAAAATAATTATAAACCCTAAAAGCCATAGAATAATATGAAAATTAACAGATTAATTATAATAAATTAAATTGAATGGTTTTTTTGTAAAAAATTGGCAAAAAAAATTTTTGAGGTGTTTTTTGAATGTACCCTGAAGAAGGCGGTTCTTCCGCTCCAATGCTTGACGAACCAGGAATAAAATCCAGCGTGCGAAGAAATCTCGAAGGATTGATTCCTCTTATTCTGATAATAATAATTGTTGCTTTTGTGGGAGCCAAACTCAATTTATGGCAGATTCCTTTTTTGAGCGCCCAGGAACCGATTCACATGCTTGTAATAGGGCAGCCGAGCGCAGAGCTTGAAGTTATTTTAGACCAGGACAGGGACCTGGTAACTTACAGGGTGAGGGACGCTTCAAGCCTTTCAGTAAGCCCCGCAGACCAGCTTGCGCAATACGATGCAATACTTCTTGACCAGCACCTTGGCGCGTCAATGTATGACAAGTCAATTTCAAGGTCTCTCGGAGAAGCAATACAGAATTATGTGCGGACAGGCGGAAAGCTGATTACAATAATGGATTCGGGAATTTACAGGAGCGGCGGAATTTACGGAACTGGAATCGCAAGCGATTCAGTCGGATGGACTTCAACTTTTGGGGATATTATTCCTGTAACATGCGACCTTGGAAAGGGAAACATTCCGACCTGTACAATGCCGATTGCAATAACGGGAAGGATTTACAGGGAAGACTTTGACAGCAGGATAATGCGCGAAGAAGTCGCACCCGCAGACCCCAGATATCCGCCTTTGTCAATAATTACCTTTGATGTGAAGCCCACAGGAAACCAGGTTGCGTATATAAAGAACATAGTGTATCCGAACTACTATCCCGCAATAGTGGAAAAGCGCCTTATTCTCGGAAAAAGCATTTACTTCAACTATGACCCTGCCCTGACTCCTACAATCTGGGAAAACACGCTTGAATACATAAGGTAAAAGCGGCTTTTCTTTCTTTTTTTCTTTTTCTTTTTTTCCCTTTTTCAAGACTTTAAAATAACTTATTAAATGCTTTGAAGGACAGTTTTTAGCGAAGCACTGCAATTCGCATTTGGCGCGCTTTGCGCTGCAGTGCAACAGCTGTTCAAAGAAGCACTTCGGAGGTGCAGCAAATGGCAGAAGCAGTAAAAGAGGAAAGCGTTGTTTTTGTGGGAAAGAAAGGCACAATGAGCTATGTCCTTGCAGTGGTAACGCAGATGAACCAGGGAGCAAAGGAAGTTTCGATAAAGGCAAGGGGAAAGGCAATCAGCCGCGCAGTGGACGTTGCCGAAATAGTGAAGAACAAGTTTGTTACCGAGGCAAAAACAGATTCCATAAAAACTTCCACTGAAGAAATTACAACAGAAGAAGGAACTCCCTTGAAATTGTCCGCAATAGAAATAAAGCTGAAAAGATAAAACAGAAGCGGCTTTTTCCGGAGTTTTTTTTGAAGGAATTTTTTCCTTCGCTTTTTTATTTTTCTATTTTCCAGAACAGGTTTGTCGCATAGTTTTAAAACCACTTTCAGATATTTTTTGCTTAACAGAGCGAGTCTTGCAATTATTTTTTTTAGTGTGTGCTTATGAAAGGGCCTATCTGCATTGAGGATGCGAAAACAAACAGGCTCTGCCTTATATGCGAGGCAAAGCTAAAGGCGGGAATGATCTCCGAGAACGATGTCAGGATTTGGAAAGAATTAGTGAGAATGAGCGAAACAAACTTTCTGCTTGGCCTTGAATTCCTGCGCTCCTTTGAAGTCAACCATTCCCTGAACATTGTCTGCAAAGGAACTATCGGACCTTTGATCGGCAGGGGCGGAAAGAACATCAAAGAGTTAGAGCAGAAGCTCGGAAAAAAAATCCATATCATTGAAAAAACAGCGGATGCAAAGGAAACAGCGCAGTCTGTCCTCGGAAACATAACAATTGTTGCAGTGAACAGGGTTTTCAGGCCTGAAGCAGAGGAACTCAAAATAATTGTCATGAAACAGGATTCTGCGCGGATTCAGCAGAAAGAGGAAACAGAAAAAATCCTTTCAAAAATCATAGGCACAAAAACAACAATTGAGTTTGCTTGAATTCAGGCGCGCGAAAACAATCGCGGAGATTTCCCTGCGGAAACAAGGGTTTTAATAATATCAAAAGCAGAATTCTATTTATGGGCATAAAAAAAATTGTTTTACTAGTTCTGGTTGCAGCACTTGCAATTGCAGCTGCAGAATCAGCAACAGCCCACTCTTACTATTATCCGCAGAGTTCAATGATGCAGGCAATGCAGAATCCCTACGGCTATTCTCCGGGTGCGTATTATCAGAACACGCCTTCTTACCATGCGCTGCCTTTCTTTTCCATGGGTTTTTACAATAATTCTGCAGCAAGCAGAGGATATATGATGCAGAAGCAGTATCCGCAGAGAACTTATTATCCAAGTCCGCGAGCATACAATTATGGAACAAGTTCTTCCTCAAATCCGCAGACATTGAATGTCAGCATCAGCAATTTTTCCTTTTCACCGCAGACTTTGACTGTTCATGTTGGAGACGCTGTTATTTGGAAAAATAATGACAATGCCCTGCATTCAGTTACCTCTGATTCCGGACGCGAGCTTTCTTCCGGCAATTTGTATCCCGGCGCTTCGTACTCGCATGTCTTCCTGCAAACAGGAACCTATTATTACCACTGCAGCATTCATCCAGAAATGCGCGCGAAAATAATCGTGGTGTAAAAATCAGCCAGCAGAAACAATGTTTCGTTTTTTGTCGTTTTTGCGACTTTGTGTAAATAATCATCAAAAAGGGGCAGTATTTACACAGGGAGAAGAATACTTACACAATTAATTATTTGTGATTTCTTTTATTTTTGAATTAATTTTATCTTGCATTGAATCGGCAAATTCTTTTTTGGCTTCTTTAAATTCTTTTTCAAACCTTTCAAGCGAATCTAAATTTGCCTCTTCTTGTGCATGTTCTCTATCCAATTCTATTTCCCATGCTTGCAAAATTTCTGGCGGGGGTTCAGAAGGGTCTTTTTCCTGAATCTTATATAATTCTTTCATTCCTTTTTTCAAAAAAGCTAAAATTTCGTTGGGAACATACTGCCCGTCAACAGTATTTAAGAACTTTTCAACCTCTTTTTCAAAATGGAACACGCTTTTTTGTTTTATGATAGGTAGTAATTCCTCAAGCTTTTTCATAGCTTTTTTTCATCTTCGTATGTTAATTGTAGTCTAAGATTTTTTTCAGACTGTTTTAGTGTCTTTATATTAAAAAAATATGACAAAAGTAGAGAAATAACTGCGATTGCTGTGCCAAATGTAATACTCGCAATGCCAATCCAATTTTCAATTGTCAGTTCTAAAACCATAAGTAAATCAATGAAAATTGTTCTTAAAAATTTGCTGTTATCCCGAGTTCGTTTGTTTCATGTATTACTTGGACAATGTTGAAGCAAAGCACTTTCAATAACAATTCATTGACTTGTGCTGTGTTTGTTTTGCTTTTCAGGGAGTCATTGAATTTGGCTTTTAATGCGCCAAAAGTGGATTCCACATTGCTTCTTGCGTGGTAGTGCTTTGCAAATTCTTCTTGGTTGAATTTGAAGTAATGAAACATTTTGTGCCAAATTGGAGTGCCTTTTGCTAAGGCTCTTGCATTATTTTTGAATGGAATAAATGGTTGTGCGCCTGCGTTTTGAATAATTTCAAGATTTTCTCTGCTGGAATAAGCTTTGTCTGCGCTGACTTCTTTCAAATCAAAAATATTGCTTGCAGTATTAATCAATGGTTCAAGTTGGGGGCTGTCAGCACTTTTTTCAGAGAGAACAGCACAAGTGCAGATAATGTTGGTTTTACAGCCAATAAGAGCATGAAGCTTTAGCCATTTGTGCGCTTTCTTTGTGTCGTGTTTTTCTCGGCAATAATCTGAAAACTTGTTTGTAGTGAACCCTGTGCTATCAATAGCAAACTGTGTTTCCACGCTTTTTAAAACGCCAGCAGATTTTTCAATTAAATCTTTCAGGACAGGAGTTAATTCTTCTTTTTGCATGAAATGTCCGACAGAAGCAAAACAGGCTTTCTTGTGAATGAAGCCTTTGCTTTTTGCTTCCTGTAAGTCCGACATGAATCTGCGCAGGGAGAACTGTGAATAAACTTTTAACGCAGAGGAAAAAAGCAAATCGTGTTCACTAATTTTTGGCTGCCCCCTGCTACGCTTTGTCTGTGAAACAGGCAACCCAATCAAATCATTCAGCAATTCCAAAAAGCGAGCCTTTTCTTCTTGTTGGCTTTTGTCGTAAGCGTGCCAAGCTTGCGGATAGGTCAAGCGTTTTGTTTCAATTACTGTTTTGCCTTCTTTGGTCGTAGTAATCTTTTGTAAGTAATATTCTACTGCAAAGGCGTGTTTGCATTTGTCTGATAAACCTTTTTGACAATCAGGACAGGCGCATTGTCCTTCCTTGTCCACAAAGTAAAATCTCTTGCTATTCTGGCTCTGGACAGCAAAGCCGTCATCAAGCCTTTTTATTGTTCTTGTTTGAGCTATTGCCAAACCTCTTTCTTGTCTTGGATTCATAAAACCACCTTTCATTGTTATTACTAATGTTATAACATATATTCCACTACAAAAGGTTTTTAAATGTTATTACTATTGTAATAACTATTATGAAAGTGAAAATAAGAAAAATTGGCAACAGCTTGGGAATACTACTCCCTAAAGACACGCTAACCCTTTTTGGTTTGAAAGATGGCGACGAAATAGAACTAAACCCAAAAAACAAACAAATAGAGTTAACATTAAAGAAAGGATAAGGGATTATTAAAACAATTAAAACAATTAAAATTTTAATCGTTTTAATTGTTGAAATGTTGTATTTATGGATTTAAATGAAATAATTGCGTTATCTAAAGAAGAAAATGATACTGCTGATAGAAAAGAAGGTATTGGTGATGCCGCAGGCAGAGCTATGGCTGCAATGGCTACTTCTACTGGGGGTAAAATTTTAATTGGCATTACAGACAAAAAAGTCCTTGTAGGATTAGATTACAATGATTCTCAAAAGAATAAATTAAGAATGGTTTTGGACAAATGCGAACCAAAAATTAAAGTTAAACTATTTCAAATCCCTTTTGAAAAGGAGAAATCAATATTGTGTCTTGATGTTTCTGAAAGTGAAAGGAAACCTGTTTATTTTGATGGAAAACCATACCATAGAAAGAATGGGGAAAGCATAGTCTGCACAAATCCTGAAGTTTTGGATTATCAAGTAAAAACAAGCCAGATACATTTTGACCAACTTGTCGCAAAGAATAAAGACAGAAAAGCATTACTCCAAGACATAGATTCATCAAAAATGACTGAATTTATTAATTTATCAAAAGAAGAAAGAAAAAGAACCATTAGAGAGGATGTGCCTTTAGAGGATATGCTGTTTAACCTCGGATTATATGACAAAAAAAATAATGATTTAAATAATGCTGCCGTTCTGTTGTTTAGCAATAAACCCCAAGACTTCGTTCCTAATTCTTCAATAAGTTTTTCAGTTTTCAAAGACCAAAATATTAACAGTGCTCCCTTTATTAAACAAACAATTGGCGGCACAATTTTAACTATGATTGAAAATAGTATAAATTTGATTAAATTATATGCCCCGCCCGTGTCAAGAATAAAGGGGATAAAAAGGATTGATGTATTTCCTTATCCATATGGCGTTTTGAGGGAAATCGTTACAAACGCCATCGTTCATAAAGATTATTTTATAGATTCAGAAGTAACAATACGATTATTTTCAAACAGAATTGAAATTACTAACCCTGGTGGTGTTCCACATGGGATTGACTTTGAAAAACTAATAGAAGGCAAAAACAATATTTCAGTCCCAAGAAATAGACTAATAGCTACCGCATTAGATTATGCTGGTCAAATGGATAAGGCGGGGCATGGATTCATAAGGGTTTTAACAACACTACAAAAAGATGGATTTCCAAAACCCCAATTTCCTCGAAGTGAAAATTCGTTTCAAGCAATAATTTTTGCAGGAGATACTTCAAGTGGATTACAAAAATCAACAGACCTTAATTATAAAAAAGGAAAAAAGAAAGTTCTCTCAACAATACTAAAAAGTGATTCAATTGGAATCTCAACTAAAGAATTATGCAAAAAAACGGATTATACCAATGTGCACATTTCTAATATTACAAAGGAACTTGAAGAGGAAATGCAGATTATAAAGAGGAGAAAGAAAAAGGAAATGTTTTATTTCCCAAAAACATAACAAATGAATACTTACACAAGATTTTGATTATTTACACAGAACCGATTACTTACACAAAGTCCGTTTTTGCAGAACATTTTTATACTCTTGATTCAATGTTCTTTATTGGAAAAGTGATTTTTTTTGAAAGGAAGCTTTTTGATTAAGGCAAAAAAAGAAAATATTATTACTGAAAAAGGTGTCCGCGCTTTCATAATGGAACGCCTGCTGAATTCGCCTTTTAACAGGGGCTCTGTTGTCAATGTCGGCAAAAAAACAGTTCAGGTTCAGCTTGAGGGAGACGAAAAACAAATTAAGGCGTTTATACAAAATCTTGAAAAAGAAATTACTGCCGAGTTCGGCAATCCTGCAATCACTTTCACGCCTTTCGAGGAAAACCCTGCTTTGGAAATTCCAAGCCTAATAAGGGCAAGCCAGGCATTAATGGTCGGGCAGCTGCAGAAGGGCGTTGGTGTCCAATTGGATATTTTAAGCGCTTTGAGAGAATTGCCGGGCGAGCTGGCCAAAATCTTAAAAAGCTAAAATTGTACAAAAAAACCCGCTTGCATAAAAAATGCTGCAATCCTATGTATAGTTGCCAGCCAAAGAAAATCCTTAATAACAAGCTTCTTCCTTAATGGCATATGCGCAATGCTTTTCGCGCACAGGCAGGCCTGGAATATTTGCTTACCTATGGCTGGGCAATCATCATTATACTGTCTGTTGCTTCTGTTTTGTTTATCTCTTTTTCTGCTCCCGGCGAAAAAGTAAATTTTTCCGCAGGAGGCGGCAAAATAGTTGTCAAAGCAAACGCTGTTTCCGATTGTGCGGGCGAAGACAGCGTTGCTTTATTATTGCAAAACATGAGCGGCGGCGAGATTAAAATTAACAGTGTTTCAGGCACTGGTTCTTTTGAAGCCGGCAGTTCCCCCATTACCATTGACGGGGCTGTTGTCGGCGCTGCAACTCCGCCAGTAACTGTTGCCGCTGGCAGGGAAATAAGGATTGCAAAAATAGACGCTGCCTGCGGCGCAATAAACGGAAACATTGCCATAAATTACATTGACCAGCACGGTTATTCCAAAACCGTGGGCATCAATGGCCTGGGAAAAATAAACTGCTGTCCGGGCTCTGCCGCCTGTTCCGGCAATGAGCAGAAGAACTGCCCATTGCAATCAGGGGTGTGTTCCGGCGCAAAACAAACCTGCAGTTCAGAAACATGGCCTGGCTGCAATGCCGCAAGTTACGGCGCATTATATGAAACAGCCGAAGCAAGCTGCGCTGACTTGCAGGACAATGACTGCGACAACAAATTTGACTGCAGTGATGAAGATTGTGCTTCAACCCTGTCCTGCGAACTTATATGCACTACTCACGATGAGCGCTTTCCTGTTAAGGGCGGCATAGAATTTGTCATGCATGAATCGCAGTCAACAGGCGATTGTTTGGATTGGCAGGTTGGCGGCAGAACATTTTATTTGAAGAACCTGTCCGGGGAAACAGTCCAAATCCAGAATGCAAGCGTTTCTCTCGGAGCAGGCCATTTTGATTATGTCAATGCAGGAAGCTGCGGCTTTTACGGTGAATTTGCTTCCAGTGAATGCCCGGATTCCCCGGAAGGCGGGCAGGGCGGCTATTATGAATCGTTTGCCGTTGAGAGTGTGAACGGAGTTCTTGGCGTCCCGGAAGACTGCGCTCTTAATGTTTCAAGCGCTCCAAACTCGGAAATTCAAATTGGAATTTCAAACTTTTCTTTCTGCGCAAAGAGAAGCGTTGCATTTGAACCCGAATGCGCGTATCCCAACGAAGAAATTTTGCGCGCGCACAAGGACAATCCGATAACAATCAATTTAAGCACAAGCGCGGGTGCAATAACAGTTTATTGCTATAGTTTTCCTGCATAGCAATTGCACAAAAAAAGGGAATGCGCAAGCAGGCTTCTGCGGGAAAGGGCAATTTGCCTATTCGTACAGGCTGTTTGCGGAAACAACCTTGAACAGCATTGAATTCGAAGCCGCCGACAAAGTTGAAATAGGCTCTTCTACTTTTTCTATCTTTATTTTTGTCGCGAAATAGAAAAACTTTTTCGGAAATTTTTCAATGATATAAACTTCTTTTCCCTTGTCGAAATCCGCAAGCGCGGATTTTTCAAAAACCCGTATTTCTTCCGGTGTTGCGGCTTTTTCCTTGTTTGCTCTTGTGAAATAGATCCTGTCGTTCATACTAATACATTGCGGCATTCCCTTTAATAAGGCAAGAAAACTGCCAAGCGCTCTGGAAGCACAAAACGCTATTTTTTGAAAATAAGAACTGTGCAAAAAGCGCCACAGAAAACTTTAAATTTAGGGAATCTCTTGTAATATCATGGATTCCGAGATATTTACTGACAGCGACCTGTCCTTAAAATTCAATAAGAAGGCGCTTGCCGCGAGCCTTGCAATAATTTTAGTCGCGTTGCTCGTGCTTGTGCCAGTGTTCTTTATGTCTGCCGCTTCTTATTCCTCGGGGTATTCCTCGAATCAAAAAGCCTCTGTGCAGGACTTTACCTGGCTTGTTTTTCCGTTATTCTTTGTCGCGGGAATTTTTGTGACAATAATTGCCAAGAAATTTGTAAGCCTTTCAAAATCAGATTTCGGGCTTGCAATGTCTATGGCGGGAACTCTGCTGATTTTTATTGCAGTTCTTCTCCTGCTTTTCATTACTCCCTTCCTGCAAAACATAGGCAAGGGGGATTTTCTTACCAGCCTTAGAAACGACTGGCTGATTCGATTGGCTATATTCGGCATTGTGGGAATTGTTTTTTCGCTTATCGGAAATAAATTAAATTCAGGCAGGACTCCGCTGGCTGCAACGCTTTCCTTTGTTGCTGTCCCTACGATTTTCCTGTCCGCTGTCTTTCTGCTAGGCCTGGGAATCAGGGACCTGATAACCTACAAGATGCCCGGATGGGCGAAAATTCCCCTGGCTTTTGAGGAAAGATTCGGATGGGCGCTTACTTTTGTCCTGCTGGCTGTTTTCACTGCTGCCGGGGTTTTGTATCTCTGGAAAGCCCACGGCCAGAAGGCATTGGTCTCTTTCAAGTACAGCGTAAAAATAGCTGGCTGGATTTTTGTGGGGCTGAGCCTGCTTTTATTCATAATTGCAATTATATTCTCAAGCTTTGCAAAATTCAATTTGGATACGTTTATTCCTTCAATTTTGGAGCCGATTTCCTATGCAATAATCGGCGGGCTTTGCCTGTTTGGCTTTGAAATGCTTAAAATCAATAAAAAAGATTTTAGGCGAAGTTCGAAATCCTAATTTTTGCGCGCTTTCTGTGCAAAGCTCCTAAAGCCGAAAAGTATATAAACATCATGACACTATCATGATAGTGGCATGCAAGAACATGATAGTGTCAAGGAACTTTCTGAATTAATCGGAGATGTCGAATTAGTAAAAAAGATTTCTCCAAGGTTTGGAGAATTAAACTTAGACATACAGGAAGTCCTTGAATACAGCAAAAACCCGATGTTTGTAGCTGTTTTGTTGTTCAAGCTCTCGCAGGAAAGAGAAAAAACCAATAAGATGCTTGAAAAAATCAATGAAAAATTCGACACAATAATGTTCCGCTTAAAGGCGCCCCAATCCTCCCAGATGCAGGAAACAATAATGCCTGCAATGCAGCAGGCAATGGGACAGCCATTTGCTACAGCTGCAGGGGAGCAGGAAATGATTCCCTTAAAAGCTCTCCCGGAAAACGACCAGTTAATAGTCCACCTTGCCTTTGAAAGAGGGCAGGTTTCAGCGGGAGAAATACAAAAGGAACTCGGATATAAAGGAAAAAACGCTGCCTCGCAGCGCCTGAACAAACTTTTCAAGGAGGGGCATTTGACAAAAATACAGGCAGGAAGAAAAGTAGTTTTCATGGCAAGAAATATTTAAACTTTTTCTAAGTTTAAAAAACCCCAACCCACTTTTTTTGCCGAAAAAAACCTTTTTTTCCCTCCTGTTAAATGCCCCGCCTCCTTTGCCTTAAGCCTTTTCTTGGAAAGAAAAGCCTTGTGAAAAGAACAATTTTGCTGCTGCAAAATTGGGTTCGCTTCGCTCACAATCCGAAAGGCTGTTGTTTAACTATTTTTTGTTTTTCTATTTTTTTTATGCTTGGCTTTGAACTCAAAAATTCCTGCGGAAAAGCAAGGGCGGGAATACTGCATACTGCTCATGGGGCAATTGAAACTCCCTTCTTCATGCCTGTTGCCACAAAGGGAGCAGTGAAATGCCTTTCAAATTCAGATGTTGAAAGCACTGGCACAAAATGCCTGATAAGCAACGGCTTTATTTTGTATTTGAAGCCCGGCTTGGAAATAATCGGAAAGGCAGGCGGCCTGCACAAATTTTCAAACTGGAAAAACGGAATTTTCACTGACTCCGGAGGATTTCAGGTTCTGAGCAAAGAATTCTGCCTGAAGCTTTCGGATGCGGGCGTGTTTTTCCGAAATCCATTTGATGGAAAAAAAATGCTTTTCTCTCCCGAAAAGGCAGTTGAAATTCAAAACAAACTAGGCAGCGATGTTGCAATGTGCCTCGACGATGTTCCGCTTGCAGGAGCAGATTCTGCGCGCTTGGAAGAGTCAGCGCGCCGCACAACTCTCTGGGCGGAAAAATGCAAAAAGGCGCACAAGAACAAAAAGCAGTTGCTGTTTGGAATTTCCCAGGGCGGAGTAAACAAAAGCCTCAGGCTGAAAAGCACAAAAGAAATCTTAGAACTTGATTTTGACGGAATTGCACTGGGCGGCTTGTGCCTTGGAGAAGCAAAGGAGGAAATGTTTGAAACAGCAGAAAGAGCATTGAAAATTGTTCCAAAAGAAAAGCCGCGCCATTTGATGGGAGTCGGCTCTGCAAGAGAAATCATTGAAGCAGTTTCTCTGGGCGTTGACGTTTTCGATTCGCGCTTTCCTTTGAGAACTGCAAGGCACGGAAAGGCATTCGGTTTTGAAAAGGATTTGAACATGGCTTCTGCAAAATTCAAGGCGGATTTAAGGCCATTGGAAAAAAACTGCGGTTGCTTTGTATGCAAAAATTATTCACGGGCTTATATTAGGCACTTGTTTGAAACAAGAGAGGAAAATTCCTGGATTTACCTTACCTACCACAACCTGTTTTTCCTTCAGAGCCTTATGAAAAAAATCCGCGACGAAATAAAGCAGGGGACATTCAGAAAAGAAAAATTTCTCAAGGAATTTGGAAAATGATTTTTTATCCCATTATGAAATCCTGCATGTCTGTCCAGCTTGAAAACAATCCGTCCAAAAAAGTGAAATGTCCGGCTTCAAAGTCTGCAAGCGTTTCCCAGAATTGCCTTACTTCCTTTACCTTTGTTTTTTCGGCCTGCTGGAGATAAAAGTTTTTTGCCTTTGTTTCCGCCCTCATTGCCCATAGCAGAACAGACAATTCAGAGTTTTCCTCAAGGCTTTTTTTTGCCCCCTTCTCGGGATAAATCTTTGGCTTTTCAAGGTGCTGTAAAACCTCTGGGCTTACAACTGCAAATTTTCCGTTTTCCTTCAAGGCGCCTTCGACAAGCGACAATGCGGAAAAATGCTCTTTTTCCTCTTTTGCAAGAAACTCAAACGCGCGCTTCATTTCCCCGTCGCTGGTTTTTTCTGCGTTTTCAGCATAAAAATCCCTTGCCTTTTCCTCTTCGCCCTTTGCAACAATAACTGCCTTTGAAATGTCCTCAACCTGTTTTTGCGGAATCTTTACAAGTTTTTTTATCAAATTGTTTTTCATTCCAACACACCCCTTTGAACAGTGCAATTAATAGTATTCCATAGAGTTTAAAATTTCTTTCAAAGCGATTTTTTTAACGCTTATTGCCCTGTCTCCCCCGCCGCAATAAAGGAGCAGATCCTTTCCGTTCAGGTCTGGAATCGCAGCAGTGGGAAAAACAACGTTTGAAACAAAGCCGTGTTTTTCATAATCCTGCAAAGGCTCTATCAAAGGCTTTTGTTCAGGGCTTCTTGCAATCACTCTTTCGGGGTTTTTCAAATCCAAAAGCATTGCTCCCGCGGAATAAATTTTTTTCCTGCCCTGTTTTTTTACTCCGTGATAAATTTCAAGCCAGCCATGGGGAGTTTTTATGGGCACTGTTCCCGCGCCAATTCTTTCGGATTCCCAGGATTTTTGCCTTGGCTGGACAATGCTTTTTTCCCTTCCCCAGAAAACCAAATCCGGAGAATAAGAAATCCAGATAGAGGGCCTGCTGAAATAAAAGCTTCCTTCAGGGCGGTGCAGCGCAACGAATTTTCCGCGGATTTTTTCGGGAAAAATTACAACATCCTTGTTCTGCTCCCTGAAAATAATTCCCTGCCTTTTCCATTCATGCAAATTTTTTGAAACAGCCAAACAGGTGGAAACTCCTTCATTGTGCGAAACAGCCACATAAGTCATGAGATATTTTCCCCTGAAATAGGTAATGCGCGGGTCCTCTACTCCGTATTCCCCCTCGTTGTGGGTTCCGGTAAAAACAGGCTTCTGCTCTATTTTTTCAATATTGAATCCGCTTGAATCCAGAAAAATTCTCCTGAATTCCGAAATGTTTGACAATCTGAGAGTGCCGTTTTTGAAGAAAACGCAGTTGCCGGTTCTTTTCAGAATTTCTTTTTGCCCGATTTGTTCACGGCCTGCACTGTAATGCTTTTCCGAAACAATCACAGGGTAGACAAGCGGGTCTTTTTTTGCAGCCCTTTCGGCAATCCTTGCAATCAAAACAATTTTTCCGCTGCGCAGCCGCACTGCGGCAGGATTCAGGGCTCCGTCTATCTGCCAGTTATGAAAAGAAGGATTAAAATCCTTCGGGGAAAGAAGAAGTTTTTCAGTTATTGTCATTAAACCACTTTTTCAGCAAAAAACAATTTTTATTCCCGAATATGCTTTTCATGTGAGCGAAGCGAACCCCAATTTGCCGAAGGCAAATTATTCTTTTCCCAAGGCTTTTCTTGCTTGCAAGAAAAGGCTTATTTCATTTCTTCGAATTCCTTTTTTCCCTTTTCAAGCTCTTTTTCCTGCTGTTTGTCAAGCTCAAGGAGCATTGCCTGGAATTCCCCGGCATGTGTTTTTTCTTCCCTTGCGATTTCCAGAAAAAGCTTTTTCAGGAGGCTGTTCTGCGAGAATGCCGCGAGCTGTTCGTAGAGGTTCACTGCATCGAGCTCGGCAATCATTCCAACCCTTAAAATTTCCTTGTCCAGATCTTCTTTCTTGACTTTTTCCAAATTAATCGGAATATTCGACATCATTCAAAAATCCCCCTGTTTTTTTTATTTCACAATCCTGCAGAAGTTTTCTTCAGTATATACTACTTGTTAATTTCTTTAAAAACAATTTGTTTTCAAAAAAAGCGGGTTTTTCTATTTTTTGCTTGATTATTTTTATGGTTAAAAATGGCTCTTGTTTTTGCAACTGCAAATGATTTCAAGTTTAAAGAGATTCAGGCAGTCCTCGAGCCTGTTGGAATTTCTGTCTGGCAGAAAAAAATGAATCTTTTTGAAAAGCAGAGCGATTCTGTTTCTGAAATCGCGCTTGAAAAGGCAAATCATGCGTTCTCAAAATTAAAGCTTCCGCTGATTGCAGAGGACACTGCTGTTTTTTTCGAAGCCTTCCATAATTTTCCCGGCACGCGGCCGAAAAGGCTTTTTCAGGAACTCGGATTTAAGGGATTGCTTGCAAAGCTCAAAGGGAGAAGCAGGAAGGCTTTTTTTCACACTGCAATCTGCTATCTGGATTATGAAAACAAGCCGAAGATTTTTGAGGCAAAACTTCAAGGGAAAATAGCAAAGGAAGTAATTCTTCCAGATGAGGAAAGAATGCCTTTTGAAAAAATTTTTATTCCAAAGGGATTTGAAATTGCGCTCTCGCAGATGAATTTCGATGAAAAAAACGCAATAAGCCACAGGGCAAATGCCACAAGGCAATTGGCGCGCTTTCTTGTTGAAAAAAGCCTTGCGGAAACAAAAAACCTTGAATAATTTATTTTGCGTTTGCACTGCTGTTCTGCAACTGCTGTGGTTTTTCGAATCTCCTGAAAAAAAATCCCTTTGCTATTTCCGCTGTTGCAAAATATCCGATAAGGACTGCCGCAATCAATACCAGTACAATGGGCGGCATTGGCTCGAATTCGAACAGAATGTTTCCTATTACAGAGAATGTTATTGCCACTGCTATTATTCCTGTAACTAACGATGAAATCAGGAGCAGTTTGCTCGGCCTGCTCTTGAAGAAGCGCATGCTTGTCCTGATTGCAAAGGTAACTATTATTTCAGAAAGCACTGATTCAAGGAACCACGCAGTCCTGAAAAGTTCTGTTCCCGCGTTTGCAATGAAGAGCAATGCAAAAATCAGTATCAAATCGAAAACAGTGCTAATCAACCCGAAATAAACCATGAAATTCCTTATGAGCTTTATGTCCCAGTGCTTTGGCTTTTTCAGCCACCGGGCATCGACATTGTCTGTTGAAATGCTTATCATGGGGACATCGCTGAGCAGATTGTTCAAAAGTATCTGTGCGGGAAGCAGGGGAATGAATTTCAGGAAAAGCGACGAAGCCGCGACAGTGAACATGTTGCCGTAATTCGCGCTTATTGTATTCAGGATATATTTTGTAATGTTTGCAAACGTCCTTCTGCCTTCGACTATTCCGCTTGCAAGCACCCTTAAACTTTTTTTCAGCAGAATAATGTCAGCGGCTTCCTTTGCTATTCCCGTTGCTGAATCAACTGAAATTCCGACTGTTGCGGCGTGAAGCGCGGGGGCATCGTTTATTCCATCTCCCAGAAAGCCGGTTATGTGCCCCTGCCGGTTAAGGGAGGAAACTATTTTTGCCTTCTGCTCGGGAGAAAGCCTTGCAAAGACATTGTATTTGCCGCATAAGGAATCGAATTTATCCGCTTCAATTGCCTCGAGCTCTGCGCCGCTTATTACTTTTCCTTCAATTATTTCAAGGCCTACCTCTTCACAGATTTTTTTTGTTATTACGGGGCTGTCTCCGCTGAGAATCTTTACTGCCACGCCGAGCTTTGTGAATGTTTCAAGCGCCTCTTTCACTGTTTTTTTAGGGGGATCCGAGAAAAGCAGCCAGCCGAGAAAAACCATTCCCGCTTCGTCATCTTCCGTTGTTTCTGTTTTTGCAATTGTTTTTTCCGCAACTGCAATCGCCCTGTATCCCTGAGATTCGAATGATTCCGCCTGTTTCCGTATTTTTGCGGCAGCTTCCTTTGAAAGAGCTTTTTTTGAACTGCCCTGCATTGCAAACGAACAGGCCTCAAGCACTGCCTCGGGGGAGCCTTTTGCAATGAGAACGCTTTCCTTTCCTTTTTTTGCAATAACGCTCATTCTTCTTCTTTCGAAATCGAATTCGTTTTCGTCTATGACCGTGAATTTTTTCATCTGCCCGGAAAAATTTCCGGATTTTTCATTGTGCCAGATTGCCCTGTCAATCGAATTCCCGAAGGAATGCCTTCCCCTGCTTGCGGAATTGCAGAGCAGGCCGTACAAAAAAATCTTTTCGTCTGTTTTTTCCTCGAGGTTTACGAATTTCTGCAGCGACAATTCATCCTCAGTGAGAGTTCCTGTCTTGTCGCAGCAGAGAACATCGATGTTCCCGAAATCCTCGATTGAAACAAGGTTTTTGGTTATTACCTTTAGCTTTGACATTTTCAATGCTGCCTTTGACAATGAAACAGTTATCACTATGGGCAGGACTTCAGGGGTTATTCCGACTGCGACTGCAAGCGCGAACAAAAATGAAATAATAATGTCCTGCCTCAGAAATGCATTTACAATGAAAATAAACACAGTCATTATTGCGACTATTTTCAGCAGGAAATTGCTGAATTCCGTTATGCTTTTGTGGAAGCCCGAACGCGTTATTTCTGTTTTCAGCGAAGAGGCTGTTTTTCCGAAAAAGGTTTTTTCTCCTGTTGCGATTACAATCCCGTAGCCCCAGCCGCTTGCAACAGAGGTTCCCATAAAGACAGTGTTCCGCATCTCGTGCGGATGGCTTTTTTCCGCTGCAAGAATTCCCGCCTGTTTTTCAGAGGGGAGAGATTCTCCCGTAAGAGCTGATTCGTTTGCAGTCAGGTTGTCTGTTTTCAGAAGCAGTATGTCTGCAGGAACCAAATCCCCTATGTGCAGATGGACAATATCCCCAAGCACAAGCTCCCTGCTGTCAATTTCTACAAGCTTTCCGCTGCGCATTGCGCGCGCCTTTATTGTAACCAGCTTTTCCAGTTCCCTCAAAGCCCTTTCAGCCCTGTATTCCTGGAAAAACCCGAGCAGGCAGGAAATAAAGACAATTGCAATAATAATGAATGCCTCTACCTGTTCTCCGAGCGCATAGGCAATTATTGTCGCAAAAATCAATACGAGAATAAGCGAGTTTTTGAACTGTGAAATAAGGATGTGAAGCGCGTGCCTCTGGTTTGCTTCCCGTAATTCATTGGGACCGTTTTCCTCAAGGCGCTTTCCGGCCTCTTCAGCGCTCAGCCCTTCTTCCGCGCTCTTCAGAAGCCCAAAAACCTCTTCTTTCTGCATTGCCCAGAAAGCAGTTTTTTCACTGCCGCTGCCCTTGTGCACAATCATTGAATCTTCACGCAGAAAATAAGGTTGGCAGTATATAATATTTTTTCGCTTATATGCTATGCAAAAGGTTTCAGCGGAAATCTACTGTCAAAATTGCCTTAAATGCAAAAAACATTTTTTTTATGCATGAACGAACAGGGATTCAATCTGCTGCAATTGCATTGCCCTGAAGAAGATTCTGGTGTCAGAAAGCTGCTAAGAGTTTACAGTGTAATATCAAGATTTGATAAAAAAGCAATTCCGCTGCAGTCGGAACAAGCGAGTAGAATAAATGAATTTTTGAAAAAAACCAACAAAAATCTGAATAATGAAATTGGCCCAAAATGGAAAAGTATTTGGTTAGAATCAATTGGGTATGATTTTGCCAGACTTTCTTACAAGGATTGGTTCTTGGGCAGAGCTTCTATTCCGCTTGTTGCGCTGAAAGTGCTGGGCTTTTTTGGTTTGCAGGAAGAAATTATTGATTTGGTTAAAAACTGCGATTTCTTCTGCTCCACTACTGGCAGGGTATTCAAAGTGCCGCACGAAATAACTTCTGACTTGTCTTATTTGGCTGGCGCCATTCTTGGCGATGGGCACATAACAAAAGCAGAATATAGGATAAGCTTTAAAGTTTCTGAGGAATGGCTTGCCAAGAAATTTGTTTACAAAATTAAAACTGTTTTCAACCACGAAGTTCGGTTGCATGCCAAATCAGAAAAAAACCGCAAAATGCAATATTGTGCGGATTGTGATAACAAGCCGGCCGTCCGCATTTTTACAAAGTTTTTTAATATTCCAAAAGGAAAGAAATCTCACATAATTGAGGTTCCCGAAATAATCCTAGAATCGCCTGCAGAGATAAAAAAAGCTTTTTTAGAGGGGGTTTTTGATACAGATGGCGGCAAAAGAAGAGGAGGATTTGGCTTAACAACTGCTTCGCAAAAGTTCAGGGGCCAGTTAGCATTGCTTTTAGAATCCTTTGGAATAACCGTGCATAAAGACGAATGGGTTAATAAAAAATATAATAAAAGCTATTATGGCTTACAATTCAATAGGAAAAACCCAAATCTTGATTTCATATGCACGGGTACCGAAGCCCGGTTAAACGGAATGGGTTTAGGTAGCAGGCAATAAATATTGTTATATTTATTTTCTGCTGAAAACACCCATTGGCTTAGTGCCTTCGCAGGTTCGAATCCTGCCCCGTGCACTTAAAATAATTAAAAAATCAGAAAGTAAAATAAATTTTATTTTTCCAGATAGCTTATTTTCATCTGCAAATCTTGCCCGTGCACTTTATTTTTTTTGAAATGCTATTTATTGGGCATAGTTGGCTGTCTATTAGATGTACATTTAATACGCATCCTTTATATTGTTTATTGTGCATTATTCTGTTATAAGAGGGTGGTTTTTGTGAATGCGAATCTTGGAGTTCCTTACGAGGCAATTGTGAAAAAAGCGATTGAAAAAGGCTATGCTGGAAACCAGACTGAGGTAATCAGGCAGGCTCTTCTTGCCTATGAGAGAATGCTTGAAGAGGAAGAAGTCCAATTAGTGAACAAAGGGATTGCTTTGGAAATGCAGGACATAAAATCCGGAAAAACAAAGACAAAAAGCATTGAAGCAATAAAAAAGAAATACAAATTGTGATTCAATGAAAATTGTTTTTTCGGAAAAAGCAGAAGAAGAGCTTGATGCAATGGAATCAGGCCTGCGCGCGCTTTTTTTAAAGCACATTGAAAAAATCAATGCAGAACTCCAGCCAAGGCACCTGCGCTTTGGCCTGCCGTTCAATGTGGAAGAAGTCACAAAACAGGCAAGAATGGTTTACCAAAAAGAAGCAGACAAGTTGTCAATACTGCACTGCTTCAAAAACCACAAAGAATACGAACGCTGGTACAAATCATTTAAATAAAAAATTTATTTTTCCATATAGCTTATTTTCATCTGCAGATTCTTGTCCGCGGTTCCGCGGATGAGCTTTCCCGTTACGGGCTGTTTTTCTTTTGTAGTTATTTCCATGCTGCCGTACATTTCCCCGAAGTCGAGTTTGTAGCTTCCTTTGGCGTGCATGATTGGCAGGTTTGAAAGGTTTTTTTTGCTTGGAGCAAGGACTGCCTCCTGCATTGTGCCTTCCATGTCAGTAATCGTGCATTCCTTTATGAAATACTGCTCCATTGCCTTTTTCAAAGTGAGAATAACATCCTCTCCCGAGTCAAATTCAATCGAAAGGCTTTTCCTTGTATTTTTCGGCTTCCACATTTCAGATGCTGCGTGCAGACCCATTTTTTTTCAACTCCAAAAAAAATTATTTTCTCCTGATAAGATTTCCAAAAGTAGTTCCCAAAGAAGGAGATTTTTTTGAGGGCGATTGTTCAAAAGACCATTTTCCCTGGTCAGCAATCGCGTCCTTCATGGATGGCTGCATTACGCTGTCCATGTCAACGCGGCTTTTCCCGCCAAAGCCGGCTGTTCCCTTTCCCAAAAATTTCCATGCAGCGAAAACAACTATTGCCGCAATCACAATCAGTATAATCCAGAAAAAATCCCCCATTCCTGCCAAAGAAAAAAATCCAGTTGCGCTTGCAGCCGCCTGTGCTTCATTGCCTGTATTTGTCTGCTCTGCGTTTGTTTCATCGGCGGCACTATTTTCAGCAGGCGGCTGTGCCGCGGTTTTTGGAGTGAAAAAAGCAACAATTCCGTCAAAAATTCCCGGCTGCTTTTCTGCCTGCAGGCTTGCGGGATTTTTCACTGAATCTATTTCCGAAATCAATAGCTGGATTTCTCCGTCCATGTTTGCGATTTTTGCCTTTATTTCTTCAAGCGCCGAGGAAATCTCCGAAGCCTTCTGGTCAAAAGCGCTTTTGGAAGACTGGACAGAATTCAGCCCAGTGCTTAATTCTTCAATTTGTGTTTTTACCTTGTCCATTTGCGCTGCAAAGGAATTCATGCTTGCGTGTATGGAATCTATTTCCTGTCGGGTTCCTGCGGAAGTTTCCGCCTTGACGCCTGCTGTTGCACTGTCTATTTTTTCGCTGTTCCTGTAAATGTCAGCCTGCACTGTATGAGTTCCCTGCGAAAGCCCGTTCATTGAAACAACAAGCGTGTTCCCCGAAGCGACTGCGTTCAGTGCAAGTGCATTGTTCGTCGAGCCAGGCGCAACAGTGACTGCAGAATTATAGACAAGAACGCTTACCAATGCGGAATTGTCAAAAAGAATCCTTGCCTCTGTAAAATCAAGCGAGGAAAATTCAGCCGAAAAGCTCCAGTTCGCGCCTGTGGGAATTTCCTGCGGCACGTTCAAGGTAACAGCCTGTGCCGAGGCAAAAAAAAGAACAAGCAAAACAGCAACAAACCCGAGTTTTGTTTTCATTAAAAAAGCCATTAACATATTCTCATAATTCTTATTTAAACATTGCGTCTCAGGTTGTTTTATTATTAGCGGGGCTCGTGGTCTAATGGTTCATGACGCAACCTTCACACGGTTGAGGTTGGCGGTCCGATTCCGCCCGGGCCCAATCATTGATTTTTTGCTTTAGGCGTTTTTATGCGGAAAAAGATTTTTTTGTTAATTTTCATAGCTGTTTTTTTAGCGCTCTCAGTTTGCTGGCAGGCAAGCTATTACTGGGGAAGCCTTTACACCCCGCCTACTTTCACGAGCTTTTCGCTTGTTGAATTCGACAAAAAGGTTTCGGAAAGCGCGCAGGACTGCTTTTCCATGCAGGCTGAATCGAATTTTGGAAGCGAAATGGAACAGGATTTTGTTGTTTCCGCAAACAACAGCATTCTCCTGCGCAAGCAAATTGATGTTTCAAAAAATCCGCTTGTAACAGAATGCATTCCATCCGAAAGCCTTTCTCAGGGAGACAATTTTATTGAAATAAGGCTGGGGCCCGAAAGGCTGTTTTACCATGTGGAAAAAATTGCTTCGCTTGAAAAAAAGGTTTCTGTGCTTTCCGCTGAATATGAAGGAAGCGGGAACCTGAAAATAAATGTTTCAAACAGCGATGATTCAAGATATTCTCCCATAGAAATTTTTGTGAATCAGGCGCTTGACCACAGGGTTTATTTTTCGGGAGAAAGCTTTTCCACAACTGAAAAAATTTTCTTACAGCCCGGAACAAATTCAGTGAAGGTTTCCTTTGAGGGAAAGGAAATCCTTGTTTCCGCGGAAAAGGAACAGGCTTTCGCCATGAATCCGATAATCGGATTGCTTGTTTTGAGCGCGCTCTTCTGCGTGCTTGCCTTCCTTGTTTTTTTCGAAAAAGGCATTTTTGAAAGAATCGCCTTGTCTGCCCTTTCTTTTTTCGCAGTCTTCTGCACTGTTTTTTTTGTGCTGAATATTTCGGGGCTGCTTTCCGCATTCAATTTTGCGCTTTCAATAATTCTCCTTACTGCAGTGATTGCGCTGTTTTTCAGGAAAAATTTTTCAAGGCAGGACAATTCCTTGAAAATAAACTGGAAAAAAACAGCGCGCGAAATCTCCCCCCTGCTGTTTGTCCTTGTGGGAATAATTGTTTTTTCATCGCTTTTTTTCAATCTTTTCACTTCAACATACTTCGGAACATGGACAAGCTTTTACGAACGTCAGTCCCGCGAAATAATGCAGGCGCAGGCAATTCCATCCCTCGACTCCTACAGCTTTCTGGGGACAAAGGAATTCGGATACATGAGCGGATATTTTTTCATAGAGCCCGGGGTTTCCTGGTTAACAGGGCTTGCAATCCAGCAGAGCTATGCAATAGTAATGATTCTCGCGCAGATCGCCTTTGTGGCATCCGCAATTCTTTTTTTCCGTTCCTACAGCCTTGGAAAAAAGGCATATCTGGCTGCAATTGTCTGCCTTCTCGGGGGATTTTTGTTTTCTGATTTCAGCTTCAATATCCGCCATGTAATCAGCTATTCTTTTTTGTTTTTCAGCATGTTTTTGCTGAGAAAAAACAACGGCTTAGGAGCAGGAATTGCGCTCGGCTTCGGGGTTTTTTTCCAGACTCCAATTGCTTTGATGTTTTTGGCTTTAATGCCTGTTGTCGCAAAGCGCGATTCCCTGAAAGAGCTTGCAAAGGCGCTCGCAATAGGAGCTTTGATTGCAGGAATTTTTTTCGCGCCCACGATTATTTCAAGCGGGCTTCCCTCGCAGGCAAAATCCGATGTCTGGGGATATCTCTGGAGCATTCCATTGTACGGGTTTGTGCTCGATTACATGTCGATAATTCTCCTGATAGGAATTTTCATTGTGCCGTTTTTGCTGCTGAAAAAAACAAAGTTTGATTCTTTTTCATTGAGAGTCCTGTTCCTGTTAATCATTTTTCTGCTTATTCAGTTATATGTTTCCTACAGGGTGAATATTGTTGCTACAATAACCTTTGCGCTTTTAATCGGCCTTATTTTTCCAAAGGACTTTTTCAGGGAGCGCCTCACTGAATACAGCCTCGCGGCTTTTTTTGCAATCGGGTTTTCCTTCATGTTCATTATAATAATGTCCTTTTATCCCGTTAACCCGCAGACATCGGAATCCTTTGTGTTCGCAAAAATGAATTCCTCTACAAATGCAAATTTTCTGAACGAGCCCTGGCTCGGGCATCCTTTTATTTTTTATGCGGAAAGAAAAAGCACTGCGGACCTGGCTGTTGAATACGCGAACGAGCAGATGATTGACGACAGCTATTCTTTCATAAAGCAGGGCTCTTTGGAAATTTTGAAAAAATACAAAATAGATTATGTGATTAACCGCTCGATTTTTCTGGATGAAAAGCCGGTTGGAAGCAATCTCTATTCGAAGCTGATGGAATATCCCGCGCTTGACAAGGTTTTTTCAAACAGCCTTATTTACATTCACTGGGTTGACAGGGGCAGGATTAAATAATCCAAGGCACTATTTCTTTTCATGATTGACAGATTCATGAAAATCGCTGTTGAAGAGGCGCTTGCGGGAATAAAAAAAAATTCCGGCGGCCCCTTTGGAGCAGTGATTGTGCAAAAGGGAAAAATCATTGCAAAAGCGCACAATCAGGTTTTCAAATCACACGACCCTACTGCGCACGCAGAAATCGTTGCAATCAGGAAGGCGTGCGCAAAACTCAAAACTTTCAATCTTTCGGATTGCGAGTTATATTCTTCCTGCGAGCCCTGCCCGATGTGCTACTCCGCAGCACGCTGGGCGCGGATAAAAAAAGTCTTTTTCGGCTGCACTTCAAAGGATGCGGAAAAAAACGGCTTTGACGATGGCGGCATTCTTAATGAAATAAGGGGAAAGGCAAAAAAGAAAATTCTCATGAGGCAGTTGAACAGGAAAGAATGCCTTCCTGCTTTTGAAGAATGGAAACAAAGAAAGCCCAAAAAAAATTATTAATCTGTAAAAGCGCTCGCGTCTACTCCTGCGTCCCAGGAATATCTCGGGCGGATTTTTACCATCCAGATTTTTTCTGTATTGTCATCGAGCACAATTGCAAATCCCTTTGATTTCGGCATTTCTGAGTAATACTTGTCAAAGTCCTGGTGCATATAGCTCGGCCTTAGTGCGGAAACAGCCACAATATCCGGCTGTGAAGTTAATCTATGCGAAATAAACAAATCGCACTGGCTTACTGCATCGGGATGCAGTCTTTCAGGCCTTTGGGTTGCAAGGCACAGGCTTAATCCAGGCTGTCTCCCAACTCTTACCCATTCAAGCAGAACCTTCAATGCAATGTTATCCTCGTCTTTCGGCATGAACATATGGGCTTCGTCAATGAACATCCATACAACTGGCATTCCGGATTCTTTTTTTTCTCCCTTGATTACTTTCATTTCCTCTTCTTTTCTGAAAAGCATTCTTTCCTCAAACAATTTTTTTCCGAGCAGTGCCACAATAATGTCTTTTGTTCCTTCCATTCCAATTGCCTGCCTGTAAGCCGAAACATCGATTATAGTTACTGCGCCGGGCTTTGCAATTTCCTTTATGCGCGTTCCCTCTTTCTCAATTAAGCCCCATGTTTTTGCAAGCTTTATTCTGCTGGCAAGCGCCTGTTTTGTCAGGGTTTCTGATTCAGTGTCTTTTTTTATTGCAGTAATAATATCTTCAATTCCGTAATAAGTTCCCATTTTTTCCTGCAGTGTTTCAATTACCCTTGAAAGCAATACTCCTTCAGGATCCCTCCATGTAAGGTGGAACAATGCCATCCATTCAATTGCATCAAGCTCTGCTGCCTTGATTGTAAAGCTTCCGTCAATGGGAATGCTTTTTTCCCTGTAAAAATCAGTTGTTCCCTTTGGAACCAGAATCCTTACATTTGTGGCTTCAGGCTTCAAATCCCATTCCGCAAGCTCTGAAACGCTTTCCTTGTTTGGAATTTTCAGGCTCCAGAAAATTCCTACAGTATCAATGCAGATTACTGTTGTGCGCGCCTTTATGCTCGGCTCAAGGCGCGCGAATTCTTCGAGGAGGACGGCTAACGTGAACGACTTGCCCCCACCTCTTTTGCCGCAGATTAATACAAGATGGGATTTTGCAAGGTCCATTGCAATTTTTCTTCCAAGAACAGGTTTTTCCCCCGCAGACATTACAACCTTTCCGATATATCCAGTTCCCCTGTTGCCGTATTTTTCCAGGTCTTTAAGGCTTCTGCCTATTATTGAAACATTTTCGCTCAGCTCTATTTTTCCAAGGGGGGTTGTTGGCATTAAAATCGCAGTAAAAAAAGGGAATTCTGATATTTAAGGATTTTGTCCTGCTGTTTTGTTTTCCGCACAAGTTTTTTAAAAGGCAAAAGCATATTATCTAAAGCAGTTAACGTGAAACATTGTGGCTCAAATGAAAAACCTTAATGCGCAGGGCGCTTTGGAATACCTGCTGATTATAGGCGGCGCAATAACTGTTGCGGGAATTCTCATAGCCTTGTTTGCAACAACCAGCAATACAATGACTGACGTGCAGCAGGATGAAAAAATAAATTTTTTCTGCTCAGTCCTTTCAGGCGAACAATGCGGAAGCACTATTCCATCCGCAGGATGCGTAGTGGGCGACTGCACCTTAAGCCCTGTAACAGGGAAATGCACTGGACAGCCGCGCATGCAAAGGACAACTGGCTGTTTCGGCGGGACAAAAACACTGTCGGAACAAACCTGTGCAGAAATGCAGGGAACAATTTGTTCTGCATCGCAAACCTGCTCTGAAAGCACTGTTGAAGCCGCAGACACCGCAGACTGCTGCCTTGCAATGTGTGTGGAAAATGTACTGTGTGGAAACCGCACTATTGACAACGGAGAAGCCTGCGACCCGCCAGGAAGCATAAACCCAGTAACCTGCAAAACAACAATTGGAGAGTATGATGGAACGCAAACATGCAATGACACCTGCACTGGCTGGAACACTTGCACAAGCACAGAATACTGCGGAGACAACGAAATAAACGGAACAGAGCAGTGTGACGGAACAGACTGGGGAACAATACAAACATGTTCAGACTTACTGCAGGGAACAACAGGAACACTTTCCTGCAACCAAAACAACTGTACATTCGACACAAGCCAGTGCGTGCAAAACCAGGGAATTTTGTCAGTTTCTCCCGCCGGCGGGCTTTCAAGTTCGGGAACAGTTGGCGGCCCGTTCAGTCCAAGTTCGCTGCAATACACTTTGAACAATATGGGAACAGCAGGCATTGCCTGGACAGCGACAAAAACACAGCCATGGATAACTCTTTCAAGCGCGGGAGGAAATCTTGCGGTCGGGGCAAATGCAACAGTGACTGTTTCAATCAACACAACCGAGGCAAACTTGCTGGCAGCGGGAAGCTATTCAGACACGATTAATTTCATAAACACGACAAACGGGCAGGGAGACACGGCACGCAGCGCACGCCTGACAGTTAACAGCATGGGAGTGCAGCCAATGCTGACGGCAAGCAGGACAAGCGGAGTTGCTCCTGTCGGAGTTTTCTTTGACGCGATTAATGAGTCTGACTGGGTTTCGGGAGTTATTCAGCCAAAAGGGTTTGCAAGCCAGCCGGCGCAAATAACCGGAGTGAAAATTACAACTGTCAGCTATTCGAATTCAGAGGGGCAGGGAACACTGGCATTTGATGCAGCGGCAAAAACATTGTCCTGGAATTCGGGAACAGCTGTTAATGTTTCTTCTGGAGAAAACTTTATTCTGCAAAGCCCGACAGAAAGCCCGACAGGGGCAAAGCTTTATGTCTGGGTCAATCCCGCGCAACTGCCTTCTTCAAATGCAAACGAATCCATAACAATAGTAAGCGGCGGAATAAACGCTGACTGGGCAAGTTTTCATTACGAATGGGATTTCGGGGATCCTGCTCCGGGAGGAACAAGCAGTATTGATCCTTTGTGGTATTGGCAGAATGGTGCAAAGAAGAGCGACGGTTCCTGGTATGCAAAAAACAAGGCTTTCGGCTGGAATGCAGCGCATGTATATGAAAATGCGGGCACATACCCGGTAAAACTAAAAATCATTGACGATGAAGGCACAACCCGTGAATATTCGCAAACAATCACTGTTGCAGCACAGCCTGCAGCAGGCTGGACAATATATTACGTTTCAAGTTCTGACGGAAATGATCCGTACTACAGCGGATTGTGCGAGAATGGAGCTGATTATGCAAGTCTTGTTCAGCCGAACAGTGTTGATGCTGGCACAATAACACAGGGGTATGTGTTCAGCATTTTTACTTTGAAGGATGGCAGTGGAAACATAATCGGTTATATGAGACCCAATGGCTGGGCCAATGCCCTTGGGCGGGGTGTTTATTCTGACACTGGATTCGTGCGCCAAATAGGCCAAACGAATTCCTATCCCAGAATTTATGATTCATATCCGGGATTTAATTTGGACGCCGGTATTACAGAGACGACTGTATATGGCTTGGGTTACACTCGTACCGGCGGAACACTTACTACTGGCAATGTTTTGTATGCAGAGAATCCTGTTCTGATTAATGACACTGTTATTCAGGGTTCGACAGTAAAAAATTCAATTGTTATTCATTCGGAAATAAAAAACGCTTATGTTGAAAACGCAATTGTTGTCAACTCAAAGATTTATGCGGCAAACAGTTCGGCTACAAAAGGCACTGTTACAAGCCCTAAGACTATTAATTCAAAAGGGATTCATGAGGCATTGAACACTATCTGCGGGCCATTAGCCAGCTGGGCTGCTGGAACTGCAAAAGCAAAACCAAACTCAAAGATCTTGTTCAAGCGCGGCGAAGAGTTTAGTGCAATGCATACAATGTCAGGAACATTCAATGAGCCGCTGTATGTTGGCGCATACGGAACAGGAAACAAGCCCGTTTTGTACCAATCGCAAAATTATCTCATAACTGCAGGAAATCTTAACGATCTCCGCGTTTTGGATTTGGAAGTAAGAGGAACTCCTGCAGAGGATAACATGGCTTTCCAGTATTTGGGCGATGGCTCGCTTATGCTGCGTGTAAAGGAAAGTCTCACTGGGCAGAACAATGGCTGGCACCCGTTGGCTTTTGTTGTTGATTCAGAATTTGACAAAGTCAATGGCCATACAATTTTTCATGGCGCAGTAGAAGGCACCATGAAAAGAATGGCTATTTTGGGAAGCAATTTTTACGGTCCGCAAGAGAACAATGGAGAATGGCTCAACAGGCTTTACAGCGGCAAAACAGTTGTCGAGCATAATTCCTACAGCCAGCAGATTTCGATAAAAGGAATGCTGCGGCTTATGACAAACAGGTGGAAAATTGCGGCTTTCAATTATTTTTCAGATCCAGGTTCAAACCAGACAATAAACCTTGAAGGAGACCCGTTAAATACAGGGCCTCCAAAGCACATTCTGATTATGGGGAATGTTTTCAATGTGGATGCCGGAACCAAATATATGAAGGCAATTAATAATACGCAGGGAGACAACGTTACAATAACAAACAACCGCATGTATTCAACAAACATAGAAAGCACGTTTGCCTCAATTACCTCGGGCAACGATACACCGGACTCGTATTCAATCCGCGTGCTTAACAACAGCGTGTACTATGGCGGAGCAACGAATTATTTCGGGTTTGCGAATAGCAGCAATATCATTGCTACTACTTGGAATATTGTGGTTGCAAACAACGCTTTTTCAGCCCCGCAAACCTCAAACATCAGCACGTATGGCCTTAGCATTTCGAGCCAAAGCGCCAAAGTGTATTCGAATTACAATTTGTGGCACATTCCCAATGTAGCCAAGCCGTTTGCCTCGGGTGGAACACTCACTCCGGCAGAATGGAGAGCGCTTGGGCATGATTCACTCACAACCAGCGTCTGGCAATCCCCTCAGTTTGTGAACCCGGCTTCAGGAGATTTGCGCTTAAACAGCAGTTCTCCTGCAAAAGACAAGGGAACAAGCGAATTTTTGGCATGGAACAGGATTGATGCGGACGGAAAATACAGGACAGACGGAAAACCTGACATCGGGGCTCTTGAATCTCCATGAAAAGGCTTTTTTTTTGCAGGGTGTTTTCCATTACTTTTTTAAATGGCAAAAGTCTATTATATAAGGCAGTTAATGTGTGGTTCAAATGAAAATTCTGATTGTTTTTGTTTTCTTTGCTCTTTTTGCAGGAAACGCTTTTGCACAGGCATGCGTTGACATGCCGGCACTGCTCGGATACATTGGAGAATGGAAAGCGGGAACAATGCAAATGGCAACCTTGCTGGGATACATTGGAGAATGGAAAACCGGAACAGGATGCGGAACAGGAACAATGACAACTGCGAGCAGGACAAGCTGTGTTGCTCCCTGCGGGGTATTCTTTGACGCGATTGATGACCCGAGCATTTCCTGGGCAAGCAGTGTTGTTCAGCCAACCGGCTTTGTTGCACAGCCCGTAATGACAGGAGTCAGGATTTCAAGGATTGAATATGGAACTTCACTCGGAACAGGAACTCTTTCTTTTGATGCTGCCGCAAAAACATTAAGCTGGCGCGCTTCAGGAGATTCTGCTGGAGCATCAGTGCCTGTAAGTGCCGGCGGGAGCTTTGCCTTGCCTTCGGGAAACGGCAGAAGAATGTTTATCTGGGTTGATTCAGCCCAGTTGCCTGTTAGCAATGCGAGTGAGAATGTTTCAGTTGTAAATGGAGGCCTTAATGCTGACTGGGCAAGTTTTGATTACCAATGGAATTTTGGTGATGCTCTCAGTGGGACCTGGACAAACGGCGCACTCAAATCAGACGGAACTCATTATTCAAAAAACTCGGAAATAGGGTGGAATGCGGCGCATGTATATGAAAATTCAGGAAATTACACTGTCAGCCTGACTATTACTGATGACACGGGAACTGCACATATATACCAGCAAGACATTGCAGTAAACCCCGAGCCTGCCGGAGGCTGGATTACTTATTATTTTGCCGCAAACGGCAATGACTCAAACCCTGGAACAGAGGCATTGCCGAAGCAGACATGGGCGAACGCAGTGAGCCTTGCCGCAAACCGCGTGAAATTATTGTTCAGGCGCGGGGATACTTTTGAAGCGGGTGTTGCGCTTGACAAAACTCTTTCAGGGCCTTTATACATAGGCGCTTACGAAACAGGAAACAGGCCAGTATTCCATATTGCGGGCACTAATCATTTTGTGCGGGGTGCCAATCTGGCGGATTCGCGGTTTTTGGATTTGGTTGTTGACGGGGAATATCCCGCTGTGCCGAATCTGGGAATGGGATTTGACGGCTTGGGAACAGACAGCCTTGTTTTGCGCACGCGTGTACAGGACATGCAGGAAGGATACTGGGTTAACTGGGGCAGAAGAAACAGCATTGTGCAGGACTGCGAAGCAGCCAATATCAAGCGTTTTCATTTCTGGGCAGACGGGGAAGGATATCGGGCAGCCACTTTGGGCTGCACTATGAGCGGAGGCCATACCGAATGGCTGTTCCGCTCCTATGCAGACAGGCATGTGCTTGCGCATTCAACGTTTTCCGACCAGCTTAACTCAAAAGGAATGTCGCGTTTTATTGCCGACAACTGGGGTATAATGGCTTTCAACAAGTATCAGCAGTCAACCTCCGAGCAGGTCATCTGGGTTCATGAAGATGTCCAGAACAGCGTTAACGTAACGCCACGGCACATTCTCCTGAACGGCAATGTTTTTGAAGTGGATTCGGGGACAAGCTATATGAAAGCAGTCAATGTCCAGGGCGGAGAAAACATTACAATAACCAACAACCGCATGTATTCCACAAGCCTGAACGGCACTTTTGTAGGAATGACTGCAGGCAGTATCCCTACAAGATATGTGGATTCTGTAAGAGTTATTGGCAACAGCGCTTATTACAGCGGAGCAACGAACGGGTTCGGCTTTACAAGCGTTGACACAAGCCTTTCCTCAATCCGGAATATTGTGGTTGCAAACAATGCATTTTCAGTCCCGCAAACCTCGAACAATCAAACTTTTGGAATAGGCATTCCAAGCTCAAGCACACAGTTATACTCTAATTACAATTTATGGCACATTCCAAATGTAGCCAGTCCGTTTTCAACAGGCCCAACCACCAGTCCGACTCGCCTCACTCCGGCGCAATGGATTGCGCTCGGAAAGGACACAACCAGTGTCTGGTTATCTCCTGTGTTTTCGAATCCAACTTCGGGAGATTTGCGCCTAACAGGAAGTTCTTCCGCACTCAACAAAGGCACGGGTGAAGTGCTTCCGTACAACCGCTTTGATGCAGACGGAAAACCAAGAGGCCCAGCTCCCGACCTCGGAGCGCTTGAATATCCTTAAGTATGATTTTTATGCAGTCTGTTCTGAATTTTTCCGAACAGGAAAAAAAGCCTTTGCGCGCCTTCCTGAAAAACTTCCCTTCCCTGAAAATGAAAACATCTTTTGAAGAGGCAAAGGCAGAGATCGAAGGATGCGCAGTAACTCTTTACAAATCCGGCAAGCTCCTGATTCAGGGAAAAAGCCATGAAAAAGCAAAGCAAAAAATCCTTGCCGCCTTTGAAGAAAAAAGCGAACTGGTTCTGGGGATAGATGAAACAGGCAGGGGAGAATCTTTTGGGTCTCTGGTTGTTGCGGGAGTTTTAGGAGAAACATCAAGATTGCGCGAACTGCGCGACAGCAAAAAAACAAAAAACATTTCCGAAAAATCAGCGCTTGCGGAAAAAAACCTTCTTGGAAAAAAAATAATTGAAATTTCCGCCTCAAAAATAGATTCTTTGAGGCAAAGCGGGAAAAACCTCAATCTGATTGAGGCAGAAGCAATGAACGAAATAATCTCTTTTTTTGAAAAAAATTTCCCCGAAAAAAAATTCCGCATTATAATAGACGGGAGCAGGATAAGAGGGGTAAAAGAAAAGCGTGCTGAATTTCTTCCCAAGGCGGATGATAAAATTGTGCAGGTTTCCGCTGCAAGCGTTCTTGCAAAGAATGTGCGCGACAAAAGCCCTGATTCTGAAAAAAGAAAAACCTGGAAAACAAAATAATTATTTTGCAGTGTTGAACGCGAGTTCGTGCAGCTTTTCTTCGGAAATTCCAAGCTCTATTTTTTTCTTTGCATCATCGGGGAGCCTTAACTCTTCCCTCACCCTTGAAAGCCGTTGCTTCAAAGCCTCTATTTCAATGTGCATCCTGCGCTTTGCCTCTTCAAGCTCGACAAGCCTTTTTGCAATTACAATGCTGCTCTTTTCCTGGACATTTCCGCCTTCATGCGAAATAATGCCTTCAAGCCTTTCAAGGCGCTTGTTCAGGATTCCTAAACGTTCCTCGAGAACAAGTGCTTTTACTGCGGGGCTAACCTCAAAGCCAGTGCTTTCCGCAGGCTGCATTGAATTGTTTGCTGTGCTTGCCTGCTGTGCTCTTTGTGGCAATTGCTTTTTCGGGACAATGAAAAGAAGCAGGTTTCCAATAACCAATGCCAGAATAAGGACTCCTAAAAAAACTGTTTCAATCAAGCCATGCACCTTATGCATATTCGCCTGAAGAAACCTTTAAAGCCTTTCGTAAAGATAAAAAAAAAGAAAAAGAAAGCATGCTTTGGGTTTTCCCCAAAGCCATTTTTATGGATTGCTTTCTAATATCCGCCGTATCCCCCGCCAGACCCTGAAGGATAATTGCTTGTCTGGGGAATAGTTGTCTGGGGAGTTCCGCCCGGCACTATTACTGTGACTGAACCAGTCATGTTCGGATGCGGCCCGCAGTGGTATGTGAATGTTCCCGCAGTATTGAATGTGTGCGAGAAGCGCATTCCTGTTGTTATGTTTCCCGAAGCCAGTTCGTTTCCGGAGGATGAATCCACTGTGTGCGTAACAGCATCATTGTTTGTCCAAACTACAGTGTCTCCCACATTTACTGTAATATTTTTCGGCGTGAAGGAATAGCCGCTTATTTTCACCTGGTATGTTTCCCCTGCAGTTATCGGCGGGTTTGTTGCGGGCGGCGGATTATTGCTCGGCAGGACTATTACTGTTCCAGTCATGCCGGGATGAATTGTGCACCTGTAATTGAATGTTCCGGGAGTATTGAACTGATAGGAATACGAGGCTCCCGGCGCAATGTTTGCCGAAAAGAACATTCCTGCAGGATTCGAGATTACTGTATGCACCACTGAATCGCTGTTCATCCAGACCACTATATCGCCCTGGTTTATTGTTATTGTCTGCGGAGAGAACGCGTAATTGCTTATGTCAATATACTGCATCTGCGAAGCAGGCGGCGGAGTTGTGGTCGGTGGCGGCGTTACTGTTGTTGGCGGCTCTGCAGCTGGCGGAACAATTGCTGGCGGAATTATTACAGGCGGAGTATTGTCAACGGGAGCGGGATTGTTTGCGTATGCGCTCGTGAAACTCCAGTATCCTATTCCCGCGATTACAAGCACTATTATTATGCCTGCTACTGCCCAAGTTGCTTTAGACATTTTTTTTCACCTCCTTTTTATGCTGCCTTCTGTGCCTTTTTTGTCATTAAGGCAGTGTAAAGGAAAACCATGCTGTTATCGGGTTCCATGTGTATTTCTTCCTCTATTTTTCCTATTTTGAAATACTTTGAAAAAATTTTCCTGAGCTCGCTTTTCGAGAATCCTTTTCTTATCCCTTTGTTTTTTTCGCTGAAAGCCATTATCTGGAATTTTCCGTTTTCCTTCAAAGAACGGAAGATATTTTTTACGAATTTTTCCCGCGATTCAGTCGGCATATGGTGGAAACACCCCCTGTCGAAAACAAACTCGAATTTTTTCCTTTCATTCAAATCAAGCACATTTCCTGTCCTGAAATCAATGTCGAGGTTTTCCTTTTTTGCGCGCTTCTTTGCAATTTCAACCACGGTTTTTGAAATGTCTATTCCCTCTACCTTAAAGCCTTTTTTTGCAAGGAAAATAGAGTTTGTTCCCGCTCCCGAGCACACTTCAAGCGCGTTTCCAACCTTGATTTTTTTCAGGTTTTCCTCAAGCGAAACAGGCGCTTTTTCCGAGTGCCAGGGAATTTCTTCAAGCGAATTTCTTTTGTAGATTCCTTCCCAGTCCATAATCACACCTCCAGATTTATTTTTTATATTAAATATCTTCGCTCTCTGAAACTTAAATAGTCCCAGTGTAAAAAACAAAAGCAGCTTTCAAAAAGCATAGCTTGTTTTTTTAATTTCCTGCGCATCCATTGTATACGGTGTTTTTGCAATGCCTGAATTATCCGAAAAAAAATGCGTTCCCTGCAGCATAGGCGCAAGTCCCCTGAGCGCTAAAGAGGCAAAAAAATTTCTCTTGGAAATCACTGGATGGGAACTTATTGAAAATGCAAAAAAAATCAGAAAAGAGTTTAAGTTCGTGGATTTTATGGAGGCAATGAATTTTGTGAACAGCATTGCCGCTGTTGCGGAATCAGAGGGGCATCATCCGGATTTTTCTGTTTCCTACAATAAAGTCATTGTGACTATTTTTACGCACAAAATAGGCGGGCTGCATGAAAACGATTTTATTCTTGCGGCAAAAATAGATAAAATAAGAAAATAAAAGGCGTTTTTTTACAGCTTGTGGAGTTCCTTTGCAATCCTGAAAAATTCCTTTGCTGCTTCAGAATCCGGAAATTTTTCGGTTACAGGCTTTCCGTAATGAGCTGCTTCGGGTATTTTCTGGTCTTCGGGAATTTTTCCGATTATTTTGCTTCCTTCAAAAATAGAGGCTATTTCGCTCTCCTTAAGCTCTTCTTTGAATCTGCCGACCCTGTTTATTATTACGCCTTTTACCTCTGCCTTGAGCTCTGAGCAGATTTCAACAAGCTTTCTCGCGTCGGAAACAGCGCCCATTTCAGGGTTTGTGACAATAATCGCGCTTTTGAATTCCCTGAGAAGCGCAATTACATCCTCGTTAAGGCCGGGGGGGAGGTCAATGAAAACAGTCCCGTTTTCTTCGGCTATTTCCTTGATTATTTTGTTTATTTTTTCATGGTCGATTTTTTTGAACGGGTTTGCATCGTATGCGGCCTGTACTATTTTCAGGTTTTCTTTCAGTGCAATCTCTGTTTCTTTCGGCTTTTTTTTGCCGTTCAGCGCGTCGTTCAAACAGTTTTTCTTCGGAAGCTCGAGGTAAAAGCGCATGTTGGGAGTGAGCATGTCTGTTTCAATAAGCTTTACATTTGAAAACTCGGCGCATGCGAATGCGAGGTTTATGCTTACAAGGGTTTTTCCCGTTCCCCCCTTTCCGCTGCAAACACAGAAAAGATTCATTATTTTCTCCTTTTTTCAGTTTTATTGTTATGGGCATGTTTTTTTATTTTCTTGCTTTTTCTCCTGTGCTTTAAAATCTTTTGCTCGAGCTTTTTAAGCCTGTGCTCTATTGTTTTTCTGCTCATGCGGCTGATGTAAATTAAAACAAGTGCGGATGCGGATACTGCTGCTGTTATTGCAAGAATCAGCACCGGAAGGCTCATGAAAATTCCCGGCTGAACCGCATTCAGATGCTCTTCAGCGCTTGCTATTTCTGATTCTATTTCCGATATTGCATTATCCATTCCAATAAGGTCCTTTACCGCGAGCTTTTCCCTTGCATCAAGAACATTTTTCCTTATTTCAAGCAGTTCCTTTTCAATGCCGCTTACGTCAATTCCGCTTTTTCTTTTATCCTCAAGAAGAGCAGCAAGGTAATTCAGGTTGCTTTCCGCTGAATTCAGCACATCCGTGTAATATTCAATGTCTTTTTTCACTGAAAAACCGCATTTTGAAACCTGCTTTGTCCCCCTGTAGTCTATCTGCGCCACAAATGTGTAAATCCCGTAGGGCGAGCCTTCGGGAATGAAAAAGCTTTTTGGAATATTCCTTGATTCTCCGGTATAAACAGCAATAACGCTTGTTTCCTTTTTGATTATTTTTCCATCAGGGCCTTCAACCCAGGCATCCAAAGAAATGTCCTGATAGTAGTTTCCGAGGTTCAGCAGCATAACATTCGCATTGATATTCTGCCCCGGCTTTAAAACATCGTTGAGGCAGCTTGCAACAACATCATATCTCAATTCGCCGGGAACATCGAATGTTTTTATTTTTGTGTCGAAAGTTGTTTTTTTGTCAACTGAAAGAATCTTTATTTCAACAGTATGCGTGCCGCCGATGTCAGGCAGCCATTTTTCGTTGAAAACAATTCTTCTCGCAGTCATTGATTTTAAGTCATTAACTGTTTCTGTTGAAAAGAATTTTACGCTCGCTCCCTGGGTTATTGTTGCGGAAACAATAAAATCAGCCTGGGTTGCCCTTCCATTGTAAACAGTCACATTCAATGTTGCATCTTGCCCCACTGCAAGGTTTTTGTCAAAAGCAATTTCAATTATTGCCAAATCAGTATAGCCCGCAATATTGCCGCCTCCTCCCCCGCCACCGCCTGTTACGCCTCCGCTGCCAGGGGTAACGGGCGGAATTTCAGTGCCTGTTACTGTGAATCTTCCCGCGTTGTTTGAATCAGTTGACAGTCCGCATGTGAATGTTGATGTTGCCGAGTATGTTCCTGTTGTGTTTGGGATTATGAAGTTGTAGTAGTATTCTCCTGTTCCTAATCCTGTCATTGTTGCGTCCTGTGCGAAAACAGTTGCGTTCGGATAATAGATTGTGGTTGTTCCCGTCAATCCAGTGAATGCGTTTCCGTCTGTGTTTTTTACCATGTTGCGGATGCTTCCTGCTTCTCCTGCAGTGTGTGTGGTGTTGTTGTTCAGGAAGCTGATGCTTATGTCGAATGTTCCTACGTATATGTATGTGTTTGTGTCTGCTGTGATGTTGTTGTTTGTGTCGTTTACTGCGTGTATTGCTAGTGTGTATGTTCCGTTTGTGTCGAAGTTTATTGTTTTTGTGTAGTTTCCGTCTGCGTTGTTTGTGAATGGTATGCTGCTGTTTACATCCCCGTTTGGCTTGTAGAGAGTTGCTGTTACTGTTGCGTTTGTGTCGTATGTGTTTTGCGGGTAGTCTATTACTGTTACTGTTATGTTGTTGTTTCCGGGGTAGTTCATGCATCTTGTTGCTGTTATTGCTGTTGCCATGCTTGTTGTCTGCGGTGTTATCCATACTATTTGTGATGTCAGTGTTTCTGCTGTTGTTATTGAGAAGAAGCAGGCTATTGTGAACAGGAGCAGTGCCGCTGTTATCAGCGCTTTTTTTGTGTTTTGCATCAGCAATATTACTGTTTTACTGCTTATTTATTTTACTGTTTGGCTGCTTTTTTTCAGCGTGCCAATCACTGGCTCTTTTTGGAAAGCGAATTAATCTGCTTTTCCAGCATTGCAAACCTTTCTTCGAGCGTTAGGTTTGCTATCTCTATTTTCGAGGCATCTTCCTGCAGCGAAAGGACAGCCTTCCCTATTGTCTGCATGTTTTCTTCAAGGGAATTTGTTTTTTTTGCGAGGCTTTCCTCAAGAGCAGCGGTTTTTTTCATTATTCTCTTGTTGCTGTATTTTGCCACTAAAAAAATAATTGCAAGGTTGAGCAAAAAAACCAGGGTTGAAAGCGCAACCAGCAAAGTAGTATCGTCAATTTCCAATGCCATTTACAACACCGATTTTTTTTTTACGCCTCTTTCTTTTTATGGATATGCAGGCTTAGGATTTTGTCAAAAAATTTTTTCGGGCGATAGTATAATAGGCTTAGGGCGATTATTAAACTTAACTGCAAAACAGCGAAAAACAAAAGCAGCAGGATTATGATTCCTATATTTGCTGTTTCAACCAGGTTGATTCCCGGAATAATTGCAGGCCTTGTGATTTCAAAAGAACACTCCGAGCCCTGCGAAAGATTGCCATAGCTTACCTTTGCCTTGAAAATATATTTTCCCGCGGGAGTTTCCTTTGGAATAAAAACAGACTG
>Ga0209541_10000363_pt1 | contig 89344 bp, 94 predicted proteins | sample RifCSPlowO2_01_FD_184027 | JGI IMG/M metagenome (GOLD analysis project Ga0209541, IMG submission 184027) | Groundwater microbial communities from Rifle, Colorado - Rifle CSP2_plank lowO2_0.1 (SPAdes) (version 2) | ecosystem: Environmental > Aquatic > Deep subsurface > Groundwater | place... | reverse complement strand
AATCCTGCCTGTTCTGATAGAAAATTCGGGGGATGGGGGAGATGCGGAGTGAAAGGAATTGCTGTCAATCATAGTATAAATGATTCTAATGCAAATTATTATTTAACTGGCTATCTTGAGAATTTAGATAATATCACTAAGACAATAGAATATGAACTATATGTTTGTAGGTGTGATGAGGGTTTAGGAAATCCTCCTGGGATTTGCCATGAGTATTATCCTTTTATTAATAATACTCCAGGAGATCATAGAACAGATTGTTTAGGTTTAGGCAGAGTTAATGATACTTTATTGCCTTATGAAAAGAAAAATTACTCAATGAATGTTTCTCAGTATAGAAATCAGTTATGTGGAAGTTTTCAGGTTGATTTGCATTTATTCAAAGTAAATAATGCAAGTTGTGTTTCTGTTATGTTTGGAGGAGTTGCTTTGTTGTGTAATAATTGTCCTGAACCTTATTGTGGTGATGGAATTTTAGATGTAGGAGAAGAATGTGATGATGGTAACAATAATAATTATGATTCTTGCAGAAATGATTGTACTTTGCCTTATTGCGGTGATGGTATAGTAGATTCAGGTGAAGAATGTGATGATGGTAATGATAATAATTTTGATGATTGCAGGAATGACTGCACAAGATGTCCTGATAGAGACAGAGATTGTGTTTGTGATAATGAAGATGAATGTGATAACTCAAGAGAACACGAGTTAATTAACGAGCAGGGCTGTGATCCTTTTCAGTTTTGTGGAAAATTTAATTGTGGCAGCTGTGAAAAAGCTGATTTTATTCCTAAATATCAAGATTGCGAAGATGTTGAAGGAGAACCTGAACCAGAGCCTTTAGATTGCATTACAGGCTTAATTCATAAAGAGGGATTTTTGTATCCTAAATGTTTGCCTTTGACTTGCTTGGATTAGTTTGAAGTTTACCTATTTTGCACTAAAAGTTACAAAATCTGTAATTATAAATACAAAATAGAAATATTTTTTTATTAACTTAAAATTTATCGGAATAAAGTAGTAAACAAGATTTATATATAAATGGGGGTTAAAAAGAATATGAAAAAAGAGACGATTTTGTTTTTAGGGATTTTGATATTCTCCTTAATCTTATTATCCTTTGTTTCTGCAATAACAATTTATGTTCCTCAAAATTTCTCTACAATTCAAGAAGCAATAAATAATGCTTCTGATGGTGATATAATTTTAGTTGATGACGGAACTTACAATGAGCAGCTAACAATAAATAAAAGCCTTAATGTAAGTTCTGTAAATGGTGCCTCATTAGCTATAATAGATTTAGGACAGCCTAGCGAGACTACTGGCATATGGATTCTCGCAAATAATACGATTTTTAATGGTTTTACAGTTAGAAATATTTCGACAGTGTCAGGCAATGCACAATATGCACTGAGAATAAGAGGAAAGAATAATAAAATTTCAAATAATATAATTATTGGACAATCAAGCAGAGACTGGTGGAGTGATGAAGAAGATTCTGCTATTAATCTTGATGGCACTGCTTCTACAATTACCTCTGGAAATATTATAGAAAATAATGAAATTTATGATTTTAGTGCTATGGGAGTACAAATTGTAGGAAGTGGTGGAAATTTTAATGCTTATAATAATATCATTAGAAAAAATAATATTCATGATATTCAGTATTATGCAATTGCTAATGATAGAAGTGCAAATCAGACAATTACAAACAATAGTTTAACAGATATTGGTCCGTCTGGACATGTTGGAGATGGACTCCCTGCTGTTGGAGTTATAGTCTGGAGTAAAAGGTCTGCTGGAACAAAAATAATCTCGCAGAATGCATCTGGAACAGAAATTGGAATTGTTCTTTCATCAGCACAAAACATAAAAGTAGAGAGATGTGAAGTCATTAATAATAGTCTTAGAGGAATACAAATATCATATACTGGTTGGATTGGTGACATTCCAGACAACAACACAATAACAAATTGTACTATTTCACAAAACAGCGAGGGAGTATTTGTAAGACCAAGCACTGGTTCTGTAGGAGAGAATAACAAAATAAACTGGAATAATATTTATGGAAATACAATTGGAATAAATAACACAGCTGACGAGAATATAAATGCCACATTCAACTACTGGGGAAGCTGTGATGGCCCTTCTGGAGAAAGTCCAGGAAGCGGAGATTCTGTTTATGGAAATATAAGCTATAACCCCTGGCTTGGAGCTTGCCCTCAAAACAAAAGTATAGACTCAAGTTGTGTCTTAGCTACAGATAATGTTACATTAAAAGTAAATGTAACTTCTTTGATTTGTGTTGGAGATGTTTGGTTTGGAATAAATACAAATAATATCTGGAAGAATTACACATATACAAGCAAGTCAGGAAGCAGTTATTTTTTTATTTTAAACTCAAGCTTATTATTCCCAAGCCAGTTTGTAAATTGGACAGTTTATGCAGATGACTGCTACAATCATACTTCTAGAAATGGAATTGAAAGTTTTTATGTTAATAGAAGGACAAATTTATCTGTAGTTCCTATAAATCCTGATGGCTTGAATGGTTGGTATGTTACAGAGCCCTTATTTACTTTAACAAATCCTGATGCTGCAAATCTTTTTTACATGTGGGATTCTTCTGGAATAATAAATTATACTGCTCCATTTGGCTTGGAAAATATTCCTAATCCTCCAGAAGAATCAGCTGGAATTTTGGAATTAAACTATTGGAGTAATTTTTCTTGCAACAGAACTGAGCAAGAACAAAGCCAGATTTTTAAAATTGATTTAGTAACTCCTTCAATTATTAACTTGATTCCTTTTGGAATGATATATAATAATTTTAAACCTACAATACAAGCTTATCTTGAAGAGTTATATGGAAGCAATTCTGGAATAGACAAAACAAGTGTTGTAATGAGATTAGATGATAGTGTTGTTGCTACAAATGTTTTTGATGCTGATGGCTTAGATGCTCTTGTAAGGCATAATCCTTCAAGTGATTTAGCATTAGGAAAACATAATGTAAGTGTTAATGTAACTGATAAAGCAGGAAGGAAAAATTATACTTTCTGGGAATTTGAGATAAATACTACATTAATTTTTGATTTGCAAATTTTCTCGCCAGAAAACAAAGATTACAATAATCCTTATGGAAACAAAAAAGTAAAAATCAATATATCAATAGTAAATAATTCAGGAAATGTTGAATTAAGCTATATAGACTGGCAGGATAAAAAGCCTGACTGGAAAGTTCTATGTAGAGATTGTGATGAATATGGTAACAGCAGAGAAAAAACAAAAAATTTCAATGATGGTTTTCATAACTTAACTTTTAAAGGAGAGGATGATTTTGGCAATATTAAAGAAAAAAATATTAATTTTTTTGTTGATTCAAAAGAGCCAAAAATTTCTAAAACTTTGCCTGGAAAAAATAAAGTAACAAATGGCTCTAATTTTTATATTAAGTATACAGAGGATAATTTAAAAGAGGTTTCTGTGAATTGGAATCCTGTACAAGTTTTAGCAAGCTGTAATGAATCTGGAAAAAATAAAGAATGTTTTGTTGATTTGAATCTGAGTGCATATGATGGAAGTTGGATTGAATATTATTTTAATGTTTCTGATTATGTAAGAAGTGTTATTTCAAAAGAAACAAGAGTTAAAGTTGATGTTACCTTTCCTATATTAAATGTAAACTTGCCAGAAAACAAAACAGGGAATGAAAGTTATGGAAGAAAAGTGCCTTTTAACATAACAATAAGTGAGGAAGTTTTGTTAGAGTATATTGACTTGCAGGATGCTAGTCCGAGATGGAGAAGATTATGTAGTAATTGTGATGAGTATGGTAATAGTAGAGAGAAGACAAAATCATTTAAGAGAGGAGCTCATGATTTATTAATAAGAGCAGTAGATGAAGCAGGAAATTCTGATATTGAGGAAAAAAGTTTTGAAGTTGATTTTTGATTTTTAACATGTCAGAAATCTTCTCTGTTCGTTCAGATTTCTGAGCATATTCAAAAACTCTTTGAGTTTTTGATATGAATAAACTTCAATATTATTAATTATGGTTTTATTTTGCTTTTCCATTTTTTGGTTTATTTAGCATCTTTAAGCTCTTTAAAGTGAAAATACTCTGCCAGAAAAGAAATAACCTGCTGAAAACTTATTTCCTCTTTGGTGATTGCTGCTAAATCCTTTTTCCAAAGGCGAAATACTTTGTTTGTATTCTTGAATACTAATTTTATATCAAACTTTTTGCCAGCTGATTCTAATTTTTTTCTTGTAATCTCGAGATTAATTGAATTTCCAGATTTGATTATATTGTATAAATCAAGATAGTCTCTTGGCTTGTGCCTCTCAATTGTTGCCCTTAGTTTTTCAGCAAACATTTCATCTTTATTGATGCAGAATATCTCAAATTCTGGAATTACTTCTGTATAAAAATGGATTATCTTGCATTTCTCTGGCTTGAGAATTAAATCTGCTTTTTTATTTAAATCAAGATAAATAGTTCCATCTTCATGAAAAAGCTTATAGTGAATGATTAACCTTACAAAACCTTCTGTGTCTTTTCCCTGAAATATTTTGCCAAAAGGAGTATTCTTCAGCTTTTCTTTTATCTCTTCTTCAACTTCTTTGATGTTTCGTGTCAATGTAAAATCAATATCTTCTGAAAGTCTTGCATGATTTAGAAAGATTTTATTTATTGCTGTTCCACCCTTTAAATATATCCCTCTTACATCTTTCAGCAAAAACAACAAGTAAGTTATTAAATAGTCTTTTTCTATAATCGGCATTGAAAATTTCTCTCTTCCCGAGATTATTCTTAGTTCTTCTAAAGTTATGATTAAGTTTTCCATTTTTTGCTTTCCTCTTTTGTTGCTATGAGAAATTTATGATTATAGACCTCTTTTTCTACTGATTTGGGAATATCTTTTTTCTTGTGTTTTTTGAAATCCACAACTGAATTAAATAATTCTATTCGTTTATGTTTCTTAGTGTTCCAGACTTCATATACTAATGGAATTTGGTCTATAAGTTTCCAGTAGTTTGCGGCTGCTTTTCCTACAATGCAGTAATCTTTCCTATTCATTATCTCGTCAATCAGTATAAAAGGATGCTCTGACCAGTTTCCTTTTACTGCTTTTATGGGAACAAGGAAATATTTGCTCTTGTTAATCTTGATAATTCTTCCTTTGTTCTTGAGCCTGTGGATATAGACTTTTCTTTCATTAGCATTTTTGAAAAATGGCTCTGCATCTTTAACTGTGAAAAAGTATTTTCCTTTCAGCTCAAGATTAGAAATAAGATTGAGCTCTTTTTCAGAGAGCCCTTTTCTTGTTATTTTTTCTTTTTTTGCCATTTTACTTTTTCTCCAATAGGTTAATGATATGTTAACTTTAAGGAAAACGGGGTTTTTAAGCTTTTTGATTTCTCTGGTTTATGTTTTAATAATCAAAAAAACAAGTGCCACCACACACTAAAGTGTGTGGTTTGTTAAAGGCACTTGTTTTTAGGATGATCAGAAATTGAAAATAGTATTGTTTGCTATGACTACATCCTAAAGGATATAGTTTTCAATTTCTGACATAAGTATGAAAATATTGGGCCTAAAGTGAATATCACTAACATAGATATAACTCTTGATAAGATTGCTACTGTTAAAGATTGTGAAGGAGTTATTCCTATTACTAAGCCAGAAAATACAGCTATTGCTTCTGCTATTCCTAAAGCTCCTGGAGTTATTGTATTAATAATAGCGGCCTTTTTAGTGTATCTTAAAAGAAAGAAAAAAGCTAAAACTGAATATATAACTGTTTTTTCAAAATAAAAAAGAAAATTTTGCTTTTCTATACGAGTTGGTAATATACTGGCTTTATTGGATAGCTTTATTTTTATCAAATCAGGGTAGTAAACAAGATTTATATATAAGAGAGAATTAATTTCTAATAAGAAAAGAGGTAAAAATGAAAGTTAAATTATTATTCAAATGGTTTTTTGTTTTTTCTGTATTGATAGTATGGAGTTATTTTGTTATTTCTAATGTTGTAACAGGAAGTTTTGCTAAAGATTTTAATGTTCCTGTTTATTTACAAACTCCTGTTGGAATAGAGAGGGCAAGCTCTTCTGAAGTGCTTGATTTTTTGTTTAATCATAATTTTGAAATTCAGAAAAAAATAGAAAATATTCCAGAGGATAAATGCTCTTTAAGAGCAGAAAATGGAAACTTGATAATTAATGAAAAAGATTTAGGCAACAAGAATAAGTTAAGTTTTCATATTAATTTTGCTAACAATAAAGGAGAAGGAAGCTTAATTGGACAGAAAGATAGAGATAGATTAAGTTTAAGCTTTGATTTCAAAAATTTAGTTAAAATTGATTTAAATGAATTAATTTTAGAGGCAAGTGGAAAAGGAAATTTGAACAAAGAAAAATTAAATTTCAACTCAATAACTTTAACTTTAGACAAAATTAACAAAAAAATTAGTGTTAGTGGAGATGGTTTGGAGGCAACAGATATGGATGCAAGTTTTATTGATGGTTGTGGAAATGAGGAAAAAGAGTTTTATGTTTTTGTTTGTAATGGATTGCGAGAAGAAAGAAGAAGCATAGAAGAAGTTAGAATGATATTAGACGAGAATCCTGAATTAATTGATATGTATGGAACTTTAGAGAGATTATATAAAGATTATTGGTGGTTGATTTTGCCTGAGGGGTTTGGGATTAGTTAAGTCATAATGAACAAAGGTACTAAATTAAGAATATTATATTATTTTTTTGTTTTAATAACTATTTTAACTCTTTTGCCTCCTTTTTTATATTTTTTAGGATACAAGCCAGTATGGAGGATATATGCTACAATTTATTTTTCATTTATTTTTATTTATTTGTGGTATAGATTTTTACATCTTGCTTATAAAGATTTTAAAGGAGAAATTTGGGCAGTTAATCTTTATGCGCCATTTACAGTAATTATATCTTGTTATAATGAAGAGCCAGAATTGTTGAATAAGTGTGTAGAATCTGTAGAAAAAGCTAATGGAGATAAAAAAATAATAATAGTTGATGATGGTAGTGAGAATAATGTATGGGAAACTATTAATAAACTTTTTCTGAAATATGACAATATTCTTATTCATAGATTTAATAAAAATCTCGGTAAAAGAAAAGCTTTATTTTGGGCATTTAAGCATGTTGACACAGAATTTATTGTAACAATTGATTCAGATACAATTGTAGAAAAATATGCTTTTGCTTATCTTATTGCTCCTTTTGTTGAAAAAAATATTGGTGCAACAACAGGGAATATAAAATTAATAAATGAAAAAAGGAATTTTTTAACAAGAATAATTGCAGGCATGTATTTAAGTGGATTAAACAATTACAAGAAAGCGCAATCTGTTAGGGGAAATGTTATTTGTTGTTCTGGTTGCCTTTCTGCTTACAGAACAGAGATAATAAAAGAAATTGCAACTTCTTTTTTAAATCAAGAGTTTCTTGGAAAATTAGCTTCTCATAGTGAAGACAGGCACCTAACTAATTTAATTTTAGAAAAAAGGTTTAAGGTAGTTTATGTAGAAAATGCTCTTTGCTATACAGAAACTCCTCATACATTAAAAAAATTTTTGAGGCAACAGCAAAGATGGAAAAGGGGATTTGTAAGAGAAACAATTTATTTATTATCGCATAGTTGGAAAACATCAAAAAGTTTATTTTTTGAGGCTATCATAGGAAATGCTTTGCCATATTTTTTAAGTTTTGGAATTCAGTTTTTTATAGTTTTAATGGTTTTCTTTGAACCAAGATATATAATCAAATTTATGATACCAAGCTGGGTAGTATTTATGACAATAAGAGAGTTGCCAATATTTATAGAACATCCAATAAGATCTTTTTGGTTTTATTTTTATATTCCTCTATATGAATTTTTTTTGTGGTGGCAGAATGTTCTTGCCATTTTTACTGTAAACAAGAGAGGTTGGCTTACAAGATAATTTTTTATCAAATCAAAGTAGCAAAAAAAATTATAGCTTATTAGCACAATAATCTTTATAAATAATTAATTATATTATATAAAACTAATTAGAGGTGATAATAAGAGAGTGATGGAGTTTAATGACAAAAAAATGGGCAGTTATTAATTTAATTATCTTGTTCATTTGGTTTTCTATTATTGTTCTAGCTGATTTTTCAGATTATAATTTGTATGAATATAGTTATGGTTTTGGAAGTGAAGGAGATGGTATTTTTAATACACCTGAGATAGATTATAAAGCCGCCCAGACATTTACAGTAGGTAATGTAGGGCCAAACGAGAATTTTATTCTTAAAGGAGTCTCTTTATTAGTAAAGAAAGAAGGAAATCCTTCTAGCGATTTAAATATAGCACTATACGATACTGACTCAGAGGGGAAGCCACAAAACAAATTAGTAGAGACTACTACACCTGTTACTAGCAATAGTTATGTTTGGCAGAATATAACCCTTCCAGACTATCCTCTAATTGCCGGGGAAACGTATGCTATAGTTGTTTGGAATGGTATTGGAAATACACATAATACGTATTGGTGGGGAATATGTAATTGTGATGATTATTCAGGAGGAGCAAGGTATCTTTATGATACCCCTTTCCCTGACGACTGGTGGTTTGATATAAGAGGAATAGATTATAAATTTGAAGTTTATGGAGTTCCAATTGGAGAAGATTCAGATGGAGACATGATTCCAGACTCTAATGATCTCTGCTCTAATACCCAACCAGAAACAGAGGTGGATTCTAATGGATGTTCTGTAGTGCAATTTTGTGAAAAACAGGTTTTGTGTGGGCCTTTTTGTGATTTGGCTGATTGGAAGAATAATGAACAGAATGAAGAATATCCAAGAGATTGTAGAACAGTTCTAATTCATAAAGAAGGAAAATTATATCCCTATTGCGCAAGTTTAACTTGTGCTAATTAACCTAAAAATTTCACAAGATTTTAGTAGAAAGGGAAAGATAAAATTAATAGAAAAGAAGAAATAACAAAAGCAGCAAATATTATTCTTAATAAAAAAGACAAAAAATTAACATAATCAGCGATAGTTTTAATGCACAAGATATGCCATTTATATTTATAAAAGGTTGCTGATTTTTTCTCTTCTTTTTTTATCAAATCAAAGTAGCAAAAAAAATTATAGTTTCCAACATAATAATTAATTTAAACCATGCTTTTTTCTTCGCTTGCTATTAAAATGCCAGCTGTTTTAGAGTTAAGCGTAAATTATCAGAGAAACCTGTTTTTAGTGTTGGAAGAGCTAATCCTGAGGATAATGAGGAGATTGATAGAGTTTGTAAATTTAGAACTGATATTTTCAGAAAGAGCGGTATTTATACTCCTAGTATAAATACAGATAGAGATGAATTTGATTCTTCTCCTAATACACATTTGCTTTATGTTGCAGATAATGGGAATATTGCTGGAACAATAAGAATTGTCAAGTCAGGAGAGCAAAAACCAATGCTTCCTATTTTAGAATATTGCTTTAGATATAATGGTGGTTATGTCTGCCTAGAAAGATTATTTGATGATGGAAGATTAGAAAAAATTAGAGAAGCAGAAAGCCAGGTTGGAGGATTAGCTTTAGGAGAAAGATACAGAGCAAATAATAGTGGATTGTTTATTCTTTTCAAGCTGTTTTATGAATGTTTAAGGATAGCTAAAGAGGAAGAAATAAAAAATGCTTTAATATGCTCAAGGCCAAGACAAACTAGCTTGTATGAAAAAGTAGGAGCTGAGATTTTGTTAAGAGATGCTTGTTTTAGATTTTCAAGCAGAAAGGGCGAGTATGACAAGCCAGCTGATGTTTTGCATATATCTACAGATAACTTAATGGAAAGATTAAGTGTTTTGAAAAATAGATTTTTTTCTTAAATTCATTATCTATAATTGTATTGATTAGAATAAAAATAAAAAGCAATTATAGAGATAGAGAATTGCGTAAAGCATATTCTAATTATCGCAATTGTCTATACTTAAGCAAAAAATAGATAAGTTTTTGTTACTTAGATTTAGCAAAAAAAATTATAGTTTGGAGTATAATATTATTTATAAACAAAAAAATCTTGGAAAAATTATAATGGGGTGTAAAAAGAGGTTTTTATTTATAGTAATCTTATTTTCTCTTTTAGTTGCTAATTTAGTTCTCAGTTCTGTATATGCTTATGATGTTGCTTATATTTTGAAAAATGATAGGCAAGTTAAAAATGAGATTTTAGATGTTTTTTCTGAACTTGGCTTGAGTGTTGAGATAATAGAAGATTCCTCTATCTTAACTAAAAATCTTGCTAATTATAAAATAGTTTTTGTTGATGATGCTATTTTAAGAAAAACTCGAAATTTAGCTATATATAATTATAATTCTGTAATCATGAATAAAAACTATGGACAAGAGTGGGGATTGACAGATGTAGATGGAATAAGCCAGTTAGCTGCTACAGCTCCTTTACAAGTTAGAGTAGTTGATAATAGCATAGAACAAGTTTATACTCAAGCAAGATATAATGGAGTTAACATTCCTTATTATTATTTAGCAAATGAAAATAAAGCTTCTGGTTTTAGAAAAATAGCTGGAACTTATACAGGCAATACAATTGATTTAGGAGATGTTGTTTCTGTTGCTGGAAAAGGAACAAGATTGATGAATAACAAGATAAGCCAAGGAAAAATATGTTTTTATGGAATAGCAAAAACAAAATACTGGACTGAAAATGCTAGGCAGTTATTTATAGATTGTGTTAGTAGTCTTTTAGTTGAATGTTATAATGATGGAGATTGCAATGATAGTGATGCTTATACTTATGATTATTGTGTAAATCCTGGAACAATTAGCTCGAGATGCGAGCATGAGCCTATAGCTTGTTTAAATAATAATGATTGTGGCGTAAATAGTTTTGTAGGCTCGAGTTTCTGCAATAATGACTTGCTGAGAAATTTTCGAGCTTTTAGTTGCAATAATCCTGGAACTACAAGCAGTTATTGCAGTTATAATGATACTCCTATGATAACTCAAGATTGTGGAGATGATTCTTGTGATGCTTTTGGAGGAAATTATTGTAAGAATAATGATGTTTATCATTCAAGAACTTGCTATGATAGAGGTTGTTCAAATAATGCTTGTTTTAGCAATAGTTCTATTGAGGAAATAAAAGTTGAAGAATGCTCTCAAGGTTGTGAGGAAGGAGAATGCATAGAAATAGAATGCTTCCAAAATTCAGATTGCGGAACAGATTTTTTATCAGGAAATTTATGTTCTGGAAATAATGCTGTCAGAAATTTCTTGAATTTTACTTGCAATAATCCTGGAACTTTTTCAAGTTACTGCACAAATATTTCTGGAAATTATTTGATTCAAGAGTGTGATTTATGCTTTAATGGAAATTGCCTACAAATCAATTGTACGAGAAATGAGGATTGTGATGATGGAAACATAAGGACTTTTGATGAGTGTGTAAATCCTAATACCACAGCAAGTTTCTGTAGAAATACAGAGGTAAATTGTTTAAGTAATGATGATTGCGGAATTACAGGATTTATAGAAGATAATTTTTGTTTTGATGAGGATGTTTACAAGTATTATCAAAACTCAACATGTTTAAATCCAGGAACTCTAGAAAGCAGTTGCAATATTGTTGTTTCTCCAAGACTTACTCAGGATTGTGATGATGAAGATGATAGAACAATTGATTCTTGCGAGGAAAATCCTGTAAGATGTGAACATAATTTTATTGAGTGTTTTGATGATTTGGATTGCTCTAATGGAGGATTTATTAATAATTTCTGCAATAATAGTGAGTTATGGAATAATGTTAGTATTCCTGTATGTTTAAATCCTGGAACTATTTTTTCTGACTGCTCATTCTCTTTAATTCAAACATTTAATAGAACTTGTGAGTTTGGCTGTTCTCAAGGAGAATGTTTAGGAGGAATACATGATGTTGCTATAGTTCAAAATCTTTCTGAATATGTTAATGGAATAAAAATAGAACAAAACAGCAGTGTTGTGTTAGGAGAGCCTGCTGAGTTATTATGTGATCAGAGTTTTGTTGTTAAGTATAGAGTAAAGAACTTAGGAGATTTTAATGAAAATATAAATGCTACAGGAAAAATTAATTCTTTTAAATGGCAACAATCTTTGTTTGATTTGGATATAGGAGAAACCTCAACTGACAGAACAAAAACAGTGAGTTCTTATTTTATACCTGGTTTCTATAACATATTTATAAATGCCTCTATTATTGGTTTTGTTGATAATAATCCTGCTGATAATTTTGCTTCAAGAGAAATAGAAATAATATGTCCTGAGGAGTGCATAGATAATGATGGAGATGGCTATAACGCAACTAATGAAGAATGTGGAGAAGAAGATTGTGATGATAGTAATCCAGAGGTGAATCCTGGAGCAGAAGAGGTTTGTAATCAGATAGATGATGATTGTGACGAATTAGTAGATGAAGGAGATGTATGTATAGTTCCTGAATTAAATTGTCAGATTGTTTCAAGAACAGGAGATTGGGGAAGTGCTGTTGGAGGCTTACAAGTTGATTGCCCTTCTGATTATGTAATTACAGGAGGAGGTTTTGAAGATAAAACAAATAATGAAGATGATCAAGATATTTCTAAACCTCAAGATAATGGTTGGTTGTGTGGAGAAAAATCCAAACATGAAAATGGAAAATGTTATGCTATTTGTTGCGATAGCAGTTTAATTGAAAATAAAGTTGAGGAAGTTTTTGGAGACCAAAATTTTGGAGTTATAGTTAATGCTCCTCTTGGTTATATTTTGACAGGAGGAGGTTTTGAAGATAATTCTAATGAGGATGATGACCAAGATGAAAACAAGCCTTTAGATAATAACTGGTATTGCAAAGAAGATAGAAGTTCTATTAGCTCGGGTTGTTATGGTGTTTTTGCAAGAGCTATAGATTTTGATTTAGAATGTATTCCTCTAGAGATAACAGGAAATCAAAATTCAGGAATACAAGTTAATTGTCCTTCTGGATATGCAGTTGTGGGAGGAGGATTTTTAGATGCAGCAAATAACGATGATGACCAAGATGTTTCTATACCTCAAGCTAATGGATGGTATTGCCAAGAAGACAACTCTAATTCCAACTCAGTATGTTATGCGAGATGCTGTAGGATTTTTTGATCTGAGTTTAAGTTAAGATAATAGGTTCTTTTTTCTGGAAGAAAAAGTTAATAATTGTTAAATAATCCAAGGAAGTAATCCAAAGAAGTAGCGATATGGAATCTAAGATTTGCCAAGTTGTAAGTTAATTGTTAAATAAAATACAAAAACAAATAGCTAAATAAAAAGAAAAGTTTAAATACTACAAAATTGTAGTATTTATATGGTTGAGGAATTACCTTATTTTGCTGGAAAAGAAATTCCAGAAGAATATCTAAACACATATTTTTTTAACAGAAAAAAAGAAATTAAAGAATTTAGATGGAAGCTTGAAAGAAAACCAGCTTTAAATTTTGCACTATATGGTCAGAGAAGACTTGGAAAAACATCCTTAATAGAAAAACTAACAAAAACATTGAAGAAGAACTGTTTGTCAATATCAATCAAATGTGAAGAGTTATTACCTTTAGATGAATTAACCTTCCTACAAAATCTTACCATTAGATTGCTTGATGAATATAGCAAACTTGAAAAGTTAATAAAAGTTAAAGAGACATTAAAAGAATTAGTTGCTAGAACGAGAGTTGGATTAGAAATAGCTGACATAACCTTTTGGTTGAAATTTGGAGAGAAAAAACTCACGATTAAGGAAGCACTTGATAAATGTTTTGAGCTAATAGATAAAATTACACTTAAGAGTAAAAGAAAAGTTATAATTTTTTTAGACGAATTCCAAGAAATTTTTAGTTTTGGAGATAAATTTTTATGGGCATTAAGAGCCAAAATCTCTTCGTCTAAGGCTTCTTTTGTTGTATCTTCTTCTTGGCATCGTTTTAAAGAAGAAATTACTAATGAAAAAAGACCTTTCTTTAATTTTTTTGAAGCTTACGAGTTAAAAGAAGTTCCTAGGGATGAGGCAAAAGTATACTTATTAAGAAGAGCAAAAAAGTTTAATTTGAAATTTGAAGATTCTGCAATAGATAAAATTTTAGATGCTTCAGAATGTAAGCCGTTTTATTTGCAACTTTTAGCCTTAAAATGTTATATGTTAAGTATGCCCAAAAAATTAGTAAATAAAGCTATATTTGAAAAAGCACTTGAAGAAACAATAGAGAGCATTCCTGCCCATCTTGTAGCTAGTTTTACTTCACTTAGAGGGAGAAAAAGAGATGTTTTTGTCGCGTTATGTCTTTACGACTTCAAAAAGCCAGCAGATATTGCTAAAAAAATTAGCTTAGAACCAAAAAATGTGATAGTGATTCTTAGCAGATTAATTAAAGAGCATGAACTTGTTAAAAAAATTGGACAAGAATATTATGTTTCTGATAATTTTCTGAAAGAGTATGTAAAGATGCAATATACTACAAAGCTGTAGTACTACAAGATTGTAGTATGTTGGTTGTGTGTAAGAAAAAGTCTAAGGGATTTTATGCAAGATGCTGTAAGATTTTTTGATCTGAGTTTTCTTAATTATTATCGGTGTAAACGAGCGGAGATGTTTTTTTACCTTTTTTAGCGAGTAATTTTAATTTTTTCCACACTTTCTATGGTAATCCAAGCAGACATGTTTCCAAAACCTTTTTTGTCTATCTTAAAAGGTTCTATTCTCTGAGGATTCTTTAAAAAAATTAACATACAATACCTTTTATCTTTAAACATCTCAAAAAATTTAGGAATTTCATCCATAGCTATGCCATCTTCTTTTCCATACTCATCAAGAATTTGTTTTACTTTATCTGGTGTTAATTCAGAAAATTGCAATACTTTTTCTACTTCTGCTTTAATTGATACTGATTCTCCAGAATCCTTAAAATAGACAATTTCACCAGATTTAATTTTATTCCATGGAGGATACTTTGATTTATACCATCGCGATTCAATTTTCTTTTCACCTGAAAGAATCTTTTTTGTTAATCCCCATGATTTTCTCATTATTGCTAAATGTTCCATAATAAAAGAATAAGAATAAATTATAAAAACATATCTATCGTTACACTAAATTATATGATAAAATGTATTTAAAACTTTGGTAAAAAAACATATCTATTTTGTGCAAATGAGTATATCAAAAAGGATATACTTTCTTTTGGAAAAAGTTTGAAAGCTAAATAGAAAGGTTTATAAGTACTATCAACTGTATAGTTTACAGCTATAAACCAAATGGAGACACAAGAAAAAACAAGCGAGAAGATAATGAAGATATTAGCTAAAGAACCATTATCAGAACATACAGCGACTTCTCTAGCAAAAGCTTTAGGTATATCAAGACAAGGCATATGGAAGACTTTAATCAAACTATCTAGGAATAATCTTATTTCTCTTCATTCGGTAGCAAATACAAAAAAAAGTGCTTTGAATATAACTCTTAATTTCAAGAATTCAATAACAATAAGAACTCTTTCTCTTTTGATTGAAAAGGAAACATTAAAATATGAAAGATGGAGAGATAACTTTAATAAACTGGAAAAGCATATTTTGTTTGTCATACTTTTTGGGAGCATATTACATTCGCATAAGGAAGCTAATGATATAGATCTCTTAGTTGTTGTAAGAACTAAAAAAAATTTTAAAGCTGTAGAAAACGTCATAACAGAAGTTCAACAAACACAAATCAAGAAGATTCATGCAATTGACTTGACAAAAGAAGAACTCAAAAAAGAATTAAATAATAAGAACAGGGCTTATCTTGATGCTATCAAAAAAGGAGCAATCTTATTCGGGCAGGAAAATTTTATAAAATTCATAGAGGATATTTCAAAACCTCAAAAATGAAATTTTTAAAGGTGATCAAAAATAAGGAGTGTTTTTGACATGAGCAAAGAAATTATAGAATGTTTTAAATCTGCTAGGAAAGATGAAAAGAAAGGCAAGAAACATAAGGGGCTGCTTATTACAGAACCTTCATTAGAAAAAGCAAAAGAATATTTAGACAAAGCAAGAGACAGCTTAAGATTCTGCGAGATATACAAAAATTCTGGTTCAGATTATAAAATTCCTGAGGAATGGTATTATTCTTTATATTACTGTGCTTTAGCTATTTTGTGTAAGTTTGGGGTAGAAACAAGAAGCCAAAGATGTACTGCTTTATTTGTAAAATATGTTAGAGATAAAGGATTGATCGAATATGATGATGAATTTATTAAGAAAATTATTGTCTATAGAGAAAAAGAAAATAAAAGCGCTGTTGATGAAAGAGAGGAGGCAAGGTACGGTCCTAAAATTAAAATAGAAAAAGTAGAGGAAAGATATGATGAGATGATGGAATTATGCAAAAAGGCAATCTTTCAAGCAGAAGGAATTGTTTATTCAGATAAAAAATATGAAGTTCCAAAAGAGTTGCTGTGATTCAAGCTTGCTTTTAATTTTTTCATCAATTTCAAGTAATGAAAAAAAATATAGTTCTTATTATAATAATCTTTAAATAGTGTTTTTAGTTGGTGTCATTATTAAGTTAAAAAACTAAGGGAAAATTTTTGTGTCGGAAAAATGAAAAAAAGCTTGGTTATGTTTGCAATTAGTTTAATTCTTTTTTCTAGTTATGCTTCTGCGTTAACTGGTTCAATAGGGAATGCAAGAATGCTTTTAAAAGCAGAAGTTGGAGATAACATTGAAAAATATGTTTTAGTTAAAAATGTTAATGATATTGCTGTTAATATAAAGATGAGTGTTGCTGGAGATTTAGAAAAAGACTTGAAGCTTAACGAGGAGAGTTTTGTGTTGTCGCCAGGAGAAGAGAAAAGAGCTTATTTCACTATTAAGGCAAGAAAAGCAGGAACTTATGAAACAAGAATACTTGTTCAATTTTCTGCAGAAGGAGAAAAAACAGGGGTTGGTTTAAGCTCTACTATATTGTTAAGTGTTTATGGAGAAGGAGAGTTGCCTGAAGAAGCAGAGGAAGTTGATGGAGAAGAAGATGAAGAAAATAATTCAGAAATAACAGGGAGGATCATTGGGGAAGTGAAGACAAATCTTATTATAATATTACCAATTACAACACTTGTTTTATTAGTAATATTCTTGTTTGTGTTGATAAAAACAAGGAATAGAAAAATAAAAATAGGAAATCTAAATAAGAAAAGAAGTGATAGGAGTAAATGAAAAAATTCCTATTTTTGTTATTTTTGTTTTTAATTTTATTTTCCTTTAATGTTTATGCAGCAGATATAGCTTATGTCTTGAAAAATCCTTCTTTGCCTAACAATAATTTTATTGGTGTTTTAAATGAGTTAAATTTGAGTTATGATTTGATAGATGACTCTGATATTGCTTCTACTAATTTCTCAAACTATAGAATGATTTTACTAGATGATGAAAACATAGATAATGTTCCTGTAAATAGTTATAAAAGTTTGTTTGTAAATCCTGATTATTATAGTGGATGGAGCCAGTCTATTGGAAGCACAGCAAGCAATCAGCCATTAAGAGCAAATAATATTATTAACAATCCAATTACAGAGGGAATTGAAGGAGAGTTTCAAGTTTATACAAGTTGTTGTGATAATTCTGGAATAAACTTGAAAATGTATTATTTAAGAGGAAGAAAATACAGCACAACAAAAATAACTTCAACTTTAGGCTCAACTAGTGAATATGTTGTGGCTACAAAAGAAAACCCAAGAAGAGTTTTTTTTGGAATTACTGAAACTGATTTCTGGACTTCAATTTCAAGACAATTATTTAAGCAAGCAATTACTTGGGTTTTAAGAGGAGAAGATAGAGATGGAGATGGTTTTTATGATGATGACTGCAATGATAATAATCCTGAAATTTGGCAGAATTTAAAAGGTTATTTAGATAATGATGAAGATGGCTATGGAACAGGAAATTTGTTAGATGTTTGTTCTGGAGAAGAGTTATCAGAAGGTTATTCTGAAATTAGTGGAGATTGCAATGATTCTAATGCCAATATAAACCCTGATGCAGAAGAAATTCCTTATGATAGTTTAGATAATGATTGTTCTGGAGGAGATTTAGCTGATGTTGATGAAGATGGTTATTGTTTAATCAATTATAATATACAAAACAAAAACTTGCAATGCAATTTAGAAACAGGCTTGAAAGGAACAGATTGTGACGATAGTGACGAAGAAATAAATCCTGATGCTTTAGAAATTTTAGATGATATAGACCAAAACTGCAGAAATGACTTGCCTATTTTTATTGGAAACATTCCAAATTTGATTTGGAATGAAGACCAAGATTATCCAAATGCTATTGATTTAAATGAGTATTTTGATGATTATGAAGGGGATGCTTTAGATTTTGATATTCATGATACCTCAGACGATAGGAATATAACTGTTTATTTTGATAATGGCTTGATAAGTTTTATTAGTGAAGAGAATTGGTTTGGAGAAGATTGGGTTATATTTAAAGCTTCAGATGAAGAAGGTTATGCTATAAGCAATCTTGTGAATTTAGAAGTTACAAGTGTAAATGATGCTCCTGTTTTGCAAGAGATAGAAGACATTTATGCTGCTGAATCTCAATTAGTTGAAATAGAAGCAATTGCAAGTGATATTGATGATAGTCCTGAGGAATTAGCTTATTCGATTAATGATACAAGATTTATTCAAGATGAAGAGCAAGAAAATGTTTTTAGATGGCAAACAGAGATAGAAGATTCTGGGGTTTATGTTGTTCAAGTTAGTGTTTCTGATGGTTTATTATCTGATAACAAAGATGTGACAATTAACATAATTTCAAAAATAGTTATTAATGAGTTTTTATCTAACCCTTCAGAAGGAAATGATTGGTTAGAAATTTATAATTCAAATGAGGTTGATATTAATCTTGATGATTGTTATTTAGAAGATGAAGCCTTGAATGTCAAAAATTTAGAGGGAATTCTTGGGAGTGGAGAATTTGCTGTTTTTGAGTGGAGCAATAGATTAAATAATGGTGGAGACACAATTAAATTGTATTGTTTTGATGTTTTAGTTGATGATGTTACATATGGAACTGCTTTAGAAAATGCACCTGTTCCTAATGAGGATGAAAGTGTAGGAAGAATTCCTGATGGAAAAGATACTAATATAGATAATGAAGATTTTTTTGTTTATGATATTCCTACTCCTAACTTGCCTTATGATATTCCTTATTTACTAGGAGAAATTCCTGAACAAACATGGAATGAGGATGAAATTTTAGAAATTAATCTTGAAGAGCATTTTGAAATTAGAAATCCAGCTAGTGTAATTTATTCTTCAACTAGTCCTGAAACAATTGATGTAAGCATTTCTGAAGGAACAGCAAGATTAATTCCTGAACAGGATTGGTTTGGTTTATCTTCTGTTGTTTTTAGTCTATGCCAATTAGGATATTGTGTAGAAAGCAATTCTGTAAATTTAAGAGTTACAAGTGTAAATGATGCTCCTGTCTTGCAAGAAATAGAAAATATAATAGTAAATGAGAATGAACTAGTTACAATTAGAGCAAATGCAGTTGATGTTGATTCTACTATATTAGCATTTGAAATAAATGACTCAAGATTTTCCCAGCAAGGCAATGTTTTTACATGGCAGACTGATTATAATAGTTCAGGAGTTTATGTTGTTGAAATTAGTGTTTCTGATGATTTGTTAAAAGATAGCCAGGAAGTTACAATAACTGTAAATGATTTGAACGAACCACCTTATTTATCTAGTATAGATGATATTACAATAGATGAAGATTCAGGATTTACAGATAATTTTGCATTAAACGCTATAGATAATGATGGTTTTATAGCAAGTTATGAGGTAATTAATGAAAATGTAAATCAAGTTAATTGCCAAGTTAGCGATGCTGTTTTTGGAGTTAGTCCAAAAGAGAATTGGTATGGAACTGCCTTTTGTACAATTCAAGTTAAAGATGATGACAATGCTGTTGACTCAAAACAAGTTAAAATAATTGTAAATGCAATTAATGACAAGCCAGAAATTACAAGTTTTTCTCCTGAATATAATCCTAAAATTCCTGAAGATTCTAGCCAGGAATTTTCTGTTTCCTGGGAAGATATAGATAACACAGAAGCAGAAGTTATAGTTAGATGGTATGTTGATTCTGAAATGAAAGGAATTGGAGATAATTATATTTTTGTTGGAGAGGGAATAGAAAAAGATTATGAAATAAAAGTTGAGGTAAGTGATGGCTTTCTAATAGACGAAAAAGAATGGAATTTGAAAACAAGCTTATTGCCTATAACTGAAAAATATGATGGAGAGACAACTGATTTTTCCTCTCTTCTTAATCTAGAATGTGTTGATTTAATTTTAGAAAAAACTGAAAAAGGAAAAATTGAGTTTTTAGATTGTGTTGATTTAAGAGATGTTGTTGATATTGACAGATTTAGTGAAATTTTCAGTGGTTTAGCAGGAATAGATTCAGAAGTATTCCCTGAATTTAAAAATAGAAAAGCTAAATTAAGTTTCTTTGGCTTGAGTTTTGAAAAAACCCCTGCAATTTATTATGATTCTGGCTTTGATATTAATTCTGAAACTCAAAATGTCTGTCCCAGCTCAATTTGCAGTAATATTAGCTATGCTGATGGAATTTTAGAGTTTAATGCAAATAGTTTTTCAACATTTATTGCAGGAAATACTTTAGCTTGCTCTCAACAAAAAGGGTTTATATGCTCTAATAATGAGGTGTGCAGAGGCGAGTTTATAGATGCAAGAGATAGTGATAGATGTTGCTCTCAACAATGTATTCCAGCATTTTCAGATATAGAATCTTGTGAGTTGATAGATGAGAATATCAGTATAGAGATTAAAGATCCTGAAAATAATGATGAGTTTGAGCCTGGAGATATTATTGAGGGAGAGATAAATATAGCTAATAAGAAAGATGAGAAGAAAGAGTTTGAGGCAGAAGTTTTCTTGTATGATTTAGACGAAGAAGATAAAATTGAGAGCTGGAAAAAAGATGTGAAGGTTGGAAAAAAAGACGAGAAGAAACTTGATTTTGAATTGAAAATTCCAGAAGATGCTCTTGAGAAAAATAAACATTATGTTTATGCTAAAATAATAGATGAGGATAATGAAGATAGCTGCAATGATAATTTTATCGAGTTAAAGATTGAAAGAGAGAAAGACAGAGTTGTAATTGAGGATTTAGAAATAGATAAAGAAAAAGCTAAATGCAATGACTTTATTAATTTTTATCTTAAGCTTAAAAATATTGGAAGTGATGAGCAAGATGTTCATGTTGAAATAGAGAATTCTGAATTGGGGATTTTAGAGAAAAGCGAGGAGTTTGAGTTAGAGGAGTTTGATGAGGATGATGAGAAAGAATTGAATTTTAATATTAAGGTTCCTGAAAATTATGAAAAAGGAGATACAGAATTTAAAGTTAGAGTGATATATGAAGACGAGGAAATAGAAAAAGTGAATGTAGAATTAGAGGAATGTGTAAAAAAATTTGTTGAGGTAAAGGAAGTTAAAGAGATAAGCTTGGGAGAAAGGGTAAAAGAGACTATAGAAAGAGTTATAAGATTTGATGATAGAACTAAAATGCTTTTTATAAGTTTAAGTTTGTTAGTCGGAATTTTCTTTTTAATTATGTTGATTATTATTGTTGCTTCTCGAATAGGAAAATAAAAAAGAGAGTTTTTGCCCACTTAATCACTTTCCTATATACTGATAAAACCACAAATCTTATAAATAGTGATATTTTAATATTAATATGAAAATAGATGATGGAACTAAAAAAGGATTGTTTTTTGCCTTAGGAGTTTTGTTGAGTGTTGTTAGCGTGTTTAATTTTAACAGAAATCAAATTTTAGCATTTATTGGGATATTAGTTGGGATTTTCTTTATAGTGAAGGCTTTAAGTTAAGATGAACAATAAAGAGAAGAATTTGTTAGATTTAAGACACTCATTATATATTACTAAAGCGTCTTTATTTTTTAGTATTGGTGTTGGGGGAGCAATAGCATTATTTTTTGGATTACAACAACTGATTAATGATATTTTATTATCTCTTTTTGTTGGAAATATTTGGTTTATAATCTTTGTTTGGTTGTCTATTATCCATTTCTCAAGATGCGAAAAGCTCCAGAAAGAAATTGGAAAGTCTTAAAAGAAAGATAAAGACGATAAGTTTATATATGCTAAATTTTTTCTAACCTGGCAGACTAGGCTGGCAGGTTAACTCTCTGCCTTATGCAAATGAGTTTTGGCAAGCTGCAAGGGGATGTGTGAGATAAGAGCTTATGAGTCCTTATTTGGACGTTGAGGTCTTGTCCTGCTCGATCTTGCTCTTGCGAAATTGGTGAGGCCAGGAATGGAGCAACCATAAACATGAGTTAAGGTGCTTGTGGGGTTGCAGGACTGAGAAAGAATAAGAAAAACTTATAATTTCTTATTAAGCTATTCCTCGAGTCTGCACTCAAAAACTATTTAAAATCACATTTCTCTAGTGTAATTATGAAAAGAGGCATGTATAGATACAAAAGAGGTATGTACAGAAATAAAAAAGCACAGTTTTATATTTTTGCAGCACTAATTATTTCAGCAGTAATAATTGGAATAGCTTTGTATACTAATTATGCAAAAACAAAAAAAGACACAAGATTGTATGATTTAGGTGACGAGTTGAACTTAGAAACAGGATATGTTTATGATTATGGTGTTTATAAAAAAAGCGAAATAACAACAGATGAATTAATGAGTAATTGGACTGACAAATATTTAGACTACATTAAAGACAAGGAAATAATTGAAAAATGGTTTTTTGTTTATGGAAATGAAAATGAGTTAAGAGCAATGGCTTTTTTCAGTACAGAGACAGGCAGCATAGGGATAGGTTCTACAAGAATTATAGTTACAGAAATAAAAAACAAAACAATTAGAGATGTTAGTGTTGGAGGGGAAAATGTAAATGTTGAGTTTCAAGGATTTAATTATGAGTTTAAATTAGAAAAGGGAGAAAACTTCTTTTTCATAATTAGTTCAGAAGGTTATGTCGCAGGAGTTGAAGAATGAAAGCTTGGTTAAAAGGTGGGTTGGTTGGTGGGATAGCTCAACTTGTTGTTTTTATTTTAGATTATGTCCTGTGTATGATTGGAAGGTGTGAATTTGGACCCATCCGTTCAGTAACTCCCTACATATATATTATTAGGTTTACAGGAATAGATTATATCTTGAGTTGGATACAAAAAATTTTGATAATACCTTATCCAATTAATCCACTAATTTATGCTATTGTGTTATTTTTTGTTATAGGAATGTTAAGTGGGTCCTTATCATCTAAAGAGGTGTCTTTGAAGAGGAAAATAGTTGTTTTTCTTATTATCATTCTTTTGATAACTCCTTTATCCATTTATAGCCATTATTTAAAATATAATGATGAAAAAATATTATTAGAATATCGACTTGGTGCAGAGGGGTGGTTTATTCCTAATCATTTAGTTTGTAAGGAATTATCAATATTTGCTTTAGATTATCGAGAGGCGTGTTTATCAGCTGATCTTATGCCAAAAGAAGAAGCAGAAGCTTTAGAAAAATTTTCAAGAACTCCAGAAATGCAAGAATGTATGAAAACAGATTCTAAATGGGTATGTATTTCAAAGGTAGCAAAAGAATTAAATGATGAGAAAATCTGTGAATATGGTGTCCTTAGTGAAGCTAACATAGGTTGTATCCACCAAATAGCAATATCAAGGAATGATATTTCTCTTTGTCAAAAACCAGAAAATTATTCTGTAGAATCAGATGAGTATATAACTGGAGCATATCAATATGATGATTGCATAATAGCAATTGCTAAAAATACAAATGATATTACCCTATGTGAAAATATAAAGAAGACTAGATATCAATATGACGAATGTAAATCAAATCTAATAAAACATGATATAGAGTCTTGTGAGACTTTACAAAATTATGAGAACTATGGCACAAGATATAAAGATGATTGTATAATTAAGGTAGCACTTAGTAAGATAGATTTAACGATTTGTGATTTTACAGAACATCCACAAAAGAGAGAGGAGTGCATAGAAAAAATTGCTATGAAAACTAGAAATATAGAATTATGTAAAACTTTTGATATTATAAGACCAGATTATTGTATTAGTACAATAGCATATTTAGAAGAAGATGAGGATGTTTGTGATGAATTAGACACTGACTTGAAAAGAGACAGATGTGTAGATGATGTTAAAGATATAATTAAAGGCAGATTAAATGTAGATTATATTGAAGAATATAGATAGAAAATGTACAGAAATAAAAAAAGAACTCGCGTTTTGGTTTCAAATAGTTATGAAAATATACTTAAATCAAAACGCTCGGTAAGCATAATTATAGGTTATGTTTTGTTAGTTGTTATTGCTATTTCTCTTGCCTTAATGGTTTATGTGTGGCTTAAAAATTATATTCCAGGAGTGAGTGAAGAATGCCCTGATTCTGCATCTTTAATGATTGCAGATTATTCTTGTTCTGATAACAATATAAGTATAAAATTGAGAAATACTGGTTTGTTTAGTATATATGGTTTTATAGCAAGGATTAGAGAACAAGAAAATGGTTTTTTCTATGAGCTAAAAACAGGAGAGAGCATAGAAAATTATTTTGGCATTAGCCCTTATGAAAAAGGCTTGAAGCCTAATGACGAAGAAAATGTATTGCTTTCTTTTGCTCCTTATGCAAGAATACTTGAATTGCAAGTTCAACCTTTTGTTTTAGGAGAGAAAAACAAGCCTGTTTTATGCGAGAATATAATAACTCAGAGAATACAGAATTGCGAGGGAAGCGGGAGTAGTGAGATAAATTTAGGACAAGATAATATATTAGCAAATATAAAATATACTGATTTAAGATGTAATGGTGGAGAGGATTGCGCTGGTTCTCAGATTAAATTTAATATTGCTGATATACCTTCTGGCTCAACAATTGAAAGTGGAGAGATTTGTCTGTACATAAGTTTAGTAAATACTCCGGATTGCACATACTTTCCTCCATGTACAATAATGGACAATGACTTAAGAGTTTGGTATATAAATGACGAAACTTGGACAGAATCTATCTCAGCTTCTGAACTTAATTCCCAAATATTACTTAGTGAAACAAATGTTGCATTATCAAGCATTGCTATAGATACATGGAGTTGTTTTGATGTTACAGCTCAATTAAGGCAAAGTTATTCTAACAACAATCAATATTTTACATTAAGATTTGTAGACCCTGACTGGAATGCAATTATACATGACTCAGACTCAGTAACAGGACCTTGGAATTTTGAGTTAAAAATTGGAGGAGATAGAGCTTATCTTCCACACATTGTTTTTAATAATAGAATAGCAACTTCAAACAACCCTTATCTTAAGATAACCTACACATAAATAAATTTATAAATAAACAAGCACTAAAAACAGCATGAGAATGACAAGAAAAAAAGCAACTCGCGCTTTGAGTTTAAATCATATAAAAAATTTAGCTAACTCAAAACGCTCGGTAAGTCCTGTGATTGCAACAGTTCTATTAGTTGCAATTAGCATTGTTCTTGCGATAATAGTTTTTTTATGGGCAACTAAATTTATAGGAGAGGTTGTAACAAAAGGTAACTCGCCGGCTGAACAAAAATGTGGAGAAGTAAATTTAGAAGTAACTTATATTGGCTCTGAAGTGCAAGTAGCAAACAAAGGGCAAGTATATGTTTACAGAGCTGATATATTTAAAGTTGTTAAAGGAGAGGAAAATTCTGCTGGCTATATAGAAAAACTTGGAGCAGGAATGTCTGACAAGAAAGATATTGGCTCGGCTGAAGAAGTAAAAGTAGTTCCTATAATTTTAGGGCAAGCTGGAGAAAAAAAAGTAGCATATACCTGTAAAGATAATGTTTTTGTTGCTGAGTGACTAGCAACAAAAAATATAAAAATCAAAAAGATTTGTTGTTTAAAATAAATAGAAGGCATAAAAATAAATAAAAAGAAAAAGGTAAAAAAATGAGAGAGAAAAAAGGCGTATCTGCTGTTGTGGCAACTGTTTTGTTAATTTTAATTACACTTATGGCTATTGGTATTCTCTGGATATTTATAAAACCAATGGTTGAAAAAAACTTAGAAGAAGGAGCAAGTTGCTTTGAATTAAGAGACCAGGCAGAGATTGTTCAAGGAGATTATACTTATTATAATAACACAGTTACAAGTTTAGTTATAAAAAGAGGGTTTAAGGGAGGTGAAATAAAAGGTTATAGAGTTAGCATTAATTTCGGCGCAGATTCAGAGGCATTTGATTTGATTAATAATACGGTTGTAAGTGGGAATATTGAGGTAACAATGTCTGATGGAGCTACAACAATAGCTCTTCCTGATTCTGGTGAAGCGAAAAATTATATTTTCAAAAAAGCTAATGGAACACAAGCTGACTTAGGAATAATCACAAAATCAGGAAACATATGCAAGATGGGTTCTTATGATATTCCTGAACAAGAATAGAATTTAATAAAAAAGATAAATAAAAAATAAACAACACCCAAGCCAAAGCTCAAGTTAATAATAAGAATGTCAATTCAAATCTCAAAATCTCAAACAAAAAATTAAAAAATGAAAAAAGCGCAAATATGGGTGGAGACTGTAATTTACACTTTAATTGGTTTGGCAATTATTGGTTTATTATTAAGCATAGTGACTCCTGCAATAAAAAAAAGGCAGGACAAGATTTTAATTGAGACAAGCATGGAAATGTTAAGTAGCATAGAAAGTATAATAGAAGAAGTAAAATATAGGGGAGCGGGAAATTCAAGGCCAATTGAATTTAGAATTAGAAAAGGAAAATTAGAGTTTGATTCTATAAATGACAAGATTAATTTTTCAATTGAAACCAATTACAAGTATAGCGAACCCGAAGAGGTTATAAAGAAGGGAAAATTAAATATTCTCACTGATAAAAAAACTGAAAAAGTTTATGATGTTTTTTTAAGTTTGGATTATTCTTCTAGTTTAAACTTAAGCTGGAATGAAAAAGAAGATATTAGAAGTTTTCAGAACAGCCCTAGTTTAAACATTGTTTTTGCTACAAATAAAGGCAAAAGAGGGAATATGATAAATATAGATTTCTCTTAGGATTAAAGCTTGGTTTCAAAAGTTTTAAATACCTTTTTTGATTTCTATAACTAATAAAGAGGTAAAAATGGAAGAAAAAGAAATTTTTATTAATTTGAAAACAAGTTTTCCTGCTCTTCCAAGGATGGAAGACAAAACAAGTTTGAATATAAGATATGCGTTAATTCCTCCTTATGCTTTTGTTCATATATACTGGGATGATGAAAGTGGCGAGTTAATTTATAGTTTAGAAGAGCCTGTTTTAAATGATGAAGAAAAAGAGATATTGAATAGAATAGAAACAAGCATGAGAGAAGCTATAAACATAAATGTTCTAACTGAAAAGACAACAGAGGCAATGATAGAGTATATAGACAAGACAGCAAAGTTATTAATTTCTGAATTAAATTTAAAACTTGGAGATGAAAGTTACAAAAAAGTTTTCTATTACTTGTTTAGAAATTTTATAGGACTGAATGAAATTGAGGCTTTAATGAGAGATTATTTTATTGAGGATATTGAATGTAACGGTGTTAACACTCCTTTATACATAATTCATAGGCTTTACAGGAACATGAGAACAAACATTGTTTTTAAAGATGTTGATTATTTAGCAAGTTTTGTTGAGAAATTAGCACAAAGATGCGGAAAATATATTTCTTATGCTTCTCCTCTATTGGATGGCTCGTTACCTGATGGTTCACGTGTTAATTCAACCTATACTATTGACATAACAAGCAGAGGCCCGACTTTTTCTATAAGAAAATTTACTAAAATTCCTTGGACTCCTATCCAGCTAATAGCTTTAAATACATTAAGTCCTGAAATGCTTGCTTATTTTTGGTTATTAATACAATACAAGTCAAACATTTTAATTACTGGCTCAACTGCTTCTGGGAAAACAACACTTTTAAATGCACTTGCTTTTTTTATTCCCCCTGAAGCTCGAGTTATTTCAATAGAGGACACCAAAGAGATTAATTTGTACAGGGAAAATTGGTTGCCTTCTGTAGCAAGAACAGCAATAGGAACTGGAAAAGTTGGAGAAGTAGATTTATTTGATTTGCTGAAAAATAGTTTCAGGCAAAATCCTGATTATGTTATTGTTGGAGAAGTAAGAGGAAAAGAAGCTTTTGTTTTGTTCCAGGGCATGGCATCAGGACACTCAAGCATTTCAACTATGCATGCTGATTCTGTAGATACAGTTATAAAAAGATTAGAAACTCCTCCTATTGAATTGTCTCCTACACTTGTAAATACCTTGGATGCTGTGACAATAATGAGCCATGCGATAGTAAAGAAAAAACAAACTAGAAAATTAAGAAGTATTGTAGAAATTGTTAGGGTAGATCCTGATGGAATTGCCTTGACTAACACGCCTTTTGTGTGGAATCCCAGAGATGACAAATTTTATTTCAAAAAAGATAGCAAAGTATTTGAGAAAATTGGAAGAAGATATGGTTTGACTATAGAAGAGCTAGAACAGGAATTTGAGTTGAGAACTAAGCTTTTGAATGAGCTGTACAAAAGAAAGATTTTTGGCTTTGAAAGAGTTCAAAAAGAGATAAATAGCTATTATAAAAATTCTAAAGCTGTTCTTGCTAAGTATGGAGTTATTTAAAAACTCGTTATTTAAGGCAAACTAAGGGAAGTTTACTTATTAGTAATATACTAAAGAGAATATAGTAAAGTTTATATACTTTAAATAATATAATTATAGTATATTACTTTAAGGTAGAAATGGGAAACAAAATATGGGAAAAATAAAAATTTCTGGTTACAAATGTGAGAGATGTAATCATATTTGGAGAGGCAGAGGAGACAAAAAACCTGTTGTTTGTTCTCGCTGTAAATCACCTTACTGGGATGTTCCAAGGAAATTAAAGAAAAGAAAAAAGAGGAAAAAATGAAAAGAAGTTTAAAATGAAAATAGAGGATTTAAACTTAATTGTGCAAATGGCAGAAGCAATGGACTTGGCTGTTAAAGCATTAGAAAAAGCTCTCGAGAAGAATGATACCAAAAAAATTAAGGCAAGCAAAGAGGAAATTTTAAAGTTCAGTTTGGGAATTAAAAAATTATTGGTTTAAAATGGCAATAGAAAATTTAAAACAAAATGTAGAGATGATAAAAAAGCTTGTAAAGGAAATTTTACATCTAAACTTGGAGTATAACGAGCAAGGAAGAAGCGATATTGAAAAAGAGCTTATAATAAAGCAGATAGTCTCTGATATTCAAAAATTAAAAATAATAAATAACTCTATACCTGAAATTTTAGATGCTATCTCTTTGTTCAAAAAATTAAGCAATCAAGAGGAAAAAGTTAAAACTCTTGTTAAAATAAGTTATATAGATGAGAGAAAAGGGCAAGAAAAAGTTTCAGTTACTTTAAATAAGAAAGACAAGGAAAAATACCTTAGAGAATTAGATATAAGCAAGATCACATTAAAAAGATTGAGAAAAGGAGAAAGAAAAGTTGCTTGGGAAAGAGAAGAATTCAGAAAGCCTAATTTTTATGCTAAACTAGCTAACAAACTATTTTTTAACCAAGCTAATAAATATTTTGTTAAAGGAAAATTGCAGAAACTTAACTCGAATTTAAGAAAAGCAAATATGGTTAGTCTTGTAACTACATATTTTTCTATGACTCTTCTCACAAGCTTATTTGCTCTTATTTTTGGCATTATACTTGCTATAGTTTTATTAATACTAATGCCAAAAAACCTAGTTAATATAATTAGAAACTTGTTGATAATATTTATCTTGCCTGTAATTAGTTTTTTAGCTTTGTATTTTTATCCTTATGCTGAGGCAAAAAGCATAGAAAATAGAATTAATCAAGAATTGCCTTTTGTTGTTCTGCATATGTCTGCAGTTGCTGGCTCTGGAATAGAGCCAACTCAAATATTCAAGATTATAGCTCTTGGAAGAGAGTATAAGAATACAAGCAAAGAATTTAAAAAAATTGTAAATCAAGTAAATGTTTATGGTTATGACTTGATTACAGCTTTAAAAAACACTGCAAGAGAAACCTCAAGTGATAATCTATCTGAACTGTTGAATGGCATGGCTACTACAATCTCTGGCGGCGGAAGTTTAACTTTATTTTTTGAGAAAAGAGCTGAAACTTTGCTTTTTAGCTATAAGCTTGATAAAGAGAGAAGAACTAAGTCAGCTGAAGCCTTTATGGATATTTATATTAGTATAGTTATTGCTGCTCCAATGATTATGATGTTGCTGTTGATATTGATATCAATAAGCGGTATGAGCATAGGTTTAAGTTTAGGGCAGTTAAGCTTGATAGTAATTGCAAGTGTTGCTTTGATAAATATAATATTTTTATCACTTTTGCATTTAGGACAATCAGGATATTAGGAGTAGACCTTTAGGAAAGGTTTTCAAAGATAAAAAATAAAAAATGGAACTGAAAAAAGTACATATTCTTGGAATTGGTTTAGCTCTAGCTGCATTAACAGGAAGTTTTGTTGCTTGGAAATGGTTTGAATTAAAATCTGAGATATTTTATTTTATTATAGGAATAGCCTTTGTTATTAGTTTGTTGCCTTTTGTAGCAAGTTTGGTTTTAGAAAGTTCAAGAGAAAAAGAGAATAATGAGATGTTTTTAGAATTTACAAGAAATCTTGCTGAAAGTGTAAAGGCAGGAACTCCTGTAAGCAAGAGCATTATTAACTTGAAAGAAAAGTATTACGGAAGTTTAACTCCTCATGTTAAGAAACTTGGAAACCAAATTTCACTTGGAATACCAGTGAAAAATGCTTTAGATACTTTTGCAAAAGATGTTGATAGTTCTGTTGTTACAAGAGCTGTAAGTTTGATTTCTGAAGCAGAGAAAGCAGGAGGAGAGATAGAAGGAATACTTAATAGTGTTGCTAGTTCTGTATCTGAAATAGAAAAGTTGAAAAAAGAAAGGCAGTCTGCAATTTATAGCTTGGTAGTCCAAGGGTACATAATCTTTTTTGTGTTTATTGTTATTATGTTGATAATGCAGTTTAAAATTTTGCCTATGACTAGCGAGATTACAACAATTGATCCTGGTTTTGGCTTTTCTGGCTTCACTTCAAAAGTTTCTAGTAAAGATGTGGCTGCGCCCCTAGTTTACTTGCTAATAGTTCAAGGATTATTTACTGGATTGATAATTGGAAAATTAGCAGAGGGGAATTTAAAAGCAGGAATAAAACATTCTTTTGCTATGGTTGCTTTGTCCTTACTTATTTATACAGGAGCTAAGTTATGGTTTTGAAAATGTCAATTCAAATCTCAAGTTTAAGAAAAACTAGTATGATTTTTAGAGGGAAAAAAGGAGTAAGTCATTTGGAGATGATTTTGTCTTTTGTTATATTCGTTGGCTTTATGCTTTTTTTGCTTGCTATAATAAACCCTTTCAAGATTATAAGAAGCAGTGATGTCTATCTTGACATAATTGAAAGAGAGATAGTTGAGAATATCTCTATCAAGATTAATTTTCAAACTTTAAAGTTAGATATAAGCACAAGCAGTTGTTTTTGTTTTAATTATGGTTTTAAAAATGTTATTGTTAAAGATAAAAGCTATGTAAAGAAGAAGGCATTAACTAACGGAAAGTTATGTATAGAGCATACTGATTTAAATAATAATTTTTATTATATTTATTCTTCTCAAGAGTTTGATGAGTATAATACAGGATTTGACCCTGTAGAGCAAGATTGCAGGGATTTGGCAACTAATGAGTACAGCTTAGGTTTGTTTCGAGTTTATGATTTTTCTTCTTTTTACAAATTGAAAAAACTTCATGATTTTACTAGAATAGATTACGAGACAATAAAAGAGCAATTTGGCTTGAGTTTTAACAGGGATTTTGCTTTTTCTGTGAAAGATACAGAAAATAATATTATTTTAAATATTAGCAAAGAAGTTGGAAGAAATATCAGGGTTATGGCAAAAGAAGTTCCTATACATATTGTTTATTATACAGGAGAAATTAAATATGCTAAATTAAATGTATTGGTGTGGTGAAATGAGAGGGAAAAAAGCCTGGTTAAGAATTTTAGAAGCTTTTATAGCTATACTGTTAGTTAGCGGAGTTTTAATTGTTGTGTATTCCAGAGTAATTCAAAAACCTGGCAAAGAAGATATTTATAACTTAGAAACAAGCATTTTAGAGGAGATTGCTGAAAATTCTTCTTTAAGAGATGAAGTTTTGAAGGAAATGCCTGAAATAAGCAAAATTAATGATTTTGTTCAGAAAAGAATACCTCCTGGTTTTTCTTTCAGAGTAAAGATTTGTGATGTAGAGGTTATTTGTCAGCTTGATGATTATTTAGGAGAAGAAGGAAAAGAAATTTATTCTGACGAGAGAATGATATCTAGTGTTTTAGAGAGATATCAACCTAAAATACTAAAGATATTTATGTGGGAAGCATAGTTTGTTGCAAGATTAAACCCTGTATGATATTTATATCTTTAAAAGAAATAAAAAGTTATTAGAAGTTAAAGTTTTATAAATCTAATAATTATATGACTATAAGATGAAATTCAAATTTTTAGAGCATACAGCTGATGTGAAATTTCAGGCAGAAGGAAAAAGCTTGGAGGAAGCTTTTGAAAATGCTGGTTATGCTTTAAAAGAGGTTATGTTTAGAAAGATTAAAATTAAGGCAAGAATAAAAAAGAAAATTAAAGTTTCTGGAAAAGATTTAGAAAGTTTGCTTTATAATTTTCTTGAGGAAATTTTGTTTTTGTTAGATGCTGAAAACTTTATTTTTTCAAAAATAAAAAAAATTAAAATAAAAAATAACAAATTGGAAGCAGAGATTTTAGGGGATAAAGCTTCTAATTACAAATTTAGCAATGAAGTTAAAGCAGTAACTTATAATGAGATGTTTGTGAGGCAAATTTCCAGCAGGAAATTTGCTGTTCAAGTTGTGTTGGATGTTTGAGTAGCTCGGATTTTCATTTTTCTCTTTTATCTGCTTCTAAAAAGTTAATGCAAATATCTATAATAATTGGTTTTATTTTGCGCTTAAAATCTTCAAAGCTATCAGGATTATATTGAACTATCACAAGCGATGCTATATCTTCTTCACTTTTGAAAAATTTGTCTTGCTGGAGAAGATTGAGTTTTTCACTAATTAACTTAACAAGATCCTTCTTAATAAGTGATGAACTCTTAATTTTATCAACAACCTCTTTTATATTTACATTAAGAGAGTCTTTTATCAAGGATAGGTCAAATAAATCTCTTTCTTGAAGATTCTTTCTGGTTAAAATTGCCCTATACTTTTCTAGAATAATTTCTTTTAATGAGTAGCTTTGAACTTTAAAACTTTTTATATCAAGCCCAAGTGTGAATAATAAATCCCTTGAATCAAAGAAATCAGTTATTGCTTTGACTGAAACTTTTTCTGGCTCGTTGATTAGTTTTTCCACAAAGTTTATTTCTACTTTTATGAATTTTATATCAGAATAATAAATCTTGAATATATAGACTGTTCTTCCACTTAACATTCTGCAATATTTTTTATTGCTTCTATCTGTGCTGAACTCAAGCCCAAGAGTTTCTGCAACTTTCTTCAATTCTGGAACAAAATAATCAAGAAAAGCTTTAACTTTTCTTTCTCTTGCATGCCTTGGCAAGTTCCTTATAGAATTTGATTCTTTATAGACAAAATCTAAGTCTTCTGAGAACCTATGATACTTAAGATAATTTCTTGAAAGAAGAGTTCCGCCTTTGAATATCAAATCTTTTCCAAGGCCTGCTTTCTCAAACTCAGCTAAAATTATTGTTAAAAGAAGGTCTTTCTCTAGAATATCTTCATGATTCTTTAAATTAAGGCTGATCTTCAATTGCTCTATATATTTGCGGATATTTATCTCTTGCCAACCCATTTTGGATACCTCTTTAGATAGTTTTGTGTATTCTTTATACTTATAAGATGTTTCAATTCTTTAAAGTAAACTTTATCAATATATGTTTTTGCAGGGTCTGAATAAAAGTAAATTATGCCATTCTTTGTTTCTGCTTCCTTTAATCCGAAAATAAGATTTTCTTTGGTTTTTATGAATCTTATATTTGTACCTGAAATTATTCTCTTGCCGCTTATTCTTGTGTTAATTATATTTATCCTACTGGGAGTTTGCCAGGTTTTTCCTTGCTCATAAAAAGCAGTATCAAGGCCAAGATACCATTTTATTTTTTCTTTATTTAATACATAAAAAATGAGTTCCCTGCTCGAATAGTTGCAGAAATTCCTTTTTCGCTCATCATAAGAGTTAATATAATAATAACTCAGAAATATTCTTTTTATGTATTTATGTTTAGATAAGTATTCGATAATATTTTTATGAGTTACTTTAAATTTAAGTTTTTTATACTCTTCCAATAAGTTTAGGATTTCATTTTTTTTAAATATCTTTCCCCTGTTTAGCAGGGATTCATGTAGTGTATTTATTACTTTCATAAATTGTATATGCTAACTCCCTATATAAATCTTTTGTCTTGTTTCAAAAATAGGCATAAAATGCCTATTTTCAGAATATGATTAATAAAAATTTCCAGCAGGAAATTTGCTGTTCGGGTTGTGCTGGATGTATAAATTGATTTTCTATTATTTTACTCTGTATAACAATCTTTAAAAATCCGAAGATTTTTAACTCATTAAGATTTGTTCTGCAAATCTTAAGATTTAAATACAAATAATAAATTAGTTTTTTATGGAAATAAAGAAAATTTCAGATTATGAATGGAAAATAGAGAAAGAAGGGAAGATGAATGTGCCTGTTGTAATTTATGCTTCTGAAAAACTATTGGAAAAAATGAAAGAAGATATTACTTTAGAACAAGCTAAAAATGTGGCTATGTTGCCTGGAATTATCAAAAAAAGTGTTGTATTAATGGATGCTCATCAAGGCTACGGATTTAGTATAGGAGGAGTTGCTGCTTTTGATTTAAATTCTGGAGTTATAACTCCGGGTGGTGTTGGTTATGATATTAATTGTTCGATTAGGTTATTGAAAACAAATTTGAAAGTCGAGGATATATTAAAGAAAAAAAAGGAAATTTTACATTCAATTTTTAGAGCTATTCCTTCTGGAGTTGGGAGAGGAAGCGAGTTAAGAATAGACAAAAAAGAATTGGATGAAGTTTTAAAAAATGGAACACAATGGGCTGTGAAAAAAGGTTATGGAGAAGAAGATGATTTTGATAAAACAGAAGATTATGGAAAGCTGGGACCTTGCAATCCTGTTGATGTTAGTGAGAAAGCAAAAAAAAGAGGACTGCCTCAACTTGGTAGCTTAGGAGCAGGAAATCACTTTCTTGAAATACAAGAGGTTGATGAAATTTTTGATAATAAAATTGCTGAAAAATGGGGATTAAAAAAAGGACAAATAACAATATCTATTCATTGTGGAAGTAGAGGATTAGGACATCAAGTAGCTAGTGATTATATTAAATTAATGGAAGATGAGTATGGATGGAAAAATCTGCCAGATAGAGAATTAATAAATGCGCCAATTAATTCTGAGTTAGGCAAAAAATATTTTTCAGCTATGAATTGTGCTGCAAATTTTGCGTTTGCAAACAAACAGCTTATCACTCACTGGGTTAGAGAAAATTTAAAGCACTATTTTCCAAAGTTTAAGGCAGAAGTTCTTTATGATGTCTGCCATAATATTGCTAAAATAGAGGAACATATCATAGATGGGAAGACAAAAAAACTTCTTGTTATGAGAAAAGGAGCTACAAGAAGTTTTGGGCCAGGAAGAAAAGAACTGCCTTCTTGCTATCAAGAAACAGGACAGCCTGTTTTATTGCCTGGAAGTATGGGAACCTCTAGTTACATTTTAGTCGGAACAAAAGAAGCAGAAGAAAAAACTTTTGCATCTGCTCCTCACGGAGCAGGAAGGATTTCTTCCCGTTCAAAAGCTTTAAGAGAATTAAGAGGAGAAGATGTGAAAAAAGAGTTGGAAGAAAAAGGAATTGATGTAGAGGTAGGAAGCTGGAAAGGATTAGCAGAAGAAGCTCCTCAGGTTTATAAGGATATAGATGAAGTTGCAAAAGTTTCTCATGAAGTTGGAATAGGAAATTTAGTTGCTAAATTGAAACCTATTGCTGTAATGAAAGGTTAAAGTGGTGTTTTAAGGAGGAGCCAATGCGTGATGAAATAAGTTTTTCCGATAATAAGCGTATTTTATATTGCTCTTTTGTTAAACATGTCAAAAACCACCGGCGGTTTTTGATCATGTCGAAATTCAACAGAATTTCGAGCACTGTCAGGAATTAGTAAATTCCTGAAGCTATCAGAATTCAAGAAATTCTGAAGTTTAAAATTGTCAAAAACTCTGGGCTAAAGCCCAGAGCGTGAGTTTTTGAGCACTGTCAAAAATGCCTTTGCTTTCTGTGAGTTAAAACAGAACAGGGTACACAAAGAGCATTTTTGAAGTCTCAAACCTAATAAACTTTTTCCATCACAACTCTTAAAGTTCCTGTATAATTTCCAAATTCAGCATTTTCAGGAACACTTATACTAACAGGAATTTTCTTGCTATTTTTAGAGTTTAAAGCAAAACTATTTTCTAAAATAACCCAATCTTTAAGTTCTCCAGCCACGCTCAATTTTACCTTAACCTTCAAATCAAAAGGATTGATTATAGTGATATGTCTAGAAACATCATTTCCTGGCATTGTAGTACCAAAATTCAAAAAATCTGTACCAGTATTTATACCAATATAATTATCAACATTAATTAGAATAGGCATTTCTTGTGTGTATGCAGTTCTATCAGACAAACCATAATAGACAAGAATTAAACTTGATAAAACAACTAATGCCAAGAAAACAAATAAAAAAGTTTTCTTTTCCATAACAAGGAAATTCATCACGAACTTATAAACTTTTCTTAATTTGCATATTTTCTTCTAAATCTTTTTTCTTTCTTAGCAACAAAACAAGCAAAATAACTATAACAATTAAAAGAAAAATTATAAATAGCCAAAACCAACTAAATCCAGAAAATGGCACTTCTGTTTTAGTACCAGAGCCAAGTTCAATAATTTTTAAGCTTCCTGTTCCTTTTTCAGACTTAGAGTCATAAAAAACTTCTACATCTAATATTAAAATTCCTGGTTTAACCCTTTTAGCATAAAAAACTGTTTCCAAATCTCCTTCTTCTCCCTCGTCTAGAGCAATCTTATTGGTTTCTAAAATTTCAATCAGGTTGTTTCCATCCATTACCTTAATCTTGCTAGAAACATCCTCTAATTTCACATCTGATTCAGATTTAACTAAAACATTGATATTGCTTTTCCCTCCAACCTCAATATCATCTGCATAAATATTTAAAATTTTTAATCTCTTAATTCTAGAGTATTTATTTGAAGCATATTCCTGAGGAACTTTTATCAAAATCCTAACTTCATTTCCAGCAACAATACTTATCCCTTCACCTTCTGCACTTACATCTTTTATTGCTCCAATTCTTAATTCATGAATTCCTGAGGTAGAAAAACCTTCTGGAAAGTTGATATTAACTTTTATTATCTTAGTTGTATCCTGCTCAGTAAAACTGAAAGATTCTGTGTCTAAAGAAATAATATTTTCGAATTCAGAAATCAAATCACTATCCAATGCAGAAAAACCAACATATAATTTAACATCCTGATTTCTAGCAGGGGAATTGTAAACTGTCATATTAAAGCTTGTTTTTAAATTAGGAGAAAAATCAATTTCTATTTTTCCAGGGCTTACCCCCAAGCCAGAAACAACAGGTAATATTACAAATAAAAAAATAATGCAAAATAATTTTTTCATCTTAAAAATCCCTGATTTTTAACGACCAAGAAAATCCTCATAAATTTCGGATTTTTTGGATTTTCTGGTCCAGGAAATCTTTGATTTCCTTGGAGGCAAAAATTATCAAATTTTTTCATCTTAAAAATCTTCAGATTTCTGACAAGCCAGAAACTTTTAGTTTCTGAATTTTTATGCCTGGCTTCCAAACACGACAAACTTGGTCCACTTGGTTCCTGCACCCTCATCATTTGCAACATAAATTTTTATGCCTATCAGTGCTTCATCCTTGCTGTCTAAGTATTGTAAACTAGATACTGCTAACTGTCTTACAGAACCATCAGTACTATAAGGCAGATTACAAGGTGCTGCTGAAGTACAAGATGTAGATGCATAACAAGGCCCGTTTATTGCACAATCATCTAATTGCCCGAATCCAAATCCCTGCATAGTGTTTTTGGCTGGCTCAACAAAAAACTTTACATAACTTGATGCAGAGCCGAATAATTGCTGCTGTGTTGAGTAAACTTCTACATTAGAGATAACATTGCCCTCATTTCTTATTACAAATGGCCTTATAGTGGTTGCCCCTTGTATATCACTGCTAGAAGTGGAATACTCTATTCCTTTTGTAACATCTGTAAAATTAACTACGTCATCTACTGTTGCTATGATAGTATCATCTATAATGATAACATTCACAACAGGAGTTGTAATACCGGTCCCTGTCACCTCTATTTTCCCTTCCCCGCCTGTACCAAATGGAGCTGGCAGCAGCTTTTTCTTCATCGCTGAAATAGTAATATAACTAGTAATTACTGAAACAAGCACAATCAAAATTACTGCTATAACCAAAAAATTCTTCTTGTTCAAACTATTTACCTCCTTCTTTAATTGTGACTATTATTGTTCCTGAATCTGAACTTTCATTAGGAACATCCACGATAATTGCTCCCTCATCAATAGATTCTTCATTGGCAGCAGAGAAATTTAATATTAAAAAACTTACTATAAAAGACAAAAGAATAGCTATTATTGCAATTGCTATTAAAGATTTCACAGAAAAATCTTTTTCTCTCCTCTTTTTCATATCAAGTATAGAAAAAACAAGTTTAAATATCTTTCTATAATTGGGGTTGTTTATGTTATCAAGAAATAAGGTTACCTCGATAAATAATAAGTCAGCATTTAATTAATAAATATTTATGTCAGAAAGTGTATTAAATAAAGATTAGGAATTTAAAATTAGAACATTAAGAAATTACTATAATACTATTTTAATAAAAGATGTGATTAGAAGACTTAAAATTAAAGAAAGTGAAAAGTTATCAAGATTTCAAATAAGCTTTGAATAAAGATTTTATTTTTTGTGAATTAATTAAAATATCTCTTTTAAATTGTCAATAATTTAGAAAAATTCATCACCTTTAGTTTACAGCACCATAAAGAGAATATTTATAAATATTAATTTGTTATGTAAGATATGAAAAAAAGAGCTGTGATAAGTTTAGTTTTGATATTTAGTTTTGTAGTCTTAAATTTAAGTTTTGTTTCTGCGGGTCAACAATGCGGTCCTAACAACAAGCTTGACTTGATGTTTATTATGGATGATAATGGTATTGGCACAGATCCTTGTCCAGCAAGCAATAGATGTTTATGGGAAGCTTTTTGTAGTTGGAATTTAGAAGCTAACTTAAGTTCTAAAATTCCTGGTATTAATGTTAATTATAGATTTTATGCTATAGATAAAGCTAAAGGTACAAATGACGATATCGCAACCTGTAGATATAAAAGTAGTAGGGCATTATGGAATGACTCATCAACATATAGTCCAACTAGAGGAGATGAGGGAGGAGAGTTTTGGGCTCCTGCTTCTCAATGGGTTGTTAATAATTATGATTGGAGAACTGATGCTGAAAAAATACTAGTTGTTGTAACTGATACTGATCCAACAGGACTTAAAGAGGGAAGTTGTAATGGAGATTATGATGTGAGATGCTGGAGAACTGGAACTACTAATTCTGAAGTGCAAATACTTAATAGGACTGTTACTGCTGCTAGAAATAAAGGAGTAAAAATTGCTGTTGTAGGTTCACTGCCATTTGAAACTGATAATGAAAAATATACAACAACTTATCTTTCCCCTATTGGCCTTCCTGTTCCTGACACCACCGGCAGTCCTGACACCATAGATGCATGGAAAAATGTTAGTAATGGTACAGGTGGTGTTAATAGGAATTATAATTATAGAATTAACCCTACAAATAATCTAACAGATAATATAATAAGCATGATAGATGAGGTTTGTGTTTATGTTCCTGAGTGTAGAAATGGAATTTTAGATATAGGAGAAGAATGTGATGATGGCAATGATAATAATAATGATGCTTGTAGAAATGATTGCACTTTGCCACATTGTGGTGATGGCATAGTTGATTCAGGTGAAGAATGTGATGATGGAAATATTAATAATAATGATGCTTGTAAAAATGATTGTACAAATAATATTTGTGGTGATAATGTAATTTATACAGGAATTGAAGAATGTGATGATGGGAATCAAGTTAATAATGATGGTTGCTCATCTACATGCCTGGTTGAGGAATGTACCTCCCTTACTTGCGATGAAATAAAACAAGATGAAGGGGCTCCTGATGTATGGGGAGATTGGCCTGATACAAGATGTGGAGGAGCTGACATAGTTTGTGGAGGTTGTGATATTGGTCTCCCAATAGAAGATAAGGGTAGTACAAACTATGGAACATGCCAGATATTTGATCAGTGTTCAGATTATACCATCCAGGGAGAGAGTGCATGCAATAATGCTCCTCAAAGTATCGGAATAGCAACAGTAGAGGCAGAAAATCCCAATATTAACTGCGGTTTAAATACAAATGATTGCAATTATGAATGCGAATGCGAATTCAATTCTAATAATCAGTGTGTGGGCAGCTGGATAGCTTCAGATTGCCCTGATGATAGCGATAATGGACAGTGCATGCCTCTTGGAGGAGTTGTTACAAAAAGTTGCGACGAAGAGCCAATAGGAACAAAAAAAATAAGCATGACTTATAACTGGACTGGTTTAGCTGAAAACAAGCCTGATTCTTGTATTGATGGAATTAAAGAGTATAAATGCATATCAAGAGTCGAGTTAAACTTTTTTGATAATGCTAATTTAATAATAGTTATAATTATTCTTGTGATTTTCTATTTAATTGTTATAAGAAATAAGAAAAAATATTCTGAAAAAATTCAGGTTAGAAAAAAGAAAAAGTGAATTCTGTTAGGTTGGTTATTGAACAGGCATACTTATTCTCCTCCTTGTTAATTTAGATTATCAAAAAAACAAATTCCACCACATAGGAATTTGTTTTTAGGAGACAGAAAAAATCTGGCAGTTGCTTTGCAACTGTCTGCAACCTAAAGGTTGCAGTTTATTTTTTCTGTATCAAAAATTAAAAAGTGGAAACAAAAGATTTATAAAGATAAATATGTCTATGAGTATAGATAAAAATGTCTACCAAACTATTCAATGAAATTAATGTAAAATTTCCGAAAACTGATAAAAAATTAGAGAAATCCTATGAAAGTTGTAAAAAAAGGGGGAAATTTGTAGAGCTTTCTAAAGAGTCTTATTCAGAACATTTGGAATTAGCCAAAGACGACTTAAATTCTATAGCTACTGATTTTAACGAGAAAAACTGGCGGTGGGTAGTTACCAAAAGTTATTATGCTATTTTTCATGCTACTAATGCTTTACTGATTAATAAACTCGGCTTTTTTTCTAAAGATCATTTATGTGCAATTATTGCTTTGAAAAAAGAAAATTTAATTCCTGAGGAATTATATAAGGAATTAGGAAACATATACGAAAGATTTTCTGACATCTTTGGTTTTGCCATTGTTTTTGAAGCCAGGAAATTAAGTCAGTATGATACTGAAAAATGGAAAGAACTAATAGAAGAAGATGCTAGTCTCACAAGAAATTTTGCTCAAAAATTTGTCTCTTTTGTGGAGGATGTTTGCCAATGATTTTCCCTAAATCAGAATACAAGATTTTGAGATTAATCTATGAAAATCCTGGAATAAGATTAAATGAATTAATTAAAAAAGCCAGAGTTTCTGCAGCCACTGCTAAAACAAGACTTGAACATTTATCGGATTCTAAAATCGTTATCGAAGAAAAAATTATAGGGGGAAAAAGAACCTTATTGAAGAATTTTTATCCTAATCTAGAAAGCGAAGAGGGAGGAAATGTTTTTTCTTTAATTGAATCAGAAAAAAAGCAGGAATTTTTTAAGAAAAATAAAAATTTAATTGGCCCTTTTAAGCAGTTATTAAAAAATATTGATAAAAAAATCAGAATAGTTTTGGTTTTTGGTTCTTTTGTTAGTTACACACAAACAAAAGATTCTGATTTGGATATTTTGTTTTTAATGAATGGAAAGTTAGATAAAAGTAAGCTTAAAAAAGAAATTGAAAGAAGTTTTGTTACTTTTAGTCAAGAGGTTTCTTTAAGGATTGATAATTTAAATAATTTCAAAAAAAACATTAATAAAGGGATTTATCAAACTATTATTAAAAATCATATTATTATGAAAGGCTCATTAGATTACATTAAACTAATCAAATAAAAAATCAGAAGTGAAAAAAGGAAGTGAAAACATGAAAAAAGAAAGTGTTTTAATTTGGATTTTTTTAATTTTAATTGTTAATCTTGTAATTGTATCCTCGAGTTTTCAGTTAGATAATTACAGCATAGAAAAAGAGTATGGCCCAAATGAGAATATTAAAGGCTGGCTAAATATAAGCTTGCAAGATGAACTTTCAAGCAAGAGATTAGAGGCAGGAGATGATTTCTCTGGAGGAATAAGCTTGATTAATTTTTTGAAGGCAAACTTGATTTCTTATACTTGTATTCCTAATAATTGCGAATCAAGTTACTCTTCAGAAAATCCTCAGTCAAGCAAAACTTTTTCTCTTGCTAAAAATCAGGAAAAAGTTTATGGTTTTGTTTTAACTCAAGACACAAAAAAAATAGATGAGATTAGCTTTAATTTGACTGTTACTAACAGCTTATCTTGTTCAAACCCTTTAGAAATTGATATGCTAGATGATAATAGCATAGAGTGGAAATCTAAAAACATATCAAGTGATTTTTCTTGTGTTTATGACAAGGAAACTGGCTGTTTTAATACTAATGAGGAATTAAGTGAGGTAGCAATTGGAACAACTCTTTCTTGTGAAAAAATTAATTTAACTGAATCTGAAAAATTTCAGTTAGGAGCATGGATAAAGAAAGGCAACACAATATGGTATAATGGCTTGTTAAAAATGTTGTTATATGACAATTATGGAACTGAATTAGCAAGCTGCAATTTACCAGAACCTTCTGTTAGTGGAGGTTTAGTTAGTTGCAATATAACTTATTTAAATCCTCAACTAAAAGAACATTATGTATGCATCAAAGCTGATAAAGAGACAGATTATGCAATAAAAACAGAATCTGTAAACAGCTGTGGTTTTCATGGAAACCCTCCTGGAATGAATTTAGAAAAAAACGATTATTATGTTTTTGCTAAAGGCTCGAGTTTTTCAAGCATAGGAAAATTTGTTTTTAATCAGCAAGAATATGAAAAGCAGGGAAATTCTGGCTTGTTAAAAGATTATGTTGATAATTATCTCAACAGGTATAACAGAAATTGCACAAGCACTTGCGTGATTCCTATAAGATTTAAAGCTTACACAGATTTAAGCATAATTATCTCTGGCTTAAACTTGAGATATTCTACAGGAGCAGGAAGTTCTTTAACACCTCAAGTAAATATATATGATGTTAGAAAAGAAGCTGCTAAAATCTCTTCTAATTTTCAGATTTTAGAGTTATCTAATTCTAATATTACAACTCCTTTAGATTATAATGAGTATGACTTGCAGTTATACCTTGATGGAAATGAGCTTTTACCTGAACAAGAGAAGATTCAACTAATAAAAGTCCCAATAATCAGATATGTTTATCCTAAAACAGTTGCTGCTGGAATTCCTGTAAAGTTTATAGCAGGAGTTGAAAGCCCCTCTCATGCAAACATAACTTCTTATAGATGGAGTTTTGGAGACGGAGAGAATGAAACAACTAATATAAATTATGTTAGTCATGCTTATAACTTGGTAGCAGAGTATTCTTTAACATTAAAAGCAACTGACACAAACAACTTGTCAAGTGAAAAAACATTTAAAATTAAAGCGGAAAATCCAAAAGAAAATGCAAACTTGACTATTGTTGATTATAGGAGAAGATTAGACAATTTAACTTCTCAGTTCACTTCTCTCTCAACTTGGTATGCTAATTTAATCAAAAAGAAAGTTGATTTAGATATGCTTGAAGATGAGCTTGATAAAATAGAAAGAGATTATCTTAATGCAGGAAGTTCTGATGATTATGTGGAGATAATGAAAAACTTGTTGGATTTAGAAATCCCGAAATCAATAAAAATTTCCTCTGAAATAAGTTTTCCTTTTTTTGTTAATCCAGATGACATTAAGCTAGAAAGTTTAGAAAAGCTTGGAGCTGGAAGCTATGATTCTAGCAAGAGAGAAAATTATCAAGAGGCGATAGCTGGCTGGAGTTCTGGCTTAGATTTAAACTTGAAGTTTAAGTACGTTTCTGCAGAATATGATGAAAGAATAGAAAATTTAGTTAGTATTTATAATTTCAAGATAGAGTCAGAAGAAGAAATTCCTGAATTATATGTTATAATTGAAGAAAGTGACATAGCTTTTAAAGAAAACCAGAATGAGAAAAAGATTGATGAAAATACTGGCTTGATATTTAGTGAGGTTAATAGCAAGAATATAGAGTTTGCTATTTCTTATGTTCCTGTTGAAAGTTTAGTGATATATTTAAGTCCTAAATTTTCTGATTTGGAAATTGAAAAGTTAGGAGAATGTAATTTCAATGGAAGATGCGAAAAAGATTTGAAAGAAAATTGGAAAAATTGCGGCAATGATTGCAAGCCTTATGGTTTAGTTTTCTTGTTATTAGTTATAATTTTGTTTTTTGTTTTGATTGTTTATATAGTATTAACATGGTGGTATAAGAGAAAATATGAAAATTATCTATTCAAAAAAAGAAGTGATTTATTCAATATAATCAGCTTTATAGAAAATGCAGAAAAACAAGGACTAGAAGAAAAAGAGATAAAGAGAAAGTTAAAAGAGGCTGGCTGGAGCTATGAACAAATAGGATATGCTTTCACAAGAATAAGAGGAAAGGAAATAATGCCTTTTGACTTTAATAGCTTATTTGAAAAATTCAGAAAAATGTGGCATTAACAGAAGTTTTGCGACGAAGGAGCAAAATTTGGGGGAGAGGAATGCAACGTGATCTGAGGAGCATAGCGACGAAGAAGTTTGAGGTTTGGGTTTATGGAGGTTAGTGTTGTATCGTGAAAGTAGTGAAGAACCGAAAGATTTAAATACTATTTATTGTTATGATATTCAGCGAGGTAAATAAAATGTCATTTGATAATATGCCAGAAATGAATCAAAAAATTGAAACTGGTAGACATAAGCATCTTATGTTTAAAGGAAAGGATGGTAGAGATTATTCTACAGCAGAAGCATTGAGACAGGCTAATGAGGCTTGGAAAAGAGAAAATCTTCAATACAAAGGAAAGGATGGTAGAGATTATTCTACAGCAGAAGCATTGAGACAGGCTAATGAGGCTTGGAAAAGAGAAAATTTATTCTATATTGTTTATGATGCAGAATTAGGAATAAGAGAAATTGCACCAAGAACAGGAAAAGTTCAAGTTTGTGTTGGACACTTAATTGAAAGAGATGAAACTGGAATGAGAAAATATGTTCCAGTATATAGAACAGAAGAATCAGTATATAGAACAGAAGAATTTTAGACGCCAACCTCTTTTTTATTATTTCTTTAAATTTTTGATTTGACTATTGTTTAGCCCGAACCTTAAATTGAAACTAATAAGAAAACCCTCTTGTTTACCACATACTAAAATATGTGGTTTGTGAGTTTTTAGGATACATAAACATATCAATAGAATAAATAAAAATTTATAAACATACAATTCCTGAGAAAATTGAGAAATAGTATAAATTTATAAAAAATGGTGAAAATTAAAAGTTTTCAGTATTTTAAAAATCTGAAGATTTGTTAAAATGGTGATAAGAATTGTTACTAACTTTTTTAAAAGGGTATTTAATGGCTTATTCGCAACTAAGAAAAATTTGAGTATTGGCTTTTATGGGCCACCGAATTCCGGCAAGACTAGTTTAGCTAACAAAATTTGCAAAGACTGGACTGGCGAGGAAATTGGAAGGATAAGTAAGATTCCCCATGAGACAAGAAACATCCAATTTAAAGAAAAAGTTGAAATAGATTATAAAGGCAAGAAAATGACTTTCAAGTTAATAGATACTCCTGGTATAGCAACAAAAATAGATTATGAGGATTTTATGAGGTTTGGCTTGAGGAAAAAAGTTGCTCAAAAAAGAGCAAAAGAAGCTACACAAGGAGTTATTGAATCAATAAAATGGTTGGATGATATGGAATTAGTAGTTGTTGTTTTAGATTCTACCTTAAATCCTTATTCTCAAGTGAATATTACTATAATTGGCAATTTAGTGGCAAGAAAAATCCCTGTTTTGGTTGTTGCTAACAAAGTTGACTTAAAAAAAGCTGATGTTAAAAAAATAGAGGCTGCATTTCCTGAGTATAATGTTGTTGGTATTTCTGCTAAATATGGAAAAAACATAGAGGAGTTTTATGAATATTTGTTCAAATTAGCTAAAAAGATTTAAAAACTACAGTTTCTTTTTAGAAAAAAGAAACTCTAGGAAGGTAGAGAAACTAAGATTGTAAAAGAAACAAAAAAAGAAATAATTAGAAACAGAGGAAGTTCTAGGAGATTAGAAAACTAGGACTGGAAAAGAAACAAAAAAACTAAAATTGTAAAAGAGGAAGATGGCAAGAATAAACAAGAATAAGATAACTTTGAGTTTTGTTCCTTATGCAGATATTGTTAAATTGGAGAGTGTAGAGAGAATAAAAAGAGTTTTAGATATTGTTCTTAAAAATAGAATAGTGATTTTACAAGGAAGATTAACAGCTGTAGAAGAAGCAAGTTTAATACAATCAACAATGGCTTTAGTAGGGAAAATAAAAAAGTTTAAAGGAGTAGAATTAGCAGTAATTCAAGGCAATATGCAGGAGAATATGTTTGATAAATTTAAATTAGGTGTTGCGAGAGCATTAGTAGGGAATAGAGATCAGTTAACAATTATAGGGCCTGCCTCTATGGTCAGGGAAATAAAAAAGAATCCTGAAAAAATTGATTTGATGTTGAAAAGGTGACGTCCTCCCGCAGCTAAAGCAATGAGCTTCCAATAGGCAATTAATACCTATGTAAAAGATTTTAAAGAAAAATAAATAAGTTAGAGGTTAAAAATTGTTCATCAATGTGTACATTGCGGAAAGTTATATGAAAATGTAGCTAAGGAATTATTAGAAGGATGTAGTTGTGGAAGTCATTTTTTCTTCTATATAAAAGAAGAGCAATATAAAAAGTTGGAAGAGAAAAAAGAGATTCCTGTTCATTTAGAGAAAGAAGAAAAAGAAAGAATAGAAAAAGATGTTAGGGAGATGATAGGAATTGAAGAAGAGGAACCTGTTATTCTTGACTTAGAATCAGTTCGAGTGATTAAACCTGGGAAGTTTGAGATAGATATAGTTAATTTGTTCGATAGAAAAAGACCCTTGATTTATAAGCTTGAGGAAGGAAAGTATATTATTGACTTGGCTGCAAGTCTGAAAATAGGCCTTGATGAGATTATTGGCAAAAAAATTAAAAATCCTGAAGAATAAATCAGGAGCAAATAACATTCAAGCTAGAGAAAATTTGAAATAAAATGCTAATTCAAGCCAAAGTTGAAAAAAGATGATTTATAAATAATATCTTTTTTATATCATGATGAAAATTGATAAAGTTCTTAAAGGGGTTTTGGAAAAGATAAAACTTGATGAAAAAGAACTTGGGAAAATGAATTCTGGTATTAAGGAGTTTGTTTCAGAGTTAGAGAAAAAAATAAGAAAAAATAGAATTAAAGCAGATGTTTTTGTTGGCGGGAGTTCAGGCAAAGGAACTGTTGTGAGAAGAAAAACCCAGGATATAGATGTTTTTGTTAGGTTTAAAAATGAGAAAGAGATAAGCAAATTAGAAAAAATAATTCCTGGCAAGAAAAAGAAGATTCACGGTTCAAGAGATTATTTTAAATCAAGTTACAAGAAATTGAATTTTGAGGTTGTTCCTGTTCTCAAGATAAAAAAGCCTCAAGAAGCAAGAAATGTTACTGATTTGAGCTATTTTCATGTTTCTTATATTAACAAGAAGATGAAGAAAAGGGATTTAAGAGACGATGTCAGATTAGCCAAGAATTTCTGTTATTCTTCTGGATGTTATGGAGCAGAATCTTACATTTTTGGATTCAGTGGTTATGCTCTTGAGCTTTTGATTATTTATTACAAAGGTTTTTTAAATTTTATTAGAATTATAAGCAAGGTAAAAAAACAAATAATAATTGACTCAGAAAAATATTATAAAAATAAGCAGGATATTTTAACAAATTTAAATGAAGCAAAACTTTCTTCACCAATAGTATTTATAGATCCAACTTTTAAAGAAAGAAATATTTTATCTAGCTTGAGTTATGAGACTTTCCTCAAGTTCCAAGAAGCTTGCAAAAAATTTCTCAAGAATCCAAATGAGAAATTCTTTTTCAAACAGGAGATAAACAAGAAAAGATTTAATTTGATTTTAAAAGCCAAAACTAACAAGCAGGAAGGCGACATAGCAGGAAGCAAGTTGTGGAAATTTTTTAGTTTTCTTGCAAGAGAATTAGAAAAATATTTTTTAATAGCAACTAAAGAATTTGAATATGACATTGGAAAATCTGCTTTATTATATTTCAAAATAAAAAAGAAAAAGAGGATAATAAGAGAAGGCCCTTTAATTAATGATTTTAAGAATGTTGTTAGGTTCAAGAAGAAGAATAAAAATGTTTTTGTTAAGAATAACAGGGTTTATGCAAAAGAGAAAATACCAAAAATTAAGGAATTTTTAAACTCTTTTAAAAATAAGAACAAAATAGTTATGAAAGATATGGGAATTTCTGGATTAGAGTTTTAAATGAATCTAGTAACTTTGTTGGAAATTTGTTCAAGCTAGAGTTGAAATAATTTTCTTAACATATCGTTTATCTGGCTTATACAAGAATGCTCAAGAATTCCTATCTTATTTACAAATCTCTTTTTGTCTAATGACTGAACCTGAAAAACCAAGGCTATAGAATTTTTTTCAAGGCCATTTTCTTTACTCTTCTTAATCTCTATTGTATACGGAAATCTTAAAGCTTGCAGGTTAGAGGTAATAGGAATTACACTAGTCATGATTTGTGTATCTCCTATCACTAAACAAGGTCTTATACCTCTTTGTTCTTTACCGTTTTTGAAAGGAAGTTTTAGAATCCACAACTCACCTTTTTCCATTGTTTATATTTGTTCCTCAAGATTTATCATATCTTGCATGCCGGCTCTTTCCCAAGCTTCAATTTCTTGTTTTAAACTTAATTGTTCTCTTATACTGTAAAGATATAGTTTTATGGCTCTCAATATAATTTCTTTTTCATTTAAGCCTAACTCTTTAGAAGCTTTTTCAAGATTTTCTAATGTGTCTTTTGATATTTCTATTTCCATACTTTCTGTAGGTATTTTAAGTATTTAAAACTAACTTTTGTCTTGTATCATTAGCTGATTTTAAAAAAGATAATAAGAAAAGAATGAAAGATATGGGAATTGTTAGTCTGAGTCAGGAGAGGTAGAGTAATCTGAACTTTGTCTTGGTTTTTCTCCTCTTTTATACATATCTTTAAGTCCTCTAATTTTAAATTCTGGAATTTGTGTTACATCTAGTATTATTGGTGGCTTTAAAGCATTTTCTATAACTTCTGCAAATCTTTTGTTGCATTCTTCTACCATTTTGTTTTTTATTAAAATTTAGTTTTAGTAGCTACAGATTTATCATATTGACTTGAGTTAGGTTGTTCTGTGTCTTGAACTGATCTTGCAACATCAGAGTAATCTGGTTGTTCTTTTCCTACAAGTATATTTCCAAACGCGTCTGTTCTAATATCAACTCCTCTTTCAAGTTTTTTTCTTATTACTTCTGGAAGTGTTTGCCATCTTCTCTGTGTTTGTTGTGTTGTTTCTGTTTCTCTTACTTTTATTGCTGTCATTTTTACTTGTGATTCTTCAAGGAATTTTCAAACATACTTGCTAATGCTTCTGAAAAAAAGTCTGTATTAAGCCATACAGCCAATTCCTCTTCGTCATTTTTAGAGTTGTTTAAGTTGAATAAAACCTGCTTTCTGTCTACAATGAATATTTTTGAGTTTATTTTTGTTTTTTGCGGTTTTATGTTGTAATCTTGAGTTATTTTCTTTATCTCGTCTTCTGTCCCGTTTATTGCTAACTTTATAGTTATATTTCTTTTTTTAAGCTTGTCAAATACACTATTAAAAATCCTTTTCTTTTCTATTAATTCATTACCAGGAAGAGAAATTAAAACTTCTTTCTCTGCTTTTTCTAAAATTGAACGGGCATGACTGTAAATAGCAGATTTTCCTTTAAATGCTCCTGAAACTTCTTCTTTCCTTATTTGTTTTATTGTTGTATTATGTAATTGTTCTAATTCCTCATATTCTTTTGTAGCTTTTAAATTATCAAGAACTTTAAGCTTTTCTTCTGTTTTTTGCAGCTCTTTTCTTTTTAGTTTTTCTAAAACAACAGTTGGCTTTACTGCTATGTATTTTGTTGGCTTTCCTATTTTTGCTATGGCAAAACCTTGTTTTTCTAAACTTTCAAGAACATCATATGTCCTAGATCTAGGAACTCCTGATAATTCAGCTGTTTCTCCTGCAGAAATTATTCCCTTGCTTAACAAAGCTAACCATACTTTGGTTTCATAAATATTCAAACCAAAATAATCTTTTATTCTCTTTACTAATTCTTGATTTACTATCATTTTTCTTATTGTTTATTTTAAGTTCTCTCAGAATAAGTGTCTGAGGCACACCACCTCAACTCGCAACCCCAATCCTGTCCGGTTGAAGTTGCTCGAATTTACTACCTATACATAGAAAAAACCCTTTATAAACCTTTCGGTTTTGTTCTTACTTTATAAAAGTAACATATAGAAAGATTTATAAATTATGTTTAACATAGATGGTTATGAAAAGTTTAAAAAGTTTATTGATAGCAAGTGTAATGATATTGGCATTTTTGACTGGTTTTCTTAGTAGTTATGCTATTAATTATGTCTATATAGATAAAGAGAAACCTTTTTTAATTGGCTTTGGAAACATAAGTGAAGAGCCAAGTGACTGGATAAAAGAACAAGATATTAAAGTTTATGATGATAAAATTATAATTTATGTTAAAAATGCTTTGTTGTCAAGATATGCAGATACAGGAAGTATGCTGCCTGTTTTAGGAAAGTATACAAGTGGCATTAAAATAATTCCTAACTCAGCAGAACAAATTCAAATAGGGGATATTATAAGTTTCGAGTCAGGAAACAAATTAATAGTACATAGAGTTATTGATAAAGGTAAAGATGAAAAAGGAGTTTATTTTGTAACAAAAGGGGATAATAATAATGAGACAGACGGCAAGATTTATTTTCCTCAAGTTAAATATGTTACTGTTGGGTTGATTTATTAAAATGGCAAAATTATATGGAAATGAAATTTATGCAATAAGTTTAAGAGAGACAGATAAAACTTTATTTTCTGTATTAACAGATAATAAAATGCCTTGTGTTGTTTCTAGAATGACTGGAATTGACATAACTTGTGTAGACTATGATTTAAGCTGGTTAATGAGACCACTTAGTGGAGGAGTGAGAAAAGTTAGCGAAGAAGACCTAAAAAGAATAAAGAGTGGTAGAATTTGTAAAGAAGAATTTGCTGTCAGTTATGTTAAAGCATTTACAAATCCTCCAAGAATAATAATGGACCATTCTCATAATAGGCATTTCAACATTAATCCTGAAGAAAAAAGGATTTTAGTTATTAAAAGAGACTTTAAGTTGCTCTTTTGTACACCTATAGTTAGACAGTTTGGAGATTATATTTATGATGGAAGTTTATTAGATGCCTTAAATGAGTTTAAAGAAAGAGGTTATAAATTTTATGAAACAAAAGAAATTGATTGGAAGCCTCAACTAACTAGAGAAATTATAAAACTTGAGGAGTTAGTAAGTTAAAATAATTTGATATATTAAAATGGAAATCTTAGTTTATGAACCAGGAAAAGGACTTTATGAGAGAGAGGTTTCTCCAGATTATAGAAAAGAGTTTAATATTGGAAAAGCAAGAAATATATTAGTTAAAGCTGGAAGTGATGTTTTATTAACTGAAGATGGAAAAATAGATAGGGAAACGATACACCATTTATTTGAACAGATGGTTAGTTTAGTAAGAAAAGGAAAAAGAATAACTTATATTACTTCTGGAGCAAGAGCAGCAGGAGAAGATTATATTGGTAATAAAGCTGAAAACATGACAGCAAGAGCTTTATGTACAGCAGGACAATCAAGGTTAATGCAAGTGTATCATGAAATTGTAGGAATATGGCCTGATTTAGTAATAGGACAGGGCTTATTAGAGGATAAACACTTTCAAGAAAAATATAGAGGATCAGTTAGAGAAGGTTTTGATGAATTCTATAGAGGATGTAATGGTATTGTAATAGTCAATGCAAATGATTTTACATGGACTGGAGAAACAAAATATGATAACGATGCTTTAACAGCTAATTTGTATAAATTATTAAAAGCTGATTTAGCTATTTATTTAACAAGCGTGGATGGTTTAGTAAGTGGTTTAGGAACAGAAAACGAAAGATTAGTAAATCTTGTTTATGGTATCAATACTGGAATTTATAGATTAATAGTAGATTCAAAATCTATAAAAGGAACTGGTGGTCTAGAGACTAAACTAAGAAAGGGAATAAAGAGAATTCTTGATCAAAGAGGAAAAGCTATTATTGCTAATGGTAAAAAAGAAAATGTTATTCTTGACATTCTCGAGGGAAAAAGTATAGGAACATTTTTTACAAGTGTTGGAGATCACAACTAAATTCAAAAAACCCGAGGAAAAAACTAAAAATGAAAAAAAGCTATTATCAAGAGCATAAAAAAGAAATAAGAAGGTATATGGGAAAATACAGGAAAAAACACAGGAAAGAACGAAGAGCGTACATGAAGAGCTATTATGAAGATCATAGAGAGGAGAGAAAAGCATCGGATAGGAAATATTATGAAAGTCATAGAAAAGAGAGGATAGCATACAGTAAAAATTATCGTCGAACACACAGAAAGGAAAGAGAAAAGTATGCAAGAAAAAATATGAGAAAACTCAAAAAAAACCCACCATATAAAAAAGCCGGTAATTATTTAAGAGAAAAATTAGAAGAGTTGGATAAAAGTCAATCTTGGTTGGCTTTACAATTGGGAGTTTCGCGAGAAGCAGTTTCAGAATATTTAAAAGGTGTTTATTTTCCGAGAGAAGAAAGAAGAAGAAGGTTATATAAAGCCCTAGAAATTAAAAAAAGTGATTTAGAAAATTTGATTGAAGAATCTTAATTATCCTTTATCAAAAAACCAGCCAAGCCACTAATAACCCTAGAAAACAGCCAGCTGTAATAAAAGGCATTGCTGGATAGAATTTTCCTTTTCTTGCTGCTATAAACAAGAAAAGTAGGGAAAGAGTTGCGAAAATTGAAATTGTCAGAGCTTGATATAAACCTAAACTTTTTAGGACAACTCCTGCAAGCATTATAGGAAAGACAATATCGCCTCCTCCTAAAATTGCAAGATTAACTTTTATTTTCACATTTTTTAATTTCTCTTTTTTCTCTTTGTATTTTTGTTTAAGCAATTTAATTTTTTGTCTTTCTTTTTTTCCTAAATAAGGAACAAAAAATCCTGTAAATAATCTAAGTTTTTTTATTTGAAACATCGCCATTTTCTGCATAAATCCAGAATGCCAGACAGCATATATATCATATATTGAAATCAAAATTAATAATAAGATTATGCTCCATATGCTTAGAATAGGAACAAATACAGCTGCTATTCCAGGATAAATTAATAATTCTGTTATATTATGAACTAAAATATTTCTTTTGAAAATCTTGAAAAAAGCTAAAGGTAAAGCAATAATTAAGGAAATATAGTCAGAATAATTTAACTTGAGAATAAAAGAATTAATAGTTAGTGATAAAGCAATAACTACAACAAAGAAAAACCATAATCTCAACAGAATAATTATTTTGTATTTCATTAACAAGAATATAAGAAAAACAGCAGCTGTTAGTGCGATAATAATGCTTATTAAAGAAATTTCTGGTTTTATTTCAGGCGGCTGCATTCCATAAGGCAATTCCTTCTGCGAGTAAATATTAATTACAACTAATCCTATTAGCTGCGTTACTAAAAACATTGCTAACAAGATTATAGTTATTTTTATGTTGTGCTTCATTTTCTTTTTTAATTGAAGGGAAAGAAGGTTTTTAAATATTAATTATTCTAATAAATAAATGTTAGAGCAAGAAGAGTTGTATGGAAGTTGGCAAGAAAGAGATTCTGATTTATATGGTGAGTATGGAGAGATGGAAAGAAGAAAAGAATATCAAGAAAGAGAAGCAGAAGATATTTGGGATATAACAGATTACCCTAATCCTGATGAGATATAGAAATTTTAAAAAATAGCAAAGATAAAGAAATTATATTTATCGTATCCTAACAGCGAAGACACCTAATGGTTTCTTTCGCTTAATCTTCTCTTAAAAAACTTAATTTTACTGAACTGTAAATTTATCTAATCCTAATCGTCTCTAAATTTCTTGGGCAGGAAGTTTCAATCCTGTTTAGCTTGTAAATAGTTGAGGCTAAATCTAAACATTTGCTTGACTCGCCATGGTTTATTATAACTTTTTTTGGTTTTGGCTGGCATTTGTTGATAAAAGCTAATAACTGATTTCTTCCAGAATGTCCTGTGAATCCCTCTATTGTATAAACCTCTAAATTAATTATTACTTCCTCTTCTTTTCCCTCATTTAGCATTTTAAATTCTTTTACTCCTTCTTGAATCTGTCTTCCTAATCCTCCTTGTCCTTGATAACACACAAAAACTAAGCTATTTCTTTTGTTAGAGGCGAATTCTCTTAAATACTCTACAGAAGCTCCTCCTACTAACATTCCTGATGTTGCTAGAACAATACAGCTTCCTCCTTCAACAACTTTTTGTCTTTCAGCCGGACTAGCAACTCTTATAAAATTATCTGAAACAAATGGATTTTTGTCTTGAAATATTAAATTTCTAACATTTCCTGATAAAAAATCTGGATAAGCAGTATGTATAGCATTGACATCCCAAATCATTCCGTCTATATATATAGGTATTTTCTCTAGTTTTCCAGAGTTTATTGCGTCTTCTAAAATAAGCATTGTTTCTTGGGCTCTTCCTAAACCTAACTCAGGAATCAAAACTTTTCCATTTCTCTCAATTGTTTTTTTAATTATTTCTATTAGTTTTGCTTCAGATTCTTCTCTTGCTGGTAGAATATCATCTTTTCCTCCATAAGTAGATTCTATTATAACTGTTTCCAGTCTCGGAAATATTGTTGCTGCTGGATCTAACAATCTTGTCCTGCCAAACTTCAAATCTGCTGTGTAAAGCAAATTATGCAAACCGTTACCAATATTGAGATGAATTAAAGCTGACCCAAGAGCATGTCCAGCATTATAAAAAGTTAGTCTTACATCTGGAGTTAAATCTGTGACTTCATTATAATCTAAGCAAATAGAATGCTTCACCATTTCTTTAATGTCTATAGAAGAGTATAATGGCTGAGAAGCTTTTTTGTAAGCAACTCCAATAAAATCTAAAGCTAACAAAGCAAGAATATCTCTTGATGGAGTTGTCATGTAGCAAGGCCCTTTATATCCCATTTTATACAAGTAAGGCAACACGCCCCCGTGATCAAGATGAGCATGACTTATAATTACAGCATCTATCTCGTTTATGTCAAATTCTGAGATTTCAAAATAAGGGAATTTTTCTTGATTGCTTGCTGTAACATCTATGCCACAATCAAGCAAGATTTTCGATACTGGAGTATGCAGTAACAAGCAACTTCTTCCTACCTGCCTTGCTCCGCCCAAGAAAGTCAGTCTTACCCACTCTTTCACTTTTTCTGGATTCCACTCTTTGTATATTTTCTTTCCTATGTTATTCAAGAACTTTCTTCTGTAAATATTATTTTGATACAAAACTTCTCTTACGCTTTCTGTAATTTTGCTTTGTATTGCCGGGCTTCTTTGAATTTGAGGTGTCCACAAACTCTCCCTTTTTATTTCTTGCAGAATAGAGCCTTGTTTTCCTATTACCAAGCCTGGTTTTTTTGCTTGGATTATCACTATGCTTCTTTTAACATCAAAAATTATGTTTGTGATTTCTGCTTCTTTTGAAACAAGCTTGAAAATTATTTTTTTTGTATTTTCCTGCTCTTCCATAATTTTCTCGTCTGCTCTTAACTCTATTCTTTTTTTGATTAAATCCACTATTTCTTTTATCTTGCTTTCTCCAGTCAGAAAAAATTCTTTATCTTCTGTGTATAAGACTATGTTTGCTCCTTCAAATACAGCATCAGAAATTTTTTTTGGTAGTTTTTCTAAAATGCTTTTAAGAATATCTGCCATCTTGAATTTGTTTTAAATTTAATGCTTCAAAATTCTCTTGAATTTTGACAGCTTCAGAAAATTTGATTTTCTGATAGTGCTCGGAATTTTTCAATTCCGACATGCTCAGGAATTTTATTCCTGACAAACCAGAAATTTTTCATTTTCTGGATTTTTTAGTTTTGCCTTTTATATCCTGTAAAAATTCTCTTCTTCTCTAATTTTTCTCCTATACTAATAGAACATAAAGTTAATTATTTGTAAACTGCTTCTATTTTCTGTTTTATAACATGCTGAATTCCTGATTTTGTAATTGTTATTACATCAAGGGCATTTCCAGAAGCTGAGTCTCTTTGTGTAGATGATTTTAAAGCTTCTAAGGCTAGTTCTACTGCTTCTTTTACTGTCATGTCTTTTTTGTATTGCCTTTCTAACAAGCCTAAAATAAAAGGCATCCCGCTTGAAAAATTTGCATCATAATCTTCTACTTTTTCTATGCTTCCTGCTGGCTCTATTGTGTAAAGTTCAGTTGTTCCATCTTCATTAAATCCTGCTATCAAAGTTCCTGCTATAAATGGAATCATCGTAAACTCTCTTATATGACTATAAGACAGCATTGCTATCAAGTTGGCTGCTTCTTTTACTGTTGGCCTTGTTTTGCTTTTCAATTCTTTTAATCTTAACTCTGCAGCAACTAATTTTTTTAGCATGTCTACATCAGAAGCAGCGCCTGTGCCAGCTGTTACTAAATAATCATTTATCTGAACTACTTTCTGTGTATGTTTTGAAAATATTAGATTGCCAGCAGTTGCTCTTCTGTCTCCTGCCATTACTATTCCATCTTTGCATACTATTCCTAAAATGCTTGTCCCTGTTTTCAATATAGATTTTTTTAATTCTTCATCCATAATAAAGGCAACCTCTGGTTTTCTTTATGAGTTTTCCCTGATTTACTTTCATTTTCAAGAACAACTTGATTAATTTATCAAGAACTTATAATTTATCTTATATTAAGGGATTTATAAATCTTTCGCCTTGAGTGGTTCTGTTGAAAGTGCTTATGCTTTGTTTGAAGGTATGCAAATATTCTATAATTTTATAGATAAACATGGTGCTTTGAATGGGAAAACTCCTTCTCAATTGGCTATACCTAAATTGAAATTTGAAACTCCTAATAGGTGGTTAGAATTGATTGGAATGAGTAAAACAACAGCGCAAAATGAAGTTTTATATAATATCAAATCAGCGCAAAATGAAGATTAAATTTGATGTTAAATATTAATAGTCGATAAATAGAAAATCCATATAAAATGTATTAAATACCTCTAACAGCGCAAAATGAATACATTTAAATACTCAAAATGTTTAAGATAAACATGGCTTGGAAAAAACCAAAGTATAATAAAAACGAACTGAATAAAGTAGGGCGAATACTAAAAGAGGAGGATAGCTCTGAAGAAGAATTAGCAAGAGCTACAGAAATTTTGAATAATTGGAGGGCTGTTCACAGCTACCCTTTACATATCTTCCAAATGACATTAAAGAATGTATCAAAACGATGTGATAAAAATTCTTTAGTTGCTCAAAGACTTAAAAGAGCAACATCAATTATCTTTAAATTAAAGAGAAAATATGAAGGGCGTAACCCCACTATGAATCTATCACAAATGCAAGATATAGCTGGTTGTAGAGCAATCGTTAAGGATGTAGAAACTGCTAAAAAAATTTACAATGATTATTATCTCAAGGGGAATTTAAAACATAAAAGAGTTGGAAAGAAGGATTACATCACTTTTCCAAAAAAAGATGGCTATAGGAGTTTACATGTTGTTTATGAATATAAAAGCGATAAGGGAAAAACAGATTATAATGGTTTGCGAGTAGAAGTTCAAATAAGGTCTAAACTACAACATCTTTGGGCTACTGCTGTTGAAACTGTTGATTTTTTTACAAGGCAAGCAATTAAATTTAGTGAGGGAATACCTGATTGGGCGGAATTTTTCAAATTAGTAAGTTCCGCATTTGCTATAAATGAAAATTGTCCAATAGTAGAAGGAATTCCACATAATGAACAAGAGTTATATTCTCAAATAAAGAAAAAAGAAAAGGAATTAGAGGTTATTCATCGTATGGAAGGATGGACACACGCAATGAAATTCTTTAATGAAGAAGTAAGAAGTAAAATGAAAGGAAAGGCAAAATTTTTCTTATTGGAATTGGATATTTTAGGAGAAAAATTGAGTGTTAAAGCATATACTCAAAAACAAGAACAACAAGCAATTAAGGATTACTCTAATTTAGAAAGAAGACATAAAGGAAGAACTGATTATGATGTCGTTCTTGTAGGTGCTGATACAACAAAAGATTTGGAAAAAGCATACCCTAACTATTTTGTAGATACGAGAGATTTTATAACAGAATTAGAAAAAGTGATTAAAAGGGCAAGTTAAATTTTTTGGTAGAATTACCAACCTTTAATGCACCAGAGAACGCCTCAAGTTGAATTTTGTCTCATGTCTATTCTCTGTAAGGGGCACTTCTTTATATATTTCTTGGTGAAGTTTAGTTTTTTATGAAGATAATTTTTCATTTATCTTCTTAAGATTGAATAAAACTATTTTTTGCAAGGTTCTGTAAAGCTTGACATCTTCTCTTTTTTTTGAGCCTTTAGTATAATTGAGATACTCATCTAAAAGACCAAATGGTATGTCTATTATAGGTATTTCTTTTGATTGCAATAAATGGAATGTAATAAGTCTTGTTATTCTACTATTCCCATCAACAAAAGGATGTATGTGCTGAAATTCATTATGAAAATAAACTGCAAAGGCCAAGATTTCCTTTAATGAAGAATTTTTATTTATAAAATCATTATACTCTTTTAGTAATTTACCAAGCTCTTCTTCTAATTTTTCTGCTTTTTCTATCTTAAAATGAGGATTTCCTTTAATATAAACTTCTGTTTTTCTAATATGCCCTGCAATTTTAGGGATATGAGCCATAGCTAATGTATGATAATTCAGTATAGTTGGAATTGTAAGAGGTCTTTTATTTTGGCTGTCCTGCATCATTTGAAAAATAGCTTTTTGATAATTTTTGATTTCATCAACATCATTCATTCTTAGATTTGATGGGATTATCTTATCTCTTAATATTCTTCTTGTTTGGTGGAGAGTTATGGGATTACCTTCTAAGGAAAGGCTGTGATGAATAAAAAACACCTCTAATTCATCTATCATTTGCTTATATTTCTGCTCTTTTCCCTTCCTTAATTTTCTGAATAAACTTAATTCTCGAGATATCTCCTCAAGATAATCAGAACTATCTTCTGTTACAACTTTATGTTTATATCCAAAATATACTAGCAAATTATTCAAAAGAGTATTATAAAACACCTTAGCTCTTAGAGGTTTTTCAGAGATTATCAAAATTAAGCTGTTTTCATTTAAGATATCAATATATTTTTTGAGTGTTTTAGGATTTAAGTTTACACCCTTATAACTTATTTCTTTTTGCTTTAAGGCTAGACTCACAAACTGCATAAGCTTAGAGTCTATAAGGGCATTATAATTTAGATCATTATTTAAACAATGATAAATTATATCATAGAGAATTTTTGCTTTGTCAGTTTTTTTAATTTGAAAACCATAGGGGGTTTTTACTATAAAACCTTCTTTTAACAGCTTATTAATAAGGCGAAGAATATTATCATACTCTTTTTCATTTTTATTTAATAGTCTTAATACTTCTATTGGCTTTATTGGGTGTTGATATTTATATATTGCTTCAAATATTTCATACTTTGTTGCCATAATTATTATACCTCCTAAGAGTATATAAATCTTTCTATTTGGTATGGTTTATCGGGTTTTTACCGATAAAATGAGCTATATAGCATGATTTGTAGGAAAGTTTTATGAAAATTGAAGATTTTAGTCTTCAATAATTTCAATACTAATTTGAGTCAAAATTCCTGGTATAAGTTTATCCTCAAGAAGTTTAGTAACTCCGGCTTGTTTTCTAAATCAAAAAAACAAATTGATAGGAATTTGTTTTTAGGAGACAGAAAAAATCTGACAGTTGCTTTGCAACTGTCTGCAACCTAAAGGTTGCAGTTTATTTTTTCTGTATCAAGAAACTGCTGCTTTATAGCAGTTTTTTGGAAGTGTTATTTTTCACCTTTTTTTATAATCCTTACATGAGTTGGGGTTTTATAAATGTGTGATTTTGCTTTTTATTTTGTTCTATCCTACAAATTTATGTTTTATAAGTACAACTAATAGTAGGATAACACAACAAACCAGAAGCCAACAATAGTTTTATAAATATGTTTTTAATTTCATAAAGGATGAGAGAAAAAATAATTTTTTCGGTAGCAATACTAACTTTGCTTAGTTTAGCAGTTTTTGTTTCTGCTTGGGCAGGAGAAATCAATTTTGATTTTGACGAAGGGTGGAATTTAGTCTATGGTCTTGGAGGTATTAATCAACTTGAAGGACAAACATTAGAAAAATCTTCTATTAAGGCAATTTATGCCTTTATTCCAATTATACAAAAGTATGCTAGAGCTTATCCAAATCCTGAACTAGAAAAAATTAATTTAATTGATGATGACGAATTAATGAATACTGCTTTTTGGGTTTATACTGAAAAAGGAGCATTAAGCGAATATTGGCTTGCTGAAGAAGTTGTTCCTTTGAAAGACAGACCAATGTATGCAGGATGGAATTTTGTTGGAATAACTTTTGATATGGTAGGACATAAACTTGAAGACTTAAAAGGAAGCTGTAATATAGAAAAATCTTATTTTTGGGTAAATGAATTTCAAGAATGGAGAGAACTTCCTCTTGCATCAACTCCTGCAATTGAGGACGAAGCAATTGGTTTTGGATGGGTAATAAAAGTTTCGAATAACTGTAATTTGGGGCAAATTAATACGGGCATTGCTCCTCCAGAATTGCCTGTAGATGGTAAAGATATGATTTGTGGAGATAATATCTGTTATGGTAAATCTGTAAAATTAGGAATAGGAGATTCAACCAATTTCCTTAATAAAAAAATAACCCTCCTTGAACGTTATGAAGAAAAACCTTCTCCTTATTTTATAAAATTGGGAGTAAAATTAAAAGTGGGAGATACAGAAGGAGTAATAGAGTTCGATAAGATGAAAACAATTGAGGGAATACCTATTCATCTTTTGGGTGGAGGAGGCACAGAAAAATACTCTTTGAATTTAGGAGAAAGTGCTTGGACATGTTTAGAAGATTGTAAAAATCTAAATGGGTACGAGATAATTGAGTGCGAAGAATATACTGGGAGAACATCTACTTGTGTTGATTTTCCTCATGCTTGTAAGAATTATTTTAAAAATTATACAATTGAAGAAATGCCAGAAGGAAAACTCTGCGTTTCTAAGGGACAAGTAAATATGTTTGGAACTGCATGTTGCATTCCAAACTAAATTAACAAAATGAAAAATAAAAGAGGTTCAGCTTGGATTTGGATTTTAATAATCTTAATCTTGATAACAGCAGGAATAGGAATTTATTTTTTATTTTTTTCTGGTGATGGTTCTATAGATACAAGTTCTTTAAATTTATCTACTCCAGAAAAGACCCTTTTAGAACATATAAATGCTGTGAAAACTAAAGATGTGGACAAGGTTGTTAGCTTACTAAATGAACAAGAAAGACCTCTATATAAAGATACAGTAACTGTTGAAAGTTTAGAGATTCCAAGAAAAATTTATTATGGAGAAAATGGTGAAGAGCTTGAAGTAAATATAACAAGCATAAGCTATCTTTCAGGAAGTGGTGGTGGTCCTGGAAGAGAGCATATAGTTTATCCTGAAGGAAGAGTTGTTTTTGTTAGATTTACAATAGGAGATAAAGGAGCTGCATTTACTATGATAAAAGAAAAAGGTAATTGGATGATGGCAGAAAACCCTGCAAGTTATGATTTTAATAAATAAAATGATAAAACAAAAAAAAGGGAGTGTGTGGATTTGGATTCTGATAATTATAATTCTTGTAGCTGTTGGTGCTGGAGTTTATTTCTTGCTTTCAGGAGGTAACTCAATACCTCGACCACCTGCTTTACCTTCTGGATAACACACAACACGCTCATTATACTAATATTTAAAAAGTTCAGTTTAGTATGTTTACTATGAAAAAGAGGTTTGTGTTAGCAGTAATATTAGTCTTAATTTTAATTCTAAGCTTGAGTTTTGTAAGTGCTGTATATAATAATTATGATACTAAACCATCGGATAATATTTTTGCAAGTCCTGAAGAGGGGATTTCTAATTTAAGAGATACAAGAGGAATAGAAAGAGATACAACAACAGAACAAAATTTTGAAGGGTATATAGTTCAGTTTAAAGAGGAGCCAAGTTTAGTTAGAAAAATTAATTTAGAAAAAGAAATAAAAGAAGAAGAGAAAAAAATAGAAGAAGCTACTCCTATAATTGGAGCAATTCCTAATATTTTTAGAAGAGCAAAAATTTCTGGAAATAGAGGTGAATTAAGAAAGTTAGGAGAATATAAACAAGAGTTAAAAGAAAAACACAGAAAATTTCTTTCAAGAAGATTAAGTAAAATTACAGGAAAAGCTGTGGATAGTTTTGAAGATAAAGAAGTTTTAAATGAATTTACAGATGTTTTTAATGGTATTGCTTTAGATATTTCTAAAGAACAGGCAGAAGAGCTTAAGAAATTATCAGAGGTTAAAAAAGTTTATCCTAACTTGCGGGTTAACATTACTTTAATGGATTCTGTCCCTCTGATAAATGCAGATGATGTTTGGGCTATACAGGATTCTTCTGGAAACAATATTACAGGACAGAATGTTACTATCGCTATTATTGATACTGGTGTTGATTATACACATGCTGATTTGGGATGTAAGAATGATGATAGATGTGGAAATGTTGTTTGGCCCTCGAGTCAAAACTGCCCAATAATTTATGGATCTAAAATTGTTTGGCAAGATTATTCTTCTAGAAATTCAACTCCCGAAATATATTTATACGATTTGATTACAAAAGAGAAAATTAAAATTGCGAAATCTGCTGCTTATTGGTGTGCTTTTTCTAATAAACCTCTGGATATCTATGAAGATAAAGTTGTATGGTTATATGTTCATGATTTAGGGGGTGGATGGTACGATTATACGGAGCTTAGGTTATATAATATTTCATCGGGAGAAGAAAAAATAATATCAAGAAGTTCTTATTCTATAAATAATCCTTCCATTTATGGCAATAAAATTGTTTGGAGTGAGAGAAGAAATGAAAAGTGGAATATTTATATGTATGATTTATTAAGTGGTGAAGAAACTCAGATTACTTATTTTAATGATACTTTTAGTTATGCCTTTTCTCCTGAAATTTATGGCAATAAAATAGTCTGGACTAAATTAATAGATTTGTCTGGCCAGCGTAGTGAAGTATTTATGTATGATATCTCTACTGGAGAAACAGCTCAAATTACAAGTGATCCTAGTGTACCTAGTAAAAATGGTTTAACTATTTATGAAGAGAAAATTATTTGGATTACCTCGTATAAAAGTGGGTTAATATATTATTATTATCTGCATGTGTATGATTTCTTGACTAAACAAGAAGTGAGTATCCCAATTTCCAGTAACGCACTCTGGCCTTCCATTTATGGCAATAAAATAGCCTTGGGTGGATCTGATATTTATATGTATGATTTAGCAACAGGAAAAAAAATTGCAATTTCAACTGCTTCTGGACAGCAGAACCACCCTCACATTTTTGGTAATAATATTGTCTGGGAGGATTATAGGAATGGTCTATCTGATATTTATATGTATGATTTATCAAGAAATATCGAATTCCAATTGACTGATAGTGAGATTACTAATCTAGAAGGTTTGTTTCCAAATTTAAAAATTGTTGGTGGATATGATTTTGTAAATTTAGATGCAGATCCTCTGGATGATCATGGACATGGAACTCATGTGGCAGGAATTGCTGCTGGAAATGGTGTATTAAAAGGGGTTGCTCCTGATGCTAAAATTTATGCTTATAAGGTTTTAAGTTCTGGTGGATCTGGAACCGAGGAAGGAGTTATAGCTGGGGTTGAGAGAGCAGTTCAAGATGGAGCAAATATTATAAGTATGAGTTTAGGAGCTGAATGTAAAGGCTATTGCCAGTATTATTATGGTACTGACTATTGTTCAGAGTGTGGTCCTGATGATCCTCTTTCTCAAGCAATAGACAATGTAGTAGATGCTGGAGTTGTTGCTGTAATAGCAGGAGGAAATTCTGGTTCAGGAGAAGGAACAATTAACAGTCCTGGAACAGCAAGAAAAGCAATTACAGTAGGAGCTAGTTATAAAAAAGATTATACAGGGACTTATTGGATGGATGTTAATCCAAAGACAGATCAAATTACTAGTTTTAGTTCAAGAGGACCTGTAATTTGGTCTGGAGGAAGTTTAGTTAAGCCAGATATAGTTGCTCCTGGAGCGATAATTTGTTCTGCTCAATGGTATTCTGCTTGGGATTCTGCTAAATGTTTTGATAATAAACATGTTGCTATTTCTGGGACAAGTATGGCAACCCCCCATATTGCAGGAGCAGTTGCTTTAATAAAACAAGCACATCCTGGTTGGAGTCCTGAAGAAATAGAGCAGGCTATAAAAGGTAGTGCTATAGATTTGGGTTTAGATGAAAACATACAAGGAGCAGGAAGAATAGACGCTTTAGCTGCTTTAGGTACTATAACACAACCTGTGTGTGGAAATAATATAAAAGAGCAAGGAGAGGTTTGTGATGGAAGTGATTTAGCTAATAACACTTGTATAAGTTTAGGTTATGATGCAGGAAATTTGTCTTGTTTAAGCAATTGTTCTGGATTTGATACAAGCAATTGTGTAATTAAAAATTGCATTGATAATGATAAAGATAATTATAGTATAGAAAGTGGAGAATGTGGATTAATTGATTGTAATGATAATGATGCTGATATACATCCTGGTAATATGGAAAATTGTGTTGATTTAAAAGACAATGATTGTGATTCTTATATTGATTGTCAAGATTCTAATTGTAAAAATTATCCTACTTGTGCTATACCAGACTTAATAACTCATTACAAGTTTGAAAATAATGTTAATGATGAAACTGGAAAGAATAATGGCAGTTTAGTAGGAGGAATCTTTAGTCAAGGAGAAATAGGGCAAGCTTTAAGCTTTGATGGAAATGATTATGTAGAAGTTCCTTCTTCTTCTAATTTAGATGTAGGAGAAAGTTATAGTATAGCTGCATGGATAAATCCTTCTTCTTTACCGACATGGCAGTCTATATTAGAAAGAGGTACAAGCACTAGCTCAAGAATATTGTTGTGGCTTAATGGAGATGAGATAACAATAGGGACTAATAGTTATTGGACCACAACAACAGCTAATTTACAAACTAATAACTGGTATCATGTTGTTTCTGTTCATGATGGTTCTAATGATATTGAAAAAATTTATTTGAATGGAGTTAAAATAGCAGAGAAAACAGGAAAAACATCTGATTCTAAAAATACAGGAATCTTAAGAATAGGGACAGATGTTATTTATGGAAAGAAATATTATTTTAAGGGCAAAATAGATGATGTCAGGCTTTATAATAAGGTTTTGAGTGAACAGGAAATTTTAGATTTGTTTTCTGGAGTTCCTCCGCCACCAGTTCCAGTTTGTGGAAACAATATCAAAGAAACAGGAGAGGTTTGCGACTTGCAAAATTTATCAGGACAAACTTGTTTAAGCCAAGGATTTTCAGGAGGAAATTTGTCTTGTCTTGGAAATTGTTCTGGATTTGATATAAGTAATTGTGTAAGTCAGGTATGTACTGATAATGACAATGATGGTTATTATGCTGAGCCAGAATGCGGAGTTGATGTAGATTGTAATGATAATGATGCTGATATACATCCTGGTAATATGGAAAATTGTGTTGATTTAAAAGACAATGATTGTGATTCTTATATTGATTGTCAAGATTCTAATTGTGAAGGTTATTTTGGTTGTGCTATTTGTACAGATAATGATTTAGATAGTTATAGTATAGAAGGAGGAGATTGCGGTTTAGTTGATTGTAATGATACTAATGCTAATATTCATCCTAATGCAGTAGAAGTAGAATGTGATAATATTGATCAGAATTGTGATGATGTAGATATTTGCACTACTCCTATAGAAGAACTAATAGCTTATTATAAGTTTGATTTTAGTACAGGAGAGTTTATAGAAGATTCAGCTGATGGTAATCATGGCAATATAAGTGGAGCAACATTTGTTCCTGGAAAAATAGATAATTCTTTAAATTTTGATGGAAATGATTTTGTCTGGATAAATGGAGATAGTGGAGGATTAAATGTAGGAGGAAGCTACTCAATTACAATGTGGATAAATCCTACAAGCTTGCCTACATGGCAGGCATTGTTTGAAAGAGGTACAAGCACTTCATCAAGAATTTTATTATGGCTTAATGGAGATGAAGTTACAATGGGAACTAACACTTATTGGAGCACTACAACAGCAAACTTACAAGTTAATAATTGGTATCATATTGTGGCAGTACATGATGGCTCTAGTGATACAGAAAAAATTTATCTAAATGGAAATTTAATTGCTACTAATACAGGAAGAACTTCTGACGCCAAAAATACAGGAGATTTAATAATAGGAAACGATGCTGTTTATTCCAACTCAAATTATTATTTTAAGGGCAAGATAGATGAGGTTAGGCTTTATAAAAAAGCATTATCTGACTCTGAAATAGCAGAGTTATTTGGAGGAGTTTTGCCTTCACCACCTATAGAAAATCCAATTATTAGACTTATTAAGAGAATTTTTGGAATTGATTAAGGTTTTTTACTTTTCTACTTTTCCACCTTAGTAACCCCTTCTTCTTTCTTAAACTTAATTATTTCACGAACTCAATATTTTTCATATTTTCGAATTTTGAGTCGCCTGTCAAAAATTTTATGTTACCTTTTAAAGCTAGTGCATATCCAAGACAATCTATAAAGGATAGCTTCTTTTTTATATTCTTAAGTCTGAACTTGCTTGCTTCTATAACATCTTCTTCTGTTATTTCTATTAAAACTAAATCTAATTTATTTCTCCAGTATTCTGCTGTTTTTTCATTAAAATCTCTCAGTAAAATGTAATAAAATTCATAAAAATTCATTAATGAGATATAAATGCCCTGTTCTTTAAATTTTTCATAATTAGGATTTCCGTTAAAGATTTCAATTAAAGCATATGTATCACAAAAATAAGACATTTTAAGCAAAAAGTTCTGGTTCCAACTCTTTGTCTATTTCATCTAAAAGCTGTTGTGTTGGTTTTTTAAATTTTAGTTTTCCAAATATATCCTTAATTCTTGTTTTTGTTTTAGTCTCCACTGCCAAAATCTTTATTTTCTGGTTTTCTCCTATTCTCTCTTCTTCTACAATTTTTTTTGGTATAATAACTCCTAAGGAAGAGCCCCATTTTTTTGTTTTTGTTTCTATTTCCATAAAAAGTTATATTGATATAACTATTTAAATGTTTCTGTTATATTTACTTTTCTACCTTAGTAACCCCTTCTTCTTTCTTAAACTTAATTATGTTTTCAACAAAACTTTCTATTTTTGATTCGTGAGAAACGATTATAAGTTGCTTTACTTTTAGCTCGTTTAAAACATCTCTCATCTTGTCAAGTTGCTGTTCTGAGAAGCCATCTGTAGGCTCATCTAAAATTACTAACTCTCTAGTTTTTATTCTAGATAATAAAGAATTAATAACTTGATTTAAAGCTAATCTGTAAGCTAATGCTACTGCTGTTCTTTCGCCTCCTGACAAAAAACTATAGTCAAGCTGATAATCTTGCTGTTCTATCAGTGGAGTAAAGTCTTCATCAAGAGAAACAGAAAAAATTTCTGGTACAAGAATATTAAACCACTCGTTAAATAATTTAGAAAATTCCTCTTTTAATTTTAACATAATGTTTCTTTCTGTAAAAGCAATAATAGAAAGAAAGTTATTGGACAGCCAATCCTCTAGCTCTACTAGCTTGAGTAATTTTTTCTTTGTTAATTCCTTTCTTAGTATCTCTTTGTTCAGCTCTTCTATAATATTTAAGTTCAATTCCCTTTCTTTTTCTATTGTTGCAAGTTCAATTTCCTTGCCTTTTTCTAATATTAATAAATTGTCTAGGACTTTTTTATTTTCCTTGTAAATATTCTCGTATTTTTTCAAAAGAAAGGATGATTCTTTAAGCATGGAAATTTCTTTTTCAAGCATTTTCATGTCTTCTAAAATTGAAGTTTTTTGTTTTTCTAGTTGCTCTAGCTTGAGTTGTTTTTCTTTAATAGTCTCGAGTTTCATTTTTAATAACTCTAACTTGTTTATTTCATTTTTTAATAATGTTAAATCTTTTTTTAGCATTTCTATTTCATTAAGAATTTTTTCCTCTTCTAAAACAAAAGAATTAATTTCTTTTTTAGCTTGCTCTATATTCTCATTAAATTTTCTTAATATGTTTTTCTTATATTCTTCTGGTATATCTTGAAAACAAGTCGGGCATATTCTAAGAAAAGAAATCTGGCTTTTGTTTTTTTCGTTTTCAGAGATTTTCGAGTTTAGAGCTTGGATTTTGCTTAAAACTTCCATATACGTTTTGTTTTTATTTTCTATTCTTGTCTCTTGCTCTTTTATCTTGAGTTCAATTTCTTTGGTTAACTCTGGCTTGAATGTTATTTTTTCTGCCTCTTGAATTTGTTTTTCTAGCAAAATTTTTTCTCTTTCTATTCCTGAAAAAATTTCTTTTTTTCCTGCCAGCATAATTTTTGTTTTCTCTATTTCCTGTTCGTATTTTTCCTTTTCTTTTATTTTCTCTTCAATTTTTTTCGCTTCTATTTCTGCTTTATTCCTCTCTGCTTTTGTTTTTTCTAACTTATCTTGCAAATTCTCAAGATTTTTTTCAAGTTCTTTTATAATAGTTTGTTTCTCTTGCAATTTTTTTTGTAAATCAGCAAAATCTTTTATTTGGCCTTCATATAATCTTTCAAACTCTCTTAATTTTGTTATGAATAAGCTTGTATTCTCTCTAATCCTCTTGTATTTATCAATTCCGAAAATATGCCTCAGGGTGTTTAGCCTAACTTCTTGGGGTTCAAGAATAATTTGTTTCATTTCTTCCTGAGGCGTGTAAACAGTAAATCTGTAAAGAAAGTTGGTTTTTCTTTCAAACTCTTTTGGATAATTTAATAACTCGAGAACTTTATTTTTAAGTTCTGTAACTGAAATTTCCTGTTTTTTTTCGTCTATTTGTAATATCGAGTAACTCTGATTTACTGATTTTTTCCTTTCCAAGCCTCTTTCTATTTTTATGTTTTTGTTATCTATTTCTATCTCTAAAGAAACAGAGCCTTTGTTTTTATCATTTCTTAATAAGCTTGAGCCTTTTTGTCCTGGTTGCAAGCCAAATAAAGCAAATTCAATTGCTAATAGAACAGAAGTTTTTCCTGTTCCTATATCTCCTGCCAGGACTGTACTGCCAAGAGGAAAAGTTATTTCTTCTTGCTCGTAACTTCTTATATTCTCAAGCTTAATTTTTTTTATTATCATTTTGTTTTTTTATTGAAACATTTTTCTATGACATCTGTCTTAAGTTTTAAAATTGCCTTGTTCCACTAAATTTAAATTTGTTAAACCAATATAACAATTTCTACTAATAGCTAAATAAATTCTTCTCAAGTTAATTTTTAAATTTTCTGGCATTTTTTATTTTTCAAGCTCTAAGTTCAGAATTTTGCTTAATTCTGAAAATAATCTTGACTCAAAATTACTAGAGGTTTCTTCTTCTTGTTTTTCTATTGATAAAGTATTAATCAAACTCGAGATAAAGGAATTAAATTTTGATTCCTGTTGCTGTGTATATTTCTTGATGATTTCTTCCTCTAGCTTGTTCATATCATCAATTTCTATTTCTATTTCAGGCTCCTCTGTTATCAAGCTTGAAGTGTTTTTTAGTAAAATATAAGCTTGTTTTTCCTTGACAAAATTTTCTATCTCTTTAAAGTTTATATCTGAAGTCTTGCCTTGTTCTAGCTTTCCTTCTAGTTTTAGCAAAACAATTTTGTCTTTTATATCTCTTTTTTCTAACTCTAAAAGAATTTTATCTGTTGCTGTTAAGGCATTTGAAATTTCTAAATCTATTATCTCGATATCTTTTAGTTTGAGCTCCATTTTTTTAATTTTTAATGATTCTATCTCGACAATATAAAAGCTTCCGTATTTCAATTCCTCAAGCTCAGAAAAATTATTGGGAAAAGTTGGGCCAGGATAAACAAATTTTCCATCAATATAATCTATATGCAAATGCCCTAAAGCATAATAATCAGCTTGAGGTAACTCCTCTTCTTTAATAAATTCTATTGGTAAATTTCCTATAGCATTCTCTATGCATGTATGCAAAGCAAAAATCTTGAAAAACGGAGAGTCCTGCAATTTGACATTTCTAAGCTCGGGAATTTCCATTCCTGATTTTTTTCCTGGATAGCCATATAAAGCTATATTTTTGTGAATTACTGGATTTAAGAATATCTTTTCTTGTTTCAATTCTGGCTTGAACAAATTTATGCAAAAACCTGCTTTTTCTAATACGCTTAGAAAAGTTTTTCCTGAAGATGAATAGTCATGGCTTCCTGCTATTATATAGCACTCTATTTTTGCATCTTTTAATTGTTTTAATTGAAAAAAAGTTTCTTCTAAAATCTCAATTGGAGGATAAGCAGAATCAAATAAATCGCCTGCTATAAGAACAAAATCAACTTTTTCTCTTATGCTTATGTCTATTGCTTTCTTGAAACTTTCCAAATTTAATTGCCTTAACTCTGGCTGTCTCCAGCTTCCTAGATGGCAGTCTGCTAAATGAGAGAATTTCATAGTATGAAGCTTGTCCTCTACAAGCGAATAATTGAAAATTGACAAATTTTCATATTTATAGAAAAAATTCCAGCTATATAAAAATAATTATACTTGGGTGTTATTTTTTAATTCTAGTTAAAAAGAATAAACTCTTTAAAAGAGACAAAAAAGATTTATAAATCTCTTTTTTCTAGTTAGATTATGGGTTTATTATCTTCTTTAGTGGAGAAATTTTATATAACTGACATAAATGTTTTTTTGACTAATGTGATTATCGCTGCTGTGCTAATAGGAGTAGGGATATTTTTAGGGAAAATTATAGGGTTTTTAGTTAAAAAAATAATTGAGAAATCTGCAGTTGGGAAAACTGCTAAAAAAAATTTTATTGAGCTGTTTTTAACTGTAGTAAAGTGGAGTATTTATATATTATTTATAAGCTTGGCTTTAGATCAGCTAAAAATCCCTCAGCTTACTAACTGGCTTACTTCTGTCTTGGTTGTAATTCCTGCTTTTGTTGGTTCTTTAATTTTGATTATAGTTGGTTTTTCTATTGGTATTTATTTGAGAGACTTGATTGAAGGCTCAGAAATTTTGGACAAAAAAATCTTAGGAAGCATTTTTTTCTATTTTACAATTTATATTTTCATAATATTTGCATTAAAAGCTGCTTTAATCTCGCAAGATAAAAACACTGTAAATTGGATTATAATAATCTTAACTGGTATTATTTCTGCTGGGCTTGCTTACTGGCATGTTAGAAAATAAGGTTTTCTGAAGCAAAATGCTGTTAACTATAGACAATTGCGATAATTAGAATATGCTTTACGCAATTCTCTATCTCTATAATTGCTTTTTATTATCATTCTAATCAATACAATTATAGATAAAGGTAATTAATATAAAAAATAGATTCATAAATATAAATTGGTTGATTTAAATAAAAGGTAGATATAGTATTATTGACAAAAAAGTATTTTATTACTATCTGGTTTAACACTATCTAAAAAATTATATTCTTAACAAGATTAAGGTTATTATGCCAGCAAGTAGGATAAGAAAAATTATTATTAAAAGCAGGATTAGTTTTTTTCTTGATTTATTTTCTTGTTCTGGTTTTTGTTCTTGTTTTGGTAGAGATTGTTGAGAAGGTTGTTGAAGTTGCTGAATGGGTTGTTGAAGCTGTTTAGGATAATAGCTTGATAATACTCCTGATAACATTAATGCAGCTTCTTCTACTTCTCTTGGGTTATAGCCTGCATTAATAAAGCTTTGCTTAGCTTTTCCCAAACTTTCTCCTCTAGAAATTGCTATTTTTAAGCCAGCTAAAATTTCCTCTTTTGACATGTTATTTTGAGGAAATTTTGGTTTAAATATGTTTTGTGGGATAAGATTTAAATCTTTATCATTTGCAGTTTTTCCATAAATGGATGAATATTTAATTTCGCAATCTCTTTTTTAGTCACCCATTTAAATTTTGTATGTTCTTCACTAAGTTTTAATTTTCCAGAAATTATTTTAGAAGAATATATTTTGTATAATCGAGACTTCCCTTTAAATTTTATTTTAATATTCCTAATTAATTTATATATCTTTATTTTCAAGCCAGTTTCTTCAAAAACTTCCCTTGTTAAACTTTGTAATAAACTTTCACCTTCTTTGGGTTTACCACCAGGAAAATCCCATAAATTAGGAAAATTTTTAGAATTTGGAGATTTCAATAAAATTAAAAATTTATTTTTATATTTTACAAGTACCTTTTGTACTAATTTCATATTAAAAATCAAGAAAACCCTTTCGTTTACCACACACTAAAGTGTGTGGTTTGTTTGTTGGGTTTTCTGGATGCTCAGAAAAATCTGATAGTTGCAAAGCAACTATCTACAACTTAAAAGTTGCAGTTTATTTTTCTGACATTATTAAATCTTAATTTTTTATACCTCTAAATGTTGTAGATCTTGTAAGATATGAACATCTTTCCCTAACTTGTAGCCTAACTCTGAGGCAAGCTCAGCTAAAGCACTTAGTTTAGATAAATCACCATGAGCAGGTATAATATGTTCTGGCTGAATCATATTTATGAAATCTCGCAAATCTTCTCTTCCTGCATGACCTGAACAATGGATTGAATCAAAAATTCTTACTCCTAAATGTTTTAATCTCTTATCTAATTGAGTTTTATTTGCTATGTTGATTGGAGCAGGAATTGTAGAAGAGGAAAAAATAACATGATCCTTACTTGTTAATTGTAAAGGTGTATTGTTTCTTGAAATTCTGTCTAAAATGCTTCCTGGCTCACCTTGATGTCCTGTGCATACAATTAGATATTCTTTCTTGTTCTTGTTTATTTTTTTTAATGCAGAATTAATCTGATTTCTATAACTTAATAAGAAGATATCTTTTTTAAACGGGCATAATTTTGTCTTTATTGCTGCAGAAACATACTTATTTAAACTTCTTCCTACAAAAACTATCTTTCTATTTAATTTCTTGCCTATATCAACTATGCTTTTCAATCTTGCTATATGACTTGAGAAAGTTGTTACTATTATTCCTGAGTTTTCATTATCAACTCCTAATAAAACATCCTCAAGTAAACTTCTGGCAACTTTTTCAGAAGGGGTTTTTCTTTCCACATTAGCATATAAACTTTCTACTATTAAACATTTAACTCCTTCTCTAGCTAGCTTTTTTAAAGCTTCGTAATTGGGTTTTTTTCCTAACTGAGGAGAATTATCAAACTTGAAGTCATTTGCATACAAGACTATTCCTTCATTAGTATGTAAAGCAATCATGCTTGTTTGCAAAGTAGAGTGAGTAATGTTGATAAATTCAACTTCATAATTTTTATTCCCCTTTATGATATAAGAAGAGTTTGGCTGAATTTCTTTTATTTTATTATTCAAAGAGATATTTTCATCTTCAACTAATTTTTTTAATACTTGCAAGGTAAAAGGAGTAGCTATAATCTCTGCATTATATCTTGAGGCAATATAAGGAGTTGCTCCTAAATGATCAAGATGAGCATGTCCTATTAATATTGCCCTAACTTTGTTCCTCAAGTTTAATTTATCTAAGATAGTATCATCAGGAATTGCTCCTAATCTTCTTAAATATTTTTCATTCATAATTAAGTTGTTTCTTTCTGATTCCTCAAGCTCAACTATTGGAGGTAGATATAAACCAGAATCGAAAATAATAACATCTTCTCCTGTTTCAACAGCAGTCATGTTTTTTCCTACTTCATTATAGCCGCCGATTGTGTAAATTCTCATTTTTCTGTTTTTTAGTAGTTTTTCTATATTAATAGAAAAAATAGGTTTAAATATGTTGGTAAATTAATAATATCAAGATGGTGGAAAAAAAAGTTGTGACTAAGATTAGCTTGACAATTTTTGTAGTTGTTGTACTTGGAATTCAGGTTTTTGTTTTGTTATATTTTAATAAAAATATAACTAATTTAAGACAGGAGGTTAATGATACAAAAAACAAATTGCAGGAGAAAATAAATGAGAATTATATGCTACAACAGGAACAGATAGATAAATTAAGCTCTAGTCTTCAAAGAACAGAAGAAAGCTTGTCTGAGCAAATGAGCCAATTAAAAGCTAAAGCTTCTGCTGATTTTTCTGGTATAATAGAATCTGCAATTAAATCTGTTGTCAGCATAAAAACAGATGTTTCTTTAGGTTCTGGATTTATAATTTCTGATGAAGGTTATATAGTTACAAATGCTCATGTTTTGACTAATGCGCATTATGCAAGAATTTTCAAGTATAATAACGAGTTAGAGAATGCTATTCCTATTGGAATTGACTTGGACGCTGATATTGCTTTGTTGAAAATTTCCTCAAGCGATAGCTTCTTGAAATTTGGAGATTCTGACGAGTTAAAAGTAGGAGAGAAAGTCATAGCAGTAGGAAATCCTTATGGTTTGTCTTTTTCTGTAACAGAAGGCATAATTTCTGCATTAGATAGAAAAGGCTTGAATAATCTTCCTTATTATATACAGACAGATGTTGCCTTAAATCCTGGAAATTCAGGAGGTCCTTTAATAAATAATGAAGGAAAAGTGATAGGAATCAATAATTTTAAAGTTGCTGGAGGAGAAAGTTTAGGATTTGCTCTTGAAAGCAATTATGCTGAACAAGTTATTAACAATATTGCTGAACAGATTTTAAATAAGACTATAATTTAAAATCTAAGATTTGAAATGAAAAATACTCGAGCTAAAACCCGAGGTATTTAAAATGAAAAGTAAAAGAAAAAAAGAGAAAAATCTTAAGCCGAGTTTAAGAGAAAACAAAAGGTATTTGTTAATAGAAAATGCAAATAAGGAAGAAATAGAAAAAGCAATTTTAGATTATATAGGCATTTTAGGTTATAGTAAAGCAGGAGTTTCTTGGATTGGCAAAATTCTTGCTGTAAATAGAAAAGAGGTTGATAAAGTTAAAGCTGCTTTATTGTTAGCTGGAATAAATGTGAAAAGAGTTTCTGGAACTTTAAGGGGTTTGAAATAAGAAATTTGTTTTTGTATGTTGAAACTTTTTAAGATTGAATAATAAATCTCCAGCAGAGATTTATAATGCGTTCTACAAGTTATTTTAGGGGTGACAAATGTCTGGTGGGAACACAAGAGAAAAAAATAGAAAGCTTTAAATAGTTGTTTTTCTTGTTTTAAATAACACTACTAAATGTATCTATATCTAAAATGAAAAAAACAAAAGAATTTAGTGGTTTGAGCCCTAATCAAGAAAGGATAATGAGCATTTTAGAGTATAAAAATACAGAAATAGTTACAAGAGTAGAGTTGATTGGTTTGATTAAAAAATATACCAAAATAAAAGATATTCAAGACATAATTGAAAAATTGCAGAAGAAAAAAAGACTTATTCCAATTATGAAAGGAATTTATATGGTTGTTCCATTTAGTTCAATAGATAAGAAATGGAGTATAGAAGACTATAAAATTGCTGATTATTTATTAAAAGAAAATTACTATATTGGTCTGTGCAATGCATTTAATCTGCATAAATTTAGTGAGCAAATTCCAAATAAGCTATTTATATTTAATACAAAATATTCTGCAGACAAAAAGATTTTGCATTATAATTTTAAATTTTTTAAAATAAAGAAAGATAAATTATTTGGAATTTTTAAAAAGTATAAATATCCTTATTCTGATAAAGAAAGGACAATAATTGATACTCTTGATTATCCTGAATATCTTGGGGGTTTAAGTGAAGTTATGGAGAGGATTAAAAATGTAGAGTATGATGAAGCAAGATTAATTGATTATGCAATTAAATACAACAGCATTAAAATAATAAAAATTGTTGGTTTGCTAACAAACAGGAATAAATTACTAAACTTATTAAAAAAGAAAAAAGCATTGTCTTATTACACCACTATTAAAAAAACAAGAACTAACCTCTTGGACAAAAAATGGAAAATAAGATTGATTTAGAAGCAGTTAGGAGATTAAGTACTAAAACAAAGTTTTCTCCTGGACTATTGGAGAAAGATTATCATTTGACTAGAATTCTTCATAAAATAGCAGAAAAACAAATCAAAGACTTAGTTTTCAAAGGCGGCACTTGTCTGAATAAATGCTATTTAGGTTTTTATAGGTTGAGTGAAGATTTGGATTTTGTATATAATAAAGATACAAAAAGTTTATCTAAAACACAAATAAAGCAAATGGTAGATAAATTAAGAAGAGACTTATTTGAGATTCTAAATGGGTCAGGATTTGCCACAAGCAAGGAATTGGGAAAAGGATGGAAAATGCTGACTTCTAAGGTAAAACCAAAAATAGTTGGGCTTGAAATTATAACAAATTATAACTCTTTAATTGACAATTCTGTTCAGACAATTAAATTAGAAATTTCGTTTAGAAATAAATTAAGAAAACCCACAAAAAGAAAGCCAATTAACCATAAATTTTTTGATGCATTAGGCCAACCTCTATTAAAAGAGAATGTTGAAATTGAAGTTATTGATTTAGCTGAAAGTTTTGCAGAAAAATTCAGAGCTTTAGTAATAAGAAAAAATATTGCCATAAGAGACATTTATGATATTTATTTTATTCTGAAAAACAGTATTACAAAAATAAATAAAGAAATGATTGATCTTATTTTAATAAAAATTAATGAAAGTAAAGATGAAGGGTTTAGTAAAGAGGATTTAATCAGGTTTATTGAAAATTTAGATTTTAAGCTATCCGAATTAGACGAAAAAGAAGTGTCTTCAATACTAAAATCTGATGAAAAGGTTGATGTAAAGAAAATGATTCAGGTGATTATTGAAGCTTTTCAGTATGCCAGAAAAAATATGAAGAAAGGTTAAATGATACAAAGCAGGAATTACCTGTTTTAGAGGCAAAATTCTTGCTGTAAATAGAAAAGAGGTTGATAAAGTTAAAGCTGCTTTATTGTTAGCTGGAATAAAAGTCAGAAAGGTTTCTGGCACATTGAAGGGTTTGAAAAGATAAAGGTTTACCAAAACTAATAAGTTAAGTATTTCTATAATACTCTAAAGTCAAGTGATGATAAACAAATAGATAACTATACAGAAAGCTTTATATACCTCCTAACCAATATACTAATTATATGATAAAAAGCAATATTTTCACGAAGAAAGAATTGGAAGTCATAGACAAAAAAATGAAAAATAAGAAGTTAACGCAGGTAGATTCAAACTATCTTACAAGATTCATTCGCCCTAAATTAAAAGAAATAACCTTAATAGACTCCAAATTTTTGTTAGATAAAATGGAATACAATCAGAAAATCAAATCAATAGAAGGAAAAGCAAGAAAAATTATACTTAGAAGCATAAAAGATGTTCAAGCAATAGTTATCTATGGCTCTGCAATTCAGACAAATTATAAAGAGTATAATGATATTGATATTTTAATTGTAACCAAAAACAAGATAAGCCCCATCAAAGAAAAATACAGAAAAATAATAGAAATTAAGAAAATATTAAGCAAATATCATATTAAAGCGGACATTGGGATTTATGACAAAAAAACTATAGAGAAAAATTATTCTCATAGCCCCTCATTAATCTATCAGCTTAAAGATAAAAAAATAATTTATGGCAAGTTGAATTTAAAGAATAAGATAGAGCTCTATAATATTGATTTGAAAATGAAACTGGATTGGAGCAATCTAGAAGATAACCCAGAAGGCATTGAGATTTATAAAGCATTAAGGAATGTTATTCTTGTCAGATTATTGCTTAACAAGATAGTTGATAACAGAAAATTAAGAGAATCTTTAAATGAAGAAATCGGGAAAAATCTTTTGGAGAGATTAAAAAATAACCAAGAATCTAATGTTGATAAAAAAATAGCTTTAAGTTACTTAAACACTTTATTAGAACAAACTGAAAAAGAGATAGGAGATGAGTTATGGGAAAAAATAGAATTATAAAAATTTTAGGAAATATTATAGGTAATTTAGTTGTCCATAAGATTCTGATTAAATATACAAACAAACCAGAATCAGTCCACCATCTAGCTGAAGAAATAGGTACATATAGAGATAACGCCCTAGAAATGGCACAGGAATTTAACTGGAGTGAGAAAGATGAAGATAAAATCAATCAAGAGGCATTAAAAAATTTCAACAAGAGGATAAAAAAATATAAGGATGTTAAATTTCCAATTTCAGAGGCAAATAAATTAATAGATAAAACTATAAAAGAGTGCATTATCTAAGGTATTTTCTGGATAATATGTTAGTATTGCAATACCCAACTATTTATAAATAATCTGGTATTGTAATCAAAAAAACAAATTCCACCACATCCTAAAGGATGTGGTTTGTGATAGGAATTTGTTTTTAGGACCAAGAAAATCCTCATAAATTTCGGATTTTCGGGTCCAGGAAATCTTTGATTTCCCTGGAGACAGAAAAAATCTGACAGTTGCTTTGCAACTGTCTGCAACCTAAAGGTTGCAGTTTATTTTTTCTGTATTACAATAATAGATTTAGCTGTGCTTGAATAAAAAAGGCTTTGCGTATTAATTCTTTTTTAATTTATTGATATCAAAAACTCTCTGAGATATCAAAAAAACTCTGAAGAGTTTACCACACACTAAAGCTTCAGGAATTTCTAATTCCTGACAGTCATCAGAAATCTTTGATTTCTGAGATGTGTGGTTTGTGAGTTTTTTGGATGCAAGAAAATTTCTGTTAAGTTGTGAAATTTTCTGCACAGAAAATCTTTATAGATTTTCTTGTGCTCATAGAAATCTGAAGTTGCTTTGCAACTTCTGCATCCTAAAGGATGCAGTTTAATTTCTCTGACATCAAAAATCTTTGATTGATACAAAGATTTTTAAACCTCAAAAAATACTCATTAAAGTGTGAGAGGAAGGAAATAGTTTAAAGATTACCTCTTTTTTTGAAAATGGAAATGCCTATGGAAATGCAAAATCAGGTAATGGGTTATGATAGAGCTGCAACCATGTTTTCTCCTGATGGGCATCTATTACAAGTAGAATATGCAGAAAAAACTGTTAGATTAGGTTCTAGTAGCATAGGAGTTGTGTGCAAAAACGGAGTAGTAATAATAGCAGACAGGAGAACTCGAGACAAGTTAATAGTTGATGAGTCAGCAAACAAGGTGTTTGAAGTAGATGAGCATATTATAGCAAGTGCTGCAGGCATATTAAGTGATGCAAGAGTAATAATCGAACGGGCTCAATTAATATCTCAACAGCATCGAGTTACATATGATTCTGGAATAGATGTTGAGAGTGTAACAAAAGAAATAGCTAATTTAAAACAGCTTTCAACTCAGTATGGAGGAGTAAGGCCTTTTGGAGTTTCAATAATGATTACTGGTTTGTCAGGAGCAAAACCAATATTATTTATAACTGATGTAACTGGAAATTATTTTGGATATAAAGCATCAGCAATAGGAGAAAATGATGAGAAAATTAGGGAGATGTTAAGAGAAGAATACAAAGAAGGTTTGGATATAGAAGAAGGAATTAAATTGGGCTTGAGAATATTTAAGAAAATTCTTGGAAAGAATTTTGATTTGGCAAGGTTTGATGTTGGCTATATTCCTGTTGAAAACAAAAAATTAAAAAGATTGAAAGAAGAAGATTTGAAAAAATATGTAAAATAATGATGTTAGAAAATATTAAAATAGAGAGGATAGATTAGATTAAAATTAATATGGCAAATGTAGAAGCAAGATTAAAAATTAAGGGAAAAGAGTTTCAAGTTTTGGTTGATGTTGATAAAGCCTTGCAGTTAAAGAAAGGCTTGCAAGTTAGTATAGAAAATGTTCTTGCTACAGACGAGATTTTCTATGATTTGAAAAAGGGTTTGAAATGCTCTAGTAAAGATTTAGAAGCAGGTTTTGGAACTTCTGATGTTAAAGAGATAGCTAAAAAAATCATCTTGCAAGGCGAAATAGTTTTGCCTTCTGAATACAGAAAAAAAGAGTTAGATAGCAGGATTAAGCAGGTTATAGATTTTTTAGCAAGAAATGCTGTTGATGCTATTACAGGAAATGCTATTTCTGAAACAAGAATAAAAGAAGCTATTGAACAGGCTAATATAAGAATTGAGAACAAGCCTGTAGAACAGCAAGTCTCTAGTATAGTAAGCAAGTTAAAAGAGATTATTCCTATTAAAATAGAAACTAAGAAACTGAAAATTATAGTGCCAGCAATTCATATAGGAAAAGCCTATGGTTTGCTGCAGGATTATAAAGAAAAAGAGGACTGGCTTGGAAATGGCGACTTATCTTGTATAGTAAACTTGCCAGCTGGTTTAGAGATGGATTTTTATGATAAATTAAATGCTATAACTCATGGTTCAGCTATAGTTGAGGAGGTAAAATGAGGGCTTGGTTAAAGGGTGGGTTGATTGGATTGATTATAGGGATATTTATAGTGTTATTGCCATATCTTAATTATATTTTATATTATTTTAATTTACCATTTGGGCTACCTTATATACCTTTTCCTTTTAGAACCATATCTATTATTCTTCTAATTATCATTTTCTCTTTTGGAGGGTATGTTTTAGAAAAATTAAAAGATGAGAGTATTTCAATTACGAAAAAAGGATTTTTAGTTGGATTATTTTTTGGATTAATTACCATTTCGATAGGTTTTCTATATATATTCTATCTTATTAGATTTGGTGGAGAAAAAGATTATAGATACTACGAAGCTCTTTATCGCACCATAGTTTTTCTAATTTTATCAATTGTAGAATGTAGTTTAGTGGGATTTATTTCTCAAAAAATTAAGAATAAAAGTCCAAATTGGCCAAATTGGGGCTATACAAAAAAGGGGTTTATAATAGGTCTCATTACTGGCTTGATAGTATTTATTTCATTAATAGTATATATAGTGTGGTGGATGTATAAATTTAATAAAGGAATTATTGACGCATTTGGTGGCTATGCAAGGATGTGGAATAGTTTTTTTGTTTTTATTTTGATTGTTATAAGTCCTATTATTGTCTTAACAATTATCGGCTTAATTATAGGCAAACTTAAAAACAGAAATCAAGGAGTAAAAGAAAAATGATAAAGCAAGATAAAAAAAGAAAAATATTTGACTGGATTTTGAATATCCTATTAATTATACTTATAATAGTTGGAATATATTTGTTTTTGAGCAGGATTTTTGGTTACTCACCTAGTGATTTTCAGTTAATTTTGTGGCTATTTGGATTTTTTGGAACAGCTATGGTTAAAATGTTCAGTCTAGTTTATAACATAAACAGAGAAGTTGGAGAATTAAAAATAGGAGTTAAAAATAGTTTTGATAAAATTAAAAAAGATATTAATATAATTAAACTAGAGATTTATGATATTAAAAAATTGTTTAAGGCAAAAATAAAATGACAACAGAAGAAAACAACGAAGAAGAAATTGAAGAAAAAAACAAAAGAGAGATAGCAATTCCTGGCGAGATAATTGTTTCTGGTAAGGAGTATTTGCCAGGAGACGGGACAAGAAGAGAGCAAGATAATATAATAGCTATAAGGTTTGGTTTAGCTAACATCTCTGGAAGATTAGTCAAGATTATTCCTTTATCTGGAATTTATATGCCAAGAGTAGGAAATGTTGTTATTGGTAGAGTAGTAGATATTACATTTAATGGCTGGCTTACAGATTTGAAAGCTCCTTACTCTTCTTTTCTTTCGGTTTCAGAGTGCCCTGTTTATATAAGAGGAGATTTAACAGAGCATTTCAACATAGGAGATATGATAGCTTGCAAGGTTATTTCTGTCAATAGGAAATCCATAGACTTGACTGTCAAAGGAAGAGGTTTAGGTAAATTAGATAGAGGAATGATAATGTATATTAACTCGAATAAAGTTCCAAGAGTAATAGGAAAAGAAGGAAGCATGATAAAGATGATAAAAGAAGAGACAAAATGCGACATTATAGTTGGGCAAAACGGAGTTGTATGGATTTCTGGAGACAAAGTTGAAGATGAATTAAAAGCTAAAGAAGCTATATTGTTTGTTGTAAATAAAAGTTTTATTGGGGGCTTAACTGATAAAGTTAAAGAGTGGTTTGGGGAGGGAAAATGAGTATAAAAGAATTTATTGAACCAACAGGATTGAAAATAAAAAGCTTATTAATATTAATAATCGGATTATTAATCCCCTCAATACTTAGATTTTTTATAGTTATATATGTAGGAAGAAATTTTCCTCCAGAGATATTTCAAAATTTTGTTAATGGTTGGAATAATCTGCCCTTTGTCATAATCCGAATTATAATCTACATTATTTGGCTTTATTTAATAATATCATTTATGATAAATATAAACAAGAGAACTAAAAAATGACATACGCAAAAAGAATAGATGGAAGGAAGTTTGATGAAACAAGAGAGATGGAAGCGAAAATTGGAGTTGTTAAAAATGCTGATGGTTCAGCTTTTTTTAGGTTTGGAGATACTATTGCTATTGCTGCTGTTTATGGTCCTAAACCATTACATCCCCAGCATTTACAAGACCCAGAAAAAGGTGTTTTAAGATGCAACTATGATATGTTATCTTTTTCTGTACAAGAAAGAAAAAAACCAGGTCCAAGTAGAAGAAGCCAGGAAATTTCAAAAGTAACAGAGTGGGCTTTAAGTCCAGTAGTGGAATTAGAAGCCTGCCCAGGAACAGTGATTGATGTTCATATTTCTGTATTGCAAGCTAACGCAAGTACAAGATGTGCTGGCATAAATGCTGCTTCTCTTGCTTTAGCTCATGCTGGAGTTTCTATGAAAGAGATGGTTTCAGCTGTTTCAATAGGAAAAATAGACGACAAAATTGTTGTTGATTTAATTAAAGAAGAGGAAGATTATGAAGAAGGAGAAGGAGCAACTGACATGCCTTTTGCATTCACAAAATCTGGAAAAATTTCTTTAATGCAATTAGACGGCAAAATATCTCCTGAGAATTTAAAAGAGGCAGTTAAAATAGCAAGAGAGGCTTGCAAAAAAGTTTATGAGGTTCAAAAAAAAGTTTTAGAAATAGTTAAAGAGGCAAAATAAAATAAACAACCCTAAAGCTCGAGATATCAAATAAAAAATGTCAAAAAATTTAAAAATTAACTTGAGAAGAATTTATTTAGTTACTAGTAGAAATATTAATCTAGCAAATTTAAATTTAGTGGAGCAAGGCAATTCCTCCTGCTTAAAAGTAGAGTATTTGCCTTTATTGTAATAAAATGGAAATTTCAAATATAACTAAGGAAAGAATAAAAGAGTTTTTGCAGCAAGAGAAAAGATTTGATACAAGGAAGTTGCTTGAGTTCAGAGAGATAAAAATAGAAACCGGAATAAGCAAAAATGCAGAAGGTTCTTGTAGAGTTAGGTTAGGGGATACAGAAGTAATGGCAGGAGTAAAAATTGATGTTACTGAACCTTACACTGATCATGAAGATGAAGGAACCCTAATTGTATCTACTGAACTTTTGCCATTATCTTCCCCTGAATTTGAATATGGACCACCAAGAATTAACGCAATTGAAATTGCAAGAATAGTAGACAGAGGTATTCGTGAATCTGGAATTATTGATTTTAAAAAACTCTGCATTAAAAAAGGAGAGAAAGTTTATGGGATATTTTTAGATATATACTCTATTAATGATAATGGCAATTTAATTGATGCAAGTTGTCTAGCAAGTATTGCTGCTCTGCTGAATGCAAAAATGCCAAAATATGACACTAAAACAGAAAAAGTTAAATACGGCGAGCTAACAAACAAAGGATTGCCTTTAACCAAGAAGATTCCTTTAACTACAACTTTTTATAAAGTTGGAGATAAAATTATAGTTGATCCTGTTAGTGAAGAAGAAGATTCAAGCGAGGCGAGATTTTCTATTACAATGTCTAATGATAAAAAGTTATTGATTAATGCTATACAAAAAGGCGGTTCAAATACTTTTACAGAAAAAGAAATAGAAGAGATTCTTAAGTTAGGAGAGGAAAAATTTAAAGAGCTTGAAGATAAAATAAATAAAGAGATTAAATAATAGGCATAAGAATAAGATGAAAGTGATGAAAGGTTTGGAAAAAATATTATTAGGAATTTCATTTGTAACACTAATAGGTTTTGGACTAGTAGGTTTTGGCGGAAAAATTATATTTAAAAATGAGTGTGATACATAATAAATCAACTGAATTTGAATATAGTCAAGATTACAAATAAAATGATAGCAGAAAATAAAGAAGAGTTTACAAAATATGAAGTTGCTAGGATATTAGGAGCAAGAGCTTTACAAATTGCTATGGACGCGCCTTTACTTTTAAAAATAACTAAGGAAAAATTAGAAGAAATTAAATATGATCCTTTAAAAATTGCTGAACTCGAGTTTAAGGCTAAGGTTTTGCCTATAACTGTGAAAAGACCTATGCCCAAAAAAATAGAGGTTGGATTAAGAAGAGAAAGAGTGGAGAAAAAAGAAGAAAAGAAAGAAGAGGAAGCTGAAGAAAAAGAAGAAGAAGAAATTAAAGAATCTGGCGAAATTATGGAATTAGCTAAACCTGAAGATGAGTTCGAAGAGGAAGTTGTAGAAGAAGGTGGGGAAGGAATTTAATTCTTAGTTAGATTTTTACCGATAATAAGATTCCTCTCAAAAATTTGCACCATAAAATCAATTCCTCTTAAAAATAAAAACTAATAAACTAGCTGAAAATTAAAAGTTGTTATTTTATTAATTAGAATATCAAAAAAACAAGTGCCACCACACACTAAAGTGTGTGGTTTGTGACAGGCACTTGTTTTTAGGATGCTCAGAAATTGAAAATAGTATTGTTTGCTACGACTACATCCTAAAGGATGTAGTTTTCAATTTCTGACATAAGGATTTAGCAAAATTAATTTAGTTAGATTTTTATAGTTGTGTTTTTTACTTCTTTTATGAGAATAAAAGAGGTTCAAGGAAAAATAATTGAAGATTCTCGTGGGGAGAAAACTATACAAGTAGAAATAAAAACCAAGTTTGGAACTTTTTTTTCTTCTAGCCCATCAGGAAAAAGCAAGGGGAAACACGAAAAACCTTATTATATAAATAGCATAGAAGAAGATATAAAAAAATTAAAGGATTTTTCTTTAAGTGAAATAGAGATAGAAAAATTTTCTGATTTAATTGAGATAGAAACTCTAACTAGAGGTAAAATAGGAAGTAATAGTTTGTTTGCTCTTGAATCAAGCATATTAAAAGCTTTAGCTTTAGAAAATAAAAAAGATGTATGGCAGTTAATTAACGAGAAAGCTAGGAAATTCCCTTTTCCTGTTGGTAATTGTATTGGAGGAGGCTTACATACATCTGGAAAGAAAAAACCTGATTTTCAGGAATTTTTAATTATTCCAGAAACAAAAAATTTTGCTGACAATGTTTTTTTAATGAAAAAAGCTTATGAGATATGCAAATCAAGACTAAACATAAGAAAAGCTTTAGGAAAATTAAATGACGAAAATGCTTTTTCTACAACTCTTGATGATGAAGAAGTTTTAGATGTTCTAAACAAGACAAGAGAGGAATTAGAGCAAGAAACAGGAAAAAAAATTGAGATAGGAGTTGATATTGCAGCTTCAACTTTTTTTACTGGCTTGATTTATAATTATAAAAATCCTGTTAAAAGACTGAAAGTTAAAGAGCAGGAAAATTATGTTAAAAGTTTAATTGAAAATTTTAGATTAGGTTATATAGAAGACGCTTTTGACGAGGAAAATTTTGAGAGTTTCTCTAGGTTAAGAAAAGAAATTGTAAAGGAGAGATCTTGCTTGATTGTTGGAGATGATTTAATTGTAAGTCAATTAAATAGATTGAAAAAAGCTTTGATAAAAAGAAGCGTAAATGCTATCATAGTTAAGCCTAATCAAGTAGGAAGTTTAATTGAAATAAAAAAACTTGTAGATTTAGCTAAAAAATATGAATTAGCTTGTGTAATGTCCCATCGTTCAGGAGAAACTTTAGATTATATTATAGCTGATTTAGCTTTTGGTTTTTCTTGCGATTTTGTAAAATTTGGAATTTTAGGAAAAGAAAGAGAAGTCAAGTTAAACAGGTTAATTGAGATTGAAAAAACTTTAGGGATTTAATAATTCTAAGGTATATATTTAAATTAGGGTTCTGGTGAAAAACAAGAACATGGTAAGAAACCATTGAAGATTACAAATGATGGTGAAAAGATTTTAGAAATTTTTGATAGGAACTTATAAAAAAAGAAATTTTAAAATTAGTATTAACCTTTTAATTATCAAGCATTATTAATCTTCTTCTCCAATCAGGGTTATCCAATACATCTCCATATCTTGCCATCAAAGCAGGTCCGTCAAGATGAACTCTATATGCCTCTTCCATTAAAAACGGAGTATCTAATGATAATCTTTCACCATCGTATGCCTTTAACTTTTCTACTAACTCTCCTTTTGTTTTAGCAACAACATCATCGTTTTCTTTTCTACCACCTAAAGCGACTCTAGCAACAACTATTCTGTCATCATAAAAAGTTTTTAATGTTTTTGATGGTGCAAGACCCGAAACAACCCATAGACTTCCATATCTTTCAGCAAGTCCTTCTTCTAATTTTGCTAATCTCTCTTCCAAATGTTTTTTAGCAGATTCTTCACTAATAGCCACACCAAAACATTCACCAATATGTTTTATATGTTTTCCTAAATTTTTTAGGAAATCTCTTGTTTGTCTTATTTTATCTGGATTAACGTCTTCTGATTTTTCTAAAGTCCAGGCGTCAACTAAATAATCTCCTGCTCCGAAAAGCTCATAAGAAGGATTTGTCAATGCTCCATGCTGTCCTATACTTTCTTTAAAGGCAGCCAAATATTCACTTAAAGGAATAGTATTTTTACTTTTTTTCTTCTCATCATTGTCAGTTATTACTCCCATATCACGTTCTCTAACTTGAAGTAAAGCAATATTTCTTCCAACAATTTCATCAACATCTTTAGCAAAAGGAATTAATTGTTCCCGAGGAACATTTACGTATATCCAATTTTCTTCTACTAAAAGATTTGGTTTTACAAAATCAAACTTAATTTCCATAGATATTTTATAAAGCTCTCCTTTTTAAATCTTTTGTTTATGTAACCACTTTATAATTGCTCTATTAATAATTTTCAGTGGTGTTTAAGTTCAACAACCTAAAAATATAATTTTTTAATTCTCCGATTATATTATAAAATTATCACTAAATCTAAAAAACTAAGTATAAATAATAAATCATATTATCAAAGACAAGTTAGGAGATTTAAGAATCTATTACCTATAGTTAGAAGTATTTAAATTTCAGAAAGATTTAAATACTTGTTAATTTAATATTTTTTATGGAAAAAAAGAGTTTATATATAGTTGTTGCAATAGTAATAGTTGCTGCTTTGGTGATTGCAGTTAGTAACTTTACAGGGCAGAGTGTTCTTGGAAAATGTAAGGATAGTGACAATGGAGATAATCCAGAAGTCCCAGGAGCTGTTAGTTATGAGAAAAGTGATTTGATATACAAAGATGAGTGTTATGCAGAGGCTTCTGTAGGAGTGAAGAAATTTGTAAAAGAGAGATTTTGCCTTGAAAAAATGAGTGAGGAAAGATATAATTGCTTTAAGGGATGCTCTGAGAATGCTGATGGCGAGGGATATTGCAATGCCGGTGGATATGATTTGATGGTTGAAGACTAACTAGCAACAAATTTTGTGAGAAGAGAAAAGGGTTACATATTTTTTACTATACTTCTAATAGTTAGTTTAAATTGGTTTTGTCTATTAGTAATAAATTTTGTTAAATATAACTTCTATTAAACCAAAAAAACTCTGAAGAGTTTACCACACACTAAAGCTTCAGGAATTTCTAATTCCTGACAGTCATCAGAAATCTTTGATTTCTGAGATGTGTGGTTTGTTCGTGGGGTTTTCTGGATGCAAGAAAATTTCTGTTAAGTTGTGAAATTTTCTGCCCCCGAAAATCTGATAGATTTTCGGTTGTTCAGAAAAATCTGATAGCTTCAGAAACGAAGTTTCTGATAGTGATCAAAAATCCATAAAAGATTTTTGACATTGCAAAGCAACTATCTGCAACTTAAAAGTTGCAGTTTATTTTTCTGACATTA